>ERZ772855.87-NODE-87-length-116735-cov-27.835225_pt1 | contig 116735 bp, 152 predicted proteins | sample MGYA00511900_ERZ772855 | MGnify/ENA primary metagenome ERZ772855 (study PRJEB29015, sample SAMEA2737701) | human gut metagenome | biome: human gut; feature: human-associated habitat; material: faeces | place: China | collected 2012 ... | reverse complement strand
ACATAGATGCTGTATCAAACAGAAAATCAACACGGCGGCGATGTATACGGCGGCGGTATCACACTGGATTTTTCCGCCAACACCAACCCCCTTGGTACGCCTCCCGGCGTACTGGAGGCGGTGTGCCGGGCTCTGCCCCAGCTATACCGCTACCCAGATCCCTACTGCCGCCGGCTGGTGCAGGCTATCGCAGGCCACGAGCAGGTGCCGGCGTCCTATATTCTCTGCGGAAACGGCGCGGCGGACCTGATCTACGCATACTGCACCGCTCTGCTGCCCCGGACGGCGGTGGAGCTGGCCCCCACCTTTGTGGAATATGGAGCGGGACTGACGCAGGTGGGTTGCCGCGTAGAGCGGTATTTCCTGCATCAGGCGCAGAATTTTGATTTGGACGATAGATTTCTGTCCTTCTTAGAGGAGAAAAAACCGGAGGTGGTATTCCTCTGTAATCCCAACAACCCCACTGGACGGCTGATCCCGCTCCCACTGCTGGAGCAGATCCTGCAATCCTGCGCGGCACAGGGGGCGCGGCTGTTTCTGGACGAGTGCTTTCTCGATCTCACGGAGGACGGCATCAGCGCCAGGTCCCTTCTGGCAGCGCACCCGGCGCTGCTGATCCTGAAGGCCTTTACCAAGAGCTACGGTATGGCCGGTATACGGCTCGGGTACTGCCTGTGCGCCGACAATGCGCTGCTGCACCGCATGGCGGCCACGTCCCCGCCGTGGAACGTATCCTCGCCGGCCCAGAGTGCCGGTGTGGCGGCGCTGGCGGAGCGGGATTTTCTGCAAAGGACGCTGTCCCTCGTCCGCACGGAGCGGCGATGGCTCACGGATAACCTGACGGCGCTGGGCTTCTGGGTATGCCCGTCCCACGCCAATTACCTGCTGTTCCGCGGGCCGCCGGGGCTGCGGGAGGGGTTGCTGCAGCAGGGTATCGCCATCCGCGGCTGTGGGAATTACAACGGGCTGGACGACGGGTGGTATCGCATCGCCGTGCGGCCTCATGGGGAAAACGAGGCGTTGATAACGGCCATTCGGCAATTCTGCAAGGAGAAATCACTATGGCAATGAATATTATGATACAGGGGACCATGTCCAATGCGGGAAAAAGCCTGCTGGCGGCGGGACTCTGCCGCGTTTTGAAGCAGGACGGCTACCGCGTGGCGCCGTTCAAAAGCCAGAACATGGCGCTGAACTCCTTCATTACCAGGGACGGCGGCGAGATGGGCCGGGCGCAGGTGGTGCAGGCAGAGGCCGCCGGGATCGAGCCGGATACCCGCATGAATCCCATCCTGCTCAAGCCCACCACCGACGTGGGCAGTCAGGTCATCGTCAACGGACAGGTGCGGGGTAATATGCAGGCCATGGAGTATTTCCGCCGCAAGCGGGACTATATCCCCGCCGTGCTGGAGGCCTACAACAGTCTGGCAGCAGAGTATGACGTGATCGTCATTGAGGGAGCAGGCAGCCCTGCGGAGATCAACCTTAAGCAGGACGATATCGTCAATATGGGCCTTGCCAAGCTGGTGGACGCGCCGGTGCTGCTGGTGGGCGACATCGACCGAGGCGGCGTGTTCGCCCAGCTCTACGGCACAGTGGCGCTGCTGGAGGAGGACGAGCGCCGCCGCATCAAGGGCGTGGTGGCCAACAAGTTTCGGGGCGACCGGGCCATTCTGGAACCGGGACTGAAGACGCTGGAGCAGCTGTGCGGCATCCCGGTGGCGGGGGTCATCCCCTACGCCCATGTAGATATCGACGATGAAGACAGCCTGACCGAGCGGTTTGACCGCTCCAAAGATCGAAAGCTCTTGGATATCGCGGTGATTCGTGTGCCGCGCATCTCCAATTTCACGGATTTCAGCCCCTTCGAACATTACGAAAACGTGTCGCTGCGCTATGTGGATCAGGTGGGCGACCTCCATCAGCCGGACATGATCCTGCTGCCGGGTACCAAGAGCACCATTGCCGACCTGCGCTGGCTGCGGCAGTCCGGTCTGGAGGCGGCCATCCTGAAGGCAGCCGACGCCGGTACGCTGATCTTCGGCGTCTGCGGCGGCTATCAGATGCTGGGGCGCACCGTGTCCGACCCGGAGCAGGTGGAGTCCGCCGGTGTCACGGAGATCAACGGTTTGGGCCTGCTGGAGATGGACACCGAATTCCGGGGTGAAAAGGTGCAGACTCAGACGCAAGGCGTCTTTCGCGGTGTGGAGGGAATGCTCTCCGGTCTGAACGGCCTGGCCTACGAGGGATACGAGATCCACATGGGCCGCAGTCAGCAGCAGATGCCCGCCCTCACCGGCAGCAGAAACGTATACGGCAGCTATGTCCACGGCATTTTTGACGCACCGGGCATCGCCGATACGATCCTGCGGGCGCTGTGCGCCAGAAAGGGCGTGTCCTTTGACGCGCTGGCGACCTTTGACGCCCGCGGCTACAAGGAACGGCAATATGACCTGCTGGCGGATGTGGTACGCGGTGGACTGGATATGTCCTTTGTCTACCGAGTGCTGCGCCGGGAAGTATAACGAAACAAGTTCCGATGGAAAAGCGGTGAGAGGCTCGAGCAGGGTCTTACGCCTGATTGACGGCATGACGGATCTGCCGGTACACCTGCGGGGCTATCTTGCTGCATCCCGGCAAAGGTAGAGGCTGCCGCATTTACCTGTTACCGGCTGGGCGGCTATCAGACACTGCCGGTATTCCCCTACATGGCACATAGCCTTTGAAAGACTGCTGACGAAAGAGCGATGTATGCTTCTGTAAGGCAACATCCGCAAGCGCAATAATGGTCGGCGGGTGGGCCGGTACACAGTCGCCCATGATACGGAGACCGGCAATCGCCGTGGGGAGTTGGCTTGATGTCTGAATGGAGAACTACGCAAAATCAAACTGCGGTCATCCACATTCAAACCCTCGCAAGGCTTCCTCAAGAACCACATCAAGCCGCAGATCGGCAGCATCCCGGTGTCCTCGATGCTCGGTCACTACTCCGCAGGCTTTACGCTGGACACCTACGCCCATGTCACCACCGACGCACAGCTCAAGGCGGCGCAAACGATGGGGAGCATCCTCTCCCGTGCGGTATAGACCTTTCCACTATCCGCTCCCGTTGGGGTCAGCGTTTGGGTCAGAAAAAAGCAGCGGGAGAAAACAACAACTTATGCAAACAAAAAGACCCGAAGCCTTACGGTTTCGGGTCTTTTTGGCACGCCGTGAGGGATTCGAACTCTCCCGGTTCCTCTTAAAACCGTTGTGCCACAATGAGTTCCAAAGCCGTGTGCATTTCCGTGTGTAAAAATCATTCCTCGCACCACCACACAGTTTCTTTTCTCACACCGGCCACAGCGGCCTCCTCATGGGTCATCAGTATGTCAACGTGCTTACCTATTACGCCCACGTCCAGGGCGATGTATGTCTTATCTCCAATGATGACTGTGCTGCCGGTCGGTATCACATCCGGGTCGGTCGCCACGCAGGAGCCGGGGTACACCCACTGGCCGCTGGCAGTCAGCACCCGTCCAAACTCGTCCTGATTCATGTGTGCGTACTTCTCAACGCAGTCGGCGCAGTAGCCGGTGATGATGCAGTCCTCCAGCACGTTGCTCTTGGCCTTGATGGCTTCCAGTATGCGCTCTGATTCATCCGGGGCTTCTCCTATGGTTGTGTCGTGTCCGCCAACATCATCTCCCCACTCCACCCGCAGAGCGGCGCGGGGCACCTCTGCGCTGGCTCTCCATGGCGCGATCAACGCGAAAATCAGCAGTGCCAGCAGCATGAACTCCACCAGAAAGTGCGTCTGTTCTCGCCGCACCACGCGCCGGTATTCTGCCCGCATGGCAACAAATGGTGCCGGGCACAGGCCAAACTCGCCGGCACGGACGATGTTCTCGCTCAAGGTATTATATACGATTTGTTTCCTTCTTGTCATTGGTTTTTTTCCTCATACAGCGGACACCCGCAGTTTACAAAGTCGGCGCAGTAGGGGCTGTCTCCGTTGAAACACGCCCACGTCCACTCATCGTGCCACTTGCAGCCAACACAACATTTGCTTTTCATCTTCGCAACTCCTTGCTCATCCTGTTCCAACTCGCTGTAGCCGCACTCTGGCTCCACCCAGACAGTGTGAAGCCGCAGCTCGCGCAGCACACATAATACCGTTCCGGCAGATGGAGCCCGATCTTTCGCTCCCCGCTGTCCCTGCCACAGTGGGGACATACCTCCAGTTTCCCACGGGGTTGCCTGTTGTATGTATTCACCGCTCGTCCTCCTTCGGCAGAATAACAACACCCGCGAGTTCCCCGGTGTCAGTGAAATATTCCGCGCCACAGCAGGTCTTGAAAATATGGGCGTGCCACGTAGCTGCGTCCTCCCCATAGACGAGGCCGATAATCCGTTCTGGTTTGCGGAAATCTCCGGTCGGTATCATCAGCGGTGCCTTGTGCTGTCTCTTGTCATCAGGTAGTCTCTGTATGCAGTTCCCCTTGTTGGGGGGAGAACCGTTCAAGGGCTTGTTGGGCTGATAGTCTCGCCCATTGTCCTTTGAAATAAGGTCAATAAATGCGAGCAATCCGGCGGCAAAAACAAGACCGATAATGATCCCCAAAAAAGTTCCCATTATGCTTTCCTCCTCACAAATGTACGATCATTGCTCCCTCCGGTATCGGTGGCTTTTTCTTTCCGTTTTCCCATTTCGTGGGTATCGGTTTTATCTTCACCGCCTCCATAGGATTTACTGGCGCTGACTCCGTCCAGTCTCTGCCGCAAACATAGCACTTGTGGTAAATCTCGGTTCCGCGCTTTTGCACGAGAAGGAGGTTGTGCGTCTGGCAGCAGGTCGGTGCGTTTTTCCAAATCCTCATCTCGCGGCCATCCTCTGTGCGGTGCCAGATAAATCGTCCATTTCCACCGGAGCCTCCTGAACTGGGCATACATACACCGGATCCAAACTCGCAGCCGGCACCACCATTAGCGATGTATGCCGGACCAACTTCACCTGCTCCGCCTGTTCCGAGATATTCTATCTTTCTTTTTATCTTCACCACATCCTTACCTGTGCCGTATGCTCCGTAAACCGCTGCTCTTGCAGTTGGAAATATGTCGGTTCGATCTCGCACCCGACAAACTCAAAGCCGAGGTTGTAGGCCGCTATCCTGCTGCTTCCACTGCCCAAGTGTGTATCCAGTATGCGCCAGCCTTCTTTGGCGTACTTCTGTAGTAGCCATTCGTACAATGCCACGGGCTTTTGCGTGGGATGGATCCGCTTTTCGTTCAGCGCCTTGTTGCCCTGCTGCGTTGTGCCATCCGTGATGCTTTTCCCTTGAAACATCCCATTCCACATATAGCGGAATATGCGAACGCTGTCATGGCAGTTTGTCGCCGCGATCTCACAGTCCGAAAAAGAACTGTTTTCGTTACATTTATCCCAAACGATGCGGCCCGGAGGAAAAACAACATCAAAGTAATTGCATCCCCATACGATATATTTTTTAGCCACGCGCACCAACTCGGAAAAGTAGTCGATGCCTGGCACGTCCCACTTCGGTGATATGGGATAGTCCCGGTGTACGCCGATGGGGCTGACCTTGCAGCCGTAATACCCTCTGCGTTCCGGGCCGGTGAAATACGGCGGGTCTACAATGGCAAGGTCAAACGCCTTATCCGGTAGCGCCCGCATATACTCCATGCAGTCCACGTTCAATGCGATCTGCGCGCTCATTCCATGTACTCCCTCCACTTCTTATCCAGCCCCTTCGCCCGTAGTGTCCTGCCATTCATGGTGTACTGGCGCATCCGAAGCATAAAACTTTCCTCGTGGCAGCGGTCGCAGTAACCGTGCGTGGCTATGTCCTTCATGCGGTTCCTCTGCTGCTCGTGCGTCAGGTACACGATGTACTCCGCTTCCATCTCCTTGATGCACTTGGGGCACAGCTTGGCGGTGCGGACCGTCCAGATGGCCTTATCCATTGGGTCAGTCCTCCTCCAGCTTGTCCAGCGCCTTTCCGATGAGTTTCCAGCGGTCAACACCGATGTCCCGCGCCTCCAGCAGGCCAAGCTGCACCACGTCAGGCGCCACCTTGCCGCCGGTAGCATCGGACACTCTCTGTGCCCAGCCCCATTTTGTTTTCTGCTGGTAGGCTTGCAGCCGTATAAAAACATCCCGCTTGATCTCCGCCATCGCGCCCTTTGGCTTAAACGGCGTGGCGGGTTCCGCCGGCTGCGGTGCTGGGTCTGGCTGGGCTTCGTTGCCATCACGCTGTTCGCTTTCCTCCTGCACCTGCACAAACGCGCCAGTGGGAAGTATATCGTCCTTGTTGAGTATTTTTATCTCCGGTACGCCCTCCGGCGCGACCGTATAGATGGTGTCCTCATTCTCCACGCCCAGCGCAGGAAACTCCTCAATGGCGTAGGACGTGATGACATCATCCGGCAGCACCAGCACGCCACGCACCAGCCCCTCTATGATATGGTTGGTCACGCCCTGCGCTATCTGCATACCGCCTTTCACGCGGACGATCAGCACGTTTCGTTCCGTCATTTCTGTTTCTCCTTTCGCAGTTCATTTACAGCGCATACAAGCTCATTGATCTTGAGCTTTTCGGGAGTGTCCATCCAGGTTTCGGGCAGGAACTCGATCTCTTTCACCTTTTGTGTTTCTTGTACTTCGCTTGCGTTCTCCCACCGACCGATGCGCTTATAGCCCTTGAAGCCGTTTTCCGCCTCGTACTTGGTGATGCAGTCCTCCTCACCGTCCGTAAAATGTACAATCGGCTCATAGAACCCACGCTCCCGGCATTTCTCGCACCGGCAGATGATCTTGATGTACCCCACCCGGCCATCCACGGTTTCCACAAAGTCGCCTTCGTGCAGGCTTCCCGGCATCATCAACAGTTTCGTGGAGCCCATCTTGTCGAGCTCATCCTTTTCCGCATATCCGCAATCCCTGACCGCTCTTAGCCACGAAAAATCGTACTTGCCAATGCGAGTAAAATTCTGCGGCAGATCCTCTATATTGCCACTCCAGCCCGTCTGCGTCCCATCGTCCCACTTGAAAATGAAACTGTGAAACCGCCCTGGCCGCTGGTAAGACGACACATATCCGGTAAGCGTTTTAGATGATGTGCTATCGGCGCGTTCCAACCTCACATAATCTCCCACATGAAAGGTGTATATCATTTCTGCTCCTCCTTTTCGATGATATACGCAACTATTTTGTCCACGCACACCTTCACCACAGTAGAGGCGGGTACGCTTTCCGGGAATACCGTAGTAAACCACAATTTCCACGGTTCGACATCTATCCCAGCATAGCCGACGATCTTTTCTGCAAGCGCACAGGCTTCTTCAGGGGATAGTTTCTGTACTTCGTATTGAATGGGAAACCGCCGGATCAGCGCGGGGTCGAGCCGGTCAAAGCGGTTCGTTGTGCCGACGATAATCACATTGTTGGGGAGCTTGTCCAGTTCCTGCATAAGTGCGATGACGATACGGTTCATTTCCCCAACATCGTTTCTTTGCCCACGGGCCATTCCTACTGCGTCGATCTCATCAAAGCACAGGACACACGGTTCGCGCCTCACATAATCAAAGATGCGGGCGATATTGGCCTGTGTACTGCCCAGATATGAACTCACCAACGCGGAGAACCGGACATAGACGAACGGCAAGTTTGCTTTATATGCAATATATCTTGCCAGTTCTGTTTTTCCGCACCCGCTTTCTCCGTGCAGCAGAAGCGCGGAGAAATACGGAAGTCCGATCTCTGCCAGTTTATCGGCGGCGCGGTAAATGCGTAGCACCTTTTTTGCTACAGCCTCCTCATGTGGCCTGACTAAGAACTTCTTGTCGGGGAAAAAGGCGGAGTCCTCCGCTACCAAAATGCCCTGCAAGTTCGCCGGCAGTTCAATGAAGTTGCTTTTGGTCTCCAGTTTTCTCAGCATCTCATACCGAAAATGCTCATCCTTTTTGGCCGTAGTATTTTCTAAAATTAGTTTTGCCTGTTGGCGAGCTCTCCTCATGTCGCCATCGCAGACATACCGCAGCAGGATTTTATCTCGTTCATTCATTTCTGCTCCTCCACATAGCACCAGCTCTGGGGTGCGCGCTTGATGTCACCGCTCAAATTTTTGCAGCCTGTGCATTCCCATGTGTATTCTGCATGGCAAGAATCGCACGGGTCAGTTGCACGCTGGAACTCGCTTAGTTTCTTCAGCGGATCGTAGATTTTCAGGTTGGAGATATGCCATCCGTAGCCAGCCTTCGCTTGCAGATACTCGTGCATATCTTTGAGGGTAAGGCACGACTGCCGCGCCACATCGTTTGTTGTCGGCTGACCCTCACCCTTGACAGAGTAGCTGCCGCCGGGTGAGCGCGTTTCCAGCTCATAAATGCGGTCGCAGATAAACTCGCCAATGATCGTTCCGCCAACCTCCATCTGTACCCATTTATCATTGATGATATGGGGAACAGTTCCTTTTGTCCGGTAAATGTAGCACTTAAACGGCGTTTCCAGCTTCGGACGGGTCTTTCGCACCTCAATGCTCTTTTCGCCCCTACAAATCTTCTCGCACCACTTCGGGCGGATGCTTATCATAACGGCCTTGCTCATGCCTTTTTCTCCTTCCACGGTGTATCCACGCACTCCGGCTTCTTGCAGCGCATCTCGATTGCCCACAGCAGATTCCATGCCGCCGCCAGCAGGTGATCCTCGTCCTCCTGCCCGTCCAGATACTTCGCCGCGTGTCGCATGGCGCTGTCCATCAGGCTGCTGGTGGGGATGCCTTTATCGACATTATGCGTCCCATACTTGAGTGCCCCTGCCTCGCAGTGCCTGCTTACCTCGATGATCGCCGCCCACGGGAGAAGATCCATGCGGCCTTTCCCTCTGTGCATATCCCTCTGCGCCCCGGTGCTGAAGGTGGTACGCTCCCCGCTGTCCTTGATACCGCCCACCACGCCCGCTTTTGGCTTTTCGGCAGACTTTTCAAGAATCTCACGGATTGGAGACCCTGCTGCCTCAATTTCCTTGTAGCAGTCCGGGCAGTAGCAGTAAATATTTGAGCCGGATACTGCCGCATCAAAGTCCTTTCCGCATTTTCCGCATACGTTCATGTTTCTATCTCTCCTTTCGGTCGTTCCAACGGTCTGTACACCGTCTGCGTTCCCTTAATGTGCGGTATGTGCCACACACACCACATCACATCCATCAATGGGCTTCCGCCGTGGTCGTCCTTGAAAAAGAAGTCCGGTCTCCATGTCAGGGGCAGAATGTAACTGGGCGGGAACTCATCAAACAAAGATAAGCGGCGTTTCGCGTGCCAGAACTGTGACTTCACCAGAAACGCAAATGGCTTGCCCAGCTCCGCTGCCCTGCGGATAAACGCCTCCGCCAGCGAGAAAGGCGGGTTCGTGATAATCCAATCAGCCGCGTCAATGCTGGACTTCAAGAAGTCCGTCCCATCCAGAATGTCCGTTGTATAAACGGTCTCAAAGTACGTCTGAAGCACACCGGCCATATCCCCCTCACCTGCCGCCGGTTCCCAGATCACCGTGTTCTCCGGCAGACGAAGGAAATCAAGCAGTGCCACCGTCACCTCCGGCGGCGTCGGGTAAAAATCCGACTCCCTTCTGCCAATCGCGCTGTTGCCGCCCGCTATGCGGCTCGCCTGTAAACTATCCATTGTCAATACCTCACTCCGATGTAGTCCAGCACCCGCGCATAGCCCAAGCCGTCCTTCGTGGGCTTCCACAGGCCGTCCGTGTCATACGCCCCGCCGCCGATGCAGAACGCATAGTGCTTCGGGTGCGTCAGTTTCATGCGCTGAAATCTGTTAATGCCCTTTTCGAGGTGCGCCCCGAACGCGCAAAACATACACCCCGTCCTCTGGCATCCCGTGCAGTGCAGCTTGCAGTCGATCAGCGTCGCGCCGTAGTCGTTCTCGCCGTCGCTGGCCACGATGTCTCCGTATACGCTGGCGTAAAAGAGACGGTTGTCTATGATGAACCGAAGCACGTCCTGCTCCGTCCAGAAACTCATGGGCTTAGATAAGGGACGCCTTCCTTCAAAGGCGTTGCAGCCGGTTTCGCGCCATTTTTGCATACGCAGAAGACTTTCCTCCGCCATTGTTGCCGTCGTGGGCTTGACATCCGCTCGGTGCTCATAGCTCTTTGCTGGGGACTTTTTCATAATTCCACAGCACTTGTCTGATATAAGAAATGGAGCCGAAAGCAAATACTCCCACTTTTCACAGTTGTACATACTCTTTTCCCCATCGGCGCGTAAGACTTCCCCACGCAATAGCTTCATACTTCGGCTATCTGGTGAACGCCGCGCGGTTTCTATCCGGTGCGCTACGTCTTTACCGATGATGCTGTACCCGTACTTTTCAACCACCTGCCGGATGTTCATCTTCGGACGCAGACGGTGGAGGTTGACGGTCACGCGGGGAAACTCCCTCCGCAGCCAGTCGGCGTACTCATTGACGAACTTCTGTATCTCCGGGTATTCCAGCCCGGTATTCACAAACACCAGATTCAGCTCCCACGGCGGCGTCCTGAAACTCGCCAGATACCGCGCCGCCAGATACGCCAGCACCGTGCTGTCCTTGCCGCCGGAGAAACTGACGTAGCACTGTCCGCCCCATGCGGTGTACCACTCGTCCAGCTTTTCGTAGGTTGTCAGCTCCTTTTCCGTCAAATCCAGCGCCATCAGTTTTCGTGCCGCCTCTTTTGTCAGCGGCTGGTTCATCAACTCCATGCCTCTACCTCGTAAAATCCTTAAACTCGCACGACTTGAACGCCGCCCGCATATTCACCCACCGTGCCAGTTTTTTCTGCTCGGCAGTCGGCTCCCCGCCGTCATAGTCGCGGTATGGCTGTGCGAATGGCTGTACGCCCATGTCCCGAAGGGCAAGTATGCGCTTATGGCTTTCCTCCACATCCTGCACCAGCACATAGCACCAAAACCGCCACGGCTGCACACCCGCCTCTTTGAGATATGCCGTTGCCTGATCGATCACCGGCAGCATGGCAGAAGTGTCACAGCTCATACGAACGAACCGGATTCATTTCAACCCCGCCAGCAGCTTGGCAGACTGCGTCGTGATGAGCCGCGCATCCAGTCCCTGATTGAAGTCCACCCGCACGTTCTCGTGCCCCATGCGCTCGATCTGCTCCAAGCCGTGTTCGTGCGCCAGCACGTTATTGTCCATGAAAACGATGTCTCTACTGTCCAGGCGCTTCACTTCTTCCCACGTTGCCGCAGGGCGAATAGTGCCCTCTTTCTTCGGCACGATGCACCACGCGCAGTTGCGTATGCAGCCGCGTGTCAGAAAGCCGATGGCCGGTTTCCACTCCGGGTACAGCGAGTAATCCGGGAATGTACACTCGATCTCCGCCGGCAGTGAGCCGTAGTCCTTATATCCCGTGCCGCCGGTGATGATCTCGTCGGCGTTGATGCAGGTATCCACATCCGGCGAGAAGGTAAATACCTTGCTCATGTAAACCCGGTCATAGTGCTTGAATCCGTCCCACCACTCCACGCTGTCACCATGGGCTTTGTGGTAGGCGGACAGCCGCATCAAAGCGAGATTCGGGAAGTGGTGGCCGTCCACGTCGATAAGGCCGATGTTCATACCGTCCCTCCTTCCTCTATAAACTGAACCACAAGTAGTCCCGCAGTTTTTTCTTGCCGCGCTGTATGCTTCGGCTCACCGTCGATTTATTTACCCCGAACCGCTCCGCCAGCTGCTCCATCGTCAGGCGCTCCGAATAGTACGCCAATAAGTACATCCGCTGTTTCTCCGGCAACTTGGACAGCGCTGCCGGCAGTTTTCTTTTCAGCCGAAGAAGCCTTTCCGCATTGTTCTCTGCCATCTCGTCCCGAAACCTTTGTGCGCCCAGCAGGTTTTCGAGGACAGTTTCTCTCGGCATAGTCGGCTCTGAACTCCTCATCGAGCCAATACCCCCTCTCGTAATATGACCGGCAGGCTTTCTCCGCACGCCGCAGATCGCGATATACCTCGCGCATCTTATTTTCTATGTACGGAGATGGTGGCTCTGCAGCTCGTAGCCGTTGTATCTGTACCTGTACCCTTTCGGCACTCTCTGCGTACTGCTCTGCGATTTCGATCAGAAGCACTTAGCGCCACCTCCTCCAACTTGCCGGTAACTTGCTCTCTCCCTTTACAGCGTGATGATAATAGCACACCGTGTAAACACACATTTCACCGTTTTTTTGAAAAAATAATGCAGGGTATCACCCCTGCTTCGCCTACATATGGCCCGTCCCACAGCCACGCGCCACAAAGGTCGTTTCCCTCCCTCACATACATGGCGCTATGCGCCCGCCGAAATTTTATTTTTTTGCCCCGCCCTTTTGGCGGGTTCCTTTTTTTCGCTCCGGTTTCAAAACCACCCCCACCTCCTAACTTGCCTGTAAATTGCCGTAGCAGCGTCCATTGTCCTCATTACTTCATAAAAACCGCGAGAAGTGACGGGTAAGGGAACATTCGTGGGGGGAGGAGAGTTAAGCGCCGCGGGCGCTTTCCGCCGCCACTCCGGATTGTAAGCCACCCCCCACCGGTGCCGCGCGGCAGTGGCTACGGGCGGCGATGGCCGTCGCAGGGTTGCCCGTCCTGCATTTTTGCGCCATTTTTGCAAGAATATTGCATCACGCCGCCGGTTTCCGTGCGCATTATTGTATATAATGCAAACGGAAACCGCTTTTTCTTGCAAGTTTTCTTGCGTTCCGGGCTTTAGGGGCGTTCCGTCCGTTCTCATAGCAGGGGTTCGCCGCCCTCGGCGGTGTGGCGGTCGGTGTCTGGCGGATGGTCAAGGCGTGGCCCTGCTCCCGCTCCGCCTGCCTCCTGTCTCTGCGCCGGTGGCTGTTGGCCCCGAACATTGGCCGCGGGGTGACTCCTCTCCCCTCCTCCCTCCGCCGCTCTTTTTCGGTGGAGATGGTCGCCCGCTGGTGGTGGCTGCTCTGCTCTGGTGCTCTCCTTCTCCGGCTGTCCTGTTGGGGGCTTTGGCTCTCGGTTCTTCTCTGCTGGGGGTGGTTATATACGGTAGTATATTTAAGTGTTTTCAACCGCGCCCGCAATTAACGCGCGCGCACGCGTGGGGGCTGGCGATGCTTTTTCCCGCTCCTTTGCCCTCTGCGGGGCCGCTGGCGGCGTTTTAGCCTGGGGTCTGGTGTCGTGGCATTCCTTCGACGCTTGGAAAGCGTGGCGGGGCGTTTCTGCCCGTTTTCTATATTTCCGGCGGCATTGTCAAAAATCCGCACGGGCATAAAATTAGCGCCGCTGGGGCGGTTTTGGTTCCGTCCTGGCGGTGCTGGTTTGGGCTTCTTCGGTTGTCTGTTTTGGGTCAGGCGGTGACGATCTCGGCGGGGCTGGGGCTGCCGTGGAAGTCTCCGGCCCACGCCTGATATATTGCGCCGTGTTCCCCTGCTGCCGTTACCCATCCGCGCACGGTGGCGGCCATACGGCACGGGACGCGGGGCCAGCGGCGGCCCACGTCAAGCCAGATTTGCAGGCCGTCCGCTGCTGCGGCTCTGATCTCCGCGGCGGTGTATAGCTGTGCTTTACCCTCTGGGGCGATGTTGTACAGGGTTTCCGGGCTGGTGGTGTTGTTGGTCGTCATGGTGTCTTGTCTCCTTCCTGCGCCTTGCTGGGCGCGTCCGTGGTTAGTCCTCTATGATCTCGCAGCAGATGCCGCCGGCCACGCTCTGGCATACGATGCCCGCGCCGTAGCGCCTTAAAAAGTCGTTCAGCTCGTCCCGGTCAAGGTGCGGATCCTTTTGGTCGTCCTCGGTGTACCAGTGTTCCACGGCGGCGAAAACGTGGATTTCCTCCGGGTAGTATAGGCCGATGTATTCGGCCAGCTCTTCCAGGTTGCGGAACTCCAAAAAGCGCCCCGACTCCTGCTTCTGTTCGGCCCTGCTCATACTTCCGCCTCCTCTCCCTGCTGGGCGTGGTAGCGCTCCCGCATAGCCCGCAGCCGCTTAGATACGGCTTGATGACTCATCATCAGGGCCGCGCCGATCTCCTCGACGGTGTAGCCCTTGGCGGTCATGGTCAATATAACGCGGTCGGACTGGTCGCGGGCGACGCTCTCCACGCTCTCGCGGATGATGGCGGCGCTTTCGGGGCTGGGGGCCACGGCGTCACACGCCGCGCCGCCCTCCGTGTCGATCTGCCAGCGCTCCGCGCCGTCGTCGTCTACGGTGGCGGAGATGGCGCGGGCGTGTCTCTGCTCCGCTCTGCTGATGCTGTGCGCGGCCTGGGCCGCTGCGCGGTACAGGATTACAGACAGCGGCGCGGGGTCCTCCTGCGTCTCGTTACGCGCCAGGGCGGCGGGAATCCGCGTCCAGGCATCGGCGGCGACGGTCTGCGCGTCGTCCTCCGTCTCAATCCATGCCGCGCCCGTCTGGTTGCGGGCCTCCGCGCGGCGGCGGACGGTCCAGGCCATCGCCACCAGCGCATTATACTGCTGCTCTCCGGTCATCTGCGCCCATTCGGCGCGGGCGGTCTTGGTGTTAATCTTCGTCATGGTTTGTTTCCTCCTTGATTTTTTGTCTCATTCCGGTTATACTCAAGGCGGCGGGGGTAAGGCTCCCCGCTCACCTTTTGGTGTGGGTCTGCGGTGTGCTTTGGTCGGCGATCCGCAGGCCCTTTTTTATTCGGCCTTAGCGGCCCTAATCATTCGGGCAGCTTCTTCCGGTGTGGTCGCGGTGGTTTCCACCAGCCGCGCCAGCGTTTCCAGAAACGCGTTAAACTCGGCGTTCGTCATCCCGTCGGGCATTTCCTCACTTCCTTTCAAAAGAGGTTCGCGGTTTTTTCCTCTGCCTTACATTTAATATTATAAAGTAATTACTTTCAATTTACAATCGTTACTTTCAACAAATTCTTTCAGTCTAAAATGTGCAACTTGACAAATTAAACAAATCGTTGTAATATGGTTGCAAAATGGCGGTTGTCCGGTAGACTATATAGCGAGACCGCCCGCAGGAGGTGAAAGAGATGAAAGCATCAAAACTTGTCCGGCGCGTCCTGCTGGAATATGACATGACCGGCAGCGAGTTGGCGCGGCGCATGGGCACCACGCCGCAAAACATCAACCAGAAAATCAACAATGATAATTGGTATGTTTCCACCCTGGCCGACATCGCCGCCGCCCTGGGCTGCGGCTTCTCCGTGTCCTTCCACCTGCCGGACGGTCAGACGTTGAGCGCAGAGCAGCCCGCCCCCACCAGCGACACCGGCACCACCCCCAACACCTGAACAGCGCCCCGCGCTTTTTGCGGGGAAACAAGAACAGCGCCCCCAGAAATTTTCTGGGAGCGCTTTTTTCATGCCCTGAACAGGGCGGAAAGGAGAACACCATGCAGAATCTTTTGAAATTTGAGGACATCCGCACCGGCGGCGCGTATATCGCCGTTACCACCTCCGGCGACCTGTTCGCCGCCAGCTACAGCGAGGATCATAAAAATATGTTCTTCGCCATCCCGTCAACGTATCAGATCGCAGGGTATCGCCCCGCCGACCTGGACGAGGGCGACCGCGTGCGCGTCCACCTGTACGACAACAGCGGGCGGGAGATCGTGACGCGCCATTTCGGCGACGTGTTCACCGTCCGGCGGGAATCCGGGCGGCTGGGCATCGACTGGAACACCGAGCGCAGCCCCTACACCAGCCGCGGCGAGGTGTTCGCCCCGCTTTCCACCTTTGCACCCTCCGTCATCTTCGAGCAGATCGGCACGGGGTATAAATTCTATTGGGACAACATCACGAACAGCATCAAGCGAAAGGAGCGCTAAAAAAATGACTCTAATTTCATACATCGTCACCGCCACCGGCGCCGCCACTCTGGCGGCGTTTTTTGTTCGCCTGCTGGATCGCATCGACCGCCCCGGCAAGCGCTGAACAGCCGCTCCGCCGTCTCTGGGGAGTTGGGCGCACCAGCTCCACCCCAGCGAGAAAAGTAAATTTTGCCGCCCGTGTTTACACGGCGGCGCATACTGAAAACAGGAGGAACACCACATGAACACCATCAAAACCGAGTCCATCCGTTTCTATTGGAACGGGATCAAGATCAACGGCGGAAAGCTGACCCGCTGTTTCTACTTCGCCGACAGCAAAAGCAACAGCGTGACCATCAGCGCCCGCGATTATGACCACCTCCCCCGCGACCTGTTCACCGTCAAGAACGAAACAGATCTTTACACCGACTATTTCGACAGCGACAGCGCCACCCTGACCCCGTCGCACCCCCTCTATAAGTACGCCCGCGCCGCCGCGCTCAAATCTGCCATGCGCGGCGAGCCTGAGTATATCGCCAAACTGGAACAGGACGCCCGGGACGCCCAGCAGCCGGGCCGCTACCACTGGCGCAAGCCGGAGGACATCCGCGCCGAGATCGACCGGCGGCAGGCACAGTTTGAACGCAACGCCGCCGAGCTGGCCACCCTGCCCAAAGGCCACCCCACCGCCGCCGACGTGGAAGCCGTCCACGAGATGAACACCGCCGCCGAGTCGGCGCGGCTGGCGCGTGAACACGCCGAACAGCTGGAACGCCGGGAAAAGGCCATCCGTACCCGCAACGAAAACCGCGCTTTCATTGAACAGACCGCCGCCGCACACCCCATCAAGGACGGCGCCCCGGTCGTCACCGTGGAATGGAGCGAAAACGGTGCTTTTGATGATGGTATGAAATTCTCCGTCGCCGCCGCCGAGATCATTTTCAAGACGCTGGACGAGCAAAACCATAACGACCAGGAACGCGGCTATGACAAAACCAAATTTTCCATAGAGTACACCAACGCCGACGGCGAGCAGGACACATATAAAGGCCGCTATGACCTGGGCGACAACGACGGCGGACTCATCGCCCACATTCGCAGCTTCGGCGCGTTCCTGCGCGACAAGGGCAATTTTGGCAACGGCAAGCCTACCGACGAGGACAAGGAGACCGGCGCGGCCATCGTTGCCGTGGCCGACCTGCTGGAACAGTACACCGAGGGCGGGCGCGTGGTCTCCGTCATGCCCGCGCCCTGGCTGGAAGAATACAAGCGTCGCAAGGCTGAACAGGCACAGCAGGAGCAGGAACAGGCCCGCCAGGACTTCGCCGACATTCTGGAATCGGTGCAAATGTTGACGGATGAACAGTTTGAACGCGCTGTTTTCACCATCAGCCCCACCGATAAAGAGAAAATCGACGTGGCCCGGTTTTTCCTTCAGGAGTTGAGTCGCCGCGACGAGGCAAACGCCCTGGCGGTGTTCCGCCGCTGGAAGAACGGCGACACCCCCGAACAGCCCGAGTAAAAAAATCCACCCCCACACCACGAACAGCCCGCCCCGGAGGTCACGAGGGCAGAAGGAGAAAGCGAAATGAACAGCCGCACCGCCGCCACCGCCGCCCGCTTTGGCATTACGGAACAGTGCGCCGCGCTGGAGCGCGACCTGCTGGACATTCCCTGCGCCGTCGAGGTGGAATTTGATCTCGATGGATTTTATGACCACATGGAGCAGGTGATCCTGCTGGTGAAATTCGACATTCCCGCCGCGAACAGGGACTATTTCCGCGACCTTGCCGCCCTGCGTCAAGGCGTGATCGACACCGCCACCGCGCACGGTCTGACTCGCACCCCAGACACCATCGAGAACTACGGTGAACACCTGTATTTCGTCTTTCACCACGACAGCACATGGGAACACCCCGTGACTGAACAGCCCGACTAAACCACCACAGAAGGAGGAAACCGCATGAACACCGAAAGCAAAAACTGGATATGCACCGATCCCGACTGTGCCCAATACCGCCGCCAGGCGCCGGAACACGGCCACAACGTCTTTGAGCTGGCACAGGTAAACCAATACGGCGCCGGTCTGTTCCGCGTCGCCCACGGTTTTGTCTATCTCGACAACGACTTGGACGGGCGCGAGCGCGACTCGCTGTGCGAGCTGTACGACTGGGACGCGGAGACCATCAACAGCCCCGACTTCAACGCGATTTTGGCCGAGGCAGTTTTCGAGACATCCGCCCCAGAGTACGACACCGACGCAGAATTTCCCACCTATACGAACGCCGCCCAGGCATTAGGCCGACTCATAGGTGTTGACGTTTCCGCCATCATCTGAACAACGAAAGGAGAAATCACCATGTCCACCATCAAGTATCCCATCCCGGAGGCGTCCGCCGCCCGCGCCCACTGCGCCGCCATCGCTGCCAATGCCGCCGTTTTGAAAGACGTTATCACCGGCGACCCCACCAGCGACACCGCTACCAACGCCATTTCCGCCATCCGCCACAGCCTGGACGAGCTGGAAGCCTACGCCGAACAGCGCCGTCAGGAAAACAGCGAACAGCGCGACGATACCCCCTATAAGCACGTCTATTTCCGCCTGAACTCCGGTTATGTATGGGGCAAGGGAATGGACCAGGACAAGACCGAGAATTTCTATAGCGACATTTTGGCCCTGTTCGCCGCCGAAGGCTGGACGATCACCCAGCCGTACCGGAACGGCAACGGCGCCGCCGTCGCCAATGGGAACAGCTCCCTTTATATCCACCCCCAGGCGGTCAGCGGCTACGTCACCGAGGATTTGATTCCCGCCGTTTCCGCCGCGCTGGAACACGGCTGCACCTTCCAGCACTACGCCACCGACATCTACGATACCGCCTATAACTGGACGGCCCGGCAGTACCGGGACTATCTGCACAGCAAGCGCGGCGACATCAACGCCGCCCTGCTGGAAGCCTTCAAAACGCCCCGGCGCAACCTCTATAAATTCGACTACAACGCCCTGCCCGTGGTCATCAGCAAATTCCACGTCCAGCGCCTGGACGGGCAGAACGGCCATTGCACCGGCGACATCACCGAGCAGGTCATCCGCGAAATGTTCACCGCCCTTGTGAACACCGGCAGGATCGACAAGGGCGAGACCAAACACGGCCCCGCCTACCGCACCGCACCCCAGCGGCGCACCTGACAAGAAAGGAACCACGCCATGCCCACACGACCCGCCATCCGCACCGATACCAACGAACAGGAGCGCCAGCACCTTCTGGCCGTCGCCGCCGCCCTGCGCACCGCCGCGCCGTATCTGAGCCGTGAACAGCGCCAGCACCTCTGTCAGACGGCGGATCGCTGCATCGAACACCACCGCCGCACGGCCCACACCGCCGAGCTGGCCGCGCTCATCGCCCAGCGCGACGCCCTCACCACCTGAACACCACACAAAATCTACAAGGAGGCCACCGCCCATGTTTTCCTACACCACCAAGAAAAATCGCTACGGTGATGAACACATCTCCGTTTCCGCCCAGGGCGCCGAGATCGCCACCATCAAGCCCAGTTCCTACTACGGCAAGGCTGAATACATCGTCAGCGCCACCACCGGCGAAGATGACCGCGGCGATTACCTGGGCCGTGCCTCCACCATCGCCGAGGCGAAAAAGAAGATCCGCGACTGGTACAGCGAAAACCGCGCCTCCGTGGCCGCTGCGGCAGCGAACAGCCGCGCCGCCGATCTCCGCCGCCTGCCGTCCTTCGACAACAGCGGCTTCTACCCCACCCCCTCCAAGCTGGCAGGCAAAATGCTCTCCTGCGTGGACTGGAAAAACGTCTTTACCATCCTTGAACCCTCCGCCGGCAAGGGCGACCTCGCCGACGCCGTTTCCCGGTTCGTCGCCAGCCGCAGGAACAGCCGCCGCATCTCCCTCCACGAGAATGACACCTACATAGACTGCATCGAACGCGACAGCGACCTTGCCGCCCTCTTGCGCGGCAAGGGGCTTCACGTGGTCCACGATGACTTTCTCACCTTCCACAGCTTCAAGCAATACGACCTCTGCATCATGAATCCGCCCTTCGACCGCGGCGACGAACACCTTTTGCACGCTCTGTCCCTCATGGAGCGCGGCGGCCAGATCGTCTGCCTACTGAACGCCGAGACCATCCGCAACCCCTATACCAACCGCCGCAAAGTCCTTTTGCAGAATCTGCACGAACACAGCGCCCGCATTGAATTCATCGAAAACGCATTCCGCCATGCCCAGCGCCCTACCGACGTGGAAATTGCGCTGGTCTATGTGAACATACCGAAAAAGCAAGTCCCCAGCGACATTTTGTCCTCCCTCCGCCGCGCCAGCGAAAAGAGCACCCCCAACAGCGAACAGGCCGCCGGCCTCGCCTCCGCCGACTGGCTTCAGAACATGATCGATGGCTATAACTTCGAGGCTGCCCTGGGCGAAAAGCTTATCAACGAGTTCGCCGCCCTCCGCCCCTACATGGACCCCGGCAAAGATTACGGAGAACCCCTCCTGTCCCTCAAGGTAGGCGGCAGGAACACCGGCAACAACGCCACCATCCTGAACAGTTACCTTTTCGGTCTACGCGCCAAATATTGGGGCAACCTCCTGCGCCGCCCGGAGCTCACAGAAAAAATGACCTCTGCCATGCAACAGGACTATGACGGCAAGGTCGATTCTCTCTCCGAGTACGATTTCTCCCGGTACAACATCGAGACCGTCATGCGCGAGATCGCCCACCAGCTTTCCCGCGGCGTCGAGGATTCCATCCTTGAGCTGTTCGAGACATTCTCCGCCAAGCATTCCTGGTATCCGGAGAGCGCCAACAATATCCACTATTACAACGGCTGGGTTACCAACAAGGCCCACAAGGTGGGTATGAAGGTCATCATCCCCGCCAACGGCTGCTGCGCCGATAAATGGCGCAACGAAAAGCTGGACGCCTACCGCGTGTACAGCCTGATTTCCGATTTGGAACGCGCTATGAATTATCTGGACCGCGGCGAAACTACTTTCCACACACCCATAGACCACGCCGTCCGCATCGCCAACATGAACGACATGAACAAGGCGGATTTCACCTATTTCACCTGCACATTCTACAAAAAGGGCACCTGCCACATCAAGTTTAAGCCGGAGGCGTCCCGCATCATCGCCCGTCTGAACATCTTTGCCGGTCAGAAAAAGAACTGGCTGCCGCCCACCTACGGCAAAAAGCACTACACCGACATGACCGCCGAAGAACAGGCCGTCATTGACGACTTCCAGGGTGCGGACAGCTACGAAAAGACCATCGCCGACCCCTCCATGCTCATCACCTCCGGCAGCGCCCTCATGGCGCTGCCCGGAATGTGAGCGAACACAACACGAAAGGAGCATCACACCATGACCCCCGAAAAGCTTTTGGAAAACCTCTACGCCATCGCCTATTCCCTCCCGGAACAGGAACGCCGCTTTTTCTGCGCGCTGGAACCCGCCATCGACCCGAACACCCACGGCGGGATCAACGCCGGCCACCAGCTGGCGCTCCTTGTCCGCGCCATCCGCACCGACATGGCCCAGCAATACAAGCGGGACGACAAGCGCCGCACCAGTGCCACCGCCTTGCGGCGCCTGTACAACGCCTCCGTTTCCAAGCAGGGCGGGGTCCGTCCCCATTTCGCCGGCGCATTTCTGGATGAACAGGGCCGTCAGTGCATCACGGACGGCTTCACCCTCCTGCGCTTGAACACGCCCTCCACCGCGCTGCAATGGGCGCCGCCGCCCAACGACCCTCACGTTTACGACACCATACCGGAGCTGCTGAACAGCGACGGCGCCACCGTCACCCTCAACCTACCAACTGCCGCCGAGGTCCGCGCCAAGATCGCCAGCGACCGGGCGAAATACAAAGCCGAGTCCCACCCAGCAGGGGACACGCTATCCACCTGCTTCACCTGGGGCGACGGCCTGCCGATGGTCAACGCCCTTTATCTCCTGGACATTCTGGAGGCGCTTCCCGGCTGCACCGCCGCCTGCCGCCCCGCTGAGCTGTCCTGTGTCTATTTCCACAGCCCGGACGGCGACGCCATCATCATGCCCGTCCGCAAGTACATAACCCGCAGCGAAGAGGATTCCGACGAACAGGAGGAACAGGAATGAAAAACAAACTGTGCCCCTACAAGAAGACCTGCCGCGACATCTGCTACGGCGAAAATCCCTGTGCCTTTGCCAAAGCATTTGACGGCCTCGCCCGCAAGATCGACCTCAAGACTGTCTGCATAGAATCACTACGCGCCGAAAACGCCGCGCTGAAGGCGCGGCTGGAACAGGAGGAACACAACGTATGAGCCACATCTGCAAAATGACCGGACTGGAGGCCGCACTGCCCTGTGCCGCCCCTCAGTGCCCCGCCTACGGCGATTGTGCCGCCATCTACACCGAGAGCCAGCATGGCTTCCATCTGGAACAGCGTCCCAAAACAAACCTCGACCATTTCCGTGAGATGACCACCGAACAACTGGCGGAGTGGATCATGTGCCCCTACTCCATCGACCCCGACCTCTGCATCGGCAAGGACTGTATCAAATGCTGCACCGACTTCCTCAACGCGCCCTATGACGGCTTTGACCTCGACCCCGGCGAACAGAACCCGTAACATACGAACAGGAGCGCCAAAAGCGCTCCTGTTTTGTCGTAATTTCCTCAAAACGCCCTTGCTATCGCCGCTTGAATGTGCTATTCTGACGGCAAGATCAGTGAGGAGGCCAATACCGACCATGACACGAGAGGAATTTATTTTTGCCGCCCACAGCATCCTGCCCTACAGTTTCGAGGACACCAACGCCGCCCTGGACCGTGCCTTTGCCGCATCACCGGAGAAGCGGGCGTACACGCCTCACGACGTACAGGCGCTGGACCTCGCCATCCGCCTTTCCTGGGCATCGTCCGAGCTGTCCGGCATCGTCATGGACGAGAGGGACATAGACGCGCTTTCCGATCCGGAACAGCAAATGACCGCTGCGCAGTTCATCGACGAGGCGGAGCGTCAGGGCTTCCCTCGACGCCTTGCGGAGCTGGTGACGCAGCACAGCGAACGGGAAACCTACGACATCGCCGACATTGACAGTCTCGGCATTTTCGATCTTGTCATCACCCCGGACCGCTACGACGACCCGGAGATCCACAAAACCATGCAGGCCATTTTCTCCGTTTTCGACGGGGAATAATGATACATAAAATCAAAAGGGGAACAAAACTATGATTACAAATTACACCTGCCCGGAGTGCGGCGCCACCGTTACTCAGGAACAGCTCAGCATCAAGGGGATGTGCCCGGAGTGCGGCTGTCCCTCATCTGCCATCTACGCAGCCCAGCAAAAAAAGGACGCGCAGGAACGCCGCGAAAACGCCGCCAAGGAAGAAGCCGCAGCCGCCGCGCTGCCCAGGACCTCCGACATTCGCTACAAAACCGGAGCCGCCCATATGCTGGAGGTGTTCGCGTACATCGTCTGGGTATGCGGCGGTATCAACGTTATCGCCATCGCCATCTCGGCCAGCCAGCTTCGTTATTCCTACTATTCCTCCGGCGAAACAGGCACCACGCTGTTTTTCCTGGCGGTTGCCGTCGCTGTATCCGCCCTGGTTTTCGGCGGCCTGCTCTATGGCGCATCCAAACTGCTCATTGACATTCACGCCGCTCGCGTAAATCTGGAACAGCTCAACAAAAAGAAGGAGGCGCAGCAGTAATGGCCCTCAAGACCTGTCCCCACTGCGGCCACAGCGTCAGTGACCAGGCCGCAAAGTGCCCCGCCTGCGGCAAAGACCCACGTTATACAGACTTCCAACTGGAACAGCGGGAACAGCAGCGCAAGAAAAAGCGCAGAACCGTCGGCATCATCGTCGCCATCCTCGTAGTGATTATCGCTACCGTCTGCGCTATCTTTCTCCCGAACAGGATTCGCTATCAAAAAGGAATTGCTTGCCGCGAAGCTAAGGACTACGAAACTGCAGTTGATATTTTTAATTCTCTTGGCAGTTACAGAGATTCCGACCAAATGGCACTATTATCCATGATGGATTACATTTTTGCCCACCCCACCAGTAATGATCCCATATCAGTAAAGTACGCCGAGCGGTTAATGGAGGCCGGGTATGCTACATCTCTCCCATCAGACAATCCCAGGGGCACGATTACCCATTCTTCTTAGTACAAAAGCAAAACCCCGCACGGCATCAGCCGTGCGGGGTTGTTTTTTGCTCGAAAATTTATCTTGACATTTTGGGCTACATAAATTATAATGAGTTTATGGGCTACATAAAGTGAGGTGAATAATTTGAGTCCACGCACAGGACGCCCGAAGGCCGAAAATCCGAAGTCAAACCCCCTCCACGTCCGCCTTGACGATAAAACGCTGGCAATTCTGGACGAATACTGCAAGCGTACCGGCAAGAAGCGCACGGAGGGCATACGCGACGGCATCATGCTGCTTCCGGGTAAATAAAAAGCAGAGCGCTCCATCCGACCAAAGATCAGCGCTCCGCTTTCCGCCAGCACCGCATGGGTGCCGTCTAAATCTCATTATAGACGCCGCCTCTGCGAAAGTCAACAGCTTTCCGCAGGGGATTTTTGCGCCCATTTTCAAAAATCCGCCTGTGGGTGTTTACACGGTGACGTATGATCCTCATACACAAAAAACTCATACAGGAGGATAAATTCAATGAATGACCTATTGACCATCAGCAACGGCCAGCCCACCGCCAGCAGCCGCGACATTGCGGAGCACTTCGGCAAGGGGCACAACCACGTCTTGCGCGACATTGACGCGCTGAAAGGAGATGTGTCCAATTTTGGACAGATGTTCTTCGACACAGAAATCCCCGACAGCTACGGCAGGCCGCAGCGAGCCTACCTTATGAACCGCGACGGCTTCACGCTTCTCGCCATGGGCTTCACCGGCAAGGAGGCGCTGGCGTGGAAGATGAAGTACATCAGCGCCTTTAACGCCATGGAGCAAGAATTGCGCTCCCAGCAGCAGGGCCTGACCGAGGCAGACTTCTCCGCCCTGTCCTACGAGGCCCGTGCCATCATCAAGATGGAGCTTCAGCAAAAGCAGCAGGCAAAGCAGATCGCTGAACTGACCACCCAGCAGCAGGAAACACGCACGATGGTGAACCAGACACTTTCTGCTATCACCCGTCCCTCTACCTCCGATGCAGAGGAATGGAAAGAGGACATCAACCACACCATCCGTCAGATGTGTGAGGAATACGGTCTCAACTACCATACCACCATCGGTGAGATGTACGCCGAATTGGAAAAACTGGGTGGTGTCAACCTCAGCGTCCGGCAGAAAAATCTGCAAGCGCGTATACGTCGCGGCGGTGCTACCGTGGCTGAATGCCGCCGTATAAGCAAACTCCACGTCATCTCACAGGAAAAGAAACTGCGCTGGTTCTACGAAGGTATCGTCCGAGCCTACCGCGCCCAGCTTGCCGCCTCCCGTATGCACTGAGCTCTTTGTGCCCGCTTTTCGGACGGCTGCAACCAAACCGACGAAATTCGTCGCGCCGCCGCCTGATTACACCCTGTATACCCCCATTCACCCCATACACCATTTATACAACAGGAGGAAATTTATCATGACAGTTCTTGAAGCGTGCGCCATGCTGGAGCTTGGCGACGGCATCAAACCCAACATCGAACTTACCTTCGGCTCCAGTGGAGTTCCCTTTAACCCCAAAAACAGCCTTGAGATGATGGCCTACGGCGACTTCCTCATCGAAACCTGCCACGTCTGGGAGGGCGGCGTGGAGCTTGTCCTCATGCAGCAATTCGTCAAGAAAGGGGGTGCAGCATGATCTCCTCCAACATCCATCTGGGCGATACCGTCACCCAGTACATCGAAGCCACCAACCGCAAGGCCACCGGCAAGGTGATCTACATCCATCCTCTGCGCCGCTACTACATGGCAGAATTTTCCTTCCGTTTCGGCAAGTTCCGCGAGTGCTTTATGCTCTGAAAAATTTTTCAAAAAAATCCCCCGAAAGGTGTTTACACGGTATGGTATCATTCTTTTGCCAAAGGGAGACAGGCTCTTTGGCTCTCCTTCGAGTGTAAGATAAGCTCCGCCCCGTAAGCAGGAGCTGCGCCGGTCAACGTGGCGGCAGCCGCGCCCAGCGTCCCCAGTGCGATTCTGGCAGGGGCCATCCGCAGATGTAGCTCAGTCGGTAGAGCACCGCGCCAGGAGGTATGTCGTTGGTTTGAGTCCAACCGTCTGCACCAATTCTACGTGGACACCGCGCAAGCGGGATAGCCGTATGGGCGATGCGAAGTCCTGAAGTAAGCCCCTCAAGCCTCGATGTTGTAATTGCGCCTGTGCTATGCTGGCAAAAGCGAGGTCGGAAAGAATAGCTGGCGGCTCGGAAAGACGAGCACTCCCTCCGCAGCGTTAGTGTTTAACGGTCAGCACATCGGTCTTCCAAACCGAGAGTGGCGGTTCGAATCCGCTACGCTGCTCCATGCCCGCCTGGTGGGAGACTTCCCCCATCAGGAATGAAACCTCCGCATCTGGCAGCGGTGTCGCCGGGTGGAATCAGCCGGTAGCAAGATTCGGGCGTGACAGCGAACGAAGGAACGCCCCATCGGCAGCCGTACCGGAGAGCTATACGGCAAATCTAAAGAAAGGGACGGTGCTATAATCGTGTTTTTTATCAATTACCTGTTCTGGGTATCCGGCGCGGTGCCGTTCCTTGCGATCCCCGCCTGCGCCCCCGCCGCAGGCGCCCGCGAAATCCCTGTGCGTGTGCGCCGACGCACGAAGATCAGGCGGACGGGCAGATGGTTCACATCCGGATTCACTTAGTGTCCACACTCAGCGGGGTATACAAAGTCGAAACGAAAAACGGAGAGAGGCAGCGCCCTCTGCGCCCCCTCTCCGTTTTATACGCGGAAGCGCCGTCAGGGGCAAACGACATTTTTTCTACCGCATACAAATCGCACACATGACCTCCCTCATCCTTTCTGTTCGTTCGTTGGTGTTGTCGTTTCTGCGGGTTCGAATCCCGCCTTCCGCTCCACGGTCCATCATGGACCTCCTTGAAAAGCTGTGGCCGTAAGAAACAGCTCTGGGTGTTGTTCCCCCAGCTCCTGCTGGAATGCAGGCAGGCCATTTCACCCCCATCTGGGCGGCGAGGTTTGGACCGGCCCGCCGCCCACCTCTGGGATGTTAGCTCAGCAGGCAGAGCAGGCGGCTCATAACCGTCCGGTCACGGGTTCGATCCCCCTACATCCCACCAGCCGCAAGGCGAAAAAACAAAGTCAGCGAAATCCCCATTTTTTACAGAAAGGAGGACCTATATCATGACCAAGAGCGAATTCATCGCCGCTGTGGCGGCGGGCGCCAACGTTTCCAAGGCAGAAGCCGACCGCGTGATCGCCGCCGCCGCCAACACCCTCACCGGTGCCATGTGCAGCGGCGACAACGTGAGTATCCCCGGCTTCGGCATCTTCACCAGCAGGATGCGCGACGCGCACCCCGGCAAAAATCCCGCTACCGGCGAGACCATCACCATCCCCGCTAAGCGCGTGGCGGTGTTCAAGCCCGCTAAGCAGCTGAAAGACGCTCTGAACTAATGCGCGCTTGCGCAGAATATCCCCCATCATGAGCCGGACGGCCAAGCGCCCTCCGGCTCGTTTTGGAAGCGAAATTTACGTTTCGTTTTGTATATAAGTCAGCAAATAGCCAAACACGTTCAGCCAAATTTTCACAAGTGTTTGCGAAAATATCCCAACAACCTAAGACACCACTTATGAAACTTCTTATAAAAAAGGAGAATCCCCATGATCTACTTCGATAATGCCGCCACCACCCCTATCCTCGACTGTGCGCGGGAGGCCATGCAGACAGCGCCATTTGCCAACCCGTCCAGTTCCCACGCGGAAGGCCGCAAGGCGAAAGAAGCACTGGAGGCTGGGCGGTGCGTCATCGCCGCCTGTCTCGGCTGCCGTCCCAGCGAGGTCTACTTCACCAGCGGTGCCACCGAAGCCTGCAACTGGATGGTCAGATGTCTCCGCAGGGGTTCCGACGGCATCATGTATAACAGCACCGTTCACCACGCCGTCAGCGAGGCCATTCGCGCCTACTCATGGCCAAATGTGCCCCGCGGCTGGCCATCCGCCGTCCTCTCTCTCGTCAACAACGAGACCGGCGAGATCAACGACGTGGATGCCTTCTGCCGGCGATTCCGCCCCCACAGCATCGGTATAGACGCCACCGCCGCCGCAGGACACCTTTCCATCGACTTTCACGCCTTGGGCGCGGACTGCATGGCCTTCGGCGGCCACAAATTCGGCGCTCCCAAGGGCATCGGTGCACTCATCGTCCGTGAGGGATGCCCCATCGCCCCCATGATCCTCGGCGGCGCACAGGAGCGCGGTATGCGCGGCGGCACGACCTCCGTACCTCTCACCAGCGCCATGGCCGCCGCCCTGTCGTGGCACACCCAGCACATGGCCGACAATGCTGAGAAAATACGCCGCGTCCGCGACCAACTGATCTTCGACCTCGCCCAGCTGGGAGTCGACTTTATCATCAACTTCAACGATGGACACCGCCAGCTTGCCGACCACATTCTTTCCATCCGTTTCCCCAGCGTCTACGGTGCCTCCCTGGCCGCAGCCCTAAGCGAAAACGGCATCATGGTCTCCACGGGCTCCGCCTGTTCCTCCGGCGATAACGCCGCCTCCATCAACCTCATGGCCAGCGGACTTACCGAGCAGGAAGCATTGGAAACCATCCGTTTTTCCTTCGATTGGTACAACACCCCCGCCGAGGCCGCCGAAGCCGCCCGCACCATCTCCAGGCTTCTCCCTTCGTTCCGCCGCGGCAAAAATTGAAAAAAATTCCCCGCGCCGGTTGCAAAATTGTCCCCTGTCGGTAGACTATACTATGATAAATCTTTAGAAGGAGGACATCCACATGTCTATGAATTCCGCAAAGCTGAAGCAGTACCTCTCCCTCAAGGACACCGCCGCCCTGGCCAAGGGCTTCGCCGCCTCCGTTTCCGCCGCCGATCCTCAGAGCGACAGCGATCACGCCTCCGTGGCGCTGGAACTGCCCCACCCCGCCGCGCTGGACGGTACGGCGAAATCGGTATTTGCCGCGCTGTGTTCCTTCGCGGACAGCATCTACATGGCCGCCGGCGAAACCACTTTCCGCTTTACCTTCGGCGTGGAGAATATGCAGAAGGAGGAATAGCACCATGCTCGTCACCAACGTTGTCAAGCGGGAATACCCCCTCACCGTCCGCCGCAAGCGCGACGGCGAAATTTTCACCATGCTCATCACCGCCGAATCCGAATCCGCCGCCCGTCTCCTCCTCCCCGACACCGTGGAACTGGTGGAGACGCCCAAGCGCGGCAAGGAGGGGGCCTGATATATGCCCCGCACATCTGCCGCCGAGCGCAGACTCTGCGCCGCCACCGACGCATACCTCAAAAACTGCGCCGCCACCGACTTTTCCCCCCGCACCCTCAAAAACTACACCTACACGCTGGAGGACTTCATGAATTTCTTCATCGAGTCCAAGGAGAATTACGCCGACCCCAACTACGCTACCATCCTTCTGTGGCGAAACTCCCTCATTGAGCGGCAGTGCTCTCCTTCCACCGTCCGGCAGTATCTCATCCGCCTCCACGCCTTTTTCGAGTTCGCCTGCGACCCTCAATGCGGCGGCTGGTATCAGACGAACCCTGTCTCCAAGCGCCTGCTGCCCAACACGCGGCGGGAGGAACTGCGTCCCTATGACCCGCTCCTCACCGACCAGCAGGTCATGAAGCTCTGGCGAAATGACCGCCCTCCGCGTGCCAAGGCCGCCACTTACCCCCGCAACTACGCCATCGTCATCCTTCTCCTCACCACGGAACTGCGCAACGCGGAGCTGCTGCACCTCACCCCCGCCGACCTCCACTGGGACGATGGCGAGATTTTCGTAGAATACGGCAAGGGCAACAAGTTCCGCCGTGTGGACTTCCCCGACATTGCCCAGTCCGCCGTCCGCATCTACCTTGCCAGCGGCATTCGCCCCCGCGGCCTGCCGGATACCGCGCCCCTGTTCGGCACTACCAGCGAAAAGGGCGTTTTCGGCGCCAGAAATCGGGACTGTGGATGGTCCGCCGGTTCCCCCACATGGCTTTCCGCGCTGGTGGAGCGCCACGTCAAGGCCGTCACCGGTGTCCCCAATATCCGCACCCACGACCTGCGCCACGTCGGAGCACGTCTCGACCTCAACGGCGGTATGGCACAGGAAGAACTGCAGGCAAAACTGGGTCACGCCTCCCCCGCCATCACCCAGGTCTATTCCGGAAAGCTCATGGGCAAAGCGGGTAAGCGCTCCGCCATTCTGGTACTGGAAGCCCGAGAACGGCAGGCGGAGATCAACGAAGGCCTCTTATCCGCCTCTTCACAATAAGAAAGGACACTCCTTGCGAAAAGGGGTGTCCTTTCTTTGTATTTCTCCCAATTGTAAAAGTTGACACGCATCGAGTTCTGCGCTACAATGCACACACCAAATAAAGGGGGGGGATTCTGATATGAGCGATCAGGAAAATGTGTATTGTACCTGCGGCGGCTCCCGTTCTGTCACCACGGGATTTGAGGACGATTTCGGCTATTGGTATGTTTGTACCAGATGCGGGAAACGGCTGGATGGGGAGCATCACTACTACAACCATTACGACGGAGAAGATCACGAAGTATTCTGGACGGCAGACGGCGGCATCGAGACCGACGACTCCGATAATGACTAACACAAGAAAGAAGAAGGAGAGCGCCGAGGTAAATCGGCGCTCTCTTTTTTACACCCCAAGAAGTTTTCCCCAAGTCCCCTTACCGGCAATACCGTCGGCACCCAGCGAATATTTGGTCTGGAACTTCTTCAGCGCCGATTCGGTGCCGGATCCGAAATCACCGTCCGTACCGGCCGCGCCGCAGCTAAAGCCGTAGGCGATGAGCGCCGCCTGCAGCGTCTTCACGTCCGACCCCTTCATGCCCTTGGAGAGCATCCGCACCTGCATGTCCAGCTTCGTGGTCTGCACATCAGGCGCTGGGTCCGCCGTGCCGTAGGCGATGGCGTCGAAGGGGAAATATGTACCAGGACACCCCGTGGCGTTGACGTCGCTGTGTTTCTGCACCTTGCTGATGCCGTACTTCTGCTTGAGGTATGCCACCAGCTCCGCGCCGGCCTGCCGCTGGACAGCGCCCATCTGTTCCTTGTCGAAGCTGCCCTCGAAGCACACGCCGATGCTGTCGTAGTTGTTGCTGCCGGCGTGTGCACCCATCACGTTCTCCGGTCTGCCGCGGTAGATGGAACCGTCCTTCCGCACGAGGAAGTGGTACCCGATGCCCGCCCATCCGTTGGCTACATGCCAGCTGTGGATCTGCTGGGCCGTGCAGGTTTTGGCGGCGGCGTGATGCAGGATGATGCGGGTCGTGGACTGACGCTTGACCAGCGTTCCGTTCCACTTATAAGTAGGCTCAATGAATCTCACTGTTGTCCACCATCCCTTCCGTCTCCACCTGTACGCCCTTGTTGTACTGCGCCGTACTGATGCCCAGCAGAGCGCCCAGCAGCGCCGTCACAGCAGAGATGGTCATCGCCACCTGCTCCGCGTATGGCCAGCCCCAGACAGGCGCCAGCGCCACATAGAACGCGCTCAGCGCCGGCAGCGCGATCATGACTACCCACTTGAGGACATCGTACACCTTACTGTTCAGTTTCATATCGACCTTTCCTTTCCGGCTCTATGAGCCTGTCCATTTTCACACGGCCATTTCCGTGCCCGTGATCTCCTGATACTCCTCTTTCGTCAGGATGCCTTTCCTGACGGCGTTTTCCACCATCGCCGCCGACCAAAGCCCCTGCTCATACCACCGCTTGATTTTTTCAGCCATATCACACCTCCATCAGCGTGTCCGTCATCATAGCCGTGTACGTTACCTGCGCTTCGATGCGGTCCAGCTGACTGGGCGCAGCGGCAGGGAGACCGGCACGATCCGCCTCCACTTCCTCCTCCGTCCGCAGCACACACGCGCCATTCTCCCATTTCCAACGGGGAATACCGTCATCCGTATAGAGTGCATCAAAATACAGGCTCTGGCAGAGGTCGAATTTTTCGCCAGCCCCCTCGTCGATGCACACCCACTGTTCCACGTCCTTGATGTTCCCCATGGTGTATCCGCCCTCGCACTGAAGGATGCGCCCCTCCTCATCCGTGCGGACGTACACCTTGGATGTCATATTGATCGGCATCTTCACCTCTCCTTTTTCACAGCTCCGCGCTGAGCATGATCTGCGCGCCATTGAGCGCGTAGAGATTGTATGTCTCCCCAGCCGTCATCCCCGTCGTGATAAACACCAGACTTCGGATAACGGTGCTCTTGTTGTCCGTCATGCTCCATCCTCCGACAGCACTCGTCACATCGACAGATGCTTCAGCGGTTTTTCCCACCTTCAGCAGTGCATAATCGTTCACGGATACCGTAGGCACCGCACGCATTGCCACCGGCAGCTGGAAAGTTACCCACAGATTCGTCGCCGCGTTGGCGAATCCCATCGCAATAGGGTTGTTGGTGGTTTCAGATGCCGACTGCATCACTTGCAGATACCGTTTGCAAATATTGGACTGCTCCGCAAAATCGGGGATCTCGTTCAGTATCCAATTCCCGTCCTCGTCCTGATGGGCCAACGTAGACACCCCGCCGATTTCCAGTTTTACCGCCTTCAGGTCGATGCGCCCGCCATCCGGAACACCGAATCCCACAGCTCCGATGTCCTTGGTGCTCACTTTCAGGACATTCAGCGTATTGGCCTTCAGCGTCATGCCGATGCCCGGGTCCGTCCCCGCTGCCGTCATGACGTAGGCGCTGCACGAACCAAACACTGCCCCTGTCAGCACCGACAGCGTGGCCACTTCCGTCACCGGCCACTCCAGCTTCTGCTGGTAGTACACGCGGACACCGGTACTGGATTCCTCCAGCTTCAACACTCCGTCACCTACCGTGGCGTAGCACTGCGCCGACCGCGCCTGCCACCGGTCCACGGTAAAGCCCACACCTCTGTATACCGTCTTTCCGCGCTGATTTACCGGATTTCCGAAGTACCAGTTGTGCAGCAAATTACGGTTGCAGATATTGTTGGATACGTACTCCAGGTTATCGCTGATCTCCTGCATCGCCTCCGCCGTGATGGCCGGAGGTGCGTCATTGTTCCACGTAGGTGCCGTGTATGCCATTTCATCGTCTCCTTTCTCGTTTCCGCGTCACAGCGGCCACAGCGTATCGCCCTGCCGGATCAGTATCTGTGCCCCATCGGCATCGCCGACCTCAGCCCACGGTACGGAACATATGAGCGCCTGCTGCCGCGTGGCATCCTGTGTTTTGCTGGTGATCTCGCCGTTGATAAACACCTTTATCACCTCTCCCTTCCGGTTCTTCAAAAACAGTGTATTTTGTGTGAGCCCCAGCGCAAACAGAGCGTTTCGCTTCTCCAGCGTGTCCTGGTATTCGCCCTCGCCGCTGACCTCCCCGAGATACCCGCTGAGCGTGCCATTCTGGTAGAGCTGCGGCGACATCTGCACCGTGGGATACCGCGTAAAATTTTCCAGCAGCGACGGGCGGTTTCCGCTGTTCACCGTTCCGCTCTCTACGTTCAGAGAAAATCGGAACAACTCCTCCACGCGGAAAACGCCGCTCTCCTCTCGGCAGGAGAGGAGCGTCCAGTCCCACAGGCACACCTTCACCGGTTCTCCGATCAGCGCATCCGTTGCAAAGGACGTAGCATCTACGCCGAAAACATAGTAGATATAGGTCCCCTGTGATGCCGCCGCACAGTCCAGCACGCTCTGCTCGCTGTATGCCAGGTCCGCCACGTGATCCAGCTTCACGGCGCCTTCTTTACGGCGGTAGACCGCCCACCCTGTCAGCTGCTTTTGAGCCGCGATGTTGCCTCCGCGGAGGTCACTTGCAAAGTCCGCCAAGAACTTTGTGTTTTCTCCAAATTCCGGCTCGTACCCCTGCATCGACAGCAGCGCCGTCACCACGTCGTCCGCCAGATCACCGCTCTCTATCCACAGATAGTCGCAGACCTGCGCACCGCGCAGCGTGATCTTTCCCGCGGTCATACCGGCAGCCTTGGCGTCCGTGCTGTATGCTGCCAGCAGTGTCCTTTTCCTCTTTGGGAGCAGCTCCTTGGATGGAGCGAGCACCGCGCTGGGAAACAGACCCTGCATGTACCTTCGTCGGATATAGAACTTTCCTCCCGTCAAGACCGCAGTGATCTCGTCCTCCACAGAGAACTTCTCCGTCACCGATCCCACCGTCTCGCCGTTGTTTATGACCTCGGCTGCCGTTTCGGACAGCACAATTTCCAGCGTCTCCCCCGACGTCCCCGTCAGGGAAAATAGCGTGACGGGCAGTTCCTTGATGGTGCCCCGCCATACGATGCTTACTGGAGCCTGTATCTCCATAGGTGTCCCTGTCACAGTATCCCATGTAATGGAGGAACCGACCGGCAGGGATAATTCCCCACCGCGCACGGTGTACCTTCCTTCCGCCACTCCGGGGATGTCGTATGCCCCTGGCCACGATACCAGCACGCCGCTGAGCCTTCGCTTCACACACGCCGTCACGGCTCCTGCATAACCGGTGGTGCTGTATGACACGCGGAAGGACACCCACCCCGTGTCCGCTGTTACGCCGCTGCTGGTCTCCACCGTACACCTCACCGCGTATCCCTGCCCCGCAAAAAGTCCGTCGTAGTGGAACCGCAGCATCGCCGTCGGCACATTTCCCGTGTCGTACAGCGGTGTATCTGTATCCCCCTCTGCCGCCAGACGCCAACGCACCCAGACGATGGAGTCTCCCTGCGCCTGTGTATAGGCCGCGGTCCAGGTCATCTCCTTGGTCGTCACCGGCGTGGTAAAACTGTTGATTTTCAGGGTCGGCGCACTTCTGCACAGGAAAACGGACGCCGACTGCTGGGTGATGCTGTCGCTGCTGGACCACCACTGGGTGATGAGCATCTTATAGCTGTTTCCGTTGCGGATGCCTGCCGACGCCAGCGCCGACGCGGCGATGGTGTAGGAGAAAAACACCACATTTCCGCCGGCATCACGTCCGTAAAAGGGGCAGCCGTCCGATTTTTTGCCGCTGTCATACAGCAGTGTGCTGGCCGTCGTATTGTCCAGTATCCTGATTCGGAACGCCGTCATGGCGTTCTGCCCATCCACCTGCCACGATACCGGCATGTCAGCTGTGGCATCCACCGTCCCGTTCCCCAGCGCTCCCAGCGTAGATGGTGTCACATTCGTGGGCATAAAAAGGGCCATTCCGCTCTCCCCCTTTCCTATTTGTCATCCGTTTTCAGCGGCCACAGCGATACCGTCGCCGCTGGGAAGTCCGCTACGCTGACGGCGGAGATCGTCATAGCGCCGTCTCCCGCCAGCGGCCTGCTGAACCCCATCACCAGATGCCGCTCCGTAGGCGACCCCCGCTTGTCCGTCCGGACGATCCGCACGATCTCGTTTTCCCTGATGTGGAAAAGCTGCCCACAGGAAATGTCCACGCTTTTCTGCAAGACCGTTGCCCGCTTCAATTCCCATTCCGCCCTGTCTCTGCACTGCGTTTGGGTGGTGTACCCGTCCTCGCTGGTCCACACGGTCTTGCGCCCGATGAGCTGTACGTTGGTGTCGCTCATAGGGTCATTGTTGGTGGCCCTGGCCCCTGGCTGCGCGTTGTCATCCAGCGCAGCGCCCAACACGATGTAGTCGTTGTAGACCTCCGTGTTCTCTGCCGTGTACGTCATCCCCAGCAGTTCTGTTTCCCCCATGGAGAAAGTGTGGCTCACCGGCTTTTCGCTGTCCAGCAGGTCATCCTGGCTGGGGTCTATCCGCAGCCGCCCTGTGGGATCGTAGCCGATCCAGGCATTGAGCATCTCGGCAAATCCCAGCATCACCGAAGCATATGTGCCGCTCCCCGGGTCCACCTCCAGCGTGTACGGCGCATCCACGAGGTTTGCTTTCGTACCGTCCGCCAGCTCCTGGGTTTTCCCGTTGTAATATTCCGTATATACTGGCGGCAGCGGATCTACCTTCTGCCCGTTTCCTTTATCGTCCTGCAGCAGTTTATCCATCTGCTGAAAGATGTTCACTCCCAGGGCGCCGCGATACGTGCCCTCCAGCTTTCCCCAGAGGGTCCCGTCCAGGCCGGCCCACTTGTCCACCAGTTCGTACTCGATGGTTCGCTTCCCTGGCTCCACCGTCTCCCTTGGCGTCTCGATGAGGAATACGCCCTGCTGTATGTAGTAGTCCTCCCCATTGGGCAGCACCAGCCCCTCGTCCAGCGCAATCTCCTGCCCGAACCACATCCGGTCCACGTTGTAGTCGAACGCCCCGTCCGAATTGGCCAGCGTCACAGACGCCGTGCGCCGCACCCCGTTCTGCAAATTTACCGTCAGCGTTCCCTCTGCAATAAATGCGCCGCTGTGCCGGTTTTTCGGGTTGTTGTCCACGAAGAACGCCGTGCTGCCGTCAGGATTCAGGAACCGCAGCCTGCACAATTTCTGGAACCGCCCTTTTACCGCCCGCAGATACGCCAGATATTTTTCCTGTTCCGTCATGGCCTATCCTCCGCCGTTCACCGGTTCCGCTTCCGCTTTCTGCGCTCCTCCGCTGCCGCCAGTGCCTCGCACTCCTCGTCTGTGGCGGTGCGAACGCCCTTGATTTCCGGATTGTCCTTCCGGTACTGGCTCTCCCGCGTGATGTAATATCGCCCCGTGATCCCCGTGATGGGGATCTCTCTGCCATTCTTCATAACCAGAATGTGTCTCGTCTTTTTCGCCATGCTCCGGCTCCTTTCTCTCAGAGGTTTCTCCCGTCGGGGTACATGAATACCACCCTGTTCCCCGCGTTTCCTCCGTCTCCGAATACCAGCACCACCACCTGCTCTCCCACCTGTGCGCCAGCCATGCTGGACACATAGGGGAGAGCCGTTTCCTGTGTATCAAACGGGCGCTTCACGGTGAGCTTTCCATCTGCCGCCGCGCCCGTCACCTCCGCGCGGTAGTACCTTACGCCGCTGCGCTGGGACTCCTTGAGCTTCCGCGCGAAAAAGTTATCCCAAAGCCTTTGGGCAAAAGATGCGAGGTCCTTTATGCTGTCCATATTTTCTCCTTATCCGCCATACGGCTGAAGATGGTGGGCCATCCGCCGCAGTTCCGCCACCGTTGTGGTCTCCGCCTGCTCCTTCGTCAGCGTGATGCTGCCGTAGTGATACTCCGGTCCGCTGTGGTCGGTATAGCTGCGGTTGTCGCTCTTTCCCGCCATGTTCTGTGCGGCGGGGCGCTCCACGCCGTACAGGTATCCCAGTTCGCCCATCCGCTGCCGGAATACGCCGTTGGCCGACGGCCTGAGCATCTTTTCCGTGATGTCCGGCGGCAGCACCATCTCGTCATCCACCGTGGCCTTGATGCCGCCCAATCCCTTGAGCACGCCGCCGCTGTCGTAGCGGGCCACCTTGTTTACGCCGCCTCCGCCGCTGGGCTTGGGCTTTGCCGCTCCACCCACGGCGCCCGCTACGGCACCAGACGCAGAGGGCTTTGTGCTGCTGGGAGAGTTCGCCGCCCCGCCGACGGCACCCGAAACAGCCGCAGATGTGGACGGGTTTGTGCTGCTGGGCACATCGGCTGCCGCTCCTGCGGCAGCACTGATAGCCGCCTGTGCTTTCCGCTTTCGCTCCGCAGCCTCCTCCCATGCGTCCGCTATTGCTTCCGCCGCATCCTTGTTCTGTTTCACACTGGTGTTCAGGTACTCGCCTTCTGCCGCTACTGCGCCATCCAGCCCGTCCAGATAGTCCTGCCATGCGTCTATCTTGATTTGATACGCCGCCTTGATGGCCTCTATCCGCGCCTCCAGTTCCGCCACGGCGAGATCCAGCTCCACCTCCCGCTCATAGTCCCGCAGGTCCTTTTTGGCGTTCTCCAGATCCTCCTCGGCGTCCTTCACTTTGTTGGCATCCGCCACCCATTCCCACTGTCCGGTGGCGGCGTTGTACTGCCGCACGGTCCGCTCGTTACGGGCGTTCAGCAGGGCATCCTGCTTTTTCAGGACATCCAGCTTCAGTTCTTCCAGTTTTTCGCCCCGCTCGATCTCCTCGTTCTGCTTTTTCAGGGCGTCGATCTGATCCTCCAGCGGTTCGATCTCTGCGTCCCGCTGCTTCTCCAGTTCCTTGATGGCCGCCTGCGCCCTCTTGCGCTCCGCGGCATCAGAACTGCCGCCGGAGCCGCTTGACCCGCCGGAGCTGCTCCCCGCAGCGGCAGAAACGCCGCTTTCCTGTCCGGCGCTCCCCGCGCCGTCCAGTACCGAGGATACCGTGGAGGAAATAATGTTTCCGACCGTCCCTGTGAGCAGTCCTACAAGACTGATCTCCTTGGCGGTATACGCCGCCTGTATGGCCGTCTGCTCCAGCTGAAATCGCAGCATCGCCAGCGCCTGTATCTGCTGATTCAGGTCCAGTTTCGTGTTGCTGAGGATTTTCGCGGCGGAAACCGTGTCATACAGAGCGTCCTCCGCCGTGCCTGCCGCTCTGGCTTCCTCTATCAGTGACGCGATCCATTCGTAGGTGATGCCCGTCACCTTGCCCAGAATAATGGAGGTATTGTCGTAGGCCGCCACCAGCGCCTTCTGCTCCTCCGTCACATCGTACCCCGCCGCGATGGCCGCGCGGATAGTCTCCACGCTCTCCTCGCGGGCGGCGTTCAGCTTCTCCAGTGCGGTATAATACTCGCCCGCAGACATCTCTCCGGCACGGTACTGCTCCTCAATCTGCGCCAGTTCCTCGCGGTAGTTGCGCAGCGCCACGATGTCCATGCGCTCGGTCTTTGCCGCACCTACTGCCATGCCGCCGGTATTGGCATCCATGCCGTCTACTATCACGGTGGCACCGGTTCCGTGAATGGCGTTCCAGTCCTCCCACGCCTTTTTCTTCGCGGCCTCCAGCTGCTTTTCCTGCTCCTCGCGGGTCGCCTGCAAAACCTCCAAACGCCTCTTCTCAGCGTCTGTCAGCTCCTCGGTTTTGTTGATGAGCTCGTCATATTCACTTTTTGTCTCGTCCAGTGCGCTTTGCGCCGCCTTCACATCCTCCAGCGACTTTTCATAGTCCCGCGCCTTTTCCGTGCTCAGGTTGATGGCTACCGCCAGCGCCGCAAATATTGCCGCCCCGATGCCAAGAGCCTTGAGTTTCCCTGCCAGGGAGGCAAACTTTTTCTCCGAATCAGCGATGCCGTCGGCCTCCATAAAAGTAAGTGCACTCTCTGCGGCATGGTTTTTTTCTGCCGCCGCTTTCTTTGCAGCAGCGTAGGCGAGTGTTTCCTGCGTGAGTGTTTTTACAGAGGTGATCGCTTTCTTGATGTCTTTTACCGCTTCCGATCCGCGCAGTTCCTTTTTTACCTGTCCGAGCAAAAATACAGCTGCCGTCAGCAGGCCCACCGTGACAATCAAATGCCCACCGGTACTGTCCAGCAGTTCCACTGTCCCGATCACGACATCCAGCGCGGCCTTGATGGTATCCGTCTCCACCAGATGGCTCACAAACTCCGTCCACTTGTTGTGGAGGATCTCCGTCTTGCGAGACCAGCTGTCCAGCGCGTTTTCCACTTCCTTGTCCGCGCTGCCTGCCGCATCGGCAAAGTCCCCCAGCATGGACTCGTACATGTCCCAGTTCTGTATCAGCGCCAGCAGCTGCGAGGTCCGCAGCTTTCCGCCGATGTCGCTGACCATCTCCATCAGCTGCTGTTCCGTCAGCAGCCCGTCCTTCATGCTCTGAGCCAGCCCCGCGATGGCCTTCATGGGATCAATTACGCTTCCCGTGGCCTGCGCCGCGTCATAAGCATCCTTGGCGTAGATCCTGATCACGTCACGCAGCCCCGCGATCTCGCCGGTGGTCCACGTCACGCCCTCGTCGATCTCCGTCTTGGTATCGCCGATAATATTCAGGAAAAGTGCCCGCAGCGCCGTGGACGCCTCCGTGCCGCTCCGCTGTGTCACCGCCGTGATGGTTCCAATGGCCGCCGTCAGTTCGTCCACGCCAACGTGAGCCTGCGCCGCGATGGGGGCCACCTTGCCCAGTCCCTCTGCGATCTTCGAAATACTGGTGGCGTACTTGTTGTCGATCTCGTTGGCACCGTCCAGCACTTTCGTCAGCTGCTCGATGCTGCCCTTGTACTGGTACGCCGCATCCACGCTCAGCAGGAACTGCTGGGCCGTCTCCGCGTCCGTATCGCCCACGATCTGCGTCTTGGTGGCCAGCTCCGCCAGCGCGGACGCCTGCTCGCCGTATCCGGCGCGGCTGAAATTCGCCACGCTGTTCAGGTACTCGTCTGCCGCCACACCGTAGGCACTGGCAGTCTCATACGCCTGCTTCTCGATCTTATCCAGTTCTGCCGTGGTAGCGCCGGTGACTTTGCGGATCGTCACCATCTCGTCGTCCACGTCCTTCATGGTCTCCAGGGCTTCCGTGAAACTGCGCTTTACGCCCGCGATGGCGTTGCCCAGCAACTGCCACATAGCCATCTGGGCAACGATCTTTCCGAAACTCTTTCCCATCAGGTCCGCAAAGCCGCTGCTCTCCTTGGCCGCCTGCCCCACCGACTTGACCTTCTGCGCTGCCTTTTCCGCGCTCTGCTGAACTTTGCCGCTGGCGGTCAAAAACGCCTTTTCAAATACCGTCGCGCTCTCTTTGGCGCTTTTTCCGCTCAGTCCGCCTATACCGGTAATATCTTCAATACGGCTCTGTATCGCCGTAGGCGTATAGGTTCCGCTCTGTTGCGCCGCGTAGGCACGGTAAGCATCGTTGGCTGCCCGCATCTGCGCCGCAGCCTTCTGTGCCGCCCTGGACTGCGCTTCGAAGTTCTGCGTCACTTTCCCCTGCGTAGTTTCCAGTTTTCCCGTCTCTGCGTTCAGTCGCTGGGTGATCTGGACTGTCTCCCCCACTTTGCCGCTGAACTGCGACACCGCTCCCGTCAGTCTGTTATTGCCGTCAAAAACCTGTGTCAGTTTGGTCAGGTTTTGAGCAGTCGCTTTGAGGTTTACATTGGCCTGCTGCGTATCAACGTTCAAAGTTACGGGAGATCCTTGCAGCTTCGTCAGTTCGCTTTTCAGCTGCGAGAAATCAGGTACAGCCGTCACCTTAAAAATCGCCATACGCTACCTCCAATCGTCCTCTTCCCGTATCACGCCGCCATTCTCTGTCAGCCCAAGCGCAGGGTCAGCAGCGTTCATGGCCCGCACCAGCGTCTCTTCGGCTCTGCCGCCATCTATCATTTCCTGTACGAAGTTGCTGAAAAACGGCCTCTTGGGCGGCTTTCTCGTCCAGTTGTAATCTGGATCTCTTTTCTCAATGCGCTTCACCAGATCATCGCCGTCCACGTGGGGATCTATCTCATTTCCCTCGCCGTCCTCGGCACCGCTGGGCTGATACCGCAGCGCCAGATTCATACCGCCGTCCCGCTCGTCGGAGTACACCGTAGCGCTGGCCTGCATATCCGCAAGGCCTCCGTGGTCTCTGCGCCGCACATATTCGATAGGCTGAAACTGGTCATACACATCATTTTCCACGTGGTCTTGCAGGCACAGCCGCATATCGTCCGCCATGGTCTGTCTGGAAGCGCGGAAAGCATCTCTCACCTGCTTTTCCAGTGCAGCGATGTCCCGCTCAAATCCGCTGAACTGTCCCACCAGCCTGGATGCCATTTCCCTCGCCCCCTTGGTATTCCACACGCCAGGATGCCGCATCCGCCGCATCCTCGCGTCTGCCCCCTCCCCCGCCGCCTCAGCGGAGGAGGGGGTGTTTTTTTAGGCTTCCGTGACGCTCACCGCGCACTGGGCGGTGAAACTCTTGTCCCCGTAGCGGAACGTCACCGTCATGTCCGCGTCACCGGTGGTCTCGCCCGCCGTGATGACTCCGGTGCTCTGCCCCACAGTGGTGCCGCTGGGCGCTCCGGTCATGGCGTAGGTGCACTTGGCGGGGTCCAGCGCCACCAGCTGACCGTTGGCCATCACGGCCTGCGGACGCACCTGAGCCGTGCCGCTCTTGGGCACCGAGATCACGCCGCCAATGGCCGCCACCAGACCCGTGACAACATCTGCGTCACCGTCGGGCACCAGTACGTACCAGCCCAGCGCGGAGCCGCTGCAATCCTCGCACTGGCCGCTGACCACCAGCTCGTCCGCGGAGATGGCTCTGCCCACGATGGCCGTGGTGTCGTAATTGCTCTGGCTGCCGGTCACAACGGCGGTATCCGCCTGGAGCTTCAGGGGCACATGGACATACAGCCAGCCCCAGCGGGTGCCCTCATTGGTTTTGGCGTTCACGTTGCTGTAAACGGCCATCTGGGCGGTAAACAGGCCCACCTTACCGTTCATGGCGGTGGTTAGCTTGCCGCACATGGCGCTGAGCTTCTCCACGAAGTACCACACCTTGTACTGCTTACCGCTGACGGCGGTAAAGCCGCTGACCGTGCCATCCGCAGCGATCCCGTATGCGATACCGTCGGCCGCGATGGCGGACGCGGTACCCACCTCCTGCACGTAGCATACGGCCTTACTCATGCCATACTGCGCGGCGGGCACACCTTCCGTCACATCCACCTTCAGCGCGGCGGAGTCCGCCGTCACCACCTGGCAGACGGGAGCCACAGCATTGTAGGTCACGCCCGCACCCACGCCGGCCAGCTTGGTCTTCAGATCCATATTGGCCTGGGTGAAGTTCACCTGGATGTCGGCATCGCTCTCCACGATGGTGGCGATACCATTGCCCAGTCCTGCCCGCAGGGGATCACTGTTGCTGCTGGGGGTAATGTTGCCCTCCTGGAACTTGTTGCTGGAGAAATAGATGTCTCCGGTGGTCATGTCCGCGAACTGCGCCGAGCAGATACCGCGGGTGTAAAGATTTGGATCATTAAAACGGATCATATGCTTTTCACACTCCTCTTTGTATGTTGGTCGTTGTCACGCCTGTCCCAGATTTCGCGTCGCCTGCTCCATGGGCCGCAGCCCCACGTTGCCGGCACTTTCCTTTTCATAAAACAGGCTTGGGTACGGATTCCCCGTTTTCCACGTGGTCCCCTGTGCCTCCGCCACAGCGCATACCGCATAGCTCACGATGCGCTGCCACGTTTTTGTTTTTTCCCGCAGTTTCAGAATGGGCCATCTCTCGATGTCCGCCTCCTCCACGTGCTCCAGCGCCGCCACAGTGGAAATACGTTCCCATACGTCCCCAGACAGCGGCGCCCCGCTCATTTTTGCCAATTCACGCTGCGCCTCAATGAGCTCCGGATTGGCCTCCGGCGATGCCAGTTCAATGCCGTTCTGTGCTGCTGCGATCTCCCGCAGCCTCTGAAACTGCACCGGCGTCACGCGGTGCGTCTCCTCACCGTCCACGGTGAACTCCACCGCCTTCAGCCGTCCCATATCGTCGGGGTCCACCAGACACCGGAACATTCTCGCCCGCTTTTCCGGTCCCAGTCCTCTCCCCAGCCGCAGGGAGAGCGCCAGCATCAGAAGCGCACGCGGGAATAGTCCGATGCCCGCTTCGCCCGCCTGTATGGCGTCATATTCCATCCGATAGAGGGCCGCCAGCAGCGGCATGGCCGCATACGTCACAGGGAGACTCTGCTGCACGATGTCGATGCCCGGTCTTGCCAACTCAAATTCCTCTATCTCCTCCACCGTGATGGGGTACAGCACCAGCCCGTCCGTCTCGATCTCCTCGTAGCGGCGGCAGGCTCGTTGTATGGTCTGTGAGAGTGCCATATCAAACTTCCTTTCTCACGAAAACCCTTCTTTCAGACATGGATCCCCGCCTGGGCCAGCAGCGCCGCCACGGCGCCGCCCAGCACAAGCCACACGATCTTTTCGATCACGTCGTTCCACCGCTTTGCCGGCAGATTCGTCAGCGACTTCACGTCTTTCTTCACCTCGGAAATATCCTCCCGAATGTCCTTCTGCTCCTGCGTCATCAGCGCTACCGACGTGGCCAGTTCGTTCAGAGCTTTCTGCTCCTGCGCCAGCTCGTCAATGCGGTGTGTGTTGCTTTTGCTCCGCTGCTCCACCTCCGCCAGCCGGTGCTCCATCTGCACTTCATCCATCTGCGCCGTCCTCCGTTCCTTTAGAATGTAGTCACGACGCTTCCCTCGTCGCTCTCCGCCCACGAAAGGCTCATGTGGAGCCTCCGCCCCACGTTGGTGCCCTGATCGTATATCGCCCTGGAACCGTTGTCCGGATGTGCATTCCTGTCGAAGCTCATCACCCCCGCACCGCCGATGTTCACGCCGTTCAGCGCCTCGATCAGGCACTGCTCGATGTTGACGCTGCGCGCGTAATCGTCCGTCCGTGTGGTCGTCTCATGTCCGTAGTTGCACAGGATGTCAAAATACACACCAATGGCCGCGGTAAACGCGCTCTGGGGGATCACCCTTCCGATATATACCTTCAGTACCGTCTGGGCCACGGTCTGGGCCTGCCCCCAATATTCCAGCGGATACATCCTGTACCCCTTCGGGTGCTTTTTCTTCTGCTCCTCCGTATCCAGAACAGGTTCTTCTCCATCAAACACGATGCCCAGCTTTTCCGCAGGGGTCGGAAGCTCCTGCGCCAAAGGGTTCGCTCCGTCATGGCACAGATACTTCATCAGCCGCACCCTGGGCCTTGCATTGTCATCCGCCGGCACATACCCGTTCCGATCCGGCATATCCAGCAGGAAATTCACGATTTTCTTCGGCAGTTTTTCCGCGCCTCGGAATTTTCCATACCCTGACTGCACCAATTCGAAAGGGTAATACGGCGAATTAAAACCCACACCCACCGGCTCACCACCTCTATTTTTGAATTGTTTCACGTGAAACTTGACATTTTACGTTCAAAAACGTATATTTTGCGAACTATTTGTCCGTTTCACTTTTGATATTTTCAGGCACGCTTTTCAGCGCATCCGCCATCTGCACCAACTCCGTCAGGTTCTCCGGCGTCACGGCGCTGGCGGCACTCATGGCCATGCGGGCCACCACGTCGTTCATCACAGCCAGGTCTGCGCAGATCTCCGTATTCAGCATCTTTTCCAGGTCGCGGAAATCGCCGATCAGGTCGTAAGCCTTCTCACGCTCCATCCCCTTCGCGGCCTTCATGCGCTCGATGCGGTTCATCACGTGGATAACACCCATGCGGTCGTAGTCATCCGCGCTCATCAGCCACTCGTCATCCTCCGCCGCATCAAAACTCAGCCGAAGGTATGCTTTTGCCAGGATGCCCATGAGATAGCGGCGTTTCCGCTGTCCGTTCTCTCGGTACATCGGCGGCGTGTCCCCGCGGAACTTCTCTCCGGTGTTCACCACCACTCTGTCAATGCACCGCTCCGCGCAGTGGCTCACGATCTCCGCCTTCTTCATCAGGGGGATGTACGTTCTTGCGCCCGCAAAAACGTCATTCCAGTTGGTGTTCTCCATTGTTTCCACTCCTCTCAGACTCTCAATGGATGTTTTCTTCCCGCTTCGCCCGCAGCCCGCAGGTACGCCACTGGGACGCATTTTCGTTGCGGCAGCTGTCTGGGCAATAATATTGGTAGCAGCAAAAATCCGTCTCCCCGCTCTGTGCGCGGCATCTCAGGGAGACTTCTCCCCGCTTTCGATAGGCATTTTCACAGGTAGGCTTGCTCATTTACCAACCCTCCAGCGCGATGACTGCGCGCACGCTCTCCTCTCCGCAGCGGGCCGTCACCACCAGCGGTTCCACGCTGCCGCCCCAGCAGGAGATCCGCGCCGTATTCCCGTCTTCTTCCGCAGTGTAGGCACTCGGATCTGCACCGCCGTATGTCCACAGCACCGTGTTCTCTGTCTCGCTGCCGCTTTCGACGTATACCGCCGTCAGCGTAGTTTTCCCATATGCCTCCAGCCGCACCGCAGGCTCCGTCTGCCAGTGGAGCCCTCCGGTGCTCTCCGCCACCGTCACCTCATAGGTGCCGCAGTGCTCCTCGTTCTGCGCCAGCACCGCCGTGATCGTGCAGCTCCCGCTGCCCACCGCCGTCACATTCCCTACGGGGTCTACACGGCAAACGCGCTCGTCGCTGCTGTACCACAGGTAGCGCACGGGGTGTTCCGCATCGCCGTCTGCCTCCGCGCCGTTCCGCAGGGATGCCGCCGTGAACTTCACCTTTTCTCCGATGCTCATGGCCGCCCTGCCGCCTATCCGTATTTCCCAGCTGAAGGGGTACGCATTGGCCACGCGGAGCACCAGGTCATCCTTTTCTCTGTCCGGCTCCGTCATCCGCGCCGTGAACCGCAGCAGGCGGCAGCTCTCGTCGTCTCCCGTGAATTCCTGCGCCACATCGCTGTATCCCGTGATCTGGTAGGCCATCCGTCCCATGATCATCCGGCTGTTGACATCCAGGTTTTCCGTCTCGCTGTTGCGCTGGATGATGATGTTGAAGTACCCCTGCATCACCAGCACCGTCTCCTGAAAGTCGTTGGCGTTGGCGTTCAGCTTCACATTTTCCACCACCATCGGTTCTTTCAGCAGGTTGCCATACCAGTCCAGATGGTTCCATGTGGCGTTGCAGCGCCGCATGATGCCCCCACCCACTGCGGAGGAGATGTTGGCGGGGTTCGTCACCAGCCATGTGCTCCCCATGGTCTCTACCTTGGCGCCCTCCGGTACATACTCGATGCGCCGGTCCACCATCAGGAACTCCTTATAATTATCAATGGGCCGGTCTATGGCGTTGCCCTTTTTCCTGGCGTCCGCCAGACGTATCAGCTGTCGGCTCCACTCGCAGAAATTGGCGGGGTCGCTGTCCAGCCCCTGCACCCTGCACTCCACGTAGTCCGCGGCATATTTCCCATATGCCTGCACGAACCGCGCCGTCGGGTCTCCAAAGTAGGGGTTCCTTTTGTCGTTGTACTGTTCCGGCCTGTTGCTGGGTGCCTGCGGCCTTTCCGCCATCGCGGCGATATTCCCCAGTCCGGTTTTCATATCCGCCATGGCCTCTCACCTCCGCGTCTCACAGAAACCGGTATCGTCCGTATCCGCTGCGCCCCCTCTGCACCGTGTTCAGGTACGTGCAATCCTGCTCGTACTTGTGGAGCTCGTCCATCAGTCTCGCGCGGTTCTTTTCCTGCTTTGCGGCACCCTCTCTCATGTAGGTGCCCTCGTTCACCGTTTCAAAGCTGGCGTCCTTTATCTTCATCTGATCGTTGAGCCAGTTGCGGAAGAACCTCTCGTCCCATACGCTCGCCACGCACAGGCCGAGGAGCCGCTTCTGTTCCAGCGTCAGCTCGTGTCCAAATTCACCGTCCGTATAAAAATCCAGCGTATAGTTGATTCCCGCCATGTCCTGCACGGGGAATGTCACTCTCCCTGTGTCCGGATCATAGCTCGCTCCCGAATACGGCACCGCTGTCATGCCGCCTGTCACGTCCTGCTCCACAATGGCACAGGAAAACAGGTCGTAGCCCGTCATTCCCGTATCCACTTCTGTCTCGCCCATCAGACTGTTTTCATCGCTGGTCCAGTAGCAGTCTCCATACGCAGGCTGTACCAGCCCCTCCGCCAGATAGGCCCGCATCTGCACCGGCTGGGAGAACAGAGGGATTGCGTTCTTCACATACAGGCTCATCCGCCGCAGAAACGCAGCCGGATTGTTGGCCGCCTCCTCCTGAAGCCGCACGTCGTCGATGATCACCATGGCGTGATCCGATATGATCTCGCTCCACTTCGTCCCCATGTTCTCCCCTCCTTACGCCGGTATGTAGATCGTCACTTGCTGTCCTGCCGCGCCATCCGTCAGCGCCACGCCGTCCGCACTGTCAGAAGATGCGCCCAGGCTCTTGACAAGGCGTGATCCGCTGGGATACACATTCTCCGCCGGATACAGGCCCTCTGAGGGATACAGCCCCTCCATGATCTTGACAAAATCTCCCACCTGTACCTTGGAGTTGGGAGCCACCACAGCGGTGATCTCCCAATCTCCGTTTCCGTACAGGTAGAGCGCCATTCCGGTCCCGTCAGCCAGCGGCAGTCTCAGCTGCCCGATATCCGGATAGGTGGAATTGTCGATCTTCACCGCCGCTTTCCACTTCTCAAGCTCCCCCGGGTCGCCGTTGACCTGCATGAATCGGGCCGTGCCTTCGCCGGCCAGCGGCATTTGCACGACGGAGACGCCCGTATAGGTCACGCCGTTGATCTTTACATCCCTCGCCATGCGTTTCGTCCCTCTCTGTCAGGCTATCGTCATTACGCTTCCCGCCACGCTGATCTGCGGTGCGGTCATCGTTCCTACGATGGGTGCCCCTCTTTTGTCGTGGGCGGTAGCGCCTTTCGCCAGTGTGTTGGCCGTCACGCTGTCCTTTGACAGGTCCAGCTTCACCGCGCCGTCCACCACGACCTTGTTTACGTTTTTCGCCATCGCCCTTTTACCTCGTTTTCTCCGCTTCTCAGGCGCCGATGGTCAGCGTCACGCCGCCGGCCTCGTTGTCCGTCTCGCTCACGGGGATAGCGTTCACCGTCACGCTGGACAGGCAGTTGAACCCCTCGTCGGGCAGGATCTCCTGGCTGGCAAAGGTGGGGGTCACAGTCTTGGCCTGTGCCTTCATGTCCTCGCTGCCGGACATGGTGCCCTCCACGCCCAGGATAGTCACGCCCTCGCGGATGTTGGTGGCGATGAGCTTGGCCTGCTCCGCCTCGGCGATCTGCACGGTGCCGCTTCCGTCGTGGAAGCCCAGGGGCACGGTATACACCTGCGCCTTGGTGGTGATGTTGCCCGCCACAGCGCCGTTGTTGGGCATCGTACCGGTGACCTCCGCGCCCTTCACGAATGCGGTCTTGCCCAGCAGGATCTCCGCAGCGGACGCGGTAGCGCCGGAGGTATCCGCATCAAAGGTACACGTACCCGTGATGGTCGCACCCGTCTTGTCGTGGGCGGTAATGCCCTTGAGCAGTTTGGCAGGCACCACGCTGTCGGCGGTCAGATCGATTTTTACCTGTCCGCCAATAATTACTTTGTTGATGAACTGATTAGCCATACTCCACATCTCCTATTGTCAAAGTTTTTCCGCCGGCGGCATTACTGACTTCGTACTGCGGTATCTTCTTTACCGTCACGTCGTCTCTCATGCGTTTGGCTTTTGTATGCAGCACAACAGGCTCGTCCACCTGTGGTGTTACCTCGTATTCCCCCTCGTAGTCGGGCACGATCTCTCCGCCGGTCTGTATCACGACATCCCTGATTTCGATCTCCACAACGGGCGTTCCCACTGGGGTCTTGGCGGTGTCGGCTTTTTCTCTCCCTGCCGCAAACTGCTGCAGCGCCATTCACATCACCCCTTTGGATCTGCTGGCGGAGACGTATATGGTCTTTCCCTTCGCCCCCACGACGCTCTCGTCGTTGAACTTGATCCGCGCCTGTACCGGCGGCGTTCTTCCTGCCTTGAAGGTGAACGTCTGCTCCTGCGTCAGCGGAAACAGCCACTGCCCGTTTTCCTCGTCGTAGCGCACCGCGCCTGGATACGTTCTGGTCAGGTTCCCTATGGTGATCTCCAGCGTCAGCACCATCTCCGGCGTGATCAGCAGTTCTCCCTGCCGCAGCACGACGGGGATTGAGTAGGCATCCCCCTGCATCATGGCCGTTCCCTCCTTCCCGCATGTCTCCAAAGTGGTCGCGATCTCGACCGCTTTACTTGGTGTCCTTCTCGTTCATATCCTCGATGATGGCGATAAAGTCGCCCTTTTCGTGTCCCTGGCGCTTGCTCATGGCGTTCAGCTTCACCGTGCGGTCGCGGGTCACGCAGGTGCTCCCCTTCCGATAGGCATCGGCGTACATCTGCGCCACCATCATCTTGTGCCCCTCGCACAGCGCAGGGTAGATGTCCAGCAGCGCATCACCAAGCTCCACCATCTTGGCGAAAGCTCTCTTGTCCAGCACCTCGCCGTCCTTATAGTCCACCCCCAGCGCCTCGCGCTCCTCTCCGGTCAGCCCGCTGACCACCATCAGCCAGCGCTGCGCCATATAGCGGCGATTCGCCTCCGTCAGGATGCGGCTCAGATCGGGCTTCGGCACATAGAAACTGCCGGTCTTTCCCACGATGTTCCCGTACATTCCGCCGTCGCCGAACTGCACCACATTGTCATCCGCCACAGGCGCCATCCACAGGAAATGCACCTGCTCGGCGCTGGTGCTGACCTGCACGATCTGAGGCACCGCCTGCTGCGGGAGGTTCCGCAGCGCTGCTTCCACGGCGGCAGCCGCCGCCTTTTCGCTGGCTTCCTTCACGATCTGCTCCACCTGCTCGGCGGTATACATGACAGGACTCTCCGGTGCAGGCAGCACGGCCTCTTTCTCCACCTGCACATCTTCGCCCTTCAGATCCGGTCTCAGTTCCGTCAGCGGCGTTTCACTGCCGTCCGATCCCACTGCGGTCACGTTCTCCGCCGGCACCGTGAGCAATTCCTCCTCGCCGGTCTCCGCCGCGATCTGGGAGGCCAGCTGGCTCCCGTTTCTCTTCTGTCTGCCCATGTTTTCGCTCCTCTCAGATTTTTCATGGCTTGACTGCTTAGCTGTTTCTCCGCAGCACGTCAAGGCTCCCGCCGCTGCCCCGTTTACACGTCGGCGTGCTGCATACCCGCGGCTTCGCCGCACATCCTTGTGGCGGAAACGGCAGGACTCGAACCTGCGGCCCTCTGATTAACAATCAGATGCTCCTCCAACTGAGCTACGTTTCCGTAGGGGGCTTTCGCCCCCGTATAAAGTCCCTTTCGGGCGAAAACGATCCACCGTTTTCATCTGAATGTCTCCCCTGGGTCACATTGTGGAGAGGTGCGGGGAGTTCTGTTTTATGGGCGCACTTTCCGGTCAGCTGCTGTGGTTCTCGACCTCGGCAGCGTCTCTCCGCTTTTGGCACAGACTCAGGGATTCGAACCCCATCCTGCGGTTTTGGAGACCGCCGTTCTCCCGATCAAACTCAGTCCGCATACGGGGAGGGGCTTTCTGCCCCATCCCCCTCCTCGCTTTGTCAGATCGTCACGTGTGCGATCTTGGAGGCAAACGTAGCCACGCTGTCCAGCGCGATGGTCAGATTCAGTCCGATCTCAAAGTCGCCGGTGCGGGTGGGGTCCATCTCAATAGAGATGGGCGTGCCGCTGGTGTAGCCGATGGTCAGGGGCTTTCTGCCGTTGCCCGCCAGCATCCAGATGTCGTTCTCGCTGAGCATGGTCTCCACGGTGGTGTTCTGAGTGCCGGGGATGATAACGTCCCGCATGGGCATCAGGCGCACCGCCATGAACTCGCCCAGGTAGCCGGCCTTGGTGTAGTCGGCACCCAGCAGCGTGGCGATAGCGGCGTCCATGTTCACGTTGGTGGAGCCGGTCACGGTGTTGGGCAGTACCTTGCTCAGGGCCACGGTGCCGCCGGTAGCAAACACGTCGGAGATGGTGGTGTTGTTCAGCGCGGCGATCTTGTTGGCGCCCTTCACCCAGTTCTGGTTGTTGAAGGTGAAGTTCAGGTTGGTGGGGATCAGGCTGGTGTCCTCCGTGGCGGTGGTCATGGCCTCGTTCCACATACCCATGGTCTTGGCGTACATCCCCGCCGCCATGTTGGCGAAGAAAACGCCGAAGTCCATGTTGGTGCCCACCAGCTGCATCCACTTGGCGGTGATCCAGCAGCTCTTGGGGGTGGGGTTCAGCGTGTAATCGCGGGAATAGAAGCGGTTACGCGGCACGCTGCGGCTGGCGCCCCAGCTGGAGTCCTGGAAAACGGGAATGTCGTTGCTACCGATGCTCACGGCGTAGGTCTGACCCAGCTCGATCTCCACGGTCTCGGCGAAGTCGCTCAGCGCCTCGGAGTACACGGCTGGCAGAATGGGGATGATGACCTCCTGCCAAATGCCCTGCAGCACGGCGTAGAAGCGGGCGTTGCCGTAATACTCGCCGCCGTTGCGCTTGAACTCCTCCCAGCTCTCGGGTGCCTTCTTGCCGGTGCTGGCGCAGGCCAGTTTGGCGGCGTACAGCAGGCTCTCCCGCTGGAACTGCTCGTTCAGCTGCTTGTAGCCCCGGTCGTTCATGGTGCGCTGCACGGGGGTGTTCTGCCCCTTGGCGCTCAGAACGGCCATCTTGCCCTTCAGGGCATGTTCATAAAACAGCACGCGGCCCTTGGCCACGATGTCCTCGCGCTGGTCGTTTCCGTTGATGGCGAAAACCTCATTGGAAACGCTGTTCAGGTTCAGCTTTGCCATTTCTTACTCACTCTCCTCTCTTGTCACGCGGTCACGGTGCTGACCTTGCAGGCCCACACGTCGTAGTACACGAAGCTCTGCCCGGTGCCCTCGGTGAAGTTGCCGGTGCCCTTCAGCTTGAAGTAAATGGCGCCGGTAGCAGTGGGGGCGGCAGCGGCGGGAACCAGCAGACCGTTGGCGATGGTGAAGACGGTGTTCTCGCCGATGGCGGTGCTCAGGTTGCCCTCGCCGAAGCGGTAGGCGTGCTTGCCGTCAAACACGATCTCGGTAAAGGTGCCGTCCCGGCCGGCGGGGATGCCCAGCCCCAGCGTGGCGGTGCCCACGGCGTAGTTGTTGCCGTTGCGTCCGTTCAGCGTGGGCCACTCGTAGGTGTTGCAGGCGTACACGCCGGTGTCGGCGTTGGCGGCAGCACCCGCAGCGGTCATATAAAAGGCGTTCTCGTTCTTGATGCCCTTGAAGCCCGCGCAGGGCAGTTGCTCGCCGCGCACCACCAGCAGGCCCGCGGAGCAGTCCGCATCCGCCTCGGACACCTGATAGCGTCCCGTGATGTTGCACAGTTCGTTGAACTCGTTGTTGGTGATCCGCGGCTCAAACGCGGTTTTCTCAATGTATGCCATGTTTGTTCACTCTCCTTTTCATTTTACTTGCCGGCGTCGATGCCCCACTTGTTCAGCAGAGCGTCCACACCCTCGCTTCCCTCGCCGCTGTTGCCGGCGATGCGCTGCCAGGCGTAGGTGGTCTTGCGCTTCTGTGCGCTGCGCTTGTCGCTCTCCATCACGGCCTCGCCGCACACGGCCAGCACCGCCTCGCGCACCAGCTTCTCGCCCAGCCACGCACCGTCCTTGTCGCAGCTGTTGGCGTACAGTCCGGCCTCGATGTTCTCGTTCACCGCCTTGATGGCGTCCTCCGCCACCTTTTCCTCCCGGTTGGCGTTGAAGGCATCCAGCGTAGCCTTGGCGGAAGCCTTGCAGGCGCTCAGCCGGCGCTTGCTCTCCGCCTCCTGCATGGCGCTGATCTGCTCGTTGGCTGCTTCCAACTTGGCGTTCAGGCTCTTTACATCGCCGTCGGTCTCCTTCACGGAGGCCACGGTGTAGTCCACCACGTCCGCCACATCGGCGTTCAGCTCCACCTCGCCCACGCTCAGCACGATGTGCGCCGCGCAGGGCATGATCTTGCTGGCGATCACCTCGCCGTTGTCGTCAGCGTTAAAGGTGTAGCCGAAAAGATTGCCGGAAGCGTCCATCAGCGCCACGTTCAGCCCGTCCTTGCTCATGGAGAGCACCTTGTGGTTGGGGAACTTGGTCTGCATCTGCTCCATCGCTCTCTTGTTCATGTTGCTTTTCACTCCTTTTTTTGTGTTTTTGTCGGGTTCGTTGCCGTCGCTGCCCTCTGCGGCTGTGTGCAGCGACGCGGCCCGCAGCTTCAATTCCTTAAATTCCTCCTGCATGGCCGCCAGCTTTGCGATGCTCGCCCCCGGTATCGCCGGGTTTACTCTGTCTCCCAGAATGGTCACGCCTATGCCCGACCATTTGGTAAACACGTCCACATCGCCCTCTTTGTGGCTCTCCGACACCATTGTCTCGGCGGAAACATCCATCGTGCCCTGTTCCACGATCTTCCGCGTCAGCTCCGGGGCGTAAAAAGCAAATAGCCGACCCTTCGCTCTGAGCCATGTATGACCGCCCCTCTCCACAAGGGTAAAGTCCTTTTCGTCGTCGGACAGCGTTCCCACGATGCGCTCCGCCGTCCCCTCCATGAAGGATTGGTACTCCTCCCCGGTCTTTGGATCCCGGCGCTTGCTCATGTTGTGTCCGTCCCCCACCTGCTGCCCCACATAGGCAATCAGAATGGGCTGCCCGATGAAGGTCTTGTAGTAGTCCCGCAGGTTGCGGTAGTCCCACTTGTTCCGGTTCTCGCCTTCGCGCATGACCCACAGCTCCACGCCGAACTCATACTCGTTCAGCTTCTGCATCACCTGTAGGGTGCCGCTGGCGCTCACATTCTTGGGCAGTGCCTTGGTTTTCAGCGAGCTCATTCGTCCTCACCGCCTTCAAACAGTTCTCTGCACCAACTGTCAAAGGTGGCGCGGCTCATTTCACCGTTGTCCCACATGGTCCAGGCGTCCAGCAGCTTCCGCCGGTCGTCGGTGTTTGCGATCTGCAGTTCCTCCGCCTTCAGCGACAGGGCGTTGAACTCCCCATCCGCCGTGGCGCGGATAAATCCGCCCAGTGCCTCGTTGACACCGTCCACAATGGCCACGCACACCTCGAATACCCGGTCCAGGTCGTTGTCAAAGTCCTCGTCCAGCTCCGGCGTACCGGGGTACATCAGCCGCAAATGGTAGTCGTGGGGTATCTCCGCGAACTCGTCTATCCGCTCCGGCTGCTTATGCTCCAGTTTATGGATCGCATCCGACAGAAACGGCATACCCATGTCGCACAGCGCCCGGTCCTTGATGTCCGCGAACCACTTTTCCGCGTTGCCGTATGCCTCCATCACTCGGCGCATCGGCTCCCGCATAGGCGCGAACCGCGGGTTATCCCAGCTGGCGTATTCCTGTGCTCTCATGTCCTCACTCCCTCTCTCCGCAAAATGAAAATGGAGCCGCAGCCGGTGTTCTCCACCGGTGCAGCCCCCTTCGGCTTTTCTCGCAGTCCCTTTACCGCGATTATTCTCTTTTCCACGGCCACCGTGCCTACCTCATTACCCCGCGCATCAGCGCAAGCCTTCGGTCGCGGCAGCCGCGTTTTCTGTTTTCGTTCCCCACTGTCGCAGGGGCTCTCGCCGCCCTATCGCTCCATCGGCACCTGCATAGCCGTGCCTTTCTTTTTCTTCACCGTGTGTACGGTGTGTGCCTTTATGGCAAGCCCGTCCGCCGTCCGGCGTATCTCCACGTCGTTGCCGCGGGCCAGCTCCCGGTTGATCTCGTGCAGGTCGTCCGCTGTCAGTATCGCCGTCATGCTCATTCTCTCAGTCTCCCGCGTCCTCTGACGCTTCCTGCCCCTCGGTCCCCGGCGTCCCTTCCGATGCCGGTCTGCCCCCGGGGTTAATTGCCCTTTTGGCTTCTGGGGTCTGGCCGCCACTTCCGTTTCCGCCGTTTTTCGCTTCCGTAAACGTGGAACTGAGAGGTTTCCTCAAATCCATAATGCCGGATTCCAGCATCGCGCGGCTTATGGACATATCATCCAGCAGGGACATATTGTTCATAGCCAGATATTTTAGCGTTGCCGGCAGTATGCCAAGCGTCATATCTTTTCTCAGGCTTTCTCTCAAATCATTGTCCGTGGCAATGTCCCCGAAACACTCAAATCGCCAGGAATATTTCAGGTTCAGCCCATCCATGATGCCCTGCATCATCCGCTCGTAGCAGCGGTATATCTGCTCGGCAAACTTGCTCTCTATCTGCAAGCTGATGTTCGCCACGCCCGCCCGCGGTTCGTCGCTGGTGGGGATCAGTGCGCTCAGCCCCGCCTTCGCCATGGTGTAGCCGTACCCTGCGGAGCTTATCTTCGTGGCGCTGGGCGCCTCTGCCAGCTGGTGCAGTTCCATGTTCCGCAGGGGCGCCGCATACCAGCCAATGCCGCTGGTGTTGTTTTCCGCCAGTTCGTCGTAAAACCGCGTGCGGAAAAGCTCCCAGCCGGCGTTGCTCAGCTTGTAGCTATCCGACTGCTGCCGGTTGGCATCATCTGCATACTCTATCTCCCCTGTCAGCAGAGAGATCAGCGGGTTCTGCACCAGCTCCAGCTGTATCTGCTCGTACTGGGCGATCTGGATAAACGACAGGAAAAGTCCCGTCAGTGGAGATACCACCGCCGTCTGCGCATCGTCTATCTCAAAGGGGTATACCGCGTCCACCGGCAGCGTCACCCAGTAGCACCATTTCCCGTTCTGATAGTACACGTCCGGGTCTCCCGGCAGCACGCCGCCGTCCTGCTCCGCTGCTGTTTTCAGCTCGGTAAAGCGGTTCATATTGATGGTGTTCTTCGCCGCGTATACATACCGGGTTCCCGCGCCCTTGGGCGGTCTCGCCGCCACCTGGGTGAATATGCCCCAGTAGGGCTTAAACAGGTCCCCGAACTGCGCCGGCTCACAGCCCGGCTTCAGGAAGTACATCATGTTAAAGGCCACGGTGTACTTCGACACGCTGTTGAACCCCACGATCTTCACCCAGTCGCTGGGCAGCTGCTGCATAAAGGCGTAGTTCACCTTGTTGTGGGGCTTGTCCACGCTCACGCGGGGATAGTAGAATACCTTGCCCTCCTGCACCGCCTGCCCCGCCAGCTTGTGGGCCGTGGTCTTTACGTCCAGCTTGCGCCGCAGCTTCTCCAGCAGCTTCCACTCCCGCCAGAAATCGTCGTTCTTCGCCGTGTCCTTGTCGGTGAACTCCGGGGCGATGTAGCTGTGATACGTCAGCAGATCCTGGTACATCTTCCGGGTGTGGAAAAGCGGATAGGCCGTAAATTCCAGCCCGTGCTCCACCTGCCGCAGCCCCTGCTCATTGCCCAGCGGGGCGGTCAGCATCTCTGCCACCGTATTCTTGGTAAAGTCCTCCGGCAGCGAGGAGATGGCCTGCACCCTTCGGTTCTGTATATAGGGGTTCACCCGTGCCGACTGGCTCATGCTCACCCGGCTGAAGGCGCTGGCCAGCGCCCCTGCCGGCATATTGCCGTACTGCTCCGCCAGCGCGTTGAACCGCTTGAATATCTCCGGGTAGGTGCCGCAGGCTACGCTCTGCAATTCACTTGTCAGGTTCCTCCGCTTCTCCTGCTCCATGCGCCGCCTCCTCGTCTATGCGGGAGCGCTCTTTTTCCAGCTCCCTCTCCCACGCGTCCAGCAGCTCGTTCAGCCGCTTCTGCGTGTCAGCCATGTTCTTTTTCACCCCGCCCGCCAGCACCGCCGCGATGCAGTCCGCCAGCCACAGCCGGTCTCGCTCCGTCAGGCGCTTCAGATCAGCGCCTTTGATCTCCACCGTCTGCATTTTCTTCGGTGCCGCAGTGCGGTACAGCAGCATATACCCCGCCGTTATCCGCACAAAGCGCTCCTTTTCCGCCAGCGCCACCGTTTCGCCTGTCACCCGCGCCGCGTACAGTCTGTACTTCCTTGCCGCCATTTCAGCATATCCTCCCGCCGCGCCGCGCCGTCACCGTGCGGCCTCCCGCGCCGGCTGCCGCCGCTCTGTGCGGTGCCGCGGCACGGTTTTTGTATTTTGCCAGCTCCGCGTCCCAGTCGCTCTTGTGCCGCACCGCCTGCGCCAGTTCCTCTCGCTCCAGTATCTGCGCCACCCGCAGCGCATATTTCAGCGCCGACCATATATCGCGCTGTATGTGCTTGGAAATGCGTTCTTCCTTCTGCGTCGTGCCGCTGGCCACCTTTTTCAGGTTCTGTATCTGCCCCACCAGCTCCCGGGTCTTTATGTAGGGGTCGGCCAGCATGGCATCCATGCTGTCGTCCTTGATCCGGTGGTACTTCTTGTAGTTCTCCACGCCCTCGTTCACGTTAGAGCACAGCAGCTCCACGTTCCGGTTCTCGAATTGCAGTTCCGCGTACCGCACCATCTCCGCGTCCGGATCCGTCACGCCAGCGCCGCCCGCCTTGATGGGGTACAGGCACGGCACGGCGTTCTCCTGTTCCAGTTCCGTGAAGCTTGCGTGGTTCCTTACGCACAGCGGCGCAAGGCCGTCTCCCAGGTCCATCATCAGGTTCTCCACCACGCTGGTGCCGTACTGCCATGCGTCTATGGCCAGGTACGTGGGTGCTCCGCCCTCATAGCAGAAGCGGCTCCACACGTCCTTGATCCGCTGTGCCTGCATCATGCTCTTTACAGGAGGGTTCCACACGTCCACATACACCGCCTGCTTCAGGTAGCGGTCCCGCTTCAGCCAGTCCGTCTGCCGTGTGCATTTCAGTACCACGCAGGCGCATTTCGCGTTTTTCTTGTCGTCGGCGTAGGATACGTCATACCCCACGATGTAGATCACGTCCTCCGGCTTCAGTTTGTTGCCTATGTCGTAGGCGCAGTGCCGGTTCTCCGCGATCATCAGTTTGCGGCACTCCGCCAGCACCTCGTCCCGCACGATGGGGTTGCTGTCCGCCCCGGTGTAGCGGCTTTCCATCTCGCGCATCCATCGCTCCGGCGTCAGTTTCGTCCGCAGCTTCTGCGCCCACGAATAGGGCCGCATCTGCTGCAGTACCACACACTCCCACGATATGTCATAGGCATAGGCGCTCTCGCCCGCCAGCATGGCTTTCATGTTCTCGCACCGCGTTTCGTAAGCGTGGTTCTGCTTCCGCCCCGCGCTGGTAATGGCGTGATCCTTGTAGGGGATATAGTTGGGGTCCGGCTTACCGTTTACATTGTGCGTCAGTCGCACAGCCGGCAGCACCACCGTCGTGTATTCCGCGAAGTCGAACGCCGGATTTTCTTCCTGTGCGTACTCCTCCGCCGTCACGTCGTGAATGTTGTCACCGCGCATGGCGGATATGTAAAAGGCACTCCCGCAGTCTGTCTCTATCTTAAAGTCGTCCTTGCTCTCCGCCGTCACCCGCCACTGTCTGGACAGTGCCGGGTAGTCGTGTTCTATCTGGCGGAAGGTCTTGCTGCCTATGGTCGCCATTTGTTTGTATGCCGGGCCATAGTAGGCACTCTGCGTCCCCGGCCATACCAGCCCGTTCAGTTCTGCATACTTGAACTTCGTGCTGGTCTTTGTCACGCCTCGCGTTCCGGTAAAGGAAACAGAAGCCTTGCGGGCGTATACCCGCACCATCACCCGCTGCAGCAGTTCCTCGTTGGCAAAGTCCGCCGTCGGGCTCCTGAATACGTCCAGCGCCTTATCCGGGTAGAATCGGCACACCCATACCAAAAATGCCCAAAAGGCGTCCTCATAGTTTTCGTAGCTACGCTCCTGCGTGGGCTTTTTTGTCACCCAGCCCAGTCCGGCCACATACGCTTTACCCGTTCGCCTCGCCATCGGTGTTCACATCCTCTGCGTTTGCTTTGGGCTTACCCGGCTTTTTCTTCTTTTTCCCCGGGCGCATCCGCACCAGCCCCAGCTTTTCGTAGGCTTCTTTCTCCGCCTCGTTTGGTTTCTCTGCAAACTCGCCCAGATTGTCCTCCAGCCGCATCTCGTCCGGCAGTTCTGTCAGCTCCGGCAGTCCGTCGTTCTGCCGCATCCGGTTTTCGTTTATCAGTATCATCTGGTCGGCAGCATCCCGCGTGTAGGGATATTTGCACGGCCGTCCGAAGAATATACGGAATGCCTCGTCCGGTTCGCAGGGCTTCCCGTTTTTCAGCAGTCCCGCCCGCTCCAGCGCCACCACCATGTTGTCCAGCCGCAGGTCCTCCACCGGCTTCGTGTCCTTCTTTCGCAGGTTTTCCGATGCCAGGTTCTCCTGTATCATGCTGGATAGCTTCTTGGCCTTGTCAATGGCGCCCATCTCCGCGGCGTCGTTCATCTGCTTTGTCCACTTCGCCACGTTCCGCAGGATCAGCTGCTGCTTGGCGCTCACCGCCTGCTCCCCGCCAAAGTCGGCACACAGCGCGTTATAGATGCGGTCAAACTCGTTGTAGTCCTCGCTGGTGTAGGGCATTTTCCCCGTTCCCTCGCCCCAGTCGGCGGCCTGCCGCTTGGTGCCCTGCCTGCCGTCCCGTGCGCTCTTCTCCGCGCTCACCGCCTTGGTGAAGTTGCCGTTCTCCAGCCCCTCTCCGAATATCTTGGTGATGTCCGTCAGCCCATCGAGAAAGCCCAGTTCTCCGCCTCCCGGCGTCCGGTCCAGTTTCTTTTTCGCCAGCTTATCGCAATAGGCCATCCACTTGTTTTTGCTCCCGCTTGCCGGCAGCGCGTTCATGTCGAAGGGCTTGTTGAAGCGTATGCAGGCATAAAAATAAGCCAAACTCTCCCCCACCGCGTCTGCCAGCTGGTTGTAATACGCCTGCTGCTTTTCCGCGCTCACCGGTTCCAGTTCAGCCATGCCGCACTCCTCTCTTTTAGGTAAAAAGAAATGGTACTTGCAGAGTCTTCCACTCTTACAAGTACCATTGTCGCAGTTTTCCAGAATGGTGAGGGACTTTTAAGTCCCTTTCTTATTTTTTTCTTCCCGGCCCAAAAGATAGTCGACAGTCACGCCGAAATAGTCCGACAGTGCCTCCAACGAGGAGGACTTTGGTTCCATCTCTCCTTCCTCATACCGTCGTATCATGTGCTGGCTCAGTCCGCACAGCTCCGCCAGCACCCGGCGCTTGAGATGCTTTCTCTCCCGTAGCATCCGCAGCCGCCTGCAAAACACCTCATTGACAGCCATCAGCCGCCCTCCCGTTCCGGTTCGCGCTTCATGGCTTCCAGCAGCTGCTGTGCTTCCATGTCGGAGATCACGAGTCCCTTGGCCCGCCGCGCCACGATGCTGGCAAGGCGATTCTCCCGCGCCCGCTTTCTGCTCTTGTAAAACGCGCACTTTCCGCACTCCGCACATACCAGCGTGTTCAGCCCCGCGCACTCTCCCTTTTCCGACACATACAGGTCGCAAGTGACCTTGGGCTTGTACGGCCTTGCGCCCACCACCATTTTCTTCCCGCTGTTCATTTCTTCCGCCTTTCCTCCTGCCACGCTTCCCATGCTACCCATCCGGAGATCACCGCCGTGTACAGGATCACGCTGCAGCATACGCAGCCGATGGCCGTTTCGTATACCCTGCCGTACACCAACAGCACCGCCGCCAGCAGCCCCAGCACCACGGTCAGCAGGCCGAATGCCGCTATGTATCGTTTCATCATTACCCGTCTCCTCCTTGTCCAAGTCCTCCGCCACCACGGCGTATTTTTTGATTTTTCCGTGCCATGCCTTGCTGACGATTGAGTGGAATATCCGTGCATTGGCACAGCCCAGCGTGGCCGCGCACTGCGTAGCGTTGCCGAAAGCCAGCACCTCATCCGTCCGGGCGTCATACACGGTGTAGTACATCCTCATGTCTTGGCTTCCCTCCGTTCGCCGTAGGAGCAGAAGTCATCGGGCGATTGGGGAATGGACTGCTGGTGCTTTTCATGTCTCGGATGATAGCACTCGTCTCTGTCATAATGCTTGCAGTCCCTGCACCGCACCACTGCCACCACATCGGCGGCGTCCATATAATGGACCTCCGCCATGATTTCAATGGCATCGTGCCCGAACCTCTTGGTCTCGTCCGGGTTATTCAGCCCATCCTCGATAAACTTCTCGGCGGCCTGCTGGTCTATATATTCCGCCATCGCAGTTCCTCCTTATCTCTCGTTCCATGATGCCCAGCGGCGTGTGCTCTCGCATCCATGTGTACACCCATGCTCGACTTTCCGCCGTGCCCATCGGCTTCTTCTTCGGCGGCAGTCCGCCGTTTTTCGCAGCGGCGGCCGTGGGGTTGTGCTTGTGCTCCCCCATTACTCCGCCCCTCCGGCCATTCGTGCCCCACATCCGGGGCAATAATTCGACAAAACGTATTCGTCGTTGCAGTCATACACCGCCTCATAACCACACTTCGAGCAAACGTAGCCGCCGATCGGGTCACGCCCTGCAAGCGCGGGGTCCCACCCAGTTATCTCGCTCTCGTATACCGGCAGCCACGCCCCCTGCGGCATTCCCTCTCCATCCGACTTTACGCCCTTGGCAAAGCCAAGCACCGCATCTATAACAGCCTTGTCGATGACCGCCTGTATGCTCACTCTGTTCTCGCACACCACAGGCATCTCATCCAAAGATTTGTTATAGTACGTTGCCTTGCGTACCTTCCATTTGCCGTCCCAGAAGTCAACGGAATAGCCAGTGCTTTTCGCCGCTTCCATTTTTGCCGATCTTGCCGCACCGGTTTTTACGAAGTAGCTTTCCCGCGTCACCCACGGGTTTTTGTATATCTTCATGTCGCACCGTGAGCTTTCTCTCCGTCAAACCACCTCCGCAGTTCGTGAGCGCAAGAAACACACAGTTCATAGTCATTGTCGTTTATGTCGCTCTTAACCCGCCGCATACCGGCATAAGTGATGAAGTTGACCGGGTTGATCTCCGCTCCGCAGCGGTCACACACTCTTTTTGTTGCCATTGTCAGCCCTCCCTCAGCTCATATTTCGCACTGTCAGCGCAGTATACAGGATACACGCGCCCAGCCATTGCAAACTGGTAGCCCAGTCCCCCTTGCTGGCGAAATTTACCACCAAACTGCCCAGCGCACCGGCTACCATCAGCAGCGGGAAAACAATTTTCAAAATTTCCATCACTCCACCTCCACATACGCCAATCTCAAAATATCGTCTACTAAACTGTCACAGCTGTCGCAGATGTAATCACCAGAATCATCGTAAAACTGATATGCTGTGCATGGTACAGCTTTAATCCCGGTGTATAACTCCAAACGTCTGATAAATTCGCCGTAATCGGATTCTTCAAGCGTTCTAAGCTCTTGAAACTGCTGTCTTGTGATGCTGCTCATCACTCCACCTCCTGACCCCAGAATTCTTTACGACAGTCAGCGCACAGCCGTTTTGTACAGTTACCGTATCTGTTCCGGCAATCAGTGGAAATGCGCTTTGGGCATAGCACCAAACACCCGCTGCTGTCAATTTCCCTCTCCGGATACTGCGCCAGAAACACGCTTTGCCGCGTTTTGCGCGGGTGCAGTGCAGACCATTCCTCGACAGTGGCAACCTCGAGTTCCGGATTGTCATCTTCTGTGCAGCCCTGCCCGGTAGCGTAAACCGGGCAGGCAACACAAGACCGTTCGGCGCACATTCTCTTGCGCTCTTGCAGAAACCTTACAGCGTCCATTTACTTCTCCCTCCATTTACACTCGTCACAGGCGCCCTCGTGCGCTTGTTTGTACTTCCCGCAGTATTGGCATAGCTCGTTGATAAGAGCTTTCCTGTCTGCTCCCAGCTTCTCGTTTGCGGCTATCAGCCCACTGTTGGAAGCGTCCAACTGCGAAATGCTGTTGTAAGCAGTTTCTAACTTGTCACGCAGGTCAATTATTCTTTTTCTCAACTCCGCAGTGTACTTAGTCACCAGATCCATCGTGTTCCTCCTTTTCCCACCGAATTTTCATCTGCGCTGGGTATAGGTCAACCTCCGGTCTGCGCTTACCCGTCCACCGCAAACCGCCAGCCTGTCCCACGCATTTCCAGCCGCTGGCTTTCAGACTCACACCGCTTTCGCTGTCCAGTATGTAGGTCACAAGTCGCTTGTAGCCCATCGCCCGTGCCGCCCGCCAAGCAGCGGCGTATAGCATGGAGCAGGCGTTGTGGGTGCCGTCTGTGCATAGCCGATTGACCTCCAGCGTCCAGCCGTCGTCCAGATGTCGGCTCACCGGTCTGCCCACAATGGCAACGCCCACGATTTCCTTTCCGTCCGTGCAGCCGATGGAGAACTTGTGTCCCACCACCGGCTTATGGTGCCGGTGGTGCTGCTCCACAAAGGCGTTCGCCTCCTTGAGCGTCATCGGGCAAACCTCAAGGCTCATTTCTGCTCCTCCTTCACCGCCACGGCCTTGGCAAGCTGCGCAAGTCCATCACTCATGTCCTCGATCTGCGCATCCCGCCGCAGTACAGTGTCCCGCAGTCCGGCGTTTGCTTTCAACAGTGCCTCGATGTGCCGCTGCTGGTTCTCGATCAGGTCAGCGGCGTATCCCATCGCTTTTTCGATACATCCAAACTCGGCAACCAGAGGACACGCTCCTTCGCATTCCTTATGCTGCTCGCAGCACCGCAGCGCCGCCACGATCTCGTCCCTTGTCATGTCATTCCTCCTCTGGAAAATGTTTCTTCGTCACGGCGATGGGGAACGGCTCGATCTCGCTTGCCCACCGCGCCGTGCTTTTGCCGTGTATCCGCTCCCAAATCAGCGGGAAACCTCCGATGCCATCAAACAAACTTCCCAGCGTCGCGCCCTCCGGCAGATACCGCGCCATGCGCCGCAGCATCCAGTCCCAGAAGGGCAGGGCGATGGAGTTGCCCAGCGCCTTGTACCGTGGGCTGTCGCTGGGCTTGTGACGTTTTCCCTTGCCGTCTGTCCACTCGCCGATGTCCGTCCAGTGGTCAGGGAATCCTTGCAGCCGTTCGCATTCCATCGGTGTCAGGCGGCGCACCACCATGTTTGTGATGGCAAGGTCTGTGCTGTCCTTAAAGTCCCGTTGCTTGCATCTGCTTGCAACCTCGGCGGCGCGGTAATCTCCAAAACCATTCATCTGGTATGTAAGCGGCACTTGGTTGCCGCCCGTCCCCATTCTCGCCTGCAACGCCGGGACTTGCTCTCCGCACTCGCGGATGACGTCACAGGCGGGTGTCATGTCCAGCGCCACGCACGGCACATGGGCGTTCGCGTTCAGTGTGTGGCACGGTTTGCCGAACTCAGGCTGACTTCCGTTCTCCTTGCTGGTGATCTGCGTGGTGTCAAATGCCATCGCCGCCGGAGCCACCACCGCAGGCTTATTCCCGCCGCACTCTGCGTTCAGTGTGGGCGCGCGGTCGTCTGTCCGCAGTTCCGCGCCGCCCTGCTGTGTGGCCATGCAGAATATCGCAGGATTATTTACCCCTCCGCCAATGCCGCCTTGCAATGTAGGTGCTTCGCCGCTTGCACCGAAAATACGCTTACTTTGGCAATCCCACGGAGTTATACAACCTTGGAAAATTGTCTGATCCTTTCCCGTACCCAGCGTTCCGCTTTTCTCCGTCTGCACTAACGCGCCTTTTCCTCCTCCGTCACATCCCCCCCCTGATGCGGACTGCATAAGAAGCACCTGCTTCAGCAGCTTCGGCAAATCCTTCCCCCGCCTCTCCGCTCTCCGCAATATCCCCTGACACGCTTTCGCCGTCAAATTGTATTTCGGATGCGGTGTCTCCTCCAAAATCTGCGACAACCGAGATACGACGACGGCGTTGGGGCACTCCCCAGTATTGCGCGTCGTGAGTTCGCCACACCACGCTCCATCGTCCTCCCATTTCATCGTGGTACCCTCCCCAGGTAGGCCAACCCTTTTCAGGCACTTCAATACCGGGGGCTTCCGGTTCGACGATTTTGATGATCTCTTCGAGCACGGCTGCGAAGTCTTTTCCTTTGTTGCTGCTAAAGGCTCCGACCACGTTTTCCCACACGAGATACCGAGGTCTAACCATGTCACCTGTCCGTCCATTCCTTTTGTCCGCCTCCCTCATTTCTTTTACGATGCGTACCTGCTCCATAAACAGGCCGCTTCGCGCACCCGCCAGTCCAGCGCGTTTCCCAGCGATGGAAAGGTCCTGACAGGGGCTGCCGCCGGTGATGCACCACACCGGCTCGATCTCCGCGCCGTTGATTTTGCAGATATCTCCCAAATGTAACATGTCCTAATCTCCAAACACCACGCCGCACTCGTACAGGTACGCGATGCTGTTGGTATCCCGGCTGTCCTCTGTCTCCTCAAGGACGTGCCATCCGCACTTGTCGATGAGCGCCATCGCCACCATGTCCATGCACTCCTGCGTACCTCGGCGCTTACCGTCCATAAAAATCCGGTCGTCCCGGCTCAAATGCTGCTTGCCCATCAGCCCGCCTCCCCGTCGCACCGGCGCAGGCGCAGGCTCTCTGCCAGATCACCTTTTTTGTCGTATCTCTCGCGCAGGCAGTTGCTGCACTCCGGCTTCGTACATGTCAGGCACTTCTCGATGTCCGCCATATTTTCGCCTCTGGGCAGCTGCGCCGCATCTGGGGCAAACCGCCCCCCTCTGCGAAGTTTCCCCTCCATCCTATCCGCCGAAAACCACGGCAGCACGCTTCCCTGTGCCATGCGGAGCATCCGCGGCAGTGCTGTGCTTCCTGTCATGTTCCTTAAACCTCCCTCACGCTGATGCCATGGATATACAGCATCAGTTTTCTTTTCATCACGAATACCCTGTATGTGGCGCTGGCGGTGTCACGAAAGCCCTTGGAGTCCTCCACCACCGTCTCGCCGTCTTTCTGGTACACAAAATCAGCTACATAGTCGATTGGCTGCTCCCTCGTACCGTCCGGATGCACCTGCTTTGGGATCAGTGGATACTGTACCTGTCTCCGCAGCCCCGATATTTCGCCTGCCCGCTGCATCAGCCACAGATCCATGTACCGCCGAGCTTCCCGCCGGCTGTCAAAGTGCATCTGCGTGCCATCCGGCATGGTCATATCCACAGGTTTGGCGTGAAGTTTGTTGCCTTTCCTGGGACTTTGGTTCTCCTGCGGCGTCTGCTGTGCCTGCATTTTCTGCAATATCTGTGCCTGTGCTTTCTGGCTGAAGCGGCCTATGTCCTCCATTGTCAGTCCCATACTCTCCGGTCACTCCTCGACGGTGCTCGTATCCAGACGCTTTCTTCTGGGACGCCGATGAAACCGGTCCACCGGTTCCTCATCTTCCGTTCTCTTGCTCACCTCCATGAATGTCATCTTTGACCCGTCGAAATAGAGGTTCACATCTCCGGTGCGTCCACGCCGATTCTTCGCCACGGTGCATCCTACCTGCGTATCATCTCCTGGGTCTGTTTTCCAGAGGAAGATGACCTTCACTGCGTTCTGCTCCAGCTCTCCGCTGTCTCGCAGAGAGGACAGCTTGGGCTTGTCCGTCTCGTTTACCGTGCGGGACAACTGCGCCGCCGCCACAATGGGTATCTCCATCTCCGATGCCAGCAGTTTCAGTTCTCTGCTGATGCCGCCCAGTTCCAGATTTCGGTTTTCGGCCCGCTTGTCTTTTTCACCGATCATCAAGCCCAGATAGTCCACCACGATCATTTTCAGATCCTCGATGCCCAGCGCCAGCTCTCGGATACGGCTCACCGTCACGTCCGGCCCATCGTAAAAATAGATTGGCAGTTTCGATTCCACGCTGGCGGTATAGGCGATGTTCATCCACAACTCCTCGTCCGTCTCCGGAACGCCGTCAATGAGCTGATCCATGGTCACACCCGCTGTCCGCTTGGCCAACAGGCGCTCTCCCACCTCTCCAGCCAGCATCTCCGCCGTGATGTGCAGCACAGTCTTCCCTTTTCGTGCAGCAGCCTCCGCCATCTCCATGCACATGGCACTCTTGCCGCACCCCGGCCGCGCTCCCACGAGGATCAACTGTCCAGGCCACAAGCCTTTCAGGGTCGCATCCAGCAGCGGGAACCCCGTGTCGATACGTCCCTCCTTTTTGCCGGAGATGCTGTCCATGGCCTCGCTCATGGCATCCGCCATGGTTTTCAGCCGTCCGCCCCGCCGCGCTTTCATCTTCTGGTGGCAGATAGCCGCCACAGCCGCCTGCGGATCTTCTTCGTTCTGGAGCGCTTCCGTTACACGCTCACAAAACCGTTCGTTTTCAGCCGCTTTATGTATCAGCTGTGCGTGGAGCTCTGCGTTGGCGGTGGTCACGGTGATCTCACTGCACTGCCGCAGGAACTGCAGTGGCTCTGCGACCATATCCTTGATGGCCTCCACGCCGGATGCGATGTCAAAATGCCGTCCTGCCCGCGTGTCCTGCAAGCAGCGGTCAAACACAGCCCCGCATACCGACAGGCTGAAATCGTCTTTCTCCACCAGCTCGGCCAACTTCCGCACCAGCTCCGGTTTCTGCAAGAGAACACCCACCAGCAGATATTCCATCTCCGTAGTATCCCTGTGTCGGAGCATCGGCGCAGGCATTATCTCGTTTGCCATGATCGTCTCACTCCTCCTTCACCGGCCCCTGCTCTTTTACCATGTCGGCGAATATCTCGTTGAAGTACCGTTTCAGGTCAAAGGTGCTCTGCACTTTCTTCCCCCACCACGGGCTGTTCAGTGCGAAATAGAGTACGTTGTCCACCGTATCCCACGCCACACCGTTCTGCTCGTGAAGTTCGTCCAGCGCCGCGGCCTGCTTTTGCATCTCCGCTTCGGTGGGATTCGCCCTGCCTGGGTTATCTCGGGCCTTTTCCTTGGCGAGGTACTGTGCGATCTGGTATGCTTCGCTGGCGTGGTCAACAGTAGGAGCATCGTTTTCAGGGATGAACTCCTGCGTGTAGTTCCCCTCCAAGGTTTTCTGGAAGTTGTCCGGGCTGGTGATAAGCCAGTCGAAGCTGGCCACAAAGCCGCGCTTGTTCTTGCCTTTCAAAAACGGGCTGTTTTTCACGTTCTCAATGGCTTTCAGCACACCGTCCACGCCGTTTTCCCGGATGCGGGCTTTCAGCGCCCGTCCCCGCTTGGTCTCCGCCGTTACCTTCATCACCTGTGTCAATCCGGTGTCGTTCCATGCCGCCACGATGCGTCGGACATCACTTGTCCGACACACAGGCTCTTTAGAGCCTGTATATATCTCTGACTCTATCTCTGACTCTATCTCTGACTCTGACTCTATCTCTGACTCTCCGTAACCGATTTCGCACGGTGTTGTAACATCGTTACGCTCCGGGGCAGGCAAAGCCTTGCTTTTCCTTGCCCGATAGTCGCGCATCCGCTGAGCCGCGGCCCCTTCACTGCCCACATTTTTCACGGCGTAAGGAAGAAAAACCTCCGTCAAATCGTCAGATGCTTCCGCCAACCCGCAAGAAATAAGATAGCGCAGTGTGACTTCCACATTGGCGGGATCTTCGTCCATGTCCAAAGCCAACTCGTCGGCAAACTTTTCTTCCAACCCAGACCACTTTAGGATGCCGTCGTGCTTCATCGCCATGAGCTGCATTTTCAAGTAGATGATGACGTATGTATCTCCTCCGGCTATCTTCCGCAGTTTCTTGATGCGTTTTGAGGTAAAGAAGTCGTCGTACAGTTTCAGCCAGAAATACCGTTTTTCTTCTGCCATAACGATCACTCCCTCAAATGCTCAGTTCGTAGTCATCGCCCACGCCGTCCTGATCCCACGGCAGCGACTCCTCCTCGTCGATTTCCTGCGGCTCCGCCGTGCGCTGAGATACGGCGTTCTGCGTCACACCGGAGACTCCTGCCGGAGATTCTCCCGCGCACAGTTTTTCCAGTTTTGGCAGCAAGTCGGCCAGTCTCAAAAACACCTCTACCGGCACCTGCAGCAGTGTTTCCAAGGCCCCCAGAGGTATCACATGGTCCGCGCGGAGTTCGCTCCACACTTTCTCCTCGCCGTCTCTGGTGGTATACGGTCTCTGCCGCCATGTGCCCACCACGCATACCGCATCGCCCTTTTCCAGACACGCGCTCAGCTTTGTGGCGGCGTTGTCACCCACGGCGCACACGTTCATAAACTGCTTGCTGTCGTAGCCCATGCCGAACTCCACCTTCGGCAGGCTGTTCTTGGGTATCGCGCCTATCCGGGGATCCCGGCTGACGGAGCCGGTACAGATCATGTACTGGCTTCCGTCAGCCTTGCCCTCTCCGTCCAGACGCTTCCGAACGAATAGAGGCATTACTGCTCGCCCTCCCCAAAGAACCCTGCGGAGTAGTCCTTCGCCTCCGTCTTGCCCTCTGCGGGGCTCTGTGTGCTTTTGCGGGACGGGGCGGTGTCGTTACCCTTCTTCGGCTCTGCGGCGCTCTCAGGGGGCACTGTGGTGCTGGTGGCGGCTGTTTCCTGCTCTGCGGCAGGGGTATCGTCCTCCACCACGTGTCCGGTAGTGGGAATGACCGGCTCGGTCTCCATGCCGTCCCCCGTGGCCACCACGGTATCGTCGCTGTCCTCGTTGAAGTAGCTGCGTACCTCGTTGCTCAGCGGTGCATAGCCGCTGTTCAGCAGCTGGCGCATCATGGTCTTGCGGCACATCTTGTCCTGTCCGCCGTTCACGTCGTACCAAGGCGTGCCGTTCAGCAGTTTGGTCTGGTCCTTGGCGTCCAGCTCGCCTTTGATAAGTGCGTTATACTTATCCAGTTTGAAGGCCGGGGAGTACCGGTCCGCGTGCTTGAGCAGTTTGTCCATGCTCCAATACTCGTAGCGGAACGTTCCGTCCTTCAGCTCGAAGTAGGCGTAGTAGCCGATGACCTTGTGGCTCTCGCGCTCCTCGTCTGTGTCGTACTTGGCCAGGTTGATGACCGGCTTGCCCGTGCGGCGGGAGCGCCCTTCCAGTTCGCCCTCGCGCACCTCCACGCAGTCGATGTCCGCGTAGTAGCCTGTGGACATGGCCAGCTGTATGTAGCCCTTGTACGACATCAGGTAGGTCGCCACACTGTTGTAGGGCACGATGTAGTAGCCGTGTCCGTAGATCAGGCCCATGCCCTCGCCACGCAGGCCGGCGGCGATAATGGTGCCGGGGTCGCAGGTTTTCAGCGCCTCGCTGGCGCTCACCGCTCCGATCAGGGTACTGGTAAACCGCGCCGCCATCTTGTCATTCTTCAGCGCCCGCGAGATCATCTGCTGGGTGTTGGGCGCCGTGATCGCCATGCTGAATGTGGGCTTCTTGGTCTGCGCCATCTGCGTAAAGCCGGTCTGATTCTGCGTTTTCATGTTCCTTCTCCTCTCTTACTCCTGCGGCACACGCCCGTAGCGGATGCCCTTAGTCCTCATGTACACACGCAGCTCGTCCAACTGCGCCGCCGTACCGAATACGCGGAAATCCACGGTGTAGGTAGGTTCCGGCTCAGACACGGCACGCTCAAATGCTTCGCGCTCCACGGTGGCGATGACCTGTCCGACTTCACTGTGTTCTTCAATTACAGCGTCACCGGCGGACGCCATGCGGACAGCAGCACAGGCGGCTTTCTGCTCCTCGTACTTCGCCGCAGCCTCCGCTTCCTTGCGCTTTCGCTCCTCCTCGGCGGCCTTCATGCGCCCCAGTGTCTCGTTCTTCACCAGCACCGCGCTGATGTTCCTGGTACGGGTGTACTCGTCCAGCAGCGTGGTCTCGAACTCGCTGTGCAGCGCACGAATGGCGTTCAGATCGGCGCGGCAGCGGTCTATAGCGGCGTTTATGTCCATCCACGCCGTGCTCTCGGCGTAGGTGGCGTTCAGCCACTTGGGATTAAAGCAGTCGTCAAAGATCAGCCACTCCGCCATGTCGCCCACCACCTGGGCAAAGTATTCGGCAAGGCGATTTTTCTTCTCCTGCTTCGCCGCCTCCTCCATCGCCTTGATCTGCACGTCCAGGGCGTTGGCCGCTTTATCGCACAGGGCGGTCAGTTCCTTGCACTTGGTCTCAAAGCTGCTGTACGCCTCCAGTGCCGCCGCCTTTGCCATCTTGCGGCTCTCGTCGATGCGGTCACGGACCTTCCTCACCGCCGCGCGATATTGCTTCGCCTGCGCTGCGCTCTCCGGTGTCACCGCCATCGTCCGCAGGGGCTCCAGGTTCTCCGTCAGCCACGCCTTTGTTTCCTCGAAATTAGCCTCGATCTGAAACTGCCGCAGCGGAGCCAGGTCTGTGGTGATGCGAAATTCCGCCGCGCTCATGCCGTCACCTCCGCGTCGTACTTGGTGATGTGTTTCACCCTGTCCGCCCATGCCGGGTCAATGGCGCTCTCCGGCAGGTCCACCTCTGTGATGATGGCCTTCTTCTCCGTGCCCTCGCCGCCGGGGACAAGCACCTTGTCGCCGGGGTGCAGCGGCAAGTCGGTGAGAAAGGTGTACGCCTGTCCGCCGTAGCCGTTCAGCTTCGGCTTGTGATACATCGCCTTCACGATCATCCCTGCTCACCCTCCTTCTTGGCATCGGCAGCGCCCTCTCCGGGCCGCGCTTTTGCGCTCGCGTCTACGATCTTTCCCAGAACGCCAAGCTTGACCAGCGTGTAGGCCCTACACACGGCTTTGTTGTCGCGGAGGTTCTTTTCCACGGCACTGTCAACGCCGTCCAGGCAATGTGCGAAGTCCGCGGCGGTAATACTTTCTCCCCGCGTCACAGATTGGAAATCAATACCCTCATCTGTCTTGCGCCCGAAGCACATCATGGCAAAGTCCAGGTCGTTCTCCTCGTGCAGCACCTCGCCGGTCTCGGCGTTGGTCATCGTCAGTTTCAGTTTCATCACTTGCCCTCCTTCTTGGCCGTTCGCTTGCCGCCCTTCTCGGGGGCGGCCTTCTTCTTTGCGGAGGCTTCCTTCTCCGCCTGTGCCGCGGCCAATGCCGCGTCGTCCTCCGCCATCTTCTGGCGGATGCGGCTGTCCTTCTCGGTAACGAGCTTTACGGCGTTCTCCGTCAGGCGCACCAGCAGCCCCGCCGTGCCGATGGGTACGTTTTCGGCTACGTTGGCGGCGGCCACGCCGTCATACTTGTCCTCCTCTCCCTCCTTGGGCATCACCACTGCGCAGATCACGCCGCAGGCGTTCCGCACGAATACGCGTTCCTCGCCGCTGTCCATGTCCAGCACGGTCACTCGAAATGCCATGTCTGTCTCCTTTCGTTTTTCAAAGTCGTAATATTGCCGCAGGGGGAACCCCTGTAAGCACATTGTTCTGGTAGAAGCCCGTCTCCTGCTCCAGCAGCCATGCCATATTCGCCGCCTGCTCCGTCCCCTCGAAGTGATAGGTGCGTATGCTCAGGTCGCCGTCCATGTTCTCCAGACTTGCCATCAGGTCTACGAACTCGTACCCAGTCGCCAGCATTTGGTGGAGTATCTGGCAAAAATAGTTGCTGGGAATCTGCCCATCCCACTTCGCCCACCCTGCCTTGCCATTGGGTGAGCTGGTTTTTATCTCCAAAACACCTTTCCGCCCGTGCTCGTCGGTGATCTCGCCGTCCAGTGTGGCGAATATGTAAGGCCGCTCCGCCTGATACAGAATGTCATATGGGAAGTAATCCACCGTGCAGTTGGGGTGCATGGCGGCGTACAGGCTGCGCAATGCCGGTTCCATCCGCACACCTCGGCTCACCGCCGCGCTGCCGCTCAGGTCCCTTGCTTTCTCTGCGCCCACTTTCAGCCGCCACAGTTTCAGTTTCGACATCCACGGGGACATCCCCACCACCGCGGCAGCTTCACTGGCGCCGATGCCCTGCATCCGTCCTTCCAGCCATTCCTTCCTGGTCTCAAAGTGCAGTCGCTCCGTTTCCTCCATCTCCTTCCTGCAAACAAAAAGAGCGCCGCCAAACAGTTCGGAATTTCCGAACCACTCGACGACGCTCCGCCCTTCCCTCCAAGCGACTTAGGAGGGGTACATTATTTGGCTTTGATCTCTGCTCTGCTGACCTTGACGATCTTCACACCGTCCTTCAGCGGTATCAGCTCAACGCGGTAGTTCTTCTCCAGCGCCGCATTGATCGCCGCCACCTGCTCTGTCGTTATTCCTACCATATCCTCTCCTGTCCCGTGCGCCTATATGCAAATCTATTCCGTGCTATCCCATCGCAGGGCAACGCAACACTGTTCACTCCAATGCCGTTGCTATGCATAGCTGCTCTCCGCTTTTTCTCTGCGTGTCTTTGCTTTCCATTGCCTCCCTCCGCCTTTGCTCTGCTTTTGCTGTACGCTTCAAAACTTCGCTATGCGCATCCCAGCCGTTCCAATCCATTGTGCTGCATCACGCAGCTACGCCATCCCTTAGCAGGTCGTGTCTTAGCGCAGCTATTCCGCTGCCGTGCCTATCGATGCGTATCCTCGCTACACCGTTGCTGTGCTTAACTATGCTTTTCCTTTGCTTCTCGGCGCAAAGATAGGCTATACCGTTGCGTTACACAATCTCCTCCCAGAGAAATCTGCCCTTGCCGCTGTTGCGCCACTGGCCGATACCGGAGAACCGCCCATAGTCCAGCCACTCCCGCACGGCTTTCTCGTGGTCGTCGCACAGAAGAACGATGGTAAACTCGCACGTTGCACCCGCGGGAATCTGCTCTGACAGCGCCAAACTTACTCGCTCACCCTGCATCGTCTGCGCCCGCAGCGGGCGGCAGCACTCGCCCATCTCGCCGTCAAACAGGATGGGAATGTTGCGTGGCTCCACGAAAATCAACTTGTCGATCTCTTTTTTGAAAGCCTTGATGCCACTGGACTTAGTTCCCTTAACCTTCCGCAGGCCGCCGCAGGTGTCCTTGAAAAATCCTTTGATCTGATAGTCGTAGAAGAACGGCGTTCCATCGTCCAGCTTCGGGAAGATGGTCTTGCCCTTCTCCACCACGCCATCCACGCCGATGGTGGCCACTTCGTCCTCAAGAGTGTTGGCATCTGGGGCTTTGCTGGCGATGAACGTCGTGTAGATGTCAGGGTCTCCTGGGCAGGTGCCCAGAATCGGCTCGGTAAACGTCAGCTTCACTTTGATCTCTTTCATGGTTTGTTTCTCCTTCAAGTATAATTTTTGATTCTATTTATAAAGCCCCAGGGCTTTGCAGCTTGTCCACACCCCCGCCAGGGCGGCTCCCGCGAGAAGCAGCAGCCACAACGAGCCGCCGTTCTCCACTTCTCCGATGACGCCCCACGCCAGAAATGCGCTCACGCCCAGCAGAATCTTCCACTTCCGGCCGCGCCGGCGCTCATTCCGCGTCTTGCTCATCGTCGTCCTCCTCTATGTACTGCTCCCCGCATACGGGACAGTACGTCTCCCGGCGCACCTCCACGCCGTTTTCGCCGTCAAGGTTCTCGCGGTACACACGCACCGCCGGTTCATCGAACCTCACGCCGCATATCCTGCACCGCCAGCTCATAGCGTGATGGCCGACCGCAGATCGTCTATGGGGATGTGCAGCTTTCGGCAAGCCTTTTGCAGCTCTCCCAGCGTGAAGTCCAGCGGAGACTTCTTCCGGCGAAGCAGCGTATGTGGCTTCATGCCAAGCGCCTCGGCCAGTTCCTGCTTCTGCACGCCCTCCCGCTCCAATGCGCCGTACAGCAGTTCCACAATCTTGTCCTCCGTGGGGTTCTTCGTGTTCAAATATGTCACTCTCGGCATTTTCTCCCCTCCCTGTTGCTTAAAAACCTGTCTACAAAGTACGTCTGCCCACGGCCTGTCACCTTCACTGTTTTGCTTACAGTAACAGAGCCATCCGACCGTGTAATGGCCGTCTCCTTGATGTCAAACAAGCCCATCTCCATAGACCGCTGGGTAGGCATATTGTAGTCCGTCCCGCTGCGGCGGATCAGGTAGCCATTGTCCCGGAGCCATGCAAACAACCGGTTTTGCCCAATGTCCACGCCGTTCTGCCGCAGCAGTTTCGCCAACTCACCCACAAGGATAGATGTGTGGGACGCGCTCACGGCATCTGCAAACAACACCTTCGGTCTGTCTGCTTCGGCCTGACGTTCCAAAAGTCTGCGTCGCTGCTGCTCCTCCTTGAGTGTGGTAGCCAGTTGGATGATGTAATCCGGGTCTGTCAGCGTCCGCTCGATGACCTCTGGGGTCATACATGCACCGTGCTTTCTGATAGAGGGCAGCACCTCCGAAGTGACCCAGTGCTTGAAATTTTTCGCAGAGGGAAGTTTGCTGGACAGCACCAGAGAATATAGACCGCTTTCGTTGATAAGCCAGCCGCCACGCTGCCCGAGCTTCAACGGAAAACTCGATAGTGTTTTGCTATTGAGTTTATCTTCTTCGTCCACATGATCGGCCAATGCTTCGTTGGGGTTGGTGTAGCCAAGGATCAAAGCTACGTCCTTGCCAACAAACCAAACGTTGTTTCCAAACTCCACGGTTCGGATATCTCCGAACTCCGGGTTATTAAAAATCTGCATCTCATTCATTTCGTGAGCCCTCCCCTGAGAAGCTCATCTATTGTGCAGTCGTACACATCTGAGATCTTCAGTAATGTATCTGCCGAAGGCTTATACAGGTCACATTCCCAACTGGATACGGTAACGCGGCTCACTCCAAGTTTTACCGCAGCCTCTTCCTGAGAAAGACCCGCCTTAATACGGGCCAGCTTAAAACCATTTACTTTCAATTCTTCACTCTCCTAACCTATTTTACTTCGCGCAGCAAAGTCCTGCTTAGTATAGCTTGACAATTTGCTAAGAGTGTGATTTAATACAGTTTGTCTGGAACCATATTTAACACCATCTTTGCACCGCAGCTTCCACTTCGTGCGCACTTCGTTTTTCACTTCGCATACTTAGTATATCACTTCGTATTGCTAAGTCAAGGGGGTTGGGAGAGGTTGCGCCAGTTTCTATATCTTGCACAAAAAAAGGAGCCAATTTATGGATATTACGACAATGCTCTTCCGCATCGACAGCCTTGTAAAAGCCAAGGGGTGGACGAAGGAGGAATTTTACGCGATGGTACCTATTTCTTCCTCCGCCGTTGCCCAGTGGAAAAGCAAAGGCCGTGTGCCCAAAGATGCCAATATCTTGCGTATGGCCGAGATTTTGGAGGTCGACCCCGATTATTTGCGCTGTAAAGACCTCAAGGAAAGCAAAAAGCCCGCCGATCTTTCGACCAACGAGCTTCATGCCGCACTTATGAATGTCCTTATAGGGCTTTCCCCCAGCGAAGTAGCAGACGTTATTTCTTATGCCGCAAAGCTAAGAGCATCTCATAAAGACTAATCATATCCTCTCTTGTCATTCCGTCCAACAATCTCCTTGCTTCCTGTTCGTTCATTTCTCTGTCCCCCTCGTATGTCGTTTTGTGGCGTTTGCTTGGTTCAATCGTACTCTATGCGTGCCCCGGTGTCTACGTTCATTTTGGGGAATCGCTCCCCAATTTGGGTAATTGGCACTCTGAGGCCGACTCATATCTGGGAAACTGCCACCCAAATATGGAAATTTGCGGATGAAATAGTATCCGCAGCGGATAAAATAGTATCCGTTACCGATAGAAAGGGGAAATTATGTCAGAAATTCAGGAAATCGCGCAGCATATTCAGGACTTTCCTGCCCTTGTCCGTAAAGCCAGGATGGACAAGGGCATCACCAACGAGGAACTGGCCGAACTATCCGGTATCAGCTATTCTGCCGTCTGCAAAATGCAGTCCGGCGAGCGCGATCCAAAACTGTACGATGCTGTAGCCGTGATGAAAGCTGTTGGCATCTCCGCCGATCAGACGTTTGAGATCCAGCCTCCTGCGTCTGCTCCCTCTGCCATGCAGGAACGCATCCACGAGCTGGAACTGGATAACGCCGTCAGCTCCGGCGACGTGGTGCGCCTGAAGCAAGTCAACGGCCTTTGTACACAGCGCTTGGATGCCGTTATCCGCCAGCGCAATCATTACAAACGCTGGTCTGTGTTTTCTTCAATTTTTGCCGCGATCCTATCTCTGTTCTTAATTGTTTATCTTCTTTTCGACTTCCGCAATCCCCATGCCGGCTTCATCCTCCGAGACGTGCCTACAGCGTTTGCGTGGCTTGTTATCCTTCTTGTGCCTGTTTCTATCGGCGTGTGCAGCCTTGTCGGATACCGTGCGCTGCGCGATGCTACAAAAAATATGATCGAGAAAAAATAGAACAACAGTTCTACTATGTTCTACATTATATATCACAAGTTTCTTGGTTTCACTGCACACATATCACAAGTTTCTCGAGGTTTTTTGTTAAAAAAAGAAAAAGCCGCCCAATCGGACGGCTTTTCCATATAAGCTCTATTCCCGCCAACACCATCACGAGTCTTAAAGAAAGGAGCCTACAACAGTAGGGTAACACGAAAATATCAAAATGTCAACGAAATGCAAGTCCTGTAAGCGCGAAGTCCCCGACAACGCCACATTCTGCCCCTGGTGCGGCCAGAAGCAGGTGCGGGAGCGTAAAAAGGACGGCGTTATCAAAGTGCCGGAACCGAAGCAGCTTCCATCCGGCAACTGGCGCATATATCTCCGTGCCGAGCAGCAGTCTGTCACCGAACCTACTAAAGATCGCTGCATCGCAAAAGCTAAAGCCATCCGCGCCGGCTTTGTGGATCGGAGCAAAAAAAGCACAAATAGCGGCCTAACACTTCGGCAGGCCATAAGGCAGTTTATTGATACCTACGAAGAATCCCTTTCTCCCGCCACCGTTCGAGGGTATGACATTATATGCCGTCACCGATTCCCTGAAAAAATCGACGCTATGCTGTCCAACACGGACGGATGGCAGGAGGTAATAGACAGCGCCTGCAAGAAGTATGCGCCGAAGACGGTCTACAATTCATGGGGGCTTGTTGTAACCGTAATGAACGAGTACGATATACAACCCCCTAAGGTTCGCTTGCCGCAAAAGAAATTGAATGATTTGGGCTGGCTGACTTATTCGCAGATTCTTACTTTTCTGGCTGCTGTCAGGGGAAAGAAGTGTGAATCCGGCGCTTTATTTGCGCTGCACAGTCTGCGTCGCTCCGAAGTTTGTGCGATGACTTGGGATAATATAGACCTTGAGAAAGGCCGGTTCACCGTTCGCGGCTCTGTCGTGCAAGACAAAGATAACAAGTACGTCCACAAGGATACCAACAAAACGCTGGCATCCTCACGGACGATTCGCATTATGATCCCTCGCCTGAAGGAAATTCTTATTCAGCAACGGTCTGCCGGTCTGCCGCCGGTCCTTTCGTCTCCCAATTCTATCACGGACAGCATCAACACCGTTTGCCGTCATGCGGGGCTTCCAGAGGTCGGTACGCATGGCTTGCGGCGCTCCTTTGCATCTCTGGGCTTTCACCTTGGACTGAGCGAGCTGGAAGTCCAGGACATCGGCGGCTGGTCAGATTATACGACCGTGCGCAAAATCTACACACGACTCGCCAAAGAAGATCGGTTGAATGCAGAAAACAAAATGGAAACATTTTATAAGACAGGTGGGAAAGATCCATCGTCAAAGTCCCCGCCTAAGTGAAGAAACAAGCGTAGGCCGTGCGCCACTTGTTTCGTGCGTAGATTCGTGCGTAGATTCGTGTGTAAAATTGCAGTAAAATGCTGCACAGGATAGTCGCTATACACTCAGAATGGTTCATATATTTCCGATGGGAAAAACCAGCAAACCGTTGCAAATACAAGAAAAACCCGCAACCACAACCGTTGCGGGTTTTTCTTCCAAATGGTACGCCGTGAGGGATTCGAACCCCCGGCCTTCTGGTCCGTAGCCAGACGCTCTATCCAGCTGAGCTAACGGCGCATGTCTCAACGACAGCTTAGTTATAATATCATACTGCTCCACAAAATGCAAGAGAAATTTTCTCATAATTTCAAAATTTTTATCCGCAGACACCAAAGCCTCCCTCCTGCCCCCAAATCACTTGACGCGGCCCGCCTTGAACCGTATAATTAGTTGTATGTGTGCATTTTGCCGTCGTACCGACAGCTTTCTGCCTATCCAGACCATTTTGGGGAGGAATACTATGCCCCGTTCTGCTGCGCCGGCATCCGGCGTCATCCGTTGGATTGCCTCGGTGGCGGGCCGTGCCGGATACCTCACCGCCCTGCTGCTGGCGGTACAATCTGTTCTGGCCCTGTGCGGCGTAGGCTACGCGCTGATCCTGCGGGCGCTGATCGACGCGGCCACCGCCGGCCAGACCCAGACCTTTGTCCGCAGTGCTATCTGGCTGGTGAGCCTGATGGCTTTCCAGATCGTTCTCCGCGCGGTGGACCGCCACCTCAGTGAGTACACCCGCGCTACGCTGGAAAACCGCTTCAAGGCCCGCCTGTTCCAGACGCTGCTGCGAAAGGACTACGCCGCCGTATCCGCCGTGCACTCCGGCGAGTGGCTGAATCGCCTGACCTCTGATACCGCCGTGACGGCGGACACGCTGGCTCAGGTAATTCCCAATGCCGCGGGCATGCTGGTCCGCCTGATTGCTGCGGCGGCGGTGCTGCTGCGCATGGAGCCGCGGCTGGCCGCCATCATCCTGCCGGCAGGCATCGTACTGGCCTTGTTGGCCACCGTGTTCCGCCGTACCCTCAAGCGCCTGCATAAACGGATACAGGAGACAAACGGCCGTCTCCGTATCTACCTGCAGGATTGCCTGTCCAGCCTGCTGGTAGTCCGTATCTTCGGACGCGAGAAGGCCGTATCGGCGGACGCCGATGCCCGCATGGACGCCCACCGTCAGGCCCGCATGGCCCGCACACGGTTCTCTAACCTGTGCAACGTGGGCTTCAGCGCCGCCATGTACGGATTCCTGCTGGTAGGCGTCATCTACTGCGGCAGCGGCATCCTCCACGGCGCCATGAGCTACGGCGTGTTCGCCGCCGTGCAGCAGCTCATCACCCAGATACAGGGTCCCTTCGCCAATCTCACCGGCTACCTTCCCCGCTTCTACGCCATGCTGGCCAGCGCCGAGCGCCTGCGGGAGGCGGAGCACTTCCCTGACGATCTCACAGTCTCCCCCGTCCCCGCATTGGAGATACACCGCTTCTACCAGCAGGAGCTGCACGCCTTTGGCCTGCATGATGCCTGCTTCACCTACCATAGCCGTGGCAATGAGACACCGCCGTCCACTGTCTCCCACTTGGACCTCACTGTGGATAAGGGCAGCTGCATCGCCCTCACCGGCCCCTCCGGCTGCGGCAAGAGTACCGTCCTGAAGCTGCTGATGGGCATCTACCCTCTGGACAGCGGCGCATGCTTTCTGCGGAGCGCCGATGGCGACCGCCCCCTGGACGCCGGCTGGCGCGGCCTGTTCTCCTACGTGCCCCAGGGCAACCACCTGCTCAGCGGCACCATCCGCCAGATCGTAGCCTTCTCCGACGCCCCCTCCCCCAACGATGAAGCCCGCATTCTGCGGGCGCTGCACATCGCCTGTGCCGACGATTTCACCGCCGCACTGGAGCAGGGACTGGACACTCCCATTGGTGAGCGGGGTGCGGGTCTGTCCGAGGGCCAGCTCCAGCGTATCGCCATCGCCCGGGCCATCTTCGCCGACCGCCCCGTGCTGCTGCTGGACGAAGCCACCAGCGCGCTGGACGAGGCCACAGAGGCCCGTCTGCTGTCCAACCTGCGGCAAATGACGGACAAGACCGTGCTCATCGTCACTCATCGTCCCGCCGCGCTGTCCATCGCGGACCGCACGGTGGCGCTGGCACCCCCGCAGGACGCCTGAAAGGAGACCCCATGGAACATTTCTGGATCGATGCCGCGGGCCTTCCCGCGGAGATCACAGCCCAGCATCCGCTGACGCGGCGGCTCTGTCAAGATTACGAGATCGCGCCGCCCCAGTCCCCCGCCGTCCTCACTGCCTGCGCCGAACCCGAGACGGCGATGCGTCTGGCAGACGGCGCAGTCTCCCCTGCCTATCTGGAGTTCCTCTGCATCCACGACAGTCTGGCCGCGCAGCTCCCCGCCCACCACCGATTTCTGATGCACGGTGCCGCCGTCGCCTTCGATGGCGCCGCCTACCTGTTCACCGCACCCAGCGGCACCGGCAAGACCACCCATGTCCGACTGTGGAGACAGTACCTGGGCAGCCGCGTCACCGTGGTCAACGGCGACAAGCCGTTTCTGTCGCTGGAGCCTGACGGCACCGTCCGCGTCTGGGGCTCCCCTTGGGCCGGTAAGGAGCGGTGGCAAAGTCCCATCAGTGTCCCGCTCTGCGGTGTCTGCCTGCTGGAGCGCGGCACGGACCGCATCTGCCGCCTGCCGCCGGAGCAGGCGCTGACGCCCCTGTTCCGCCAGACGTACCATCGGGACGATCCCGCCCTGGAGTACCTCACCCTGGGCTTTCTGGACGCACTGCTGCGCCGTGTCCCCGTGTACCGGCTGACCTGCGGCATGACGGACGACGCCGTCCGCTGCAGCTTTGAGGCCCTCACCGGTCTCCCCTACGAAAATTACCGCCGCCCTGATGGCTGTGGCGAAGAAGGAAGTGCATTGTGATGAAACTCAGATCCGGATTCATTCTCCGTGAGGTGCTGGGCGCACCCGTGGTGGTAGCCACCGGCGACGCCGCCCGCCACTTTCACGGCATGGTGAAGCTCAACGAGACCGGCGGCATCATCTGGAAGGGCCTGCAGGAGGGCCTGACGGAGCCGCAGCTGGCGGAGCGCCTGGCCCTGACCTACGACGTGACACCGGAGCAGGCCGCCGCCGATGTAGCCGCCATGCTCCGCCAGATGGCCGATAACGGCTTTCTGGAGCCATGACCCCCTGCCGCATTGAGGACGTGCTGGCGTCCGAGGGCGTCTACGCCGCCACCACGTGGGGCACCAGCATGTACCCCATGCTGCGCTCGGGCCGCGACACCGTCATTCTCCGCCCGCCCCAGGGCCGCCTGCGCTGCTACGATGTCCCGCTGTATCGCGTGGGGGAGAAATATGTCCTGCATCGGGTAATACGCGTCCTGCCGGAGGGCTACCTCATCCGCGGTGACAACTGCCTGACCACGGAGCGGGTGCAGGAGAGCCAGGTCATCGGCGTGCTTACCAGCTTCTACCGCGACGACCGTCCGGTGGACCTGTCCGGCACCGGCTACTGTCTGTACTGCCGCATCTGGTGCGCCCTGTCGCCGCTGTGGCGGCTCTATCGCCGCGTCAGCAGCGCCGCCGCTTCTCTGCTTTGCCGTCTGCATAAAAAACGCCCTGCGGATTGACCGCAGGGCGTTTTTTCGATGTACCTTCAGCTCTCCACGCTGTAAAGGCCCGCTACCTCGTCCAGCGCCACGGAGAACACCACAGACTGGGCCTCCGACTGGGCTCCCGCCTTCTCCATGATGGCCTGCATGATGGCGGCACGCTTCTCCGCCGGCGTTACCAGCAGGATCATCTCCCGCTCCTCGGTGATGGCCATACCGAAGAACTTATTGCCGTTGGCCGCATCGGCGGCGCGGGTGTGCAGCACGGTACCGCCCTGTGCGCCTGCGGCGGATGCCGCCTCCATCACCATATCGGAATAGCCGCCGTTGGCGATGGCCACCACCAGCTCATAACCGGAATTGCTCATACGTTCCTCCTCCTTTACCGTCAGATCCGGCTCCACGTCTGTGCCGCCGGAGATGAGATACTGCATGGCGGATCTCCCGCCCACGCTGCTCAGATGCAGGCATACGGCGATACCGCTGCCCGGCCGGTCGATGTGCATGGTGTCCACCAGCTCCCGCATCAACACGTCCTTGATCTGCGGCGTCACCACGGAGAACAGCACAGATTTCTCCGTGGCCTCCAGTCCCAGATAGCTGAGCACGTCGTCGCTGGCTGTTCCGCGGCCCAGCGCCGAGAATACCACCGGCGCGCCGAAGGCCCGATAGAAATCCAGAAAGTGCTTGCTGCCCATCACCCGATTGGTGATGGTAATGATGTAGTACAGTCTCTTATTCATCCCGTCACCCCCGTCAACACAGCTCGATGATGGGCTCCGCCGTTACGGGAGCCGCCGTTGTCGCCTTGGCCTGCTTCAGCTTCCGCTGATAGCTGACGCCCAGCAGCTGGATGGTCACCAGCGGCGTCATGGCCACCATGGCCACCACACCGAAGGCGTCCGTCACCAGATTTCCTCCCGCCGCCTCGCATGCGCCCAATGCGAAGGGCAGCAGGAATGTGGCCGTCATGGGGCCTGACGCCACGCCGCCGGAGTCGAAGGCCACCGACGTAAATATCTCCGGCACCACGAAGCTCAGCGCCAGGCTGATGGCGTAGCCCGGGATGAGGAACCACATGATAGAGATGCCGGTGAGTACGCGGATCATGGCAAGGCCCAGCGACACCGCCACGCCTACGGACAGGGCGATGTTCATGGCATGGGCGGGAATGGCTCCCGCCGTGATCTCCTCCACCTGCTTGTTCAGCACATGCACCGCCGGCTCCGCCTGCACGATGAAGTAGCCGATGACCATGGCGATGGGGATAAGTATCCAGTTATATGTATGCCCCGCGATGCTGCCGCCCAAGAAGCTGCCCACGGGCATGAAGCCCACATTGACGCCTGTGAGGAACAGTGCAAGCCCCACGTACACGTAGGCCAGGCCCACCGCCATGCTCAGCAGCGTGCGGCGCTTCAGCCTCCGGGTCACCAGCTGGAACAGCACCAGAAACGCGGCAATGGGAGCCAGCGCCTTGGCCGTCTCCGCGAAGTACTCCGGCAGCGCGTCCACATAGGCGTGGAACATCTCCACCGTGTCCTTGGCATCCGGCATCACCGTGTTGGTGTAAGCGCTGCCATCCGGCTGGTACAGAAGTCCCAGCAGCAGCACCGTGATGATAGGTCCGATGGAGCACAGTGCCACCAGGCCAAAGCTGTCGCCGCCTGCCTGCTTGTCGCTGCGGACGGCGCTGACGCCCACGCCCAGCGCCATGATGAACGGTACGGTCATGGGGCCGGTAGTGACGCCGCCGGAGTCAAAAGCCACCGCCCAGAAATCCGGTGAGACGAACATGGCAAGTCCGAACACCAATATGTAGAACCCGATCAGCAGCCACCTCAGCTGGATACCCAGCAGGATGCGCAGCAGCGCGATGACCAGAAACACGCCCACGCCTACTGCCACGGACCAAATGATGACATTATTCTCAATGGCCGGTACCTGGTTGGCCAGCACCTGCAGGTCCGGCTCTGCCACGGTGATAATGATGCCGATGAGGAAGCTGATGCCCACGATAATCCAGACATTCTTGGACCGCGTGATCTCGCTGCCCACCGCCTGACCCAGCGGGATCATGGACATCTCCGACCCCAGCGTAAATAGACCCATGCCCACGATGAGCAGCACGCCTCCCAGCAGAAATGCCATCATGGCGTTGTTGGGCACCGGCGCGATGGTAAAGCCCAGCGCCAGCACGATCAGCATGATGGGCAGCACCGATGTCAGTGACTCGTGCAGGGGCTTTTTGAAGATGGATACAAAGCCCTGTGCCTTCTTCCGCTGCTTCCGCAGGCGCGCCTGCTCCTCCTGTACCGTTCTTCTCGTCAAATTACCATTCCTTTCCTTAAAAAAATGGCGTATCTGTCCAATTTCGGGCAGATACGCACTTGTATCTTTACAATACCAGTATATCATGTTCGCCGCTGGCGCACAAGGGAAAAGCTGTAAACATTCCGTTAAAATACCAAAATTTCCCCCAGCATTCCGGCATAAATGCTCAAAGCTCCTGCCGCGGCCCCGGGCGGAACTCCGCCGACAGCACCGCGAGCCGGACGCCTCCGGCGGACAACTCGGTGAGCCGTTCTTGTAAGGTCTCCACTCTCTCCTCCGGCAGTGACACCGTCAGATGGATGTCCGCACCGTACTGGGTGTCGTCCACTGTGCCGCCCTGCGCGGCGGCCTCCAGCCGCACCCGCTCGAACAGCGCATAGGAGCACGGGATGTCCACAACGGCCCACCGCCCCATCACCGCGTACCCTGCGGCGCACAGAGCGTCCCGCGCCCCCTTGGAATAGGCACGTGTCAGCCCGCCGGCTCCCAGCAAAATGCCGCCGAAGTACCGCGTCACCACGCATACCACGTTGGTAACGTTCTCCCGCTGGAACACGTTGAGCATGGGCTGTCCCGCCGTGCCCTGGGGCTCGCCGTCGTCGCTGTACCGCACCACGTTCTCCCCTATGAGATAGCACCAGCAGTTGTGCCTTGCATCGTAGTACTGCTTCTTGATCTGGGCAATGAACGCCCGGGCGTCCTCCTCGGACTCCACCGGCAGCAGATGGCTGATGAAACGGGATCGCTTTTCCACGAACTCGCTGTCCGCCGCCTGAAACGGCACGCGAAACTCACCCATGCCGTGCCTCCTTCTCCCAGTCCTCTCGGGCGATAGCATAGTAGCAGGCAGGCCGCTCCTGCCCGTCAGGCCACAGCACGGAGGGCCCGTCGCAAACATAGGTGAACCCGCACTTCTCGATGACGCGGCGGGACTTGTCATTCCCCGGGGAATGGCCGCACCAGACACGCGCCGCGCCCCGCTCCATAAAGCACCAGCGCAGCAGCTCCCGCACCGCCTCAGGGATAAGCCCCTGCCCCCAGAAGGGCCGCCCGATCCAGTAGCCGATCTCCGGCTCACCCGCCGCATCCGGCGCATCGGTGGGAAATACGCCCACGGAACCGATGGTCTCCTCCGGCCGTTCCCGCAGCAGTACCGCCAGCGTATCCGGCTGGGACAGCACCGTTCGGATGATCCGGCGGCTCTCCTCCACGGACTCGTGGGGCTTCCATCCCGCCGCGGGGCCCACCTGTCCATCGCAGGCATAGCGGTACAGACTCTCCGCGTCTTCCTCCCGCCAGGGCCGCAGCACCAGCCGCTCCGTCGTCACCATCATTCCCAGTCCTCCTTGGGCTCTACCCAGCCTTCGATGTATGCCTTCAGCCGCCCCATGATGCGTGGTGTACACACCGCCGTCACATCCACCGTCTCGCCGTATTCCACGCCCTCCACCTTGGCCTCGCGGTACAGCCCGTCCAGCAGTCCCGCCTTGTCGTAGGGCAGGTGGATGACCACCCGCTTCGTGCCCTTGTCCAGCCGCTTATCCACGGCCTCCAGCAGCGCAGGGATGCCCTCGCCGGTCCTGGCGGAGATATATACGGCGTCCTTCTCCCGCTCCTGCTGGGCGGTGAATGCCACGTCGCACTTGTTGTACACGCGGATACAGGGGATGCCTTCCGCGCCCAGCTCGCGGATAAGCTCATCCACAATGCGGGCCTGCTCCCGCCACTCCGGATTGGACACGTCGATAACGTGCAGCAGCAGATCGGCGTACTCCAGTTCCTCCAGCGTGGCCTTGAACGCCTCCACCAGCTGATGGGGCAGCTTGCGGATAAACCCCACCGTATCGGAGATCACCACATCCAGCGTATCGCTGACCGTCAGCAGGCGGGTGGTAGTGTCCAGCGTATCGAACAGCCGGTCGTTGGCGGGGATACCCGCGCCGGTGATGGCGTTGAGCAGCGTGGACTTGCCCGCGTTGGTGTAGCCCACGATGGCCACCACGGGGATCTCGTTTTTCATCCGGCGCTGCCGCTGGGTGCCCCGCACGCGGCGCACCTCCTCCAGCTCTGCCTTCAGCTTGTCGATCTTCCGATGGATGTGCCTCCGGTCCGTCTCCAGCTGCGTCTCGCCGGGGCCCTTGGAGCCGATAGGTCCCTTGCCGCTGGTGCCCGCCTGCCGCTCCAGATGGGTCCACATGCCCACCAGCCGCGGCAGCAGGTACTGGTACTGTGCCAGCTCCACCTGTAAACAGCCCTCTTTTGTTTTGGCCCGCTGGGCGAAGATGTCCAGGATCAACCCACTGCGGTCCAGTACCTGCACACCGCACAGCTCCGTCAGCACCCGTATCTGGGAGGGTGACAGGTCGTTGTCGAAGATGACCATGGTGGCGTCGCTGTTTTCCACCATGCGCTTGACCTCCTCCACCTTGCCCTCGCCGATAAAGCTGTGGGGGTCCGGCTTCTCGCGGCTCTGGAGGATGGTGCCCACCGGCTCTCCGCCGGCCGTCTCCACCAGTGCCCCCAGCTCCGCCAGGCTCTCCTCATCGGCGCTGTCCGCGCCCAGCACCGGCGACCGCAGCCCCACCAGCACCGCGTAGTCCCGTTTCTTCTCCTTGTTTTCTTCGATGGTCCTTCGTTCCATAGGCCCTCCCCCGACTGAATTGTTTATAGTATATCGTATTTTGCAGCAAATGTAAACAAACAAGACCCGTACCAAATGGTACGGGTCTTGTGATGTGACGTGTCTCTTTTACTTGTCCAGACCGAAACGCTTGTTGAACTTGGCAACACGTCCGCCGGTATCCACCAGCTTCTGCTTGCCGGTGAAGAAGGGGTGACACTTAGAGCAGACTTCCACGCGAATATCCTTCTTCGTAGAACCTGTCTCAATCACATTACCGCAGGCGCATTTGATAGTAGTCTGCTGATAATTGGGATGGATTCCTTCCTTCATTGCTCATGTTCACCCCTTTCTGGTTCACTCGTCGCCGTGGTATATCCACAAACGCATCTGTGATGATAGCATATATCTTTCCAAATTGCAAGCTTTTTTCACAGGATCTACAAAGAAATTTCCTGCCCGCACTGGAAAAAGTACAACACCCGCCGCTCCACCGGCATTTCCATGATGCGGCTCAGTGCGTCGCTGTACGCCTGGAGCTGCCCGCGGTATATCTCGGCTCGGGCGGGAGCTTCCTCCGCCGTGACGCGGTCGGTCTTGAAGTCCACCACCGTCAGCGCGCCATCCTTCCGGAACACACAATCCGCCACACCCTGTAAGAGCATCTCCTCGCCCTCTGCGCCGCCTGCATACCGCTCCGCTGGCATCAGCAGGGCGAAGCGGTATTCCCGCCATACCTGCTCTGCGCCGCGGATGCGATCCGCCAGCGGCGACCGCAGAAACGCCGCGATGGCCCGCTTGTCCACCGCCTCCGCCTGGGCCGGCGTCAATAGCCGCCGCTGCTCCAGCGCCTGTACCTGAGCCGCCACGGACTGCTCCTCCGCCGCCGTGTCCATCGGCAGGTACTGCATCACGAGATGGATGGCCGTACCCCGCTCTGCGGCGGACAGTCCGTGTATTTCCTGCAAAAAGCGGGGCTTTTCCGGCTCCGAGGGCCTGCGGACAGTGCCTGCGCCCCCCGCCACCTCCTGATCCAGCTCCCGCCCCTTCAACTGGGTGGCCGTGATCTTGGTGGGCACCGTGGTCACCGCTGCGTGGGGATATACGAAGTCCAGCGCCGCCCGATCCGGTTCCGTGAAGTCCCGAGGCACGCCAGCCTCCTCCGTGTCCTCTACCGCCGTCCCCGATGCCTCACCGTTTTCGTGCCACAGCCGGATGGACCAGCTGTCCGGCGCCTGCGTCAGCACCTCCGGCCGCACGCCTGCCATACCGTGGAGCGCCGCTGCCTGCGTCGTGTGCAGCAGCGACAGCAGCACCCACTCCCCAGGCGAGTCCGCATCGGCCACCGCCTCCGGCGGCACCGGTATACCGGTCATGGCCGTCAGATCCCGCAGCTTCTTCTCCATCCCCTTGCGGCAGTCGATGAGGATGAGCTTCTCCCTGGCCCGGGTCATGGCCACATAGAGGATGCGCATCTCCTCGGCCTTGGCCTCCCGTTCCAGCCGCAGCGCCAGCGCCTCCTTGGAGATGGTGGCGTAGCGGATGTGTCTTTCCCGATCCACCCGATCCGTGCCAAGCCCCAGCTCCGGATGCACCAGCACCGGCCGGTTCAGGTCCTGCCGGTTGAAGCTGCGCTGGAGGTCCGCCAGGATCACCACAGGGAACTCCAGTCCCTTGGACCGGTGGATGCTCATGATCTGCACGCCCTCCGCCGCCTGGGCTGTCCCCAGCGTCGGTGCGTCGCCGTTTTCCAACAGCTGCCGCAGATGACTGATGAAGTCGAATAGCCCCGCCTTCCCGCTCTGTACCAGCTGCCGCGCGTAGTCGTACAGCGCCGTCAGCCGCGCCTGCCGCATTGTCCCATCTTCCATGGCTCCGAAAATAGCCATGACATGGCACCGGTCGTAGATGTACCACAGCAGGTCGTCCGCCGGCATCTCCCGCGCCGCCTGCCGCAGCTCATTCAGCAGCGTCAGGAACTCCCGTGCCGCGTTGCTCTCGTCCTGACACAGCGCATCGTAGTAGTCTCCCTCCGGCAGCACGGCGCGGATGGCCGCCAGCTGATTGGGAGACAACCCCACCAGCGGCGAGCGCAGTACGCCGATGAGCGGCACGTCCTGCCGCGGATTGTCCACGATCTCCAGCAGCGACACCGTCACCGCGATCTCCATGGCGCTGAAAAAGTCCTCGCTCTCCCCGCTGCCGCAGGGGATGCCCTCCCGCGCCAGCGCACGGGTGAACGTCTGCATCCGCGAGCGGGGCGACCGCATGAGGATAACGATGTCCTCCGGCCGTACCGGCCGCATTGCGCCCTCCCCCGCCTGCACGGGGAACTTCTCATCCAGCAGCTGCCGGATGCGCCGCGCTGTAAAGCGGGCCTCCGCCTCAGTGCGGTCCAGCGTCTGGTCCGGTGTCTCCTCCACACTGACCACGTGCAGCTCCGTCTCCCGCCCCGCTGCTGAGGTATAGTACGCCGCGCCGAAGTACAGCTTCTCCTGATCGGTGTAGTCCATCTCCCCCATTTCCTGGGACATGATGTCCGAAAAGACGAAGTTGGTGGCCTCCAGCACCTCCCCGCGGGATCGGAAGTTGCGGCTGAGCACCATGCGGCGGGGCTGCCCCTCCTCGGCATCCGCCGCGTCGGCGAACTGCCGGTACTTACCCATAAAGATGGTGGGGTCCGCCAGCCGGAACCGGTAGATGCTTTGCTTCACATCGCCCACGGTGAACAGGTTCCGCCCTGCGCGGGAGATAGCCCGGAAGATGCAGTCCTGCACCTCGTTGGTATCCTGATACTCATCCACCATGATCTCCTGATACCGCTGGGACACCTGCCGCGCCAGATCCGTTGGTTCATCGTCCTGACCGCACAGCAGCGTCACGGCGTAGTGCTCCTGGTCGGAGAAATCCATGGCATTGCGCCGCACCTTCTCCGCCTGGTAGCGCTGGGAGAACCGCTCCGTCAGACGCAGCAGCGCCAGCATGGACGGCGCTGCTGCCTGCAGATCCTCCAGATGCTCCCGCTCCGTCACGAGGTAGGGCGCGGTCATCTCCTCCTTGGCCTTCTTGTATTTCTCCCGCACGGCCTTGGCCGCCGCCTTGGCCTCGTCGTTCTCGCCGTTTTTCACCGCACCGGCCCGCTGCAGTACCGGCTGCACACGGCCCATGGCGTCCCAGCCCTCCTGAGACGCCTGCTCGTACCGGCGCAGCTCTGCCGCCGTCGCCAGAAACTGGGCCGCGTTGGCCTTGTATACCGGCTCGCAGTCCTCCATGGCGGCCACAGCCCGTTCCAGCTGCCCCGCCCAGAACAAGGCCCGCCGCACTGTGTCCTCCATCACCGTCCTGCCGTAGTCGCTGTCTGCCAGCGATGAGGGCAGCTGCCGCCAGTTCTCCGCCGCGGCCTGCAGCCACTTCTCGGGGTAGGGATGGCTCTGGATCTTGCCATGCAGCTCCAGCACAAGCGCCGTCAGGGCCTTGTCATCCCGTCCCGCGCCCAGCGTACCCGCCAGCTGCGCCGCCTCTTCATCGCCGTTTTCGATGTCCTGATAGAACGTCTCCATGGTCCGCTCCAGCGCCCGCTCCCGCAGCAGCTGTGCCTCAGCCTCGTCCAATACACGGAAGTCCGGCGTCAGACACCGCCCGTCCACCGGCTCCAACAGGTGGATGTGCTCCCGCAGCAGCGATGCGCAGAAGCCGTCCACCGTCTTGATATCCGCCTGATACACGCGGAACATCTGCCGCCGCAGGTGCCGGTCCTCCGGTGTCTCCGCCACCCGCGCCGCCAGCTCCGAGGCCAGCCGCGCCCGCAGCTCCGCCGCCGCCGCGCGGGTATAGGTGATGATGAGGAAATCGTCCACATTGGCGTGCTCCTGCGTGAGATAGGAGAACACCCGCTCCACCAGCACCTTCGTCTTGCCGGAACCGGCTGCGGCGGACACCAGCAGGCTTCCGCCGCGGTCAAATACCGCCGCGTGCTGCTGCTCCGTCAGCTTCAGCTCACCCATGGTGCTCCACCTCCCTGTCTACCGTCTGCCAGAACTCCTCCGGCGTTATTTTCCTCAGATAGCGCGGCTTGTCCCGTTTCTCGTCGAACCAGCATGCCGCCCGGAACGCGCACCAGGTGCAGACGCTGTCCTGCGGCCCGCGGGTGCAGGGGTCGGCATCGATGTTGCCGTCTCCGATTTCCCGCGCCACGCGGTGCAGCAGGCTGTCGATGTATCGCGCCATCCTGCCCATCTCCGCCGTGTCCACCAGCAGATTGGGCAGCAGCGCCGCAGGCTGCCCATCTGTCACCTTCCCGATGGGCAGGTAGCACGGCTTCTCCAGCGCACTGTGCTCCATGGCCCGCAGCACCTCCGGCTCGCTCAACAGCATGCCGGTACGCCGCAGCTTCCGCCGCAGCACGGCCTCCAGCTTCTCCGGCGGGATGCTGCGGTCCTCCCGCGAGATGATCTCCCGCGCCGGCGTATACAGCACGCCGGCCGGCACCACCGGCATCCCGAAATATCCGCTGCCCTCCTTCTGCAGGGCGAACAGGTACAGCAGCATCTGGATACCCAGCCCGTACCGCACATCCGACAGGTCGAATGCCTTCTGGCCGGTCTTGTAGTCCACCACCCGCAGATACAGCTTTCCGTCCTTTATCCAGCCGTCCACGCGGTCCACCTTGCCCCGCACCGACAGGGCCGTGCTGCCCTCTGTCACGGTGATGGCCGGCAGCTGACCGTCCTTCCCGCCGAAGCCCAGCTCAAAGGCAATGGGTCGGAAATCCGACACCGCCATCTCGTCGGCGATGTTCTCCACGATGGTGCAGGCCGTCTCCCGCAGCCGTGAGAAAAGATACCGGAACCGCGCCCCCTTCTGGTCGTAGCCGTCGATCATGGTCTGGGCATACAGGTCCACATAGTGGTGCACCAGCTGCCGCAGCGCAGGCTTGTCCACCTCACCGTAGCCGCCGCGCGCGCACACGTCACGGTTTACGTTCTCCAGCAGATAGTGGATGAATGTGCCCACCTCTGGTGCCTCGAAACCGGCGCTTGTCCGCTCCTTGGCTCGCAGGCCGTACTCCATAAAATACCCGAAATGGCAGCTTTTCAGCCGGTCGATACGGGACGCGGACATGGCAATGCGCCGCCCATACAGCGTCTGCACCGCCTGAGGCGACAGCCTGCCGCGGCCCATGGATCGCGCCTGCTCCATCCGCGCCAGCAGCGGGGCCTGCCCGCTCTCAGCGAAATACCGCCACAGCGGCCCGCCCATCTCCTGACCGGCCAGCGCCAGCGCCAGCGCCGGCAGCTCCCGCCGATAGGCACCATCCTCCCGCTCCGCCGTGATCTGCGGGAACAACCGCCCGATGCGCTCCACCACAAAAGACGGCAGCAGCTGCCCGCCCGCGCCGTCCGTCACCGGCCACATCACCGTCAGCGACGCCGTAGGCTGCGCCAGACACGCATAGATGTTCTGCAATTCCGCGCCGAGGGGGTCAAACGTGGCGTCCGACAGCAGGATGCCCCGCTGCTGCAGAAGCTCCCGCTCCTGAGCGTCCAGCAGCCCGCCCCCCGTCTCCACCGTGGGCAGCACGTTGTCGTTGGCGCCCAGCAAAAACAGATGCCGCACCGTATGCCGGTCGTTTCGCGTGATGGGCGTCACCTTCACCTGATCCAGCGTGGCGGGAATGGTGGCCACGGCGTACTGGCTCAGCACCAGCCGCAGCAAGCGGGCGAACTCCTGCCCGTCCACCTCTACGTCGCCCAGCAGCTCCACGAACTGGTCCAGCACGCCGCAGAAGATGCTCCACAGCTGGCTGTATTCCTCCGCCAGCTGCACCTGTCCTCCGTCGTACAACGTCGCCGTCTGGTCTTTCAGTGTCTCCGGCACTCCTGCGTGCTCCGTAAACCTGTAAAGTATTTCTGCTTTATCCCGTATGGTTTTACCTGCCTTCAGTCCCTCGCTCAGCTCCAGAAACAGCACACGCACGCGGCGGCGCACCGCGTTGACCGCCTCCAGCCGCTGCCGCCGCACCTCACTGATCTCCTGACCGTAGCCGTCGGGATCGGCGGTCCAATCCGCGTCCTTCAGCCACATGCCGCCCCGTATCTGCCACCGGATCACATAGTTTTCCAGCATATCGCACTCCGCTGCTGAGATACCCGCCATGCCGGTTTTCAGGCACCGGAACACGTCCTCATACTCAAATCCGCCGGTAACAGCGTCCACCGCCGACAGCACCATGGTCAGCACCGGCTTTTCCAGGATGTCGCTGCGCCGGCTAATGTAGGCAGGGATGCCGTCCCTGCGGAACACCGCCTCCAAAAGCGGCCCGTACACCTCCATATTCCGCGCCGCCACACCAATGTCCCGCCAACGGCAGCCCTGTCTGGCCAGCCGCCGCACACAGGCGGACACATATTCCGCCTCGGAGAACGCTGTCTCCGCCTGATACAGCCGGATGGGCGGCTCCTCCCCCTGCCACGGCTCCTCTCCATCGAAGAAGCATCGCTCCAGATACCCCAGCGGCCCATCGTTTTTGCCGGCAAGTGTTTCTACTTCACATTTTGCGTGTACCAACGCTGCCATCCGTTTCAGGCGATCCCTCTGCCTTAGGGCGTTCTGGAACAGCTGTGGGTCCGACTCGTCTCCCAGCAGCGTCACCGTCAGGCAGTTCCCCTGCCGCAGCGCCGTCTCCAGAATGTCCTCCTCCACCCGATTGAAGTAGGAGAACCCGTCAACATACACGTCCTTGCCCATCAGATAGTCCGACTCCGGCAGGGCGTCGCACAGCTTCTGCACGCGGGAGCGGGCGTCGAACCCCTCCCCCCGCAGGTGGGCATCGTAGGCGCCGTAGATCAGCGCCGCTGACCGCAGCTTATCCCCAGCCGCGCCCTCCATGTCCGCCACCTGCGCCAGCAGCATCTCCGGCGTCACCTGATAGGCGTACAGCTCATCGGCCAGCGCCACCAGCTGCCGCAGAAACGCCGGTCGTTGGGAGGGCCGCGCAAACACCGTCAGTCTGCTGCTCACCTCCTGCAGCGCCCGCCGCATGGTCAGCAGCTTGCCGCCAGCATCCAGCGTTACGTCCGCCAGTCCGCCGGTCTGGGCCAGTACGCGGGTGGCCAGATTTCGGAAGCTCAACACCTCCGCATCGCGGCTGGCTGTGGGACCCAGCGCACGGCACAGATCCAGCTCCGCCTCGTGGGAGGCGTGCTCCGGTACCAGCAGGATCTGCGGCCGCTGCCGCCGCTCCTGCATCGTCTCCAGCACCCTGCGGCTCTTGCCCGCACCGGCGCGGCCCATCCAGATCTGTAATTCCATCCCGCATCCCTCGTTTCCCGTGATCTTTTGGTCACGCCGCCATGGCACCTGCGCTGCGGCTGCCTTCGCTGTCTTTATGCTGATTATACCGTATCCGCTGTCCAAAGAAAAGGACATTCCTCTGTGCCGCGAAAAAAAGCGCGCCCCTGACCGCCCCGCACCTGTGCGGAGCCGGTCAAAGACACACTCTTTCGATTCACTTTTCGCCACAGAGCTGCTGCCGCAGCCGGTCGCGGTTCTCCTCCGTCACGGTAACGACCCGTACCCGCGGGTGCGCCGCCACACGGCCCAGGAATTCGCTGTCTGCCTGCTGCAAAACGCCGTACACCGGCTTATCGCCGTCCAGCGCTGCCAGCACCGCCTTCTGGAATTCCAGTGCCGCCGCCTCCGATGGTCCCAGCTCGTCCATGACGATCACGTCGCAGTCCGCCGCGTCCGCCAGCGCTGCGGGCCCCAACCGGTCGAACAGATCCGTCCGCCGCTCCCCACAGAGACACACCAGATTCTCCGGCGACGGCTGCTGGCTCTCCGCCGCCCGCAGCAGGTGGATGGAGGGCCTCTCAAAGATGCCCGTTATTCGACGGGTGAAAAAGCCGCCCAGCCGCTTCCCTTCCAGCGCGGCTCGCAGCAGCGTGGACTTGCCCACGCCCTTCCGGCCCGTCAGGAACAGATGCTCAGTGCATGGGACAGCCATTGTGGACCTCCCCGTTGGCCTCGCGGCGCTCTGCCCGCACCAAGATCATCTCACCGGCGATGGACACGGCGATCTCCTCCGGCGTCACGGCCTTGATGGCGGTGCCAATAGGCGTATGCACAAAGGCGATGGCCTCATTGGAGATGCCGGCGTCCCGCAGCCGCTGGTTGACAAAGGCCGTCTTTTTGCGGGAGCCGATGACGCCCACATAGGCCGTCTTGCCCTGCAGCACCTGCACCTGTGACTGGAAATCGTACTCGTGGCCGTTGGTCATGATAACCACATAGTCCTCCGGCTCCACAGTGAGGTAGTCGCGGATGCGGGTGAAGTCGCCGCAGACGACCTGGTCCGCCTGTGGAAACCGCTCCCGCGTGGCGAACTGAGGGCGGTCATCAAAAACCACCGGTCTAAACCCCACACTGCTCAGCAGCGGCACCAGTGCCTTGGAGATGTGCCCCGCGCCAAAGATCAACGCCCGCTCTCCGATGGGCAGCTGCATTGTAAAGCATTTTTCCTTAACAGCGTTTTCATCTGCCAGATAGGGCATGGTCCCGTCCAGCGGCTGCACCAGCCAGCCCACCGTGCGGGTACTGATCCGCCGCAGCACCTCCGCCGCCAATGTATCCCACGCCCCATCGCCGCAGGGAATACGGCGGAAGTAGACGGTCACATCGCCGCCGCAGACCATACCGGTGCTCTGCTCGCTGCCATCGCGGCGCAGCCGGAACTCCCGCGTCATGCTGTCGGTACCGTCAGCCAGCATCTCCCGGGCGATGGCAATGGACCGCCCCTCCACGGCGCCGCCGCCGATGGTACCGGCCAGCAGACCGTTGCAACCCACCAGCATCTGGCTGCCCGCACCTCGGGGCGCGGATCCGTCGTCCCAGATGATGGTGGCCAGCACCGTGTCCTGTCCCTTCTCCCGCTGGTACACCAGCGTCTGAAAAATGGTGTTCATCGTGTTTACCTCCTGCCGCAGGCGGCGGCTATTCACAGGCACCCTGCGGTGCAAAGCCGCAGGGTGCCCTTTGTTTGCACTGGTTTCCGATCAGGCCGCCTGATCCGCCGCAGATGCTGCGGGGATGGAGTTGGCCACCAGCGCATCGTACTGCGCCTGGGTCAGGTCGCAGTGGTAGAACAGCTCAAAATAGGTGCTGACCTCGGTATAGAGATCATAATCCGCCGCCTCGGGATACAGGACCTTGGCCATCCACGTCATACCCAGCAGGCGCTGGACGCTGGGCGGGAATCCCATCCAGTTATAGGGACCCATGGGGACCTCATAGTATTTGCCGCTCTGGATGGCGGAGATGGTCTGCCAGTTCTCATTGCCGGCCACGGTGTCGTAGATGCTGCCCGGGGCAAACAGGATCACATCGGGGTTCCAGTTGAGGATCTGTTCCATGTCCACCTCGTTGCCGGTTCCCTTGCTGGAGGGCTCGTCCACCACAGCCAGATTGTTGCTGAGCAGGTCGATGACTTCGGCATGGAAGGAGCCCTGTGCGATGACGTTAAGTCCTTCATCTCCAGTGATGTAAAGGAGATTTACTTTATCCACGCTGTCGGCGATGGACACAATGCGGTCATAGGCGAAGCGGCAGTAGTCCGCTCGCCCCTGCGCCTCGTTGGGCATTGCCAGAAGGTCTCCCAGCATGGCGTATGTATCATCCATAGAGGAAAGGTAGGCATCGATGTGGACAAAGGGAATGCCGGTCTGCTCCTGCAGGTCATCCATATCCTCCACAATACTGCCCTTGGGCTCGCCAACATCGATGACCACGTCCGGCGCAGCGGCCAGCAGCGTCTCAAGATTCAGCTCACCTTTTCCGCCATAAAGCTGGCCCAAAATCGGCAGATTGTAGTATTTCTTATCCAAAAACTCCGCAGCGCTTTCGTCCCACGCATTGGCGATACCCACCAGTTTATCCGGCGCCATGGCGAAAACCACGATCTGGGCCAGAGGGCCGGAAACAGCAATTTTTTCCACATTCACAGGTACTGTGACCTCGCGGCCGCAGGAGTCCGTGAATACCCGCGTGGTGCCATCTGCGGCGGTGTTCTGGCTGTTGTCACCGGTATTCTCCGCAGGCTTTGCACCGCAGGCAAGCAGTGAGAACGACATCACCAGTGCCAGCAGCAGCGCCATCCATCTTTTTCCATTCATTGACAAATTTCCTCCTCATTTTCTTCCTTTTTTACTTCCGGTTTATTTCCGTTTTCCTTCCTGATTTGCTTCATGAGGAAGTTTCTCAGGAATTTTTGACGCTTGAAAGACAAATATCCCCGCACGGCGAACTACCGGTATGTGCCAGGGAAACGCTGCATCGCCGGTGGGCTCCAGCTTCTCCCGTAGGAAGCCATCCGTGATAAGGGACGCATCATCGCGGCGGCGGTACGTCTCGAAAAAAAGGCGGGCCTCCTCCCAGTCGCGGAAGGGCTGGTCAAAGCGATAGGCCGTCCGCTTCAGCTCATAGGGGATGTTCAGCTCCGTCAGCCGCGCTTCCGCAGCTGCCACGCCGTGACTCTCTCCCAAGGGCTGCTTTGTCACGGTAAAACGATGGTCCCTATGGTCGCGCTTGACGGCGATGACCGTGCCGCGGCACTGGGATCTGGCCACGGACAGTATTTCGTCCATGCTGCCGAAGAAGCAGAACACCATGGCGTCGTAGGGTTCGGCGGGACGGTCAGTGAAAATATCTGTACATAGCGGCGTCACGTTTTCAATGTGCCGCGCAGCCAGCTCCTCTTTCAGCACCGAGAGGGCCTGGGCATCGCAGTCCGCCGCCGTCACATGGCGGACATGGGGCGCCAGCGCCAGCGAGAGAAATCCCAGACCGCAGCCTGCGTCGCAGACACGATCCTGCGGCGACAGATACGGCAGCAGCTCCGCCGTCAGGCGGCGGTGGAAATCCGTCTGGCGTCCGGCATCCGCCATGTAGCGAATCATGTCATCCGTCCAGCGGAACACGGTCCTCTCCTCCTTTCGACACGATGGCGGGGCCGTAGGCCGTGTCCAACAGAGCCGCGTCCACGCCGTAGAGACGGCGGAGCAATTCTGCCGTCAAAACCTCCTTTGTTGCACCAAACGCGGCTACCGTGCCGCCGGACAGGGCCAGCACACGGTCGGAAAAGCGCAGAGCGTGCTGGGGATCGTGGGTAGAGAGCACCACCGTGTAGCCCTGACGGGACAGATCATGGACGCAGCGCAGCACACGAAGCTGATTGCCGTAGTCCAGCGAGGACGTGGGTTCGTCCATCACCAGAATGTCTGCCTGCTGACACAGAGCACGGGCGATCAGCACCAGCTGCTGCTCGCCGCCGGACAGCTCCGCAAAATTACGGTAGGTCAGATGCACTACGCCCAACTGCTCCAGCGTGGCCAAAGCCTGCTGCTCCTGCTGGGCGGAGGGGGAGCGGAACGGCGAGAGCTGGCGGGTCAGGCCCATCAGCACCGTGTCCAGCACGGAATAACCAAAGGTAGGGCGGTGTATCTGGGGGATGTAGGCGATATGGGCGGCCAGCGTCCGCTGGTCCAAAGTACGGGCATCCCGCCCGTCCAGCAGGATGGCACCGCCATAGTCCGGCAGACCGCCCAGAATGCAGCGGAACAGGGTACTTTTCCCCGCGCCGTTGGGGCCCAGCACCGACAAAAGCTCTCCCTGCCGGGCCGCGAAAGAGATGTTCCGCAGCGCCGTATGGCCACCGCGATATGTATAGGTAAGCTCCTTTACAGTCAGCTTCACAGGCGGTCTTCCCCCTTTACCATGAGATAGACAAAGAAGGGTGCGCCCACAAAGGCCGTCAGGATACCGATGGGGATCTCCACCGCCGTCAGGCAGCGGGCCAGATCGTCCACCAGCAACAGAAATCCTGCGCCGAACACCATGGACATGGGCAGGAGATACCGGCAGTCGTTGCCCACGATACGGCGGCTCAGGTGCGGGATCACCAGGCCCACCCAGCCGATCATGCCGGAGACGGAGACGCTGGCCGCGGTGAGCACCGTGGCACAGAGGATCACCGCCAGACGGATCCGGTCGGTATTGACGCCCATGGAGCGGGCCTCGTCCGGTGACAAGGTCAGCAGATTCATGCGCCAGCGAAGCAGCAGAAGGGGCACCAAGCCAACCGCCATGCAGGCGGCGGCGAAGGCCACTGTTTTCAGCCGCGTGCCGGACAGGCTGCCCATGAGCCAATAGGTGATCTGAGGCAGTTGGTTGGCGGGGTCGGCCACCAGCTTAATGTAGGAGGTGCCGGCGGAGAACAGCGAGCCCACCATGATGCCGGCCAACAGGATGCTCACCACCCTGCTGCCCCTGGTACGGCTGCCGATGAGGTAGACCAGCACCACCGTCAGCAGGCTGAAGCAAAAGGCGAAAATCGTGGTCATGACGCTGCCCTGTCTCAGCAGGATGGCCAGCGCCGCGCCGAAGCAGGCTCCCGAGGACGCGCCCAGAATGTCCGGCGCGGCCATGGGGTTCTGGAACACCGTCTGGTAACTGGCACCGGCGGCGGACAGGGCACAGCCCACCAGGCAGGCCATCAGGATGCGGGGCAGGCGGACGTTGTGGACGGCGATGGCCATGTTGTCCGTCCACGTCTGGGTGAGGGGGAACAGGCGGGACAGCAGGATGCGCACCACCTCGCCCAGCGGCACATCGTAGCGCCCCCAGACGAAGGACAGGAGGAACAGCGCCGCCAATGCCAGCGCCATCAGGCACACGCGGCCCAGCGGCCGCTTCCGGTGCGTCGACATGGCGCCCCTCCTCTCCTGTAAAATACGTTCTCTATTTTACAGGATAACGGGGCAAAATGCAAGGAGCGATGTGCGGCATTGTCGGATAGTTGTGCGGTAAATCTATTTACCCAGCCACTGACGCAGCCGCTCCCACAGCTCCAGCGACCGGAATCGCAGGACATAGCCATCGCCGTCGCCGGTGATGAGAGACAGGTCATCCTCCGTCAGGCCGGCGTCCAGCGCGGTCCGGGACAGGTCGGACGCGGCGGCGGTACACAGGGGCGGGTACACCACGCACCACCAGTTGCGGCCCTCCCCCGCGCCGATCACTACCCGCAGGGCCAGATAGCCGCCGGAGGGCAGGGCAAAGCCGTCGTATGCCTTGAGAGGAAACTCCGCTTCCTCCAGCGAGACGGAGATGGGATCGTCGCGGTGCTGCGCCGCCAGCTCCGCCGCGGCGGCATCCCCAATGGCGGGCAGGGCGTCCGTCAGGCGCCGGCGGGCATCGGTCATATCGGCGGACTCCCGTAATATGGCCTCCGCACGGGTCAACACCGCATCGCGGACCTGGAGCTTCAGTGCCTGATCGGCGGCGTTATCGGAGTTGGCGATAACGTGAAGGCGGATCATTTTGGCCTGCAGATCGTCCTGCCGGTGGAGGGACCATGCTCCCCAGAGCAGTGCAGCGGCCAGCGCCAGCAGCAGTGCCAGCTCAAAGGTATGGAATTTACGCATAAAAACACCGTCCTATGTAGGATTTTTCCTGCATTTTGGACGGTGTTTTCGGATTTTATACAGGCTGGGCCGCAAATGTCATGGGCCAGCGTTCCCGCAGGGTCTCGGCGGCGGCACGGGCGGTGTCCTCGCGGGCGAACAGGCCGAACACGGCGCTGCCGCTGCCGCTGAGCAGGGCGGCCAGTGCGCCGTGGGCACGGAGGGCGCTCTCGATGTCCCATACGGCGCTGTCCGGTGGGACGGCGCGTTCGAAGCTGTTATAGAGTGCGGCGGCCACAGCGCGGATATCTCCCGCCGCCAGCGCGGCGGGCATGGCGTCGGGGCGGGGCGGCTCCGGCGGCAGGTCGTCCAGACAGCGGTACATGGCGGGGGTGGAGAAGCCCTCCGGCGGCTTGACAATGACGAACCAGCCATCCCGTAAGCGGGGCATGGGCGTCAGGCGCTCTCCCCTGCCCCGGGCCAGCGCGGTGCCGCCGCGGATGAAGAATGGCACGTCGCTTCCCAGCGCCGCAGCCATGTGCTCCAGCTGGACGTCCGGCAGGGACGGCGCGTACAGGGTGCGCAGGGCCAGCAGTGTGGATGCAGCGTCGCTGCTGCCGCCGCCCAGTCCCGCCTGGGACGGGATACGCTTCCGGAGGTGCAGGTGCAGGTCCGGCACGGGCAGCTTCGTCTCTTTGAAAAACCTGCCGGCGGCGCGGAGCACCAGATTGGTGGCATCCGACGGGACGGCGGGGTCTGTGCAGGTCAGGGTCAGGCCGGCGCCGCCGTGCGTCAGGATCAGGGTGTCGTACAGGCCCACGGCCTGCATGACGGTGGATACGTCGTGGTAGCCGTCGGGACGACGGTCGCCGACGGTCAGGGTGAGATTCACTTTCGCGGGGGCGTACAGGGTCAGTGGTTCCATAGCTCCTCCTGACAAAAAAGCGCCCGATGGGCGCTTTTTTGCGGTGTTACTTCACGATCTTGCGGGCTTCGATGTAATAACGCTTGTCCTGAGCGTGGCCCATGGAGAAGGTCTTGCGGGGCAGCACACCGTCGGCCATGACGGTCTTGAACAACTGCTCCTTGCCCATGGCGGGCAGCAGGAAGCCCATGTTGCCGGGCTTGCCGCCCAGCTCGCGGGTCACGTCATCGCCGTGGATATAGTCCACCTCGCCGCCGTTGGCCTTCAGGTAGGGATCGATGACGTTCTGGAGCGTGCCCACGGCCAGCTGGACCTTGGGGTCAGGGACGGTGATGAAGTGGCTCTCGCCGTTCCAGACGAACTCGATGGTGTGGCCGTCGCCCTTGCCCTCGTAGGCGTTGGGATAGGCGGCGCGGAAGGCGTCCATGAACTTCTTGTGGTCTACGCCGAACAGCACGCGGTGGATGGGCTCGAACTGCAAAGCGTCGTCGTGGTTGTTCACCACCTCCACCAGCGCGAAGCGGGAGGGCAGGGCCAGGTACTCCTCGGGGGTCTTGCCCTTCTTCTGCTCCTCGTAGCAGGCCTTGGCGGTGGCCAGGGAGTGGTTGCCGTCGCCCACGGCGAACAGCAGGGGCGCTACGCCGGAGACGCCGTACTTCTTCTGCATAGCCTCGTCGGTGGTCAGGCCCTCCAGAGACGCGGCCACGGCGTCGATCTGCTTGTCGGACAGCTTGTAGCCGGTGATGTGTCCGCCGTTCTGCATCAGGTCGAAGTCGTAGAGCTTCTCCATGGTGTCGGCGGCAGCGGTCAGGGGCTCGATGACGGTCTTATCGGGGTCATCGATCAGCAGCATGACGTGGGGCAGCTCAATGGGGGCGTTGCGGCGGACGCGGGCACGGGGCGGGATACGATCCAGCACGGTGCCCTCGGTGGCGCGGATCAGCGCGCCGGAGCCGGGGGTGAAGTCGTAGGCATCCAGATCCACCATGCCGATAAGACCGTGGCGGATGCGGCCGTCGGACTGCTGGCGCTCGATGTAGATCAGGGAATCGGAGAGCGTCTCGAACACGCCGTCTGCCATGTACTTGCGCATGGCGGCGTTGATATCGTCAATATACTCGTCCACGTTGGGGGCCTTCAGGTTGGCCTCCGGCAGGATGAGACGCAGCGTGGAGGGGGCGTCGCCCACCTTCTCCTCCACCGCCTGCCAGTACTCCGGCTCAGAGGTGAACTGGTCGCAGGCCACCACGGCCCACTTGGTCATGTCCTGTTCCTTGGGCAGCAGGATGTCGGCGGGATAAAAGCCCAGCTTTTCAAATTTCTTGTTCATGGTGTTCCTCCTCTTTCATCAAAAGGTGCAGATGCATTTGTTCCTATCGGTCATACTACCAAAAATCACCGGTGTTTGCAATCGATTTTCAAAATTTTTCAGGCAGGCTGACAAATTTTTGCGTATAGTCCGATGCGGCGCGGGGAGACTATGAGAGAAAGCAGTCTTGACACAAGGAGGGACTCTCATGAAGATCGTAGACCGCATTGCGCTGGTACTGGTCATCATCGGCGCGCTGAACTGGGGAGGCGTCGGGCTTTTCAGCTTCGACTGCGTGGCCTTTCTGTTCGGCGGGCAGACCGGCGCCGTCAGCCGTATCATCTATACGCTGGTGGGCATCGCGGGACTGTGGTGCATCACCCTGCTGTTCCGCGAGGATGGAACGGAGAACACATAAACATAGAAAAAGACCGCCTCTCGGCGGTCTTTTTCTATGTTTATCGCTTAGTTATCATTATGGACAAAACATGCTGCGGTGCGGTACAAGTGGAGAACGGTTCTCCTTTCTGGGCCGCCGCGCAGAAAAAATACGCCCTTGCCAATCGATGGTACCGTATTGCTTTCTTATCTGTTGTACTTTTTCTTTCGGCTTACAACCGTTGTGCCGATAACAGCACCGCCGCTGATGAACAGAAGTGCGCTCCACAAAACGGGATCACTGCTGTCACCGGTATTTGCCGAGGCAGTATTTCCGGGCTTGTCGGGCTGGTCGCTCGGCTTCACCGTAGAACCCTTTGCGGGAATTACAACAGCGGCCTTCTTATAGCCACAGACGGTGCATTCCTCGTGTTTGGAGCCTTTCCTGGTTGCGGTGGGTTCCTTATCGATCACCCACTTGAAGCTATGCGCCGCTACGTCCTTCCTGTCACCGCAGGGGCATTCATGCCAATGGTTATCTGCGTCTGACTTCCAAGCCGTTCCATGGTTATGGACATGTGGAATTCCCTTGTATGTTACAATAACGGTCTTGTCGGCGTCCATGATAACTTCCAGCATATTGGAGCGCACCTCTGCTTTAACACCATTCACCGTAACAGTGTCAATTTGATAGCCGCTATCGGGAGTAAAAACAATTGTTTCATGCGATCCGGCCGCCAGCCCTGCTTTACTTGCAGAAATTGTTCCATTCCCACCATTCACCTGTGTTGTCAGGCTATAGGTTGTCTCAACCTTCCGTGTTTTCGTCACATTAGAGGGAATGATATAGTCGCCCTCTCCGACAGTGATCCTCAGCATTGCGGAGGCAAGCAGCACATCACCTACTCTGAACTCGGAGTGGGGCAGACGATATGTCACACTGATGCTTTCTCCATTGAAACGGCCGGGATTTCCTATGAAACGGCCGGGATTTCCTACAAGGCGGGTATCGCGATCAATCGTAAGGACATATTCAGCCTCACCGCCTGATTGTTCAATCATGCTCTCCATGCTTTCAGACATATCATACGTTACGGTATATGTCACGGGATAGTGTTCACCGGTTTTATTTCTCTCAATGGTTTCAGGCCCTTGTATGACCAGTGTGCCGTGGTCCTGTGAGGGTTGGACAACGGCTACAGCATAGCCGTTTCCAGACACATCCGGAAGCGTGACGTCTATATCTCTTGGGTTTGTATCTCCTGTGTTTGTCTTCCGAGCTGCATAAACCTGCGCCTCCGAGGCATCGAGAACCTTTCCGGTTTCATCCACCGGCAAGGACAGCACATAAACCGGCAGATCGTTCAGTGTCAGGCCGCCCACCGTCAGCTTAGCTGCGCCGTCGCGCTGAACCCAGAGGGTAGCCAACGGAGCATTCCAGCCCATGCTGTTCGAAGCATTGGTCAGAGCGGTTACATTTGCAGCGCTGGTGTTCCCCAGCCTGATGTCAAGGCTGCTGTCAGCCGGGGTAACGGTCTTACTGTCAGTCTGGAAATAAACCGCCTGATCTCCAACAGCTGCCTCACGGGAGATATAGAGGTAACGATCGCACTTTCCATAGTCTTTACCGGTGACAGCCAAATCATTTGATATGCCGCCTGTGATCTGGTATTCGTCACCGACGGTGACCTGCATGAGATTGTTGTTGATGGTACCGGCATTCAGCTCGATCCTCGGCACCATACCGCTATAATCACTGGCCTCAAAGCAGATACCGCCGCCAAAGGCTGTTGCCGCGTTGTTCTCGATCGCGCCGCCATTCATAATGAATTGGCCGCCTCTGCGGACAAATACGCCGCCGCCGATCCGGTCAGCTTCGGGCTTTGCACTGTTTGTACCGGAAATGTTGCCGGAGATCGTACCGCCGTTCATTGTGAAGGTGCCTTTGGATATCATGGCTCCGCCGCCTGTTTGCTCGGCTTTGTTGTTGCAGATCTCAGCACCCTCATACATGGCTGCGTTGTGGTTTCCGCCATTATTGGACAGTACCACACCGCCGCCGCGATCCGTAGAAATATTACCGTTGATTTTTCCGTAAATATCTAAGTGCTCATCCGTTCCGTTGATATAAACCGCGCCATAGTACGCGCGATTATTGAGAATCCTTCCGTTTTTTCCAATTGTCACCGCTGTACCGCCGTCAGTTTGCAGGATATGGTTGCCTGTGGCATGCACATTGCTGATTTCACCGTCGATCACGACGGTGCTGTTTTTTGCAAAGATGACATTGCCGTTCAGCCTGGGGCAATCCGTGATTTTGGAGCCGTTTTCCATTTTGAAGGATTTGGCACCACCCGCACAGTAGATTATGCTGCCGCTAGAGAGCTTCTCGATCAGTGCGGTGGAGGTCAGCGTTCCCTCTGCGTTGTTGCGCAGATGAATTGCGATGCCGCTATTCGACTGCCACATTGCACTCTTGTTTGCGGCAATACTGCTGATGGCGCCGCCCATCTCGACCTTACCGCCGTCTGCATAAACTCCACGGCCGTCAATGTTCTGGATCTTCGAGCCTTCCTTCATCACGAGTGTACCACCCTGAAGCCAGATCGCACCTGCCGGACCGACTGAGTCTGCCGCAGAGTCTTTTGTTCTCGTATAGCCATCCATGGTATCCTCTATCACACTGCCGCTTTCCATGACGATTTTTGCCTGGTCGGTGGCGCGTACAGCGGACATGCCGCCAAAATTGCGCAGCACAGCACCACTGCCCAGTGTCACGGTGCAGGGCACAGTGGCGTTGGAGGCAATGATCGCGTCCTGCACAAAAATCGTATTATCCGCGTTGCCGTCACCGCTGACAGCCTGTGCGAATACAGTACCCTCGTGCATCCCTGCATCGTCCAGAATGATTTTGGAAAGAGTCAGGCCGACAGAACTCGCCGATAAAGACTGCACCTCGATCATGGCAGGATTATACCAGCTGCGGGCTGTGTCACTTTGCTGGTTAAAATCAGCGCTGCGTGTAACGGTGTAAGGGCCGCCCTCTCCACTGGTGATCGTAAGACTCTTATCATAAAAACGAGCACACTGATCCATGGTCAGATCGCTCATGATATAGATCGCTGCACCGTCAGCCGCGGCATCGACCGCCTTAGCCAGCGTGGCAAAAGGGAGATCTTTTGTGCCGGTATTCTGTTCGTCGTTACCGGTGCTGCTGACATAGATCTCCGCAGCAGCATTCTGTGCTGCCGGATTCGCTTCCCCCGGCGCATTTTTCTGTTCTCCATATTCGGACAACAGCTCCTCGTTGACGGTTTGTTCCTCCAATGCGGAAGTCGGAGCCTCTTCCACCGACTCAGGGGTATTACCCAACTCCGTCGCAAAAGCGGCAGCAGGCAGTAACCCCATCACCAACGCAGAGCAGAGTAAGACACTTAACAACAATTTCCGCATAAAACATTCCCCTTTCTATTTCTTGTTTTGTGTTCCGTTGTAATTGCAAGCGTCCGATGAATCGAAAATCATAATTTGGCAATCGTCTCACTTTTATATGAACATCCGCTTGTCCATCGCCGTTATCAAGTCCTCCCCCTGTTATTATTTTGCGGCACAAATGGTACAAAACTCCTTTCCCCGCAAGTGCATAATTTTAGTATGGCATATTTTTATCAACTTTTCAACTGGTTTTCAGAAATTCCCGCTGCAAACACAAAAAGTCCGTCTGCCGCAGCAGCCGAAAAACAGACGCATGGAAAGCCTCGTATCAGATTCGTTTCAAACCGTAAACATTGCGGGAGAAGGTAATTGCACCTTCTCCCGCATTTTGGAAATTGTGCTGTTCTTCTTCGCTGTCCGCCAGAAAGCTGATAGGGCCGCGGGGAGAGGACGGGGTTGCTTTTTTGCGGCGCGTGTGGTAGGATAAAAAAAACAAGAGAGGAGTTGAGAGGATGAACCTGATTTCCTGCTGAACTACGGTACGACATTGTGTCGGGCGGCGCTGACCGTCCTGTTTGTTGTGCCTTTCGCGGGAAATTGGCGTATCTCTCAGCTCTGTGCGTGGTCATAGCCTGCCTATCGGCGGGTGTGGTGTGCGTTTTTGGCTGTGGGAGCTGTTTCCCGCAGCCATTTTTTCGTATAGGAGGCATGACCATGTCCATTATTAAAGTATCCGACCTTACGTTCTGCTATGAAGGCAGCTACGACAACATCTTTGAAAACGTCAGCTTTCAGCTGGATACCGACTGGCGGCTGGGGCTGACAGGCCGCAACGGGCGAGGCAAAACCACGCTGCTGCGGCTCTTAGAGGGAAGGTATCCCTATCAAGGCACAATACACGCCAGCGTGGGCTTCGACTACTTCCCCTACGCCGTGGAGGACCCATCGCTGTGTCCCATGGAGCTGCTGGAGCGCATCTGCCCCGACGTGGCTTCGTGGCGGTTCCTGCGGGAGCTGACGCCGCTGGAGGTGTCGGAGGACGCACTGTACCGTCCCTTTTCCACGCTGTCCGGCGGCGAGCAGTCCAAGCTCCTGCTGGCCATGCTCTTTTCCCGGGAAAACCGCTTTCTCCTCATCGACGAGCCCACCAACCATCTGGATCAGCTGGGGCGGGCGTTGGTGAGCCGCTATCTCCGCGGCAAAAAGGGCTTCCTGCTGGTGTCCCACGACCGCGCCTTTCTGGACGGCTGCGTGGATCACATCCTGTCCATCAACCGCAGCAGTATCGAGGTGCAGAAGGGGAATTTTTCCTCGTGGTACGAGAACAAGCGGCGGCAGGACGCCTTTGAGCTGTCGCAGAATGAGCGGCTCAAAAAGGAGATCGGGCGGCTGAAGGAGGCGGCGCGGCAGTCCAGCGACTGGGCCGACCGGGTGGAGGGGACGAAGATCGGGAAAAACTCCGCCAAGGTCAAGGGACTCGCCGACGCCATGGGCGGACGCGCCTTCATCGGGGAGCAGTCCCGGCGGATGCAGCAGCGGCGGAAAAATCTGGAACGGCGGCAGCAAAACGCCATCGAGGAGAAGTCCGCGCTGCTGAAGGACATCGAACGCAGCGATGCTTTGAAGCTGCATCCGCTGACCCACCACGCCCAGCGGCTGGCAGCGCTGCGGGGGGTGTCCATCGACTACGGCAGCGGACCGGTGTGCAGCGGCGTATCCTTCACCGTGACGCAGGGCGACCGCGTGGCGCTGTGCGGGGCAAACGGCTGCGGCAAGTCCAGTGTTCTCAAGCTGCTGTGCGGGCAGGATATCCCCTATTCCGGCACCTTGGAGACAGCCAGCCGGCTGGTCATCTCCTACGTGCCGCAGGACGCCTCCGGTCTGCGGGGCCGGCTGCGGGACTACGCCGCCGGGTACGGTCTCGATGAGAGCCTGTTCCTGACGATCCTGCGGAAGCTGGGCTTCGAGCGGGTGCAGTTCGAGAAGGATATGGGCGACTACTCTGCCGGACAGAAGAAAAAGGTGCTGCTGGCCCGAAGCCTGTGCCAGTCCGCCCATCTGTACGTCTGGGACGAGCCGCTGAACTACATCGATGTTCTCTCCCGCATCCAGATTGAGGAGCTGCTGCAAGCATTCCGGCCTACTCTGCTGTTCGTGGAGCACGACCGCGTGTTCTGTGAGAACATCGCCACGAAAACCGTGGAGCTGTAAAATCAAAACCTCCGGCCAAGCCGGAGGTTTTGATTTTCAGGACAGTGTTTTTTCTGCAAAGCCCTGCCAACCGGCGGCAAATTCCTCCGCCAGACGGGCAGAGCCGCCCCCCTGCCAGCAGCGAGCCAGATAATACAGGCCACACATGCAGGCATACTTATCGTAATAGCTGCCAAAGACGGCGCTGTGCAGCTGCTCCTGCTGCTGTGCAGGCTGCGTCTCCTGTCTGGCAGAACGCATCGCGGCGGCACTCCGCGTCCAGACGGCCCGCAGTTCAGGCGCATCCCAATCCACCTGATTGGCTTCGCGGTCATTATAGGAGACGAAGTGGGCAAAGCCCTCGTCGAAAGTGAAGGCATCCAGCCGGGACAGATAGTCACCTGTTTCCTGCGCCGCATCCAGCTCCGGCCGGTGCCGGTGGATGCAGACATGGCACAGCTCGTGAGTCAGCAGGTTATGCGCCACGCGCTCCACCGGTACGGCGCCCAGATACTGGACCCACAGGCCCATGTCCAGAACGGCGGTATCCACCCCGGCGGGGCTTTTCAGCACCACCGCGTCGTTGGGCGGCGGATAGCCCACGATCAGCGCTGTCTCCGCACCGCGCAGAATGTCCTGCCAGTCCGGAAACAGCGCGTCCCAGACCGGACGGTTGCCGGGAACGAACGTCTCCACAGTCCGCAGCACCTGCTCGTAGACCTGCATGACCGCCGCCTTTTGCGCATCGGAGCCGTCCGGCTCCTGAAAGCAGTAGCCGGGCTGGGTGAAAAACCACTCCTGCGCGTGCGCGGCAAGGCTTCTCCCCGCCAGGTAGTCCGTTACGATGTCGGTGTAGAGTTTCACGGCGATACCTCCTTATTTCCCCGCCAAGCGCTTGACCAACTCCTCGTCCGGGTCGGCCAGCAGGGTCTGGTACGTGGTGTAGATGACCATGCCCGGGCGGGCACCGGCGGGTTTTTTCACGAACTTCACCGGCGTGTAATCCACGGGGACCTTGGTGCTGTCCTGCGCCTGGGAGAAATACGCCGCCAGCGACGCGGCCTCCAGCAGGCTCTGTTGGTCCGGCTCCGCGCCGCCGGTGCAGAGGATCACATGGCTGCCGTGGATCTTCTGGGTATGGAGCCAGATGTCCCGCTTGTCGGCGTCCTTTGTGGTCAGGCGGTCATTCTGCCGGTTGTTGCGGCCTACCAGGACACGCAGGCCCGCGGAGGTGTGGAACTCCCGTGGCCGGGAGGCCCGTTGGAAGCCGGACTGCTTCTTGCTGTGACCGCGGAGGTAGCCGCCGTCGGTGAACTCGGTGCGGACATCGTTGAAGTCCTGCTCCGATTCGGCCTGGGACAGCTCCTGCAGAACGCTCTCAAGATACTGCAGCTCCTCCCTGCCCTTTTGCAGCTGGGCCGTCAGGTACTTCTCCGCCGTTTTGGCCTTGGTGTACTGCTTGAAGTAGCGGGCAGCGTTCTCCTGCGGCGACAGGCGCACATCCAGCGGGATGTCGATGTCGGCGCAGTTCTCATCATAGTAGTTCTGGGCGGTGAGGCGGCTCTGCCCCCGCTCCATGCGGTAGAGGTTGGCGGTGATCAGCTCGCCGCAGATGCGCAGGCGGTCACGGTCCAGACAGGCGGCCAGCTCCTTCTCCTGGGCGGCGATCTTACGGCGGACGCGGTCCCTGGCAGTGGTGGCAGTCTTTAGGAGATCCTGCCCCTTCTGCTTCACCCGCTCCGCCTGCTCCCGCTTTTCATAGAAGCCATCCAGCAGGTGGGAGAAGCTGTCGCAGGGCTCCGACTGGGCGTAGGCACCGTACTGGAGGATGGGGCCGTAGGTGAAGTCAGAAAGCGCCCCATTTCGTTTGATCGCAGTCGGTGTAAAGTGATTATCGTTCACAGCGTTCTGCCACTGCGAGAACACACTCCACAGGGGTGTTCCCTGCGAAACGGGGGCGTCGGTGGCGCCGCAGGCGCGATAAGTCAGCTCGCGGGCCACCAGCGGCGGCAGAGCGGTGAAGGTGTCCAGCAGCCAGCCGTCCAGCGGCGCGTCCGGCGCGGCGCGCCGCAGCAGGGCGGCGAACTCCTCCTCCGTGACATCCAGCGGTGAGTTCTTGTTCTGACGGGCAGGCAGGCGGTAGAAAAGGCCGGGCAGCACCTGGCGGTCCTGCTCTGACTCCAGGTCAATGCGGCGCAGGCAGTCGATGATACGGCCGTCCCTGTCGCAGAGGATCAGGTTGGCGCGGCGGGGCATACCCTCCCACACCAGCGTGAAGCGGCTGCGCTCCCCCAGCTCGTCGGCAGCCAGCACGGTCAGCGTCACCACGCGCTCCAGCGGTTCCTGCCGGACGGACTCGATAACGCCTCCGGACAGGTGCTTGCGCAGGAGCATACAGAACATGGGCGGCTGGGACGGGTTGTCCCGCACCTGCTCTGTCAGGTGCAGGCGGGGTTGGCTGCCGCCGGCGTTCAGGTACAGGCGGCGGCTCCCCCGCAGCAGCAGAACCACCTGATCCCTGGCGGGCTGCTGGATCTTCTCGATGCGGCTGCCGGTGATCTGGGGCGACAACTCCTCCACTACGCCTTGCAGGCAGATGGCGTCTAACGGCATGGCTGATCCTCCTCCATCATCACGGTAAACAATTGGTTGACACGCTTGGTGTCGCCCTGCAGGTACAGCCACCCCAGCAGGCATTCCAGCGCTGTGGCCTGATGATACTGAGCGGTGGTGGCGTTTTTAGGGATACCGTGGACGGCGGCGTTGCGGCCGCGCTTGAATACGGCGTCCTCCTCCGGCGTCAGCAGCGGCAGGATGCGCTGGGCCCTGTGGGCCTGCTCCGGCGCGCAGACCAGAGCGATGGCGGCGCGGTGCAGGTCCTTGCCGGTGGCCTTGCCGTGGGCGCAGAGCCACGTGCGCACCAGCAGCTCATACACGCCGTCGCCCACATGGGCCAAGCCGATGGAGCTGACGGTGCGCAGCTGGTCGGCAGGCAGGGCGATATGAAAATAATCCATGAGAGAGTCTCTCCTTTGTGCGTATTTACCTGCAACAGTATGCCACTTTCCGGCGCATTTGGCAAGAACAAGTATCGACAGGCCGAAGCGGGCATGATAGAATATGGCAGCGTGATATAAATGAGAGCAGGAGGTAAGGGATATGCCCAATACAGGCGAGCGCCGGTTCAAGAGAGGTCAGATCATCTGTAAGCCCGGCGAAATGGATATGAACATGTATAACATCCTCTATGGCAGCGTGGCCGTCTACAAGGACTACGGTACGCCGGAGGAGGTGGAGGTGGTGACGCTCAGCGAGGGGGATTTCTTCAACGTCATCAGCTTTCTGGAGTCCCGTCCCCGCAACACCACGGTGGTGGCGTTGGAGCCGCTGGTGGTCAGCGAGATCACCATGGAGAACTTCGGGAAGTATTTCAGTGAGCGGCCCGCCAAGATCATGAGCCTCCTGCAGCACATGAGCGCCCGCATCCGGCAGCTCCAGAAGGCCTATGTGGAGACGTGCCACGCGCTGGAGGCCTACAGCGACAAGGAGCGGCTTCAGGCGGAGCACGGCGAATGGTACGCCCAGCACAGCAAGATGGTACACTATATCGAGGCCATGTTCCCTTATATGCTGGGCAAGACCGAAAACGACGAAGAAAAGTAAATTAACAAAAAGAGAGACGGCGGAGCCGTCTCTCTTTTTGTTTGCAGGAACGCTTACAGGGACTCGTAGAGGGCCTTGCAGGCGCGGTACATCTCGTAGCAATCCAGCTTGGCCACCACCTCGAAGGGGGCGTGCATGCTCAGCACCGGCACGCCGGCGTCCAGTGTGGCGATATTGCGGTTGGCCATGTACTGGGCCACCGTACCGCCGCCGCCGGCGTCGATCTTGCCCATCTCGCAGATCTGCCAGCGGACACCGGCCTTATCCAGCACGCCGCGGACATAGCCCACGGTTTCGGCGTTGGCATCGGAGGAACCGGACTTGCCCCTGGCCCCGGTGTACTTGCACAGGCCCACGCCGTGGTTGACGAAGGCGGCGTTGCGCTTTTCATACACATCGGCGAAGTTGGGATCGTAGGCGGCGGTGACGTCGGCGGACAGGCAGAAGGCGTTCTCATAGCAGACGCGCAGGGCCACGTTCTGGCTCTCGCACAGGTCGTTCATAAAGGTGTCGAAGGCGGCGGACTGCATGCCGGTGACGCCCATGGAGCCGATCTCCTCCTTGTCGGCCAGAACGCAGACGGCGGTCTTTTCCGGCGTCCCGATGTCCAGGATGGCCTGCAAAGCGGCGAAGCCGCAGACGCGGTCATCGTGGCCATAGGCGCCGATGAGGCTGCCGTCCAGACCGATATCGGTGGCGTTGACGGCAGGCACCGTCTCCAGCTCGGCAGAGGCGAAGTCGGCCTCGGTGATACCGTACTTGTCGTACAGGCGCTTGAGGACCTGCATCTTCACGCGGTCGCTGTCATCATCGTCGCCCAGAGGACGGCTGCCCAGCAGGATGTTCAGCGTCTCGCCGGAGATGGCCTCGCTCAGGGGCTTCTTGCTCTGCTCCGCGCCCAGATGGGGCAGCAGGTCGGTGATCACCAGCTTGGGCTCATCACCCTCGCCGATGCAGACATCCACCACGGAGCCGTCGGTCAGCACCACGGTGCCCCGCAGCTCCAGAGGAATGGTGACCCACTGGTACTTGCGGACGCCGCCGTAGTAATGGGTCTTGAAGTAGGCCAGCTCGCTGTCCTCGTACAGGGGGGTGGGCTTCAGGTCCAGACGGGGAGAGTCGATGTGAGCGGCGGTGATCTGGGCGCCCTCCGCCAGGCTGCGGCGGCCGACGACGGCCAGCACCAGACCCTTGCCGCGGTTGCAGGAGTAGACCTTATCGCCGGCGGACAGGGACATGCCGCGCTTGTACTCCACGAAGCCATGCTTCTCCGCCAGAGCGATGGCGGCGCGGGCGCTGAGACGCTCCGTCTTGCCGGCGTCCAGGAACGCCTTGTAGACGGTGCAGTATGTCTCCATCTTCTCCAGATCCGCCGCGCTCAGCACATCGTAGCCGTTGCGGTCATCCTTCAGCAGCTGCTTCTTCAGGGCCTTCAGTTCTTCACTCATGATCTGCTTCCTCCTCAAATATATGTTGTAATCTCTGATAGGCTATTTCTTCAAACACCTGCGGCGAGGCGGCGTCGTTCATCAGCACGTCCGTACAGTGGGCGCGGTAGAACTCGTCGGGCTTCTGGGCCTGCACCCGCAGGCGGGCATAGTCCTCCGAAATACCGTCGCGGGCCATGATCCGGCGAACCCGTGTCTCCGTGGGAGCCAGTACGGCCACCGTGCGGCGGCAGAGACGGGAGAGACCGCTCTCCACCAGATTGATGGCATCGATACCCACCATGGTGGCGTCGCTTTCGTTGACGCGGCGCAGCAGCTCGCGGGGCAGGCGGTCGAAAATAATGGCGTTGAGCCGGTCCAGTGCAGCGGGATCGCTGAACACCGCAGCACCCAGCTTCTGGCGATCCATCGCACCGTCAGGGGTGAACACGGGGCCGAAGGCGGCAGTGATGGCGGCGCGCAGGGGCGCATCGGTGCGCAGCAGCTGGTGATAGACGGCGTCGCAGTCCAGCACCAGTCCACCCAGACGCTCCAGCGCACGAAGGGCGCTGGTCTTACCCGCGCCGGTGGGGCCGGTAAAGCCGATGATCAGCGGCGATACGTCCACCACATGGAAGCCCGCCGCCTTTTTCAGACGATTGGCCACCGCCAAACCCAGGCCGGATTCATCGGGACACTGGGCGTATATCTCCGGCACGTCCGTATCGTCGAAGGTACGCAGGGCGTCAAACACGTGCTGGGCCTGGGACAGCTTATCGTCTGCGGCACCGAGACGGTGGACGATGTGGCCCGCGAACAGCGGGGCGTACTCATCGAAGCAGATGACGCCGGCGCGATCCGGCAGGCGGTCGCGTATGTAGGCGGCGCTGCGGCGGGCGGGGCCGGTGACCACCGTGACAGGGGCCTTCGGCGCGTAGTGGCGGTACTTCATGCCCGGGGCGCGGGGACGCTCCCCCTCTCCCATTTTGCGGCGCACCGCGTCGTCCACGGCTATCTCGCCCAGCACGCGCTCCAGCGCTTCCAGCGGCAGGCCGCCCGGGCGCAGCAGGCGGGGCGGCTGTACCGTCAGATCGATGATGGTACTCTCCACCCCCACGGCGCAGGGGCCGCCGTCCACGATGCCGTTGATCTTGCCCGCCATATCGTCCATCATGTGCTGGGCGGTGGTGGGGCTGGGACGTCCGGATGTGTTGCCGCTGGGCGCGGCGATGGGCACGCCGGCGGCCTCAATGATGGCCAGCGTGACGGGATGGTTGGGGCAGCGGACGCCCACCGTCTCCAGTCCGCCGGTGGTGCGCAGGGGCACGATCTCGCGGCGGGGCAGGATCATGGTCAGCGGGCCGGGCCAGAATTTCTCCGCCAGCCGATAAGCGGCGGCAGGCACATTTTGGCAGTACCGCTCCAGCCAGTCCGCCGAGGGAACATGGATGATGAGGGGGTTGTCCTGCGGGCGGCCCTTGGCCTCGAAGATGCGGCGCACCGCATCCTCGTTGAGGGCGTCGGCACCCAGGCCGTACACCGTCTCTGTGGGGATGCCCAGCAGGCCGCCGCGGCGGAGGATAGCCGCCGCTTCCGCAACGGCGTTTGTGTCATGTTCCGGATGGAATATCCTGGTCTCCAAAGAAATTTCCTCTTTTCGGCAGTTTACTTACAGGCCCAGCTCCTCGCCTACCAGCACCACCTTGATGCGGCCGGCGGGCTTGCAGAAGCGTGTGATGACCATCTGGGAGCAGATGCAGTCGGGGCTGGTGCAGTCGCCGCATTGGCCGTTGACAGCGCAGGGCGTCTTGCCGTCGAAGCGCTGGGCGTTGGCAGGGGCGGCGATGTGACGGGCGCGGGAGACGGCACCATCCAGATCGGCGGCCACCTTGTTCATGCCGGCCACCACGATGACCTGCTTCGGTCCGAAGCACAGGGCGGCCACGCGATTGCCGATGCCGTCGATGTTCACCAGCTGCCCGTCCTCGGAGATGGCGTTGCTGCTCATGAGGAATGTGTCACAGGTCAGGGCCTGATGCAGCATGGCGGTGCGCTCCTCCGGCGTGCGGGCGGTGTCGCGGTCGATCACCGGCTGGTTCCGGCTGCGCAGGCGGCCTTTGATGCCCAACTCGTCCACGGTGGCCACACCTCCCCAGCTCACCACATCGCCGACGGGGATCAGCTCCAGCACCTTCTCCACCGCTTCAGCGGCGGTGGGACAGTAGTAGGCCTCCATATTGCGCTTTTGCAGTGCGGCGGCCACACGGGGGCCAGCCTTGTCGTACATCTTTTTCCTGGGTTCCAGCATGGTTCATTCCTCCTTACTCTCTTGCAGGCGCTGAGTCTGATCGTTCAGGATCAGCGCATCGATCATGGGGTCCAGGTCGCCGTTCATGACGGCGGCAATGTTGAAGTTTTTATTGTCCCCCGTGAGCCGGTGGTCGGTGACGCGGTTCTGGGGGAAGTTATAGGTGCGTATCTTGCCGCTGCGGTCGCCAGTGCCCACCTGGCTTTTGCGGGTGGCGGCGATGGCGGCGTTCTGGCGGGCCTGCTCCGCCTCGTACAGCTTGGAGCGGAGGATCTTCATAGCGCGGTCCTTGTTCTTATACTGGCTGCGCTCGTCCTGACATTCCACCACCGTACCGGTGG
>ERZ772855.78-NODE-78-length-122302-cov-38.904039_pt1 | contig 122302 bp, 111 predicted proteins | sample MGYA00511900_ERZ772855 | MGnify/ENA primary metagenome ERZ772855 (study PRJEB29015, sample SAMEA2737701) | human gut metagenome | biome: human gut; feature: human-associated habitat; material: faeces | place: China | collected 2012 ... | reverse complement strand
ATCAAAAACTCGAAATCCAGTTATCCTGAATTTCGAGTTTTTTCGACAGACTGAAATGCCCGTCAGAGATTGATTTCTCTGACGGGCATTATTTTTTTGCCTTATTTTCGGCCAAAATTAGAATTTTTGTCCAGATGTGTTATTGAGAATAAGCTCACAAAGGAGAATACCCATAATGACAAAAAGCCAAAAGGAAATTATTCTTACAATGCGTCGTGCATTATGCAGCTATACACAAATCGCCGAAAAGACAGGACTCTCAGTCGGTGCAATCAAATCCTATTGTTACCGTAACGGACTCAACACTGAATCTCTTAAAAGCAGCAGTGGTTTCTGCAAAAACTGCGGAAAGCCTATACTTACTCCGTCTAAAACTCGCCCCAGACGATTCTGCTCTGATGCCTGTAAAACAGCGTGGTGGAATCTTCATCGTTATGACCACAAGAAAGGCTCATCAATAAAGCAGTACACATGTGAGGTCTGCGGTAAGCATTTTGCTGATTATAGCAGTACGCAAAGAAAGTATTGCTCACGCATTTGCTATCAGAAAAGAGGCAGTCAGAATGATTGACAAACAATACTCCTCTTTTACTTCTTACAAATCAGCTATGGCACAGGCAAAACTGATGTATTCAAAGGGCATAGTTATTGCTGAAGAATACGAAATAATAGAAACAAAAATGTGCGAAAAGTTTGGTATCAATTCGTGCAGTATATTTCGGGATAATGTGTGGATAAATACCTTGTTCAGAGGTAATATATCTGATACAGAGGAGGCGAAATAATGCAGAAACGAATAACAAAACTCACATTTTCTAAGATACCCACAGCAAAGAAAAGGGTTGCAGCTTATGCAAGAGTATCAAGCGGAAAGGATGCTATGCTCCATTCCCTTTCTGCGCAGGTCAGCTATTACAGCAGTCTTATTCAGGCGCATAACGACTGGGAATATGTCGGTGTGTACGCTGACGAGGCTATCACAGGCACCAAACAAATGCGCAAAAATTTTCAAAGGCTTTTAGAAGACTGTCGTGACGGCAGGATTGATTTGGTTATCACAAAGTCTATATCAAGTTTCGCACGAAACACTGTCGCCCTATTGGAAACAGTCCGGGAACTAAAGCTGCTTGGAATTGATGTCTATTTTGAAGAGCAAAGCATACATACTATCAGCACTGACGGTGAACTTATGCTTAAGCTTGATGGACTGTCTCCTGTAGATTACAGACACAAAGCTGCATAACAAAAGCGACCAAGATCTCTCTTAGTCGCTTTGCATAATTATTTCTTTATAACTTTGTCTAACTTTTTGGGGTCAGTTCAATCCTTAAAATGCTCACTTCTAATACAAAATATCTTTTATTTACAGTCACTCTTACCCAAGATTTTAGCTAAAAATCATGTCAGTTAGGATGGACTCATATTGATGATTTAGTTTTGAAAAGCAGGACTATAGGAGTAAAATTTATGAAAAGAAAAAGTCCCACTATTAAATAACATATGAGTAAATAATAGTGGGACCATATTTTTGTAGAGTATTCAATTTCAATATAGAAAATTATAATTAGTATTATTGCAATTCACTCAGCAGTGTTGCGATAAACTCTTTTGCATACTTGCGTTTTAATCTACTGTGATAAGATTGATTATAGTAGTTTCTTAAGCAGTTATAGCAAGTAGTTTCCTCATCAAAACAGTTTTGAGACACCTTGAAAAGAGCTTCTTAACTGATGTAAGATTAGACGCAAATTCAACAATATCGTTTTCAGATTTGCCCTGAACTCCCAAAGTAGCACTTGCAAGAATAAATCTTAGTTTTTGTTGAGTAAGTCCTGTTAATCTACGCATTAGCATAGAAATCTCAATACCCAAAGAACCATGATATGAGTAGTTATATAACTTTTCCCAAGTTGCTTAAACGGTGCGGCAACTACATTTCTCATCTTAGAGTAATCTGTTATCGACTTATTGTTTTTTACCTCTTCAATAGCCGTATTGGCAAGTGCCATAAAATTCTGCTTTTTTCCGTCAACAATAATCTGTACTGCGTCCTTGAGCGACTCCTCAAGCTCTTGCATAGTATCATATATCGCATACAACTCGTCAGAGGTCAGCGTGTATATGTTGTGTCCCTTAAGTTTTTGTGACAGTTCCGATAATCTCTCCATTACATCTGCTTTATAGTGAATGCTTGTAATGTCAAAGAATGAGGCAGGCTGATTATCTAACTTAGGGTTTTTACCACTGTTTAGCTTTGCATACTCTCTCTCAAGGTCCACCACCCTGTCTCCGACTTCCTTGATTCTATTCCAGTCACCAAAAACAGCCGGTGTAGCTCCTTTTTCATTTTTGACAGTAAAGCACCTAAGCACATCTACAATAGGGCCTTTCAAACTGTCGGGAATATACTCATTGTTTCTTGCCTTGCCGTCAAGCCTTTTAGTAAGCCTGTCGCACATTCTTCCGAGTTTCTGTATATACAGCGTCTTGTTTCTTCCCTCGTTGTACTCCTCTCTTATAGTTCTGTAATTGCTTGCTACAATCGCTCTATACGCCTCGTTTTGCTTTCTCAGTTCAGCATTCTTGTTTCTCTGCTCCCTCGTTTTTTGCTTTTCCTTGAGGTTCTTCCTAAACATCTGCCTTGCGTGCTCTACACGCTTGCGGTGTTCTTCGTTTCTCTGCTGTCTAAGCTCAGAGTTTGTTTTCCACAGCTCTGTATTTCTTTCTTTTGCCTCTTTAAGTTCCTGCCTGTACTGTTTATTTTTAGTCGCAGCAAGCTCTGTTGCTAACTTAACCGCCTCTTTCTGCGATGTTTCAAGCTTTCTAATCAGCTTTTTGTCCGCTCTCTTGTCTGCTTTAAACCTTGAAGTTTTCTGATTAATAATCTCAGTTGTGCAGTCAAATGCCATTTGCACAGCAGCAGTTTCCGGAGTTTCATAGAATGAGTTTTCGCCGTCAAAGTACGGATTTTTGTATTTAGGTTTCAACACATTATTAACAAGATTTTCAAGCCATAAGTAACCCATATCACCGTCAGCATTCTCATCCAGCAAATACGGATAATACTCTTCCACAAGGGCAATCACATCTTCAATGTAATACCCCCTGCCGCTTTCCTTGGTCTTTATAGCAACATTTGTTTTTCCAAACATTTTCTTCCTGTATTTTGCTACCGAACCGTAATCCTCTTCAATCTGCTGTATATCTCGTGGCCTTATGAACAAAGTCTTGTCATGAATTAAGTCAAGTACAAACTCTCTTTCCCCTTTCATAAGTTCAGTGTCATACTCGCCGCTAAGCAGAATACCTCCCTTGCAGTCATTTACAAGTTCTTCAAATAAATCTGTAAAATTCGCATCTTTCTTTCCTATGCTGTCAACAAAATTCTTAAGTTGACTTGCAAGCTCTTTCTTGTAATTAGGGTTATACTTGCCTTTTATACCGTATGTCTGCATTATACTTCCGGCAATTCTTAGGTATTCTTTCTCATCAAGTTTTACATTCTTTCCCTGTGCAAGTCCGCTCTTAGCAGTTTGTGCCGCACTTTTATATATTTTCGCTACTGCTATTACAGGATTTTTTTCAACTACTTTTTCGTAGTCAATTCCCTGCGGTGTGCTTTCATCATCAAGCCAATCATTCAGGGTATCGTCTGTTGCGTACTTTATGTCGGAGGTATCTTCATCTAACTGTACTGCGGATACTTCTCCTTTAGCATTTGCATCACTTGTTCCTCTGATGTTGCTTTCTTTATTATATCCGTAACGGCTAAAATCGCCTGGTAGCGTTGCTCTCTCCCCTGAATCCCTTCGCCCCTTTTTATATCTATAATCAAACGAATTATAGAATCTGGCATCTTCTTTTCCTTGCACAAATTCAACAGTTCTGAAGATTTCTTCAAGCATTCCAACATTGTTACATTTTCTGCATTTGATTTCATCAAACACATCTCCTTTTATATATTCTGCATATGTTTCATTTTCAGCATTAATAAGAAGCACACTGTAAATTTCAGGATCATTATATGTTCCTCCAATCGACACAATTTTGTTGTTTACCTCAACAATTCTTGTACCGTCAGCAAGCATATTATCTGTCTTACCGTTTAAGCGTTTGTCTAATTCACTGAATTTTTCATTGAGAAGCTTCATGTCTTCCCTGTTAAACAATCCATATGCCCATCCACGCTTATTATACACCTTGATTTCTTTATCATCAAGAGTTTCAAGGTTATCATACTTTTCACTCTGAATCGTATCATCTGTTGCATACTTTATGTCGGAGGTATCTTCATCTAACTGTACTGCGGATACTTCTCCTTTAGCATTTGCATCACTTGTTCCTCTGATGTTGCTTTCTTTATTATATCCGTAACGGCTAAAATCGCCTGTGGATATAGCTCTCGCTCCTTTTTCAGTTCTTCCCCTAATATAAGAGTAATCTGTGCTTGAATAGAATCTGACATTTTCTTTTCCCTTATAATTTTCGATAAGTTTGCCGAGTTCTTCAAAACTATAACGGTTTCTTCCATTTCCTGTTTGTCCATATTTTATATCATCCTTTATTCTTTCTGCTTCATATTCATGATAAGCATTAATTTCAAATACACTGTAAATTTCAGGATCATTATATGTTCCGCCAATCGACACAATTTTGTTGTTTATTTCAACAACTCTTGTACCGTCAGCAAGCATATTATCTGTCTTACCGTTTAAGCGTTTGTCTAATTCACTGAATTTTTCATTGAGAAGCTTCATGTCTTCCCTGTTAAACAATCCATATGCCCATCCACGCTTATTATACACCTTGATTTCTTTATCATCAAGAGTTTCAAGGTTATCATATTTAGTAAAATCTTTATCTGTCAAATACCCTGCATCACCGCTATTAGCAAATACAACATCTTTCCTGTCAATGTCCGGACGGATGTTTTTTCTTTGCTCTGCATTGTAATCTCTTCTGGCAGAAACATCTCTTGCTTCTCTTTCTCCGGCAGTGTTATAATACATTGCCATTGCTTCTTCATCGCTGTATCCGAGATTTTCCCAATATTCCAAACTGCTGCCGTTTGCAAAATCTTCTATTCTTTGTATTGCGTGCTGAATTTCATGAATTATTATCTCTTTCTGTTCACCAATCGGGCACATCGGATTTAACCTTATCACATTACCTTTTGAACTGTATAATCCACGATTAAGTGAAGAAATCTCATAATAAACATTTACATCCTTTAATTGCGGATACGCCTTAAAAAGTTTCGGATGATTTATTACATCACTCAATTTCTGCCATTTTCTCAGTTGAACCATTTTTTCATCAAGGCTGTAATATTCATTTTCCTCTGCTTCCGTAGCCGTATCATTTACAATTTTCCATTCAATTTCGGCGCTTTTTGCTTTCATTTTTGCAAGTTCAATTGCGGCAGCTCTGTTCTTTTCGATATCTGTTTTAAACTCTAATTCGCTGTTATCTATCTCAAATCGCCACTTGCCGTCATATCCCTTAAACCAACCCGTTTCTTTACGGATTTTCTCGGAATCTGTACCGTCCTTTTCAAGCTCCATAGCTTTCTCAAGTGCACTCTTGTCCGCAGTTTCTGCTTTCAATCCTCCCATGCTGTATTTGATATCATTGCTACTTTCGTCATTTTTCGTATTGACATTATTTTCACTTTGAGATATACTGTTAGTGGCACCGAAAGGTATAAAGGCCGTTTTAGAACTCTTAGAAGTTCCAGCGGAGGTTCTTTCGGTGCCTTTTTCTATGTAAATATGATGCACCCAAAATTTATTATTCTGAGGAGATTTTCTCACTGTAATTTTTATATTAGCATTTTTACCATTAATTTTTGTTTCACATACAATATATGCATACTTAATTGAACTGTTATTTCTATGATAATTTTTTTCATCATCTAAAATTAATTTTCCATTTTCAATAAGTTCGGGAATTTTTCGAATTGAAGCTAATTTAGCTAATTTTAAATTCCTACTATAATTAAAATAATTTTTGTTATTAAAAGTTTCTTTAATTCCTTTTTTGTTTATAACAATAACCATTCCACTATCTTTATTAATTACAGTTTTACTTTTTCCACCTTCATCATCGAAAAAGTTTTCTGCATTGAGTGTAGATAATACTTGTTTTTGAACATGCACATAATCATTTATATTTTCAATCTCAAATTTTTTAATCACATCATCACTTATAGAATATTTAATATCAACACCCTTACCGGTGTTATTTTTTTGCTCGTTTGTAATTACTTCTTCGCTCTTCGCCTTAATGTTATCCGCTGCATTGCTGAACATCTCCGCAAGTTTGTCAAGTGCCTCAACATCCTTAACAAATGTTTTGGCCGCTTCGTTAGTGGTATGAGTGAGTATAAAATTCTTAATCTTGCCGGCAAGGTTTTTAATAGCATTTGCGAGCTTGTCCAAAATGCTTTCTTCGGCCTTTGCAACTTGCAGCGCCTTTTTCATTGCGCTATCATCGCCTGCTATTGCCATAATAGAATTACATACTATTTCTTCAAGACAATCTTCCCTTGTACTCACCTTGTCTTTATAAAGCGACTCAACCCTGTCAATCATCTTATTTACATCATTTCCTTTAGCAAAAAGATAATCAACCACAAAATTTCTGATTAGCGCATAATCTTTCGGACTTTCCTTGCGTATGGAATGCATACTCTCGTGCATTGCGACAGGCATAATATAGTTCCCGTTGAGCGTTGCACGAATATATATTTTTCCGTCCCTGCGGTCAATTCTGCCGTTTTCGTCCATATCGGCAGTGAGTATTATATCCTTACCCGTCATCTCACTTAGCTTTTCAAGCGCAAGCCTTGTGTCCTCGTCAAGGTTCACCACGCCCTCGGCACTCTCATCAACCATTACATTTGCTCTGACATCTCCGCTCCTGTCAATTCTGACGAGCTTGTCCTCATTGTTAAAGAACATATCCGAATCCATATTGCCTGCTTTAACTGCCTGTATTGCCCTCTGCGGACCTAACTCATCAATATATTTAGCATAATATTTATGATTAGCTACTCTTTTGTAGCTGCCTCCCATTTTACCTGCCTCGTAAAGTTCAGAATATGCGCTAATGTAATTGCTTACATTACCCTCCTCGCCTTTAAAATTAACATAATCGCCGTATTCCTGCACAAGCGTGCCTGCTCCGTTCGTGTCAAAATTCTTTGCTGCATTCATAAGAATATTATATTCAGGCAAGTTAAAAGTAAGGCTGTCGGTGTTATATACCCTGCCGTCACTTGCAATCACTCTCACCTTATTATCTGCTTCACCATAAGCTCTTGAACTGCTTTCCACACCTACTATTACTACCTTGTTTCCTTTTCTGTCAGTAGCGTTCAAGCCGTTTTTATGGTTACTTCCGAATTTGTACTTGCTATGTTCTTCAATCTTTTCTTTGCTTATAGTTTCGTTGCTCTCGGTATTAGCCGCTGCTTTTTTCTCTGTACCGGTATTCTCCCCTTTGTTTTCGTCTGTATTCTCGCTGACTGCACCGCTGATGTTCTCTGTTTCGAGCAGCTTAACAAGGTTTCCCACATCTACACTGTCAACCTTGTAATTCTCATTTTTGCTCATCTTCTTCTCAATCGACTTAGCAATATTCTCAGCTTTTTCGTTACTGCTGTTTTTTGCCTGTTCCAAAAGCACATTAATGTCAAACTCTTCGCTTGACATTACCTCTTGTCCCAATTCTTGAGCGCTCTTCTTAATAGCAATGTTTGAGTTGATTTTGCCTTGGGCATAACTTACAGCACTAACACCGCCACCGAGCACTCCACCGCTTACAGCACCGCCTGCTGCGTCAAGTGCAACCTGCTTAGCAAAGCTCTCTGCACACTTTAGGGTTGCCTCTTCTTCACTGTATCCCTCGTCTATGTAGCCCTGATACTCAAGCGCAATAGCCGACATATCACCGTTAATAATTGAATCCGTCAGAGTATTTGCAATAGTAGTCAGTGCCTCTTCACTTGCCTCCGTAAACATCTGCTTACCTGCATTCTTAAGTATGCTTGTAACGTTGTCTGGGGCAACACTCTTGAAAGCCTTTAGGTTTTCAATGCTGAATTTTTCGAAAAACACCTCTGCAATACCTGCCGCAACACCGGTCATAAGTGCATTAGAGGCTTTACCTGTATTTTCATATGCGTCTTTTGCCGCTGCTGTTCCTGCCTCTGTCGAAAGCAAAACCATTTGCAGACCTGTACCGACACCGGGTACAAGATTGAGCGGTAAAGTTGCAGCAAAGTCAGCAAGGCTCATACCTGTTTGATATAAAAATGACGCTACCTTGCCGGCAGTTTCATTCCCGATATCCGCACCTATTTTGTCAGATACCGTGCTTCTTACAGTATTAACCCTTGCCGCTGCGGTATCATATGTATTAATCCATTGATAATCTCCTGTTACTTCTTCTGCAATACCGGCACCAATATACTTAAAAGCGTCACCTACAGAGCCAACGGCATTATCAAGTACACTCCACGCACTCGAACCTACAGGATTGTTCATTGCGTCCTGTTGAATTTTCTGCAAGTTTTCAATAGATGCCTGCTCCTGCATAGCTCTGTCATAATAAGTGTATAATGCTTTCGGATCATATCCCTCGTTTGCAAGATTGTTAAAGTTCTCAACAATTCTTTGTTCCTGCTCAGGAGTGTATTTATTTCCGCTTTTTAAATCAATTCTCACAGCCTCATCATTATCAGACTTTCTCTGTTCAGAATTTTTCTGATAAGCATAATACTGCTGTACAATACTCCTTACCCTTGCGTCACTTTCAAGAATATCCTTAGTCTTTTCTTCATACTCTTTTTTTCTTAATTTACTTTCGTATTTGCTTATTTCATTTAGTTTAGAAATAATACCGTCATCAATTTTCTATCGCTTTTTGATGCAGTAGTGCCATTACTCTCGTTTTCCTTATATATATTATATAAATAAGCATGTTCAGCTTTTGCTTTTTCGATCTCTTTCTTGTAATCCTCACTTGTTGCAAACTCATCCGCCTGACTTTCAAGCCATTGTCTTTCTTCTTCACTTACATAAGGCGCATGCTTCATATACCCCTCGTATGTCTTGGGAGTGTCCTTGTATTTCTCGGCATACACCTTTTCTTTCATTTTGCTTTCGGCAATTCTTTCGGAATCTTGAGCTTCATTCATTCGTTTTTCAATTTTAGCTCTTGAATCAAGAAAGCCCGCTTGCTTTTGTATTGCCAATGCGTCTATCGTCTTTTCTATATTTTTAACATCTAAATTTTTGTAATAATTATAATCCGCCTTTGCTCTATCAGCCTCTTTTTTATAGTCCTCGGCTGTTGCATACTGTTCGGCTTGCTTTTCAAGCCATTCCCTTTCGTCACTGCTTACATACTGAGCGTGATTCATATACCCCTCATATGTCTTAGGAGTGTCCTTGTACTTCTCAGCATAGTAAGCATTCTTTTTCTCAATATTCTCCTGTCCTTTGGCTTGGTCTTGTGCAAATCTATTTGTCATTGTGAGTATCTTCTCCGCACCCGGCAAAACTCCCGTTGCATTAAATTTCTGCTGAGCCGAGCTAATCACAGATATATCTGCACTTTGGCTGTGTTCTCCCCCCACCGAATCAAGGTGTGTGCTAAAAAAGTTCTTCCTCGTCTGCGCAGGACTTGTGTATCTTCCGGTTATAATGTCTTTAATTTTTTTATTAAGTCTTTCGTTTTCGGTTTGTTTTGCTTTCTCGTTATCAATCATAAAGGCCTCCTAAATTTCAAGTCCTAATTTTGCAGCTATATACGCCACATCATCAGAAGATATATATCCGTTGTCAAATCCCACTTCAAGCTGCTTTTTCGTGAATGCCTCATTTGCATACGATACATTTCCGTTTTTATCTTCTTTCTTCAAATAAGCATTAATAAAACTTTCGGCAATCGAATTATTGTACGATTCATTATCTGAAGTAACGCCAATCTTATTGTATAAGTAATTTCTTTCGTCGCTGTTGATTCTTCCTGCCTCAAGTGCTCCGTCAATGTACGCCTTTGAGTATGTCACATAGTTGTTAATGCCTTTCTCGTCATATTTGTCGCCGCCCTCTTTAAAGTCCGCTTTACTCACTCCCATAGCAGCAAATACCGCCTCGGCATTTCTTGTTTTCCCCTTGTTCTCATCAGCCTTTTGCATTTCACTCACCCTCGCAAGCCAGTTATTATATGCGTCCTGCGACTTGTTGTACTGTATTTTCCTGTCGTTTTCCTCCTCAGCTTGCGCTATCTGCGCTTTGCTGTCTGCACTCTGTGTGTTGTAAATGTATCTGCTGTTTTCAGCGTTTCTCTCGTCCTCAATTCTGTTCTGTTCAGCATTCAGCTTAGTTTCGTATATGCTATTGTTAAGCTCGTCAAGCTGTAAGTCACTCTGTCTGTCTGCAACATATCTGTTATATAAAGTATTAAGCTGATTTTTGTAGTCTTGTGTCAAATCTCTGTTTCTGCTGTACCCGGTACTGTCAAGCTGAGAATATATATTGCCCGCATTAGCAAGCCTGTTCTGTTCAGCGTTGTAGTCAAGCTGCGCCATCTGCTTGTAAGTCGGCACTGCGTCGCTCACATTCTCCATCTGCTTATTTGCAACCTCACCCGCCACTATATCCGCATAGCTCGGTTCGTACCCGTTCGCAAGCTGTGCGGCTGTTTGTCTGCTTAACTGTGCGCCCGTCTGCGTGTTGTCTTTGTACTGTTCAACATATTTTTGGTAGTCCTTGTCATTGCTCGTATTATAGTCAAATCCTCTGTTGCTAAGCCAGCTGTTAATAGCTGTATCAATCTTATCACCGTAAGAACCGCTGTATGCTCCGCTTCCCGTCGCCGCCCTTGCTGCATTGTCCTCGGCCACATCCAAATACTTCAAATCTTTTCCCATATGTTATTCTCCCAATCATTCTGCAATTTACTGTTCAAATAATTATAATAAGCGTCGTTCTGCCTTTTTGAACTGTCAATACTCGCCTGCGTATCAGCAGAAACATTATTGTGCTCATACTGCTGCTCTGCAAGGTTTCGTATATTACTCAAATTGCTTGCCGCTGCCGACATCTGAGCCTGCCACTTTGCAAGCTCATTTTGGAAGTTACTCATATCAAGGCCCTTGCTTGTGCTGTACTTATTTTCGTAATAGGTCATAAAATCGTAGTCATCCTGCACCTTATCCCTGTATCTTTGATACTGTGCATTATCAAAGCCTTGCAATGTACTTATCTTATTAAGAGTATCCTCCTGCTGACTGCTCCAATTCTGATATGCACTGTTCTTAAGACTTGGTATTTTGTTTTGCAGCTCGTCCATAAAGTTGTTGTATTCCTTCTGCCCTGCCGCCTGAGCATATGAGTTTGTGTAGCCGCCTGTGTTTGCAGAGTACGAACCTTGCACATTCTCCTGCTGTACTTTTCCCTCACGCTTGTATTTATCGTTATATTGCTGATACTCCGAACTGTCATTTGCATTAAATTTAAATTCGTTGTTCATATACTTATCTGCAAGGTCACTTAAAGTATCACTGTAACTGCTCTTATATCCGCTGTCTATTCTGTTTTTGTACGAATTAGCATAATTATCTGCTTGCGCTCTTGCCTGCTTTGTAGGCGTGCTTTCCGCAAATGTGGGCGCATTGTTTGCAACATTGTTGTATGCTCTTGTAGCGTCATTCACGCTGTTTGCGTCATAAATGTTATATGCCACTCTCATCGTCCCCTTTCGTGCTTATATTCTTCAAAAAGTCCTCGCTCATATTATCCGTATCAAGACTGTACAGCACTCCCGTAAGCGCCTCGTAAAGGTCTGCAATGTAATTTCTCAGCACACCCGGATCATTGCTCGCAGGCGGAGGGTCAATTCTAAGTACTGCCATTATCTCACCGCACTTCCTTTCTGATATGTAATGTTAATGCCATATATCTCACAATACCCCACACCTTCGATTTTAAGTCTTAAAAATTCAGCTCTCCTAAGCGGCACAGGTATCACCCTCGGCTTTTTCTCATCGTAATATATCCTATACAGCTCGCGCCATTCGCCGCTTTCGCTAAACCTCGCAAGCACTCTTACCTTCGTGTCCTTTTCAGGCTTAATCCCTATTGCAACCTTGCTTATAAACTTTGTGTCAAAGTCGCTGTCATACATATCTCCGGTTTCGCAGAACCACTCAAAACTGTTTTCTATTTCAAGTTTCTGCTTAGTCAAATATGTCTGCAAAAGTGTTACATCTCCTACGTCAACACTGTTGTCATCATTAACATCAGCTGTTTCAATCTGACTTTGCTTTAGTTCTTTCTCATCTGCTATATAATCTTTAAGTAACTGCAAATCATCAGCAGTTACCACACCGTCATCATCAATATCGCCGTATATTCTGCCTGTACCGTCTTCAAACTCTTTTCCGCATTTTTTTGTATCGTAATACATAATGTTATCAAGCAAGCTGTTTTCGCTCTCAACACACACAATATAGTTATTCTCATCATTCACATAGTACATCGTATCATTATATGTCGCTGTACTAAGCATTCTCGTATCGTCTTCCTTGTGCCATAAACCTTTCTGCACATCAAAGCAAAACATCTCGTTTCCGCCTTTAATGTTTTCAAGACTTACATAGTATTTGTTCTTGTGCTTTCCTGCCACAGCGTTTCTGTACTTTTCGTTTCCAAACGCACTTTCCGAAATCAACACAGCTGTACCGCCTGAGTATTGCGCAATTCCGTTTTTCGCTTTATACAGCAGATAATCTCCCATATTCACTACGCTTTGCCTGCTGCCTTTCTCAACTCCGCTAACCCTGTATGTTGTAAGAGTAAAATTAGATGGCTTTGTGCCATATATTTTCAGTGCGTAATTCTCCTTAAAGAAAATAACAGAACTGTTCATCTTTGCAATTCCTGTAAATTCACCCTCAACCCCCACAGTCAGCGCAAAGCTGTCCGTTGCTATGCCGTCACTGTACGCATACCAGTTTTCACAGTCACCGAGCTTGCAGGCATATATCTCATTACTCTTACTTGAACATCCCCACAGTCTGTTGTCTATTTCCATTATCATGCCGGTTTCCAAATCAGGCATAATTCTCTCAACATTAATTATTCCGCAGTATGGTACACTTGAATCAATACTTGCCTTAATCACAATATAATCGTTGGCCACATCATACAATTTAAAAAATTTGTTATTCAACGTATCAACATAGCTTGTACCAATGTCCCATTCTGTTTCGCCTACATTGTGCTCTATTCCCGAGATTTTCACAAAATCACCGACTTTAAGTCCTGCCCCGATTTTATCAGCACTTATTTTCAAGTAATAGCTTGCAATTTCTGTAAAATGTTTCAACTTGTTATTATAATACTGCGTATTTGTTTCTTCACTTGTGCACATCCATAATTTACTCGGCACACTTTTACATTCCTCAATCGTATCGCCTACTTCAATTTTGCTTATAAACTCTGCATAGTTTGCTCCGCCTTCTTTTCCTTTTTGCTCGCTGCTGTCCGCAAAATTAATGTAAGCCGCAATCGACATCACCTTTTTTCTTGGCTTAACGCTTGTGTTAAGCGCAATTTTGTCAATCGAACAATGAAATCCATCGTATTCGTCATTTTGTGTACCTTTACATTGCTTTTCCATGTTATGTACTTCAATGTTCGTGACTGCACCGGTATTCAAATTCACATATTTTTTATCAGGAAAAATCAATACATTGTTGCCGTATTGGACAAGTTGATGTTCTATTTTTGTATCATACTCATATCCCTTAATCTCAATAAGTCTGCCGTTGTTGCACAAATAGCCTCTGCTGTCAAGGTAAATAAGTCCGTCATTAGCGCATATCACATTACTTACAATCCTTGCACTTTCTCTCGCAGTAACTCTTGCCCTGTTCTTCCTCGGCGAAAGAACCGGAAAATTGTCACCGCTCATATTCTTCATATCCTTAAATTCCGTATACAAAGTAGTGCTTGATGCAGACACCCTCGAAAATCCTGTATTGCTTGTCCTGTTTAAGCCTTTAAATACAGTTATCTCACTTGTCGCTCTCCTCACATTGTTAAGCTCCGGCAACATTCCTTTCACCCCTTACATATAATATCTGTTATACCTTGTCTGCCTGTGCGTTCTGTACCAATAGCTTGTAAAGTCATTTAGCAGGTCTTTATACACTATACTGTCATTCACATATCTTTCGCTGTCCTCGTACTCAAGGTCAATCATACTTGCACAAAACGCCTCGTATATTCCGTCATAAGGCGCAGGCACAAGCAGCTCTTTTCCTCTGTCCGTCTGCAAATCATACTTTCCGTACTCTCTTGCAATCTCATTTCCGCCCTCTCTGTTTGCTGCAACATTCAAAATAATGTACATCTCAACCTTATTTATATCTGCAATAATCTGCTCATCACTCACCGCATAATCTCTCTTGAGCCTTTTCACATTGTCAATTACCTGTTCAATAGTCATCAATATCACCTCATATGCAAAACGGACGATAGCCACCGCCACCGTCCGTTTTACTATTATTAGAGATTTCCAAATGGAACTTGTTGTTAAATTCTTTCCTCGGCAATAGCGTCCTCTGCTTCCTTTGCTCTTTTGCTCTGAATGCCGAGTGCAATCGCCTGCTGCTCTTTAGCGTTGTCGATAATTTCCTTTGCCTTTTTCGGAATAGTCACCGTCTGACCCTTTGGAATAATCGACTGCACGCCGTTAATGTTAAGCTCAAGATTCTTGTTGCTCTTTAGTGAGCCCATGTCAATGTGCGCCTCAACAAGCTCCTCTGCCTCTTCGTTTGCCTTTTTCACAAGGTCTAAAAGTCTTTTTTCTTCAACCTTGTTTCTGTCCTCTGCCTCAAGTTTTTCAGCGTCCCTCTGTGTCTGCTTAGTAAGCAGAGCAATCGTTGCTTTCATTTCCTCCTGCTGAGCAAGAATACTGTCAAGCTGTGACTTGTCAATCTCAATCTTCTCACCCTCGGCAGTAACCTTTTCCGCTGCTTTAGTTGCCATCACTCTCACTCCTTACGCTGTAATTTTTGTTGTGCTGAGCTTGCTCGCACTCTCAATTCTCACCATGCAGGTCTGTGCAATAATGCCAATGCCATGTGTGCACTTCCAACCCTGCGTAGCTCGCTGGTCGAGCGGGTCAGTAGCACCGCCTGAGCCGAGCGGTTTAATAATTGTTTTCATACCCTCGCCCTCAATCTCAAGCACCTCGTACGCCTCTTTACCGAGCAAGAGTGTGCTGTAAACATCAATGCCCTCAGCGCCTGCTTTCTTGAACACACAAGACATATTCGACTTCACAAAACGAATGTTGCCAATCATACCGATTTCGCCTTTAAAAATTCTCTCAGTTGCCGAGTATTTTGTAACCTCGATAAAGTCTTTAGAACGCATAAGGTCATACTTTACATTCGGGTGAATAATCGCTACAAAACTGTCGCCAATCGGCTCGGCATTCTTCATTTCAAGGTAGTTTAATCCTCTGTAAAGCACATCAACCGTAAGGGTAGACAGCTTAGTAATACCGCTTCTTGTCTTTACCTCGGTTTCTGTGCCGTCAGCTGCAACCGCAGGTGCGTAAATAACCGATGTACCTGTGTTAAGTGCCGCTGCGTCAATCTCCTCGAGTGTTCTGCCGCTCTGACTTGCAAGCTCTTCTGCGTCATGCACAAGAATATCATCACGGCTTGCAAACTGTGCAAAATCGGTCACAGGAGTGTACGCACCGTACTGGTTTACCGGAATTTCAATGTAATAGAAATTCATCTGATTACCCGGAGGTGTAACACCCTCGGTAAGCGGTGTAGTTGCAGTCGGGTACGGTGTAAGACCTCTGATGTTTACAATACCGCCGTTATGTTTTGGGAATGTTTCCCTCTTGCCAAACTGAGCGTGCACCAGCTTTTCCTGATGGTTTTTCAGAAACACTCTGTTGTAAAACACCGCTTTTTCCGGTGTAAAATCATTGCCGCTTGTTTCCTCAGTGTTACCGTATGCGTTCACCACATAGCCGTTTGAGCGGTTCACACCACCTGCGTCTACCGTAACATCAAAGAGATTTAATTTAATTTCAATAAACTTTTTCATATCCGTTCCTTTCCCGAAACGGCGTCTTATCTTGGAATATGTGCCGTTCCGTTTTTAATGTTCTCTACGAGCGTATCAAATTCACTGTCGCTCATATCTTTTACACTCTTCGCCACAGCTCTTGAACTTCTCTGATTAACATTCTCGCTTATTCTGTTAGCATTAGCCTGCATATGCTTAGTAGCAGCACTCATGCCGGCTGTTCTTGGGTTAAGAATAAATCATATGTCACATTAAGTGCATCACAGATTTTGGCATACTCCTCAATGTCGATCTTTCTTTTACCGTTAAGAATAGTATTAAGTGTGACAGGCGACATATTAATTTTTGTAGCAAGGTAATTCTGCTTAATACCATTATCTTCAAGATATTTCGCTATTGCTTCTCTTACCATTTTCTCACCGCCTCTTACTAAAATTAAGAATTTCTTAACATTAGTTTTATTATAATTTAGTATTTCTTAATTTTCAATAGATTTTTTAAAAAAATATTTAGAAATTCTTAATTTTTCTATTTACAATCTTAATTTATTGTGTTACTATTAGGATAAGGAGGTAGAGAAATGTCTAATTTGCGTGGAATTTTACAAAAAAATTTAGCTGATATAATTAATAACAGTGAAATGTCAAAAAAAGAAATAGCAGAAAGACTTGGTGTGTCAGCTGCGTCTGTAACAAAATGGGTTAAAGGTGACAATTCTCCTGATATTGAACTAATTGCAAAAATCTGTAATTTATTTGATACCAATATTAATACTCTCCTTCAATTACCCAAAACGCAGACATTTACATTAACAGAACACGAAAAAGAAGTGATAACCGCATACAGGTCAAAGCCTGAAATGCAGCAGGCAGTTGACAGACTTCTCGGTGTGGAGGAAGAAATAATCACGCAAAGACAAAAACACGCCTAATTATAGGCGTGTCGGCAAAATTTTGTACATAAGCTTTAAGTAGCTTTTTTATTTTACAGCTTGCTGTGCATATTATTAACAATTTTGTTTATGTGGACCGTTCCTTTTATTATTGCGTATTGGTACGACATCATCAAAAACAAATAAACGCTAATTTATAAATAAAAGTCCAAGGAGGGAAAGTTATGCTAACTACCAAATGTAAAGCTTGTGGTAAAAATATTACCGGATATTCATACCAATATTGTGATGAATGTTACAAATCAAGAAAGAAAGCTGATCTTGTAAAAGGAATACTTTGGGTAGCAGGCTGGGCAGCAGCCGAAACAGCTTTTCGTAATACTGGCATACACATAGGATTCTTATCAGCAGGTATATTATCTGTTCTTACTGTTAGCCCCGGTATTTGTTTCCTTACAAGAAACAGAGGAAACTTTGTAAAAGAGTTAGAAGATATATCTTCGCAATTCAAGAACATATCGGATGTGCAAATTCTGTATAACAAATCATGTGAATATGTAATAATTAAAAAAGATTCAGAAGTTCTCATATACATAAATAAAAGTATAAAAGACGATGACTTTAACTCAGTACTTAATGACGCCGTTATAGCTTACTGTTTTGATTCCAATATGTCATTTTCAAAGCAATTTATCATAGCAGACTCTGATTCTGATTTCCGTCAGCACAACCTCAGTATGATATACAGCGGTGACAACTCCGTAAAACTCAAAACATCCCTCTCGGAATACTCACCAAATCAACCTCTGACTGTATTTATAAACAATTTAGAAATTGGAAGTATCCCCAATACAGATTTAAAATATTTTCAAAAGCCTAATTACAATCCACAAATTTCAAAGGTAAATATCAGCGTATCTACAAATACAGATAATATCAAAACCTACAAAGCAACCGTAACCGTTAATTTCACAGTTATTAAGAAACCTGCTGTAAGAGTCAATCAAAATGCTGTCTCACTTGTCGAATGTCCTAAATGCAAAACTTTAAATAGTTGCAGCAGCACCAACTGCACCTTTTTCAATACACCTCTGTTTATTGAAAATATAAATAAAACCGAGCAAAATGAACAGGGCTAATAGTTCTGTTCATTCGCTTTTAGAATACAAATAATCCTCGGGAGTTGATACAATGGCAAACGCAAAAAAATTAAAATCAGGCAACTGGCGAGTACTTGAATATGATTATACAGACGAAAACAATAAACGGCATTACAAGTCATTTACCGCCTCAACTAAAAAAGAGGCAGAATATATGGCAAAGGAATACAGTCATAACAAGCAAAGAGGCGCTAAAACATACAATGACCTCACCTTGCAGGAAGCATACCGCCGTTACATAGACAGCAAATCATCGGTTCTTGCCCCTTCAACAATAGACGGCTATGAAAAAAATTTGCGAAATGATTTTAAAATGCTAATGCCTATGAAGCTGAGTAATATAAATCAAGAGCATATTCAGCTTGCCGTCAACGAGATGTCAGCGACAAAATCTCCTAAATCAGTACGCAACTCCCACGGACTGTTGTCTGCGGTTCTGCGTGCATACAAGCCCCAGCTAATTCTTACTACTCGCCTACCGCAAAAAGTAGAGCCAACATACACAATTCCCACTACAGAAGAAATCAATACTCTGCTCGCCAACGCAAACGATTTCATAAGAGTGCCAATTCTGCTTGCAAGCTCCGGCAGTCTTCGCCGTTCCGAGGTGTGTGCCCTAACTCTCAACGATGTAAGCGACCTCGGAGTAACGGTAAATAAAGCAGCTGTCTATGACAAAAACAATAATGTCGTAATAAAGCCGCCAAAAACGAATGCAGGTAATCGCTTTGTTCCCTTGCCTCCTCACATCATAAAAGAGGTCAAAGAATGGAAATACTTTGGTTGCTCTCCGGCAAAACTATCTGACTCATTCAACAGACTTGTACAACAATGTAATGTGCCGCATATATCCTTTCACAAACTACGCCATTACTTTGCTTCCGAACTCCACGCCTGCGGTATCCCTGACAAGCACATAGCTCAAATTGGAGGTTGGAAATCTGTTGCAGTCCTGCAAAATATTTATCAGCACACTCTAAGAGATAAGCAGGAAGAAATGAATAAGAAAATCATAAACATTTTTCAGAATAATTTTACCGCTGATTCAAGCAATCTACAAAACCAAGCATAATTCTAAGTTAAGTATTTAAGGCAACAAGCTATCCAAAAGCCAAAAACTTAATCATTCAATAACAGTAATGCAACACGATTTACAACCACTTTTTTCTATAAATTCGTGTTGCATTTCGTGTTGCATTTATACTCAAAACACCTATTTTTACCGCTAATTTCTGTTTTTTACAATTAAATACACAAACTAAAAAATCCAGCAAACAAGCCATTCCCAAGGATTTTGGCTTATCTGCTGGATTTTTGTTTTGGTGGAGATGAGGGGAATCGAACCCCTGTCCGAAAAGTGTTTGCCAAGGCTTTCTACGAGCGTAGTTGTCGTTTTAAAATTCCCTTGCCGCAGCACCCGACAACGGGTTATACGGTTTGGTAGCCTCTAATGTGTGATGCTGCCCGAGGCACTGCCGCATTCACATTTACCACTAATCGACGCCCCTTGCATAGCCGTGGTGCTCTATGCAGGAACGAGCAGCTTACGCTGCTAATCTAACTGTATTTTTGTCAGTTATTTTAAAAGTTGCGGATTTTATAGTGGTTCTCCGCACCACTGCTCGCTTACCGAGGTTCACGCTCCCCGTCGAAGCCTTTACATCCCCGAATATTAACAGAAGTTATCTTCTTAAGACTAATATTATAGTATAATATTATAAATTTGTCAATCGTTTTTTCTAAAATAGCGCACCACAATATACAATCTTAAAAATTACTTCATATGTTATTAAAGCTGACATATCTTTGTGCAAGGGCAACATTTCTGTACTCAGGTTCGTAGCTTACCTCTCTTATCAATTTTACAAACGGTGGCAATTCATACGGCTGATCTTCGGAAAGCAATTCTATTTCAACTGTTGCTTTATCATTCCAAAACGGGTAAACATCAAGTTCAAAATATTCATCGTTATAAACTATGCAATATCTGTCTTTTGAGATAATTCCCGTAATACAGTCCTTTTTTGAAAGGTAATTGTTATATTCAAGTTCGCTTAAATATGTTTCCTTTTCTATTCTCTTTAAATCGTTGATTTTGATTTTTACGGTTTTTATATACACTGCATCTTTGCCATGCCCACGCTTGCGAATTCTAAACATTCCCTCTTCGGGTGTATTCAAATACGCTTGCGTTATCGGTACTTTTCTGCAAGTCGTCATATTTTCAAGGAAGTTTATATCGGGATATTCTATCAAAAACTTGCGTTCGATTTCAAGCGGCTCGGGTATGCCGATAAATCCCGTTACTTCTTTCAGCAAATTTTCAAGCTTTTTATTAAAATCTTTATCGTTTGCAATAACTCTTAAATGAGATGTGCCCGTCCATATCGACAATATTTTTTCATCAAGCGCTTTGGCAAGGTCTATATCTTCTTTTCTGATAGAATTCTTATTCTGCATATATACGCTCTCGTCATTGAGCGCAACACTTTTCAAATGAAATACCGCATCGTATGAATTTCTTAACAGGTCTTCATTTTTATTGCTGAGCGAAATGTATCTTTCAAATTCTTCGTCTGTAACATAAGCCTTGCTGTCGAGCAATCCCCTATCAAACAAAATAACTGTCCTCTCGCCCTCGTAGCCAGCTGCTCTTTCCTCAAGCATATTTTCTCCTGCCAACTGAGTTTCAAAAAGCTTTTTATGAAATTCATATGCGCCGAGCTTTTGCGGAGTTATACCTTTTTTCATTAACTTGCTTGCTACCTCTTGCAAAACAAACACCTTTATATTTAATTTTTCGAGTTCTCTTTTCAAAAAATCCATTGCTGTTGTTTTGCCTGCACAAGGGCCACCCGTTAAAACAATTTTAATTACTTCAGCCATAACCACACCTCATTTAGTTTATTATAACCTCAAATTTAAGCTTTATTATTCTATACTTGAAAAAAGGCGACTGCAAATTACTCTGCAATCGCCTTTTTGTTATTACTTACTTCTTTTCTTAGCGAAAATGATTGTTCCTGCAAAGCCCAATGCACATAAACCTGAAAGTACGCCTAAAAATGTGAGATTCTCACCTGTTTTTAGTGTTATTGGCTCTACATACTGAGTTTTATAAACTGTTTTTTCCTGCACAACAGTTTTCACTGTCGGAGTTGGCTGTGATGTTGTAGGCTGTGGCTTTGTTTCGGCTATCTTTTCAAATGAATAAACATAGATAACTTCTTCTGTTCCCGATACGGTTTGAGTCGGCTCAATATCCCACTTGCCGTTTTCGTAGCCGTAATTGGCTATCATACCTGTTGGAATATTTATTCTTGCCGAGCCGTTCACACTCCACTTGCCGTTATCGTCAAGCAGGGTTACATAGAAAGAAATATCTTTGTTTGTTTTATCCTCCCAAGTACCGTTTACCACTTTAAAGGTAACTTTTTTCTGATACTTATCGGGGATTTCGTCAGGGTTCTTGCCATCACCGATTTTGTCAACTTCCCAAAGAGCAGTAAAGATATATGCTATATCTCCTGTGCCTTTCTTTTTGTCCCAACCCATAAATACATAATTTATGCGTGTCGGATCGTCAAGTTTTATATTCTTTTCAAGCACAAAGGTTGCTACATCTTCGCCTTTATAGGTTTTTCCGTCATGCGTCCACACACCGCCGTTTGGCTTTACTTGAATTTTTTTGCCGTACTCTACAACCTGTGTAGTCGGTGTTGGCTTATCGTTTTCTTTCGGCTCTTTGTAATCAACCTTTGGATCTGTTTTCTTTGAAAAAGCATAGGTGAAAGTTTCGGCATTTGTGCCCTTTACAGGTGACTTTGGCTCAATATCCCACTTGCCGTTTTCGTAGCCGTAATTTGCTATCATACCTGTTGGAATATTTATTCTTGCCGAGCCGTTCACACTCCACTTGCCGTTATCGTCAAGCAGGGTTACATAGAAAGAAATATCTTTGTTTGTTTTATCCTCCCAAGTACCGTTTACCACTTTAAAGGTAACTTTTTTCTGATACTTATCGGGGATTCCGTCAGGGTTCTCGCCGTCACCGATTTTATCTACTTCCCAAAGGGCTGATAATTCATACTTTCTATTAATAGATTCAGTTATAATCTGATTTCCTGTGAAAGTATCGTCACCGCACTGCCAGCCGTCGAATACATATTCATATTTAGTCGGCTTGCTTGCAATCGTTGTAACAGATGCGCCCTCACGATAGATATATTCTAAATCTTCGTTCAGAGTACCGCCGTTAAGATCATAAAGCACTGAGTAATACTTGATTTCAGCGTTGTTATTGTTTTCATCTACGCAAAGTACAACATCTTCAATCTGCTTATAACTGTTGCCGTCCTTTAGATATACTTTATAATTACCCTTAGGAAGCTCAGCGGTATAGCAGTTTTCACTGCTCTGCAATAAAATATAATCATCGTCTGATTTTACTGCAACCTCAAAGGCGTTACCAAATATGGTTTCAGTGTCTGCAATGCTGTCATCAAGTTTAAACACAACACTTGCCGAATAGCTGTTCTTCGTTGTATCTTTCACATAGGCATAGGCAGTCTTTGAAACACCGTCATCATCAATATAATTGCCCCTAACCTCTACTGTATATTCAGTAGACGGTGTGAGATTTGTAAATACAATTTTTCCGTCTGAAACTTCGCCCTTAACACCGCCAATGTAGTATTCGCAACGGTCATCAAGGTTTGTAAGCGTGAGTGTTGTAGCGGTTGTAGAGGTATCAGGTTTTTTAAATACCTTAACCGTTGTAGTTGAACTGTTCTCAGAGTCCATATGGAACTTACAGTTTTTCTTTTCAAGCTTAATTGTTATTACGCCTTCGCCTGCTTTAAGTCCACGAATACTATAACCGTTAGGCGATTTTTCCAAGCTGATGCAATCACTGCCCGAAACAATCTTTCCTTGACTTACATAACAGGCAGGGCATACAACATGAACAACAGAGCTTTGACCTAAAAGGTTAAGGATGTCAACTGTTTCTCCCTCAAACACACCGAATACTGCGTTTGCCATATCCTTTGACAAATCATAATCTTTAAAATCATCGGTATAAGATGCTGTTGCAATGATATTTCCATATGAATCCTTTACCTTTACGGAAATACCACCCTTTAATTTCTCGCTGCTGACACCTGCGCCGTATACAGCCGCATAAGCAAAACCTTTTTTAGAATAGGTTTTATTATGCGTTCTGCCTGCCATATTCTTTGACGGACTAACATTTTTGTCAGTGTTGTAAATTTCAATTTCACTTTTTGTGCCACGCACAACAGCCATATCGTGCTTGTCAAACACATACAGATAAGTGCCGAGCTTGTTCTCCCATTCGTAAGTCAGCTTCTCAGGGTTTCCGCTGTAATTACTTAGCTTTGCCATTAAAAGCTCACTTGAGCGAAGGTCTTTGCTATCCCCCCTCATAAATCCGACAATTTCCACTGTCGGGGCAGAGTTGTCAAGCGCAAGTACAGCAGATGGAACGCCGACTGCGCCAAGAATGATTGCCGCCAAAATAAAGCAGAACACTCTCTGCAATTCTGACAGCAAGGTTTGTTTGTGCTTTTTTATCATTGCCATATATTACCTCCATACAAAAAATTATATGCAGTAGACAGGCAAATAATACACGACAAAATAAAAAAGGGAAAGCTTGGCTCTCCCTTGTCCTAAAATATTCCGTATTTTGTTTTTAATCGCTGTAATTTTCTGCCGATTGGCTTTGTAAGCAACAACAAAAAAATCACATTAGAAACCATATACACCACCGTAAACGGAGCGGCGGTTGTAATACTCGCAATGAATCTTGCAATATTAAAATTGCCGTCTGCCCACAGCGTTGTCCACACATCCATTATAAATGAAAACACAACACCTGAAAGCGCACCGAAAATAATAAGCAGTACCTTGCTTTCAAGAAGTCTTTTAGCAAGCAGACCTGCAAGAAATCCTATTAATCCCCATGCAAACATTTGGAACGGAGTCCATGGCCCTTGCCCGAAATAGAAATTAGAAACTACGGCTGAAAAAGCACCGGTAATAAAGCCAGCCTCTGCGCCAAGATAAATTGCGGTAATAATTACAATAGCCGTAACAGGCTTAAAAAACGGAATCGGTGCAAACACAAATCTACCTGCAACCGACAACGCTGTCATAACCGCAATTATAACAATTCTGCGAGCATCGTTTTTTCCCTTTTCAAATGATACAAAAAAAGGAACACAGGCAACTACCGAAAGGGCGAGTGAAACGAAAGCGTATTTTCTATCGCCTAAGAAAAATACTCCGCAAAGCACGATAAGCGGCGCTACTAAAAATACGCATAAATATTTAATTACCTTTTTAGCAGTCATTTTAGCCCTCCTCAACACAAGAAAGAAGCTCGGCGGTAGTAATTATGCCGTCTTGTATTCCCCTTGAAATTTTATTTGCAGAAGTTGTGTAAAATCTTTTTCCGCAATAAAATTCGTGCGGCTCAAGTCTTTTTGAAAGAGTGCCGTTAAAAAGCATTGCGCATACTGTTGATACCTCGGCAGAAAAATCAAGATCGTGAGTAACAAGCAAAACAGTTATTCCGCTCTGCGAAAGCTCACGCAAAATTTTTGCGAGTTCTGCCTTTGAAAAGCTGTCACAACCCTTGGTGGGTTCGTCAAGCAACAATATTTTTGGCTCAAGCAACAGCAGCTTTACGAAACCTGCTCGCTGAATTTCACCGCCGCTGAGGTCATATGGGTGATGATTTAAAAAATTTGAAACATTAAATCGTTGGCTTAATGTATTAATTTTTTCAATGTCTCCGCAAACGGATTTAAAATCTTCCATTAAAGTATCCTTTACAAAAAGGAGCTGCGGATTTTGTGGCATTGTAGCGGTTTTTTCAGAAACCTTCACCTTGCCCCTGTACGGCTTTAATCTTGAACCGATTACGGAAAGCAGTGTGGATTTTCCACTGCCGTTAGCTCCTACAACGGAAAATATTTCTCCTTTTTTTACGGTTAAGTCAAGACCGAGCAACACATCTTCTGACTTCTTTTCGTATCTGAAATAAACATTTTTTACAGATATTATTTCATCAGCAGAATTATTGCTTGCTTGTTTATTTAAAGATATATTTTTGCCACTGCAATGATTATCAAAAAACTCTCTGCCCTCTTTTACGGTAATCGGGCAAATAGTATCGGAATGTGAAACGGAAAAAAGTCTTGTAGGAACAGGCAAAGCGAGCATCATAGGGTGATTTTGTGAAACAGCGCAAAGGCTTTTGCAAGTATCCCTTGGTGTTGTGTCCGAGATAATTTTGCCCTGCTCCATAACAATAATTCGGTCTGCAATCGGAAAGAGATTTTCAAGCCTATGCTCGCAGATGATAACCGTAATTCCTAAGTCTTTATTGAGCTTATCAAGAATAGTAAAGAAATTCTCTGCCGATACGGGGTCAAGCTGACTTGCGGGTTCGTCAAGAATTAAAACATCGGGTTCGGCAACCGAGGCAGCCGCAAGGTTTAGAATCTGCATTTGACCGCCCGAAAGTGAATTTGTCTTTTGCTCAATTATTTTTGAAAGTCCGAAATATGTTGCGGTTTCACTTATCTTGATATTAATTTCTTCACTTGAAAGTCCCATATTTTCAAGTGTAAACGCAAGCTCATGCATAACGGTATCGGTAACAATCTGATTTTCGGGATTTTGCGCTACATATCCAATCTTGAATGCCGTATCCACATCACTGCACTTATCCAAGCTTTGCGAGCAAAAAAGGATTTCTCCTTTTTTTTCGCCATGAGGAGCAGACTGCGGTTTTAACAATCTGAGCAATGTGGTTTTTCCGCATCCCGACTGCCCGCATATAACGCAAAACTCTCCCTTTTTTACCGAAAAGCTGACATCATCAAGCGCCTTTGTCTGCATTTGCGGATATGTAAAGCTCAAATTTTTGACAGAGAATATTTCCATACAAGCTCCTCCTTTAACTCAATAATAAACGGCATAAACGATAGCACTCCAAATGATACCATACCGAGTATTGATACCACTGTAATATCGCACATCTCGATATGTGGGTATATTTGAAAACTAAGCTGACCAGTTGCAAATGCCGAAAGCACAACAAAAAACATAGTAAGAGTTACTGCCGTAAACGCAACATCTGACTTTGTAAACGGGAAACGAGAATAAAAACTGCGCTTTTTCACTCCGTAGCCTCTCGCACTCATAGAGTCGGCTGTCTGCACAGAACCCTCAAGCATTACCGATACCGATGCCGAAAACGCACCGATATATTTTTTAAATTTATTTTTACCGCAAAAGTCAGACTGTGCCGACAATGTGCGCTTAAATACTAAAATAAACTTTGGCACAAAGTGGAGTACCATAGAAAACAAAAGGGCAAGGCGAGGTAAAATTCTACCGAAAATATAAATCAGCTTTTCAGAATCGAACACGCTGTTGAAAACGGAAAACCAAAGTATTACGCTCAAAAGCATTAAACCGAGGACTGCTCCGTAAACTATTGCCTCAAGTGTAATTGGCACATCGTTTATAAAGACAAGCGGAGTTATGCCTTTGTGAGAAAAAATTGGGTTTGTTATTGTTACAAGCAGGAAAATCATCGCATAACCAAAAAAGGATTTTAAAAATGCTTTAAAACCCTTTTGTAAAACAGAATATGCCACCGCCGAAATAAGCGAAAGCAGTAAAATTATATAATTCCAAGTGAACATTGACACCGACAGCACAGCTAAAAAACAGACAAGCTGGGCTATCGGATTAAAGGAATTAAACCTTAACATTATTCTTCTCCTGTAAATTCATTGCCAATATCTGCGCCTAAGTCGCAAGTATATAAAAACTTGATGGTATCTCCGTCTTGTATGTCATAAGAATTACAGCCTACCGACGGGAAAACATCATTTACACAATATTCCCAGCCTGAAAGCTGACCGCAAGAAAATTCATAGAGATTAGCTATGCCCTCAATATAAATGTCAGCGCCTGTTCCCTCGTATTCGTACTGAATTTTATTCTGACGGCACGCCTCACTGAGTGCATCATAGGCGGTTGCTTTTTCGCCAAGGGTTACCTTTGTAGGCTTTAAGATAACGCCGTCACTCGGAACATAGCTTTCAAGTCCGCTCTCAAGCTGATCCATATTATTTAAAATAGTTGAACAGTTTATAGAAATGAGGACTTCCATTCCCTCTTTTTCAGACGAGGAAGAGTAATAGTCCTCGGGTGACTGAACCGAACAGCCGCAAAATACTGCGGTAATAATCAATAAGAGAATCAGTAGCTTAGTTTTCATTATTTGTCACCCTTTTTTCTGCCAAAAAGTCTGAATGGCTCGCCGTTTTTTCTGAGTACGGTTAATCTGATAATTATAAGCACAACCGCAACAGCTATAAGACCGATAAGCGAAACATAATAAATAAAATTATTATTGTCTTCTGATTTAGCCGCCACTGAGTCGGGAGTTGAGGCTAAAGTAAACGGCTCATAGTTACCGTTTGCCGAGTCCATTTTTTGATTTTCGTATTCATCGGAATTGCTTGACTCCGAATTATGTTTCTGCGTAATATCGCCCGTATTAACAGAATTATTTTTATCGTTGCTGTCTATATTAACAGCAGAATTGCCCGACTCTGTATTGCCGCTATTCTGCTGAGAATTTCCATTGTCAGAATTATTCTTCTTTGTTTCTTCAAATTCAAAAATCTCTGTGTTGCCCTTAGTCATATATTTATACAAATCAACAAGTGAATTTAATGCCTGATAGCAAGCGATGTTATTTGATTTGCCGTTTTCGGTATGAGCAAAACCACCGTCTGAATTTTTGAATGACATAAGATTATCTATAAGTGTATTTCCGTTTTTAATAAATCTTGAATCTGTCTGCACATCTATACCAAGTGCAACAAGTGCCGATATAACCTGAGAAACGCTCTCGGAATTTACTGTACCGAAAGAGGAATATCCGCCCTTATCATTCTGCTTTTTTGACAAAACGCTTAATGCTCTGTCAATAGCCTCGTTTACCGAGCTGTCGGATTTGTAAGGAGCAAGTGCCTGTATGCACATTGCGGTAACATCTGTATCGGCTGACTTTCCCATAAGAGTAAAGCCACCGTCCGAAAGCTGTAAACCGATTATTTTTTTGATAAAATACTCTCTGTCGTATTTTGCGTCACTCGGAACTTTTGCGTTTGCACAGTCGAGTGACAGCAAGGCATAAACATAAGCATTTATGCCCTGCTTGTTCACATTTTCGCTGTTATAAGCTCCGTCACTGAGGAGATTATATCCGTTAATATCTTCGGGATTAAGTCCGCAAGCGTAAAGCGCAAGTGCGGTACGCTGAAAATCAGTAGCCTTGCTTTTGGATTGATACAGCTTTTCAGCAGATTTTATCATAGAACTCTTTACTGCCGATACATCTTTACCGTATTTTGACATAGAAATAATGTACCACTGGGTTTCAGAGCTGTCTGTTGTAGCGGAGAGCTTTTGCATAAATGCCGCTGTATCGTCAGCCTTGAGTGTGGCTGACTTGTATGAGATTATTCCGTCAATGACTTTTGAAATATCTTCTTTTGTGTATGTGCCTGCCGCATTTACCGCAACCGATAAAGACATCATAACCGCACATACGAGCAAAGCTGTAATTCTTTTCAGCATATATTAATCATTCCTTATTAGAATTATTCTGCCTGACCTGAAATAATAGTCTGGAGTTTTGTAACATCGTTTACATCAAACTTACCGTCTTTGTCAATATCGGCAATTCTTTTCTGCTCATCTGTAAGAACAGTATCGCCGCTAAGGCTTGTCTGAATAAGTGTTACATCGTTAATATCAACCTCACCGTCAAGGTTTACATCGTTAATAATCTTTGTATCTACAAATACTCTGTAATCACTAGCGTATCTGAGAACGGCAGGAGCACCGCTGTAACCGTACTTTTCTACCTGTAAGCTATGATAGCCGAATGTGAGCTGATTCTCATCAATTACAACTACGCCATTGTAATCTGTTGTGTATTCTTTTCCGTCAAAATATACTGTCATATTGTCGATAGGAAGAACAGCGTCACCGAAAGTAGCCTTTGCTGTAAAAGTAATTTTACCTTCGGTTGTAAGTAATGAAGTATCTGCGATTGGGAGATAGCAAGGATATTCGCCATAGTAAAGTACAACATTGTCGCTCTCGCTGAGAGTGTAGTCCTTTACGCCAAAGTTAGGAACAACACCGTTTACTGCATAGTACCAGCCGTCCCAGCCGCCAAATGAACCGGCTGAAATGCCGTTTACTTCTGAAATGTAGCCTGCGTCTGCACCAACTACTTCGAGATCATCAGAAATCTCATCTGCAAGGCTGATAAGCTCTGCTACATTACTGCCGCTTGTAATTTCGAGTGTATCGTTGTAATAGCAAGCCTCTGGGCCCTCGATTCTGAGATTTACATTGATAGTATTTTCTCTTGAAATATTTACTGAAAAATCATCTGCATAGCGAAGTACAGCAGGTGCGCCGTTAGAGTTCTTCTTAGCAACCTGTACGCTGTGCTTGCCTGAGGTGAAGTCAGCCTTTGAAAGTGTGATTGTGCCGTTTTCATCTGTTGTGTATGTGCTGTCGTCAAAAGTAACTGTCATATCAGTAACAGGAACTGTACTTACGCTTGGATTCCAATCACTGTCATATGTAGTTGACTCTGCATTAAAGCTGATTTTACCGTCACTGTTTAAAGCCGAAGTATCAATCTGAGGAATAAGGCATGGGAAATCACCATAGTAAAGCACAACTGTATCGTTGTCGCTGAGTGTGTAATCGCCAACACCAACGCTTGGTGAAACTGAATTTACAATGTACTGCCAGCCGTCCCAGCCGCCGAATTTACCTGCTGTTTCGCCGTTCACATCTGTAATGTAATTGTTTTCAGCACCTGTTACGGTAACATCATCAGAAAGGCTGTCTGCGTACTGAATAAGGTCAGACGCTGTACTGCCCTGCGGAATTGTGTAGTTGTCATAAAGGACACAAGAATCAACACCCTCAATACGGAGTGAAACTGTAATGTCTTTTGTTTCTGCCGCAAATGCCGGTACTGCCGATGCAGACACAAGCAATGTTGCAAGTGAAGCAGAAATAATTTTTGCTGTCTTTTTCATAAACATTCTCCTTATATAAAAAATAGCCCCTTAAAAGAGGCATAGCTATATAAAGGGTAAGATTTTACCCAATAACTATTCTCCCGTTGCCCAAGAAAGTTGCTTTACCTTATTATGGCAGGTCTCCTGACTTACAGCCTGCGTTAGCGGTTTCGGCGCCTTCTCGGTTACCCAATGGCATATGCCGAAATTATAAACTGCTTACAGTAATGGCGGTTGTGACGGACTTACACCGTCTTCCCTATTAATTAAGCGAATAAACCATAATAAATTATTAAGTTCAAATTAAATTTTATAGCATAATTGTATTTATGTCAAGCTAATGACTTTGTTTTTCATCTTTTGCCTTGTTTTTTCGCTTTTTGACGAATAAATACAGTATAAAACACAACACGCACACTGCAATTCCGCTGAGCAAACCGACAACGAGCATAAAGGTGTTGTTATCGGCAAACTCTGAGTTGAGTGAACCCGTTATATCTTTACTCTCGTATTTTTCATCATCACTTGATTTTCGCAAATTTCCTTGCTCCTCTGTATCCTCTTCACCTAAGTTTGAGTTTTCATTTTGCACATAGACCGTTCCGCTTTCACATTTGGATATTTCTGCACTTTTAGGCAAGGAATTAACGCAATCGTATGCGGTATATTTTAAATCTGATTTTCCGAGGGCGATAGCCTTAAATTTTAAAGTAAAAACAGTGCTTTCGTTGCTGATATTTTTTCCGTTTTTGCATAGATACGATACATTCAGAGCTTGTCCGTTATCGTAAGCATAGGCTATGCTGTCGGACGGCGTGGAAATTGAGCGGTATTCGAGAATATTTCTGTCATATGAAAACTTAAACAAAACAGCCGACAACTTCTGATTTGATTTTGCTCTCACCTCAACCGCTATTATCCTGTTTAAACTGCATTGTGCATCCTCTGTTTTGAACATCACGCCGTCTGTATTCACTGCAAAAACAGACGGAGCGGAGAAAACTATGAAAAATCCTATCAGTAAAAACGATATAAACTTCTTCATATTTTCTCCGCCCCTTTTAAGCGTGCTCTGCTTTATTAAAATTTTTCTGCACTGTATCCTTTGCCTGTCCCTCTTTTTTGCTCTGCACATTATAAGAAATTCTTGTGAGCATATTTTCACTTACAAAGCGCTGAGCAACCTTTGCCACCTTCATTGTAAAGCCTGGGATTATTACCATTTTGCCCTTAATAGTCTTTTCAATAGCGTACTTTGCAACAAAGTCGGGAGAAAGTCCGTTAAGGCAAAACTTTACATCTGCAACATTATTAAAATTGGTATTTACAGGGCCGGGACAAAGGACCGAAATTTTAACATTACTGCCCTGTCGCCTAAGCTCCTCATGAATAGCCTCTGTAAGTCTTACAACATAATTTTTAGATGCGTAATAGCTTGCAAAGGTAGGACCTGCAAGAAATCCTGCCGACGAGCCTACATTTAAAATGCAGCCTTTATTTTTCTTCACCATATCCTGCAAAAAACATTTTGTCAGAATATGAACTGCGCTTATATTTGTGTGAATTAAATCAAGCTCCCTTTTCAGAGGAACATCCAAAAATCTGCCGTATGCGCCAAAGCCTGCATTATTAACAAGAAAATCTATATCCTCATCTTTTAAATGCTCGTACAAATCAATAGCGTCTTGTTCTCTCGACAAATCTATGGTGATTACTCTGACATTTACATTTTTAAGTTCAGCTTTAAGCTCTGTCAGCCTATCATAATTTCTTGACGCAATAATTAAATCATACCCCATTGCTGCCAAGATCCTTGCAATTTCCTTACCAATTCCCGAACTTGCTCCTGTAATTAAAGCCTTCATACATTCACCTGCTTTATTTAATTTTTTGCACCTATGGCACAAAGCCAGGTAGTGCCCTCCTTTTTGTAAGTTTCAATGTCTGAAAAGCCTGCCTTTGCAAGCATTTCTCTTATCTCCTCCTCTGTTACGGTTTTTATGCCTACTTTATCCTCAACAGCCTTCCATTTGTCAGGCTCTTCAGGAGTTTTTAGCATTTCAAAAACGAGCATTAATTTGCCGCTCGGCTTGAGTACCCTGTATATCTCTTTCAAATCATTCAGCTTGTCCGGCCAGAAGTAGTAGGTTTCTACCGCAGTTACAACATCAAAGCTGCAATCGTCAAAAGGCAAAGAAGAAACAGAAGCAAGCATAATTTTCACTTTATTACAAAGAATATTTTTTCTGTTCTGAGCTTTTGAGTGTTTGATACAAAGAGCAGAATAGTCTATTCCGTAAACCTTACCATTGCCTATTCTCTCTGCAATTCTTGATACGGTGAGTCCTCCGCCGCAGCCGACATCAAGTACTCTGTAATTTCTTTCAAGATTTATATGATCAAGTGCCCAACCGGTGAGCTCATAATGACCTTCGTTCATTGAATTTATCATTTTTTTGCCCCAAAAACCCTTTGGCTTTTTGGCATTTTCCAACAGCTTATGATATTTCACAAATGTCGTCCTTTCTGTAAAACACCTTCATCTAAAATTCTATAAAATCTTTCAATCTGATATTTTTATACTACATAACAGTGTTTATTGTAAATTATCACATTGTTTTTACTGTTCAGGTAATATTTTACTGTGTATTTTTATTATTATACCATAATAAATTGTATTTTACAATGAGGAAAAGCAATAATTATTTTTCTGTTTTCAAATAAAATAATTAAAGCCGTACATTCATACTCAACACAAATGTACGGCTAAATAATTACTTATTCTTTTTCTTTTTAATATGAATTTCGGGGACGGCTACCGTATCATAAGTTACAGTTTCGTCCGGGTCGGGTTTATCGCTTGACTTTTGCTTTACTTTGCCTGTGTGAATTTCAGGAAAAGCAAGATTTTCGGTTTCAACAAAATATTTATCCTTATCCTTCATAATACACTACCTCCATTTTACAACAGATTAATAAAGAATGTGATTGTAAGGCTGTTAAGAAAATCTGCAAACAAACTGCCCACGATTGGAATAAGCAGATATGCTTTTACAGACGGAGCGTATCTTTCGCAGATAGCCTGCATATTTGCCATAGCGTTTGGAGTTGCGCCCATACCAAAGCCGCAAGTACCTGCCGCCACCACTGCCGCATCGTAGTCCCTGCCCATTACATTGAATACTACAAAATAAGCAAAGAGGAACATGAGCAGAGCCTGTCCTGCAAGCAGTATAATAAGCGGAAGCGCAAGGTCGGCAAGCTGCCATAGCTTGAGCGTAATCATTGCTATTCCAAGGAAAAGTGAAAGGCAAATACCGCCGAGGTCGTTTATTTCGCCCATATGAATTGTAATTTTTCCTGTATATTCGCCTATATTTCTCATAATAGCAGCTATAATCATTGCGCCGATATAAATTGGGAAAGTCATACCTGTAAGAGAAAGCAGGTCGGAAACCACCGTGCCAAGTCCAACAGCTATTATAAGCTGAAATACAGCAGGAGCATACATTGAAAAATGTCTTTCGTGCTTTACTTCTTCCTCAACAAGGAGAGTATCATCTTCCGCTTTTATTGTATCAAGCAAATTATGCTTTTTGATGAGTCTGTTGCCGATAGGGCCGCCCATAAGCGAACCTGCTATAAGTCCGAAAGTTGCGGCGGCTGTGCAGACTGTTGTAGCGCCGCTTATACCAAAGTCCTCAAGTACCGGACCAAAAGCGCCTGCAGTACCGTGACCGCCAACCATAGGTATTGAACCTGTGGTCATACCTACAAGGGAATCAAGTCCGAGCAAATTTGCAAGTCCGACCGCTGTAAAGTTCTGGGTAATTATAAGAACGATTACAAGTATGAGAAAAACAAGGAGCGGCTTGCCTCCGCTTTTGAGAACCTTAAGGTTTGCCTGAAAGCCTACCGAGGTAAAGAAAAATACCATGCAGACTTCTTTTAGAGTGTCGTCAAAATCAATTTCAAGTATTCCTGTTGAATAGCATATCAATGTGAAAACGGCAAATATTAATCCGCCGATTACAGGGGCAGGAATACAGAATTTTTCGAGAAAAGAAATTTTCTTTTTAAGAAAACTTCCTAAAATCAGTACAACAACAGCAACTGCGATTGTCTGATACATATCAAGTGTAATGCTCAATGTTTACATTCCTTTCGGAGTTATTCTGCTGTTTTTACTTCAACGCCCTTTTCGCTGTAATACTCCGCTGCACCGCTATGGAACGGAATATTTACACCTATTACGGCATCTTTTTCCACAATATCAAGGTCAGCCGAAACAGTAAGCTGGAGTTCGTTTGCGTTATCAAAAATCAGCTTTGTAAGCGACTTTACTTTATCGTTTGAAAGTTTGTTGCTTACAATAAGCACCGACTTAACTCCTACTGTATCCACTGCTTTTGTCTGACCACTGTATGTATTTGCATTTACAGTACAGTCAATATACGAGTATGCGGATTTTAGCTTTGAAGAAGTTGCCTTATCTATACCGATAAGTCTTATATCGCACTGTTTAGCAAGCTCGTCAATTACAGTTGCATTTGTTCCCAATGTCCAAAATGCAGCGTCAATATCACCCGATACAAGCTCCTTTGCCGATTCGGCATAGTCAAGATTAACTTCCTTTATCATTTTTTGGTTTAAGCCATATGCAGACAAAATCTGCTTTGCATTAAGCTCAGAGCCTGACTCCTCTTCGCCGATGCTTACGGTCTTTCCGAGCAGGTCGTCTATGCTGTTTATATCGGAATCTGCCCTTACAACTATGTGGCACACCTCGGTATAAAGTGCTGCGACAGCGCTGTAATCCTTATAAGGTGTTTTAAAAGAATTTTCACCGTTGTAGGCATCGCTGATAATATCCGACTGTGCAATGGCTGCGTCAAGATAGCCCTGCGAAAGCAAACGAACATTAGCTGCCGAACCTGCCGTTGTTTTTAAATCAATATTAAGCTCTCCGTCTTTTTCGGCAAGCTGTTTAATTGATGTTGCGGTTTGGTGATAAACACCGCCTAATCCCGCCGCACCAAAACGGATACTTTCATTTCCCATAGAGCAGCCGCAAACGCAAAGCATTGCAGTCAGCAAAACAAGAAAAAGTGCAATAAATTTTTTCATCTTACCGCCTCTTTTTTAATAACAAAAAGGGAATTGTAAACAGCGTACAATTCCCCGATATTTACAGTTAATTGTAACATATTTTGTGAAATATGTCAAATCGCCAAGATCACTAATTTAACCTCAGTTCTACCTTACTGCCACCCGAATTCTCTTTGGTAACAACAATTTGCTTGTCGATTTCTGTTCTAAGCTCTGCCACATGAGATATAATGCCCACAAGGCGGTTGTTTTCGGAAAGGCTCGACAAAGCCTGCATAGCCTGTCTGAGTGTTTCCTCACTGAGTGAACCGAAACCCTCGTCAACAAACATTGTTTCCATTCTTATTCCGCCTGCCGATGCCTGTATTTCATCTGAAAGACCGAGTGCAAGTGAAAGTGACGCAATGAAAGATTCGCCGCCCGAAAGGCTTTTTACGCTTCGCTCCGTACCGTTGTAATGGTCAATAACATTCAAGTCAAGTCCGCTTTTACCCTTTAGGTTATCCACAACTTCCTTGCGCTTTAGGTCATAATTACCGCCCGACATTCTCATAAGGTGAACATTTGCCCTGCTGATAATCTTATCAAAGAAAGCGGTTTGAATGTAGGTTTCAAGCGTCATTCTCTGCTTTCCCGACAGTGTGCCGTTTACGGTATCGGAAAGTGATTTCATTTCCCGCCAATTTATATCAAGTTGTGCAAGCTCCTCGGATTTTGCGTTCAGCTTTTCTAAAGCCGATTTGTTTGCAATAATACGCTGAGATATTATGTTATTTTTCTCTGCAAGCTGATTTTTCTCATTAACAAGAATACTTTTTTCGCTCTTTTTATCTTCAATGTCTACATTTTCGGCATTTTTAAGTATTTCGTTAAGCTGAGCAATCTGTGCTTTATAATCGTTAATTGCTTTTTCGCAGTCTTTGTAGGCCTTTTCAGCTTTCTCGGCTTGCTCTTTATTTGTACGAATTGTATTTTTTAATTTTAATATTTCTGCCGTTGCCGATTTTTTGCTGTCAAAAGTAAGTTTTTTAAGCAAGCCCTCCTTTTGCTTTTCCTGTTCCTCAACTGCTGTACTGTAAGCAGAGATTTCGGCTTTCAGCTTAGAAGTCTGTTCGTTTGCAATGTTTAATTTTTCCTCTGTATCCTTAATAATTTCGATAAGCTCTGATTTTCTTTTCAGTTTCTTATCTTCTTCGGTTATTTGTGTTTTGAGTTGGGTTTTATTCTGCTTGATTTCGTCAAGAATTTTTGCAATCTTATCCTCGGCGCTATCCAACTCCGCATCTTCAATCAGCTTTTTCAAATTGTTTTCGGCTGTCTTTTTTGCATTGTTGTAAACTCCGCCCTTTTCGCCGCATTTACTGCTTAAAACATTAGCTTTATCCTGTAAGTCTTTAGCCTCCTTTTCCGATTTCTTAACTTCCGCCTCGGTAGGGGCATTTTCTGATTTTACAGCTTTATGCGGATGTGTGCATGAACCGCATACAGGGCAAGGCTCGCCGTCTGTTAAGGTTTCTGCAATAATTCCTGCTTGCTCGCTGTTAAATGCAATTCGCATTTTGTCCGACTTCTCTTTAACAGACTTCGCCTTTTTTTCAGCCAAGACATATTCTTTTTGCGCAAGCAAATAGTCATTTTCTAACTTTTTAAGCTCTTTTAAATCATTTTTCAGCTGTAAAATTTCATTTTCTTTCACAACGATTTTTTCAAGCTCGGTAGAGAATTTCAGCTTGCTTTCGGCACTGCTTTCAAGGGAAACGCTCTCTTCTTTATATTCGCCTAAGCTTTCGCCGAGCTTTATAAGCTGTTTTTCATTATCGCTTAAAGATTTTTGACTTAAATTATACTTTTCCGTATTATCTTTAATCTTTTTAGCCAATAAATCAAGCTCGTCATAGTCTTTTAGCTGCTGCTCAATTATAGTTACATTCTTTTCAAATTCATGTGTTTGCGGTTCTTTTTTCTTTTCTTTTTCAAGCGCTGATTTTAAAACTTCCGATTCGGGCAGCATTTTTTGTAGCTTAACGTTTGTATTTTTCAGCATCACACGATTTTTATTTTGTTCTTCCGCCTTAGTTATTATTCCTGTAATAGCATCAATTTTTTTGTCTGCGGCTTTCAGCTTTTCTGCCGAAATTTGTAATGACTCGCTGTCATCTTTAATTATGTTTTTTATAAGCTCAATTACATCAGCCGTAAGCATTTCGCCGCTCTGCGCCTTTTGCAAATCTATTGAAAAAACGCTGTCTTTACTGCAAACCGCACTGTTAATATATTGACTGATATAATCGTTTGCTTTTTCTCTCTCCTTTTCAATCTCGCTGAAATCGTTTTTAACCTTTTCCTGAAAAATTTTATATATATCGGTTTTAAATATACTTCTGAATATAACCTGCCTGTCCTTTGTTTCTGCAAGCAAAAGTTTCAGAAAATCTCCCTGAGCAATCATTGCAATTTGTGAGAACTGAGTTGGGGTAACACCGAGAATTTCAACGAGCTTTGTGTCTACCGCCTTTTTATTTGTTTCAACATCACCGTTTGGGAGAGTAAGCTCTGCGCCTGCGGCTTTTTTGGTATAGCCATCGCCCTTCGCTTTCTTTTTCATATATTCGGGATTGCGCTTTACGGTATATTCCTTATCACCATTCGCAAAAGTCAGCTCAACTAATGTTGGAGTGTCGTCATCAGCATATTTGGAACGAAACATAGAAGAATCTCTGTTACTGCCGCTCGCCTCGCCGTAAAGAGCGTATTTGATTGCGTCAAATATGGTAGTTTTGCCTGCTCCCGTATCGCCTGTAATAAGATAAAGTCCGCTTTTGCCGAGCTTTTCAAAATCAACCTCCTGCTTTTTTGCATAAGGGCCGAATGCCGACATAGTCAGTTTTATAGGTCGCACTAAAATTCCTCCTTAATCTGCTCAAATAAATTTGCCGCATACTCAAGCTGTTCATCGCTCAAAGGCTTTCCGTTCTGCTTTTCAAAAAATTCCGATAATAATTCTGTATCGGTTTTCTTTTCTGTTTCTTCCGCCTGCGTCAAAGCAATGGAATTTCTTGTGCGGGTATTATCGTAATCGAGTTTCATTAAATTTGGATAAACGCATCTGAGTTTTGCAACCGCATCCGCAACATCTTCTTCATCGGTAAGAATTATATGCAAATAATCTTCGGTATTTGTATTTTCGTAATTTTTCTTAAAAGTTAATTCCTCATAAGTACCCTTGATTTCCCGCATATCAAGTTTTGGGGTAAGCTCAACGGTTGAAACCTTAACATTACCCTTTTCTTTCATTTCAACAACGGTAACGGATTTTTTGTGGCTTATTTCTGAAAAAGAATATTTAAGAGGAGTGCCGCAATAGCGGACAGTATTTTTTCCGACATTTTGTGGGCCATGAATATGACCAAGGGCTACATAGTCAAAATCGTCAAATACATATGAATCAACATTGTCTGTACCGCCAACGGCTATTGTTTCCGACTCCGAGCGCTGGGCACCTGTTACAAATTGATGTGTGATAATCACATTCCTTGCCTTTTTGTTTACATTCATATGAGATACGGCAACACGAACAGCATCGGTATATGTATTTATTTCTTCGTCCTCAAAAAATCTGCGTACATTAGACGGTTTTACAAACGGGAGCATATAAAAATTAACCTTTCCGTACTTGTCTTTTAGCTCTACAAGGTCATTTTTGCCGTTATAAACCTGCGACATATGCACTCCGCTTTTGTCCATAAAGCGGGAACCGAACGCAATTCGTTCGGGGGAATCGTGATTTCCGCTTATAACCAATATCTGCAAATTTCTTTCCACAAGTCTGAATAAAAAATCATCGAAAAGTTGCACTGCCTCTGTCGGCGGTATAGGCTTGTCATACACATCGCCTGCTATTACAACAGCCTCTGCCTTTTGCTCATCAATTACATTCAATATTTTTAATAATATGTATTTCTGATCTTCAATCATAGAATAGCCGTTTACACGCTTTCCTAAATGCAAATCAGATAAATGTACAAATTTCATAACATCATTCCTTAAAATTTGTTGTTTTATGTTATTATATCATACATTTTTAATAAATAAAAGCCTTTGCAAAAAAAACAGACCGTTACTCATCTGCAACGATCTGCTATAAGGGAAGGAAAAGTTTAGATAACTTTTCAGTTGTAGGAAAATTATTCGGCGTCTGTAAGTGATACGGCATATGTCATAGTACCTGTATACTTAACACCCTTAGGAGTTGACGGATTGTTGAGAACGGGCTTTACTGTAAATGTTGTTGAGCCGTCCTCTGTAAATGATGCAAGTTCAACACCGTTTACCTCATCTTTTGCACCTGTGGTTTCTACAATGCTTTCATCAGGCATAATGAATTGGTATCTGAGTGTAGGCTTTGCGGCACTCTCAACCTCACCTGTAAGCACCATCTGGTTGCGGAAGTAGCTTGTACCTGCGATTGTTACAGATACCTTTTGCCGCTTGGAACAAAGGCTGTGTCGTTTTCAAGTGCAAGTGAGTATGAAAGTGTAGATGACTCTTTCTGAAGTTCTGCTGTGAGAGGAATAGAAACTGTGTAAGACGGTACAATTTCAGATTCGCTTTTTGAATATGTAATTTTCTGCCGGAATCTGCCGATGTGTGGTTTTGTCAACGACCGTAGAGCTTTTAGTCTTTTTCTCCATTTCTCTTCCCCTTTTCTGACATTATCCTAACACCCGATTTTTACAGTAGAGTTATATTTGTTTATTTCTCTTGTAAAGAATTGTAAAAATTAGTGCATAAAAAAGCCCTGCGTAAAGCAAGGCTTAAAAAACAGATTTAATTTGTGCTGTCTATAAATTTTTTAAATATTTTTCTGCTGTATTCATCTGTAAAAAATGAATACTCGGGGTGCCACTGAACCGCCCATATAAAGTTTTTATCAGGCGCACACACCGCCTCAACAAGTCCGTCCTCTGAAACAGCCATACACTCAAGATTTTGAGCAATATCTTTTACGGCTTGGTGATGCAGACTTGTAACATTTAGCAAATCAACATTCAAGAGTTTATGCAAAGGTGAATTTTTATTTATACTCACGCTGTGAATAGGTTTGTCATATGGGTGTGGCTGATGATGAACAGCAGTGCTTGGATGTTCTGTATTTAAATCCTGATAGAGTGTGCCGCCCATTACGGCATTTATGAATTGGATGCCACGACAAATGCCGAGAACTGATTTATCCGCATCATAAGCCAATCTGAACAGCTCGGTTTCCATATTATCTCTTTGAGAACAGCTTTCGCCGCATAGCTCTGATTTTTTTGCATTATAAATCCGTGGAGCAACATCCTGTCCGCCTGTAAACAAAAATCCGTCACAAGTATTTACAAGCTGTTTTATAACATCCTTGTCCTCTGTCAAGGGCAGCATTACGGGAACACCTCCCGAAATTTCAATGCCTTTCATATAGTTAGGCAGCATCCAATAACATTCTTTTTCAAAATCCACAAGCGGAACTACGCCTATTAACGGCATTTTCATACCTATTACCTCCAATAAAAAAGACAAGGGAGTTCAAATGAACTTCCTTGTCCAAAATTTGTATTTATTATAGCACAAAATATAAAAGAATACAATATCAACAGTTTAAACATTTGCCTTTGGAGTAACATAAACCGTTTTATTGTTTACATAAATAACCATACCCGGTTTTGCACCGCTTGGCTTGCTTACATAACGCACAAGCGTATAATCAACAGGTACTTGGCTGCTTTCTCTTGCTTTGCTGTAATATGCCGCAAGCTGAGCCGCCTCTAAAATTGCGGTATCGCTTATCTCTTTGCTGTCGGCTAAAATAATTGTATGCGAGCCATGAATATCCTTTGTGTGCAGCCACATATCGTTTTTGTTTGCTGTTTTTAAGGTCAGCTTATCATTCTGAGTATTATTTCTGCCCACAAGAATTTTAAAGCCGTCACTCGAGGTAAACTCAAGCGGTGGAAGTGCCGCCTGCGGTCTTTGTTTGCCCTTTTGTTTACGCAAATAACCCTGCTCTGTAAGCTCTTCTCTTATCTGCGCAAGCTCTCGTTCGCTCTCTGCACGGTTTACGGTATCAAGTACGGAGTCGATGTATTCAAGCTCGGCTCTGCCCTTTTTTATTTGCTCGGTAAGAATATGCTCTGCGTTCTTTGCCTTTTGGTAATCCTTATAATACTTCTGCGCATTTGCGGCAGGAGAAATTGCCGGATTTAACTTTATGCGAATAAGCGACATATTTTCATCATAAAAGTTCTCTACCTCTGCAAAACTTGCGCCACGCTCAATTCTGTAAAGGTTTGCCTGCAACAAATCGCCGTTAATTCTCAGCTGTTCACGATTTGCACATTCCTTTAGCTCAATCTTTTGCTTTGCAAGTTTACGGGAAGTTCGCTCGCTCAAATTAGCAAGCAATTTTGTCAAATCCTGTGACTTTACCCTCATCCTCTCTCTTGAATCCCTTGTTTCGTAAAAGCTGTCGAGAAGCTGTGAATAAGTATCAAAATACTTAATCTGCGCAAAATTGCCGTACTGCTCAACATTCATAAATGTGAAATCTATCGGCTTGCCGTCATCTCTTACAACCATACAAGGCTTGCCTGCATATCTGTTTACATTCATATAAAGATTATCAATTACTTCAATTAATTTTTCATAATGCGCCCTGTCCATATGAGTGGTTGTGCCCTCGCCCACCTGATACTCAAGCTCTCGGCACACAAGCGGCGACACACCTTGAATTGCTTTTAAAAGTGCCTTATTAAGCGTCATTTCGCCGTCAAAATCAACTGTCTTTTCGGCAATTTCTTCCGCTGAGTGGTCAAGAATCGAAAGTTTATCCTGCGCCTCGGGAAGTTCATATTTAATATTCGGCAGTACAAGTCTGCGACTGCTCATTGTAAGGTCTACCCTCTTTAGCGAATCTATAATCACGCCGTTTGAATCGACAATAATTATATTGCTATACATACCCATAATTTCGCACACTACGGTTATAAGAACAGTATCGCCAAGCTCGTTTACGCACTCAAAGTCGAGAAAAAGCACTCTGTCGCACTCCTGCTGACGAACCGCTACGAGCTTGCCGCCGCCTATTCGCTTGCGTAAAAGCATACAGAACATTGGCGGCGACGGTGGGTTTTCGGGAGTGTGACTGCAAAAATGCACTCTCGGAGAATTTGCCCTTGCAGAAAGCAAAAGCTTTTTGTTGCCGTTAAAGGTGCGCATTGCAAACACAAGCTCATCTCTGTTTGGCTGATAAATCTGCGATACCCTTGCACCGAGCGCCTCGGTTTCTATTTCGTGTTTTATATATCTTAAAAAAATTCCGTCTAAAGCCATCTTTTACCTCTATTTATGATATTTGCCATTAGTTGAAATTTCAAACGAACGGTAAATCTGTTCGGAAAGCACCATTCTCGCCATTTGGTGCGGAAAAGTCATTTTGCTCATTGAAAGTTTAAAATCGGCTCTGCTTTTCACTTTATTGCTCAGTCCGTAACTTCCGCCGATTATAAAGTCAACCGTACTTTTTCCCATAATTGCGGCATTATCAAGCATTGCCGAGAGTTCCTCACTTGAAAGCTGTTTTCCCTCTATGCACATAGCCACAACATAATCGCCCGAACCGATTTTTTTAATTATTCGTTCGCCCTCAGCCTCAATTACCTCTGAAATTTCTGCCTGATTGGGATTATTGTTTCTGATTTTTTCTTCCGCAAGTTCTACTATTGAAAACTTACAAAAGGCAGTAAGCCTCTTTGCATATTCCGAAATTGCATCTGTAAAATATTTTTCTTTAATTTTTCCTATACAAATTATATTTATTCTTATCATTTTTCACCGTTAAAAAATTACTGATTTTGCGTTGGTTTCTACGGGTGCAATGTCAAGGGTGTAGTCTATCCCTCGTTTCATACCGTACTTAGAAAGCTCGTTCACCGCCGTATTAAGCGCTATTGATGGAGTGTTGTTCTGTTCGCTGAGATGACCGAGCATAAGTCTTAGTGTACCCGACTGCACAAGTCCCGCAAGCTCGGCGGCACAATCCGGATTTGACAAATGACCGTATTTAGAAAGTATCCTCTTTTTAAGCACATACGGATACGGACCGTTTTTCAGCATATTAATATCGTGATTTGACTCAACAACGGCAAAATCACTATGTTCAACGGCATTTCTCACATCATCGGTCATATATCCCATATCGGTGGCAACAGTGGCGGTTTTACCGTCTGCAAGCGTTACAGAGTAGCAACAGCTTTCAGCCGCATCGTGCGGAGTGTCAATTCGTTTTATAAGCATATCACCGATTGCAACCTCGTTTTCAATAACTTCGGTTTCAAAGCGGTTATCAAGGCGGTTAGCCCTTTCGAGTGCGTCAAGCGTACCCTCGCTTGCATACACCTTAAATTTATAGCGAGATGCAAGCACTTTGATTGCATTGCAATGGTCTGTATGTTCGTGTGTAATAAAAACTGCGCCGATTATGCGTGGATCTATTGAATTTGTAAGTAAAGCATTTTCAATCTGCTTGCATGAGCGTCCTGCATCAATAAGTACGCCCTGCGTTGCTGTACCGAGAAAATAACTGTTTCCTTTACTGCCGCTAAAAAGCGGTACTGCCTTTGCCAAACTAATCTACCCCTAATCAATAAAATCATAATATATAATAGCACAAAAAATTCACTTTGTCATCTGCATAATGAAAACCCACAGCTTTTGGCTGTGGGTAAAGTGATTATTTTTTAACAAGAGCGGATGCAGGGAGTGCATATTTTTTCTTGTATTCCTTATAGTCTGCGTTGTACTGAATATCATCGGAATTTTTAAGTTCGTGGAGATATTCGTGTGCATCATAACCGTTGTTGTTGATTTCGATAACACCTACTGCGATGTTTGAACAGTGGTCAGATACTCTCTCCATACTTGTGATAAGGTCTGAGAAAATAAAGCCAAGCTCTATTGTACATTCACCGTTTGTAAGACGCTTTACATGAGCCTCTTTCAGCTTATCTCTTATGCGGTCAATAACCTGCTCAAGCGGTTCAACCTTTGCCGCAAGTTTTACATCGTTATTAATAAACGCAAGCGTTGCGTTATTGATAATCTCTCTTACGGCGTCCATCATAACATTAAGACCTGCCATAGCCTCGTATGAGAAAACGGCTTTTTTCTCTTCAATTTCTTTGGCTGCGCCTACAATATTCATTGCGTGGTCGCTGATTCGCTCAAAATCACCTATGCCATGCAGAACTCGCTGAATACTCTTACTGTCGTTTTCAGAAAGGTTTTTCTGACTTAGTTTTACAAGATATGTCGAAATTACATCTTCGTACATATCAATTGTGTCTTCGTTTTCAGAAAGGGTGTCAGCCGCTTTTTCGTTATAATTACCAACCATTTCAAGTGCGCCGAGAAGTGTACCCTCCGAAAGTCTTGCCATTTTTCCCGTAACATTCAATGCACGATCTGTTGCAAGTGAAGGTGTGTTGAGGAAACGCTCGTCAAGGAATGGTGTTTCGCTATCTTCATCTGAATCCTTAATAGTAAGGCAAGCAAGTTTTTCGAGCTGGCGTGTGAAAGGAAGCAGCATAGCTGTTGCCGCAATGTTAAATGCAGTATGAATAATAGCAATATTTGCCTCGGCAACAACATCATCTAAAAATCCGTATTGGAAGATTAAGTTTGTGCCATAGAACAGCGCACAAATTACGATTGTACCTATAATGTTAAAGTACAGGTGAACCAAAGCGGCTCTCTTAGCGTTTTTCTTAGCGCCGATACACGAGATAAGCGCTGTAACGCAAGTACCTATGTTTTGTCCCATAACAATCGGAATTGCCATTGAGTATGTAATCGCACCTGTTTTTGACAGTGCCTGCAAAATACCGACCGATGCGCTTGAACTCTGGATAATTGCTGTGAGCAATGCACCTGCAATGATACCGAATACAGGGTTGTTGAAGATTGTAAGAAGATTTGCGAAGTTTGGATCGTTTGCAAGCGGCTTTACAGCGGCGCTCATAGAATCCATACCGAACATTAAAATTGCAAATCCCAAAAGAATAGACGCAAGGTTTTTCTTACTGTCGCTCTTTGCAAACATAATAAGAATTATGCCTATAAAAGCGAAAGCAGCAGAAAAAGATGTCGGTTTAAGCAGCTGCATAAATACGCTGTCGCCCTCAATACCCGAGAGGCTTAAAATCCACGCTGTAACTGTTGTGCCGACATTAGCACCCATAATAATTCCTATTGCCTGTCTGAGTTTCATAATACCGGAGTTTACAAAACCAACTACCATTACTGTGGTAGCAGACGATGACTGTATAACAGCTGTAACGGCTGCACCGAGTAAAAATCCCTTGAAAGTATTGTTTGTCATTTTTTCAAGAGTTTTTTCAAGTTTACCGCCTGAGAACTTTTCAAGTCCGTCACCCATGGTATTCATACCATACAAAAAGAGTGCAAGACCGCTCAGCAGCTGAAGTATCGAAAAAATATCCATATCCCTAAACTCTCCTTTTCCTTTGTAATGATATTAGTATTAAGTCAAAGTTTTATTTTGCATTTGTAAAATCTATGTAAAGTTTTTTACACAACAACAACTGCGCCCTGTTTATAAGTAAGACTTAAACAAGACGCAGCCGTAATATTAAATATTAATATTTAATTTTGCTAAAAGTACATTTTATAATTTTTACAATGCTTTTACTTTAAATGTAAATACCGTACCGTTTTCATTACTCTTTAATGTAATAGTACCGTCATGTCTTTCGGCAATATGTTTTACAATTGCAAGTCCAAGACCTGTACCGCCGGTTTCTTTTGAACGGCTTTTGTCAACTCGATAAAATCTTTCAAAAACTCGCTTTTGGTGCTTTACAGGAATACCGATTCCCGTATCCGCAACGCTTAGAAAAGCATTTTCTCCGTCCTTTTTTACGGTAACGGTTACACTGCCGCCCTTGCGGTTATATCTGATAGCATTGTCGCAAAGGTTGTAAACAAGCTCGTAAAGCTGATTGCGGTTGCCTTTTATCAGTACCTTTTCGGCTGCATTCACCTTGATTTCCACCTCGTGCTTATTTGCATTGGTGTGCAAATCTTCGGCAACCTCTCTTGAAAGTCCCGACAAATCCACTTTATCGTAATTTGCGGGTCTTGTATTTTCGTCAAGCTCCGAAAGCTCGATAATATCGCCTATAAGTGAAAGCAGTCTGCCCGATTCCTTATGAATTTTTCCTGCAAATCTTTCTATATCTTCGGGAGCGGCAATACCGCTTTCGATGATCTCGGCATAACCCGAAATTGAAGTGAGAGGAGTTTTTAGCTCGTGTGTAACATTTGCGGTAAACTCTCGCCTCATTTTTTCAGCCTTTCGCTTTGCCGACACATCAATAATAAGACAAATAACGCCCTTTTGCTCGCTGTTTGAATAAACGGGACTTGCTATTATCTGCAGCACTCTGCCGTTAATGCTGCCCTCGTTGCTGCTGCGTTCACCGTCAAAAGCCTTGTCAACACATTCGCACAAAATCTCGTTTCGTGAAAAAGAAATTAAACTTTCTCCGACAGTACCCTCGGAATCCGTACCGAGGTATTTAGATGCCGAGTGGTTGCACATAAGCATATTTTTATCCATATCAAGCATTATAAAGCCCTCGGACATATTTTGAATAAGTGTATCAATTCTGTCTTTTTCAAGCTGCAAGCGTGTTACCTGCTTGCTGATTTGCTTTTGCTGACTTGAAATTGTGCGTGAAATGGAGCTTAATTCCTCATATTGTGTACCGTCTGCATTGCTCTCAAGGTTTTCGATAGGTGCGATTATTTTTTTAGTTGACCTTTTTGAAAGTATATAGCAAAGAATAAACACAAGAATTATAACGCCCAAAAGAATAGGAACAAGGTGCATAAACAGAGAATATCCGTTTTCAATTGTTTCCGACACACGCAAAACATTTCCGTTTGCGGTTTTTTCAGCGTAATAATATGTAACCCTGCCGATGGTTTCGGACTTTCGGCTGTCATCACCGTAGCCGTTTTTCATTGCGTTTATAAATTCGGGTCTGTTTGAATGGTTGCCCATTTTGGTAACATCTACACCGTCCTCGCTTTCAAGGAGAACATTTCCGCTGCTGTCGAGCAAGGTTATTCGTATTTTAGACGAACTTAAATCGTGCAGCTGCTCATAACTGCTGTCTTTGTTATAAAGTGAAGTTACCATAGCTGCATAATTCTTAATGGTCGCTTTTTCTGAAGAAGAAAAAATAAACCAGAAAGCGGCTGTTGAAAAAACAGCCGTTAAAAGAATAGAAACACCCGCAGTTATTAAAAATCTTTTTAAAAGAATTTTGCGTAATTTCATCTGTTATTCTCCTGCCTTATATCCTACATTGCGTACGGTTTTAATGAGATTGCCGCATTCACCGAGCTTTTGACGGAGTGTTGTAATGTGCATATCAACCGTACGGCTCTCGCCCTCAAAGTCATAGCCCCACACATTAATAATAATGTTTTCTCTTGTAAGTGCCATACCCTTGTTGTTGAGCAAATACTTGAGCAGTTCATACTCTTTGTATGTAAGGGTGCATGGCTCACCGTTTGAAGTGACAATATGCTTGGAATCATCAAGCACAATTCCGCCGAGCTCAACGGTTTCGGGCTTTTCTTCAACGGTGCATCTTCTGAGAATAGCTCTCACTCTTGAGATAAGCTCAAGTACGGAGAACGGCTTTGTAAGGTAATCGTCAGCGCCCATATCAAGACCTTTTACCTTGTCCATTTCGCTTGACTTGGCGGTGACCAAAATAACAGGAATATTTTTTGTTGACTTGTCCTTTCTGAGCTTTTCAAGTACAGAAAGTCCGTCAAAATCGGGGAGCATTACATCAAGAATAACAAGCTGCGGCTTTACATCGGCGCAAGCCTTAAAAAAGCTTTTGCTCTCGCCAAAGCTCTGCACATCATAACCGCTGTTTTTGAGCGCATAGGTTTCAAGCTCTCTGATGTCTGTATCGTCTTCTACAATATAAATTAACATAAATTCTCTAACTCCCCGAAATAGTATTAAGGCAGAGCACATCTACCTTAAAACTAATTATATCACAATAGTCATTTTTTGCAACAAAAAACAAACACGCACTTATTTATTCTTTACTGCCTGTAATTGAAAAAACTACCCATTCGCCGATATTTTCCGCATGGTCACCGATTTTTTCAAAATATTTTGCAATCAGCATAATATCAATAGCCTGATGGTCGAGTTCCTTATTTGTATTGATAATATCAATAACCTCTTCCTTTACCTTGTTGAAAAGGTCATCAATCGCATCGTCCATAGTGGCAACTGTTCTTGCAAGTTTTAAATCTTTCTTTACAAAAGCGTCAATCGCAGTTGTTACCATATTTGATGAGCGCTCAGCCATTTCTGAAATATGTGTCATTGAGTAAAGGCTTTCGCAGTCCTTTAAGTAAATAGACATTTCCGCAATATCAATAGCCTGATCGCCTATTCTCTCAAGGTCTGTAATCATCTTGAGCGCTGCCGATACTGTTCTTAAATCGCCTGCAACAGGTGACTGCAAGAGCAAAAGGTTCAAACAAAAGCTCTGGATTTCTCTTTCCATCTTATTTATTTTTTCTTCTATAATCCTTGCTGTTTCAAGCTTATCGTACTCACCGTTTGTAATGATAGTTATTGTGTTTTTAATAGCACCCTCAACCAAAGCGCCCATTTCAATGAGCTTGTCGTTGAGTGTTTTTAATTCCAAATCAAAATATTCTCTCATTAGCCGAACCTTCCTGTAATGTATTCCTCTGTACGCTTATCCTTTGGAGTAGAAAACAAGGTAGCTGTATCTGTGCATTCAATCATTTCGCCAAGCAGGAAAAATGCTGTATTGTCAGCAATTCTCATTGCCTGCTGCATATTATGTGTAACCATTATAATGGTATATTTATCTTTGAGCTTCATACAAAGCTCTTCAATTTTACCTGTTGAAATTGGGTCGAGCGCCGAAGTTGCCTCGTCCATAAGTAAAACCTCAGGCTTTACCGCAAGCGCTCTTGCAATGCAAAGACGCTGCTGCTGACCGCCCGAAAGACCGAGAGCGCTTTTTTTGAGTCTGTCCTTAAGCTCATCCCAAATTGCGGCATCTCTTAATGACTGCTCAACAATTTCGTCAAGCTCTCTTCTGCTCCTCACACCATGAGTTCTCGGGCCGAATGCTATGTTGTCATACACGCTCATAGGAAATGGGTTTGCCTTTTGGAAAACCATACCCACTCTTTTTCTGAGGACATTAACATCCATATTTTTTCCGTAAATATCCTCATCATCAAGACGAATATCACCTGTAATTTTACAGCCCTCTACCAAATCGTTCATTCTGTTGAGCGACTTTAAGAGCGTTGATTTACCGCAGCCCGACGGGCCGATAAACGCTGTAATTTTGTTAGCCTCCATATTAAAGTTTACAGACTTTAATGCATGGAATTTGCCGTAATACAGGTTCATATCCTTAATTGTAAACTTATCCATTTGTTTTCCTTCCACCGTTACTTATTTTTACTTGTAAGTTTTTTTGCTATAAATGCCGAAAGTGTATTGATTAAAAGTACAAGCACAAGCAATACAACCGCTGTTGCCCAAGCCTGATCTGTATGCAATCCTTCGTTTGCAAGCACATACATATGAATAGCAAGTGTTCTGCCCGAGGACATAAGTCCGTTTGCAAGACCCGATGCCGAACCCGATGTATATAAAAGTGCCGCTGTTTCACCGACTATTCTGCCCACTGCAAGAATTATGCCGGCAAGAATACCGGGCATTGCACTCGGAAGAATTACTTTTGCAATAGTTCTCAGCTTGCCTGCTCCAAGACCATAGCTGCCCTCTCGGTAAGAATCAGGTACAGAAAGCAAAGCCTCTTCTGTTGTTCTCATAATTGTAGGCAGCACCATAATTGCAAGTGTAAAAGAACCTGCAAGCAATGAAAGTCGCCACTGAAGTGTTGTTACAAAGAACAGCATACCAAACAAACCGTAAACAATCGACGGAATACCCGAAAGTGTTTCTGCCATTGTTCTGATGAGCTTTACAAACTTATTGCCTCTTTTTGCATACTCGGCAAGATAAATTGCTGCACCAACACCAAAAGGTACGGCGATTACCAAAGTAAGCAAAGTAACTATAATAGTATTGATAATAGCCGGCATACAAGATACATTGTCACTGTTGTATTCCCACGCAAACAAATCCGGAGTAATGTGCGGAATACCCATCACAAGGATATAAACAATCAAAAATATGAGTGCAAGTACCGATAATGTCGCTGCAAGCACAACAAGAATAAATAAAACAAGTGAAAGTGGCTTTCTTTTATATTCTCTTAATCTTTGGGCAAAACCTGTTTTATTGATTGCCTTTATTTCATTGTTATCAGCCATTCTTTTCACTCCTGCTCTTAATTGCCTGCATTGAAAGTGTAATAATAAGGATAAATACAAACAAAACCACACCTGTTGCTATAAGCGCCTGTCTGTGAAGTCCTGTTGAATAACCCATTTCAAGTACAATGTTTGCTGTAAGTGTTCTTACACCGTCTGTAAGCGATGTAGGAATCTGTACCTGATTACCTGCAATCAGAATAACAGCCATAGTTTCGCCGATTGCTCTGCCTATGCCAAGCACAACACCTGCAAGAATACCCGACTTAGCTGCCGGCAGCATTGTTTTGAACACACTTCTCTCTCTTGTTGCGCCGAGTGCCAATGCACCCTCGTAGTAATTTTCGGGCACTGCTTTGATAGCCGATTCCGACACACCGATTATTGTAGGCAAAATCATAATGCCAAGCACTATTGACGCTGCAAGCAGGCTTGAGCCGTTGCCGCCGAAATTTTCACGAATAAACGGTACAATTACCATAAGTCCGAAAAAGCCGTAGACGATTGACGGAATACCTGCAAGCAATTCTGTTGCCGGCTTAATCACCTTGTATAAAGGCTTTGGGCAAAAACGAGCAAGAAAAACTGCTGTTAAAATTCCGATTGGCACACCGATTACTACCGCACCGGCTGTAACATATATACTGCCGATAATCATTGTAAAGATGCCGTAGCTAGCCGGAACATTTGTAGGTGTCCATTCAGAGCCGCCTATAAAATCAAAAAATCCGATTTCTGCCATTGCCGGAACACCGTTGTAGAAAAGGAAAATACATATAAGCACAACTGCCGCTATGCTTGCAAGGGCTGTCAGGAAGAAAACTCCCTGCATAGCCCTTTCTTTAATATTGTTTAATCTCATTTAGTTATATCGCTCCAAACCTTAGCTTCACCTGTGTAGATAGCTTTTACCTGATCCATTGTGAGATTATCTGTTGTGTTGTTTGTGTTTACGATTACTGCAATACCGTCTTTTGCGATTGTTGTTGATGCAAGAGCTGTTTCTGTATCTTTAAGCTCTCTTGATGCCATACCGATATCACAAGTACCCTCGAGTGCCGACTGCATACCTGCTGATGAGTCTGATGTCTGAAGTTCAATGTCAGCCTTTGTATTTACCTGCTTGTAAGCCTCGATGAGCTTTTCCATTACAGGTGATACTGAAGATGAACCTGCTACTGTAATTTTGCCCTCAGGCTTTGTTCCCTTATAAGCTGCGTTTTCAGATACAGATACATAACCCTCTTTAGAAATTACTGCCTGACCGTCTGAGCTTAAGATATAATCTACAAAATCCTTAGCAAGACCGCTTAAGTCGCCCTTATAAGCAATGTTGAACGGACGGCTGATTTTGTATTCTCCTGATTTTACATTTTCTGCTGTTGCCTCAACATCTTCAACCTTAAGAGCCTTAACGCTGTCGTTGAGTGAGCCGAGTGAAATGTAACCGATTGCTGCGTCATTGCCCTTTACATTAGTAATAACAGCCTCAGTACCGTTTACTGTAACTGCATCTGTTCTTGTCGTATCTTTCTTTGTGTCGCCGTCTTTAACAAGAACACCTGTAAGCTCTACGAAAGCATCACGAGTACCGGAACCCTGCTCTCTTGTAATTACAGAAAGTGTTTTGCTTGTATCAAAAGCACCTGCACTTGATGAATCTGCATTGCTTGCACCTTCACTTGCAGTTGATGATGAGCTGCCGCCGCAACCTGCAAATGCACCTGCCATAATTACGCCTGCTGCTAATACTGATAACAATTTTGTGCTTGTTTTTTTCATAAATATAATCTCCTCAAATAATTATCGTACTTCTTTTGAGTACGGTATTAGTTTAGTCAATTTTTGTAAAGCTATTTACCCGGCATTTGTAAAATGCCCGTAAATAATTATTTTTATTATGTAATGTAATAATATTTCCTATAAAAAGTGATGACAACTTTAAAATAATATGTTATAATGTTATAAATGTTAAAATTCAGGAGGTTGAAACCAATGGAAAATACAAAAATTCCATATAAAATTTACCTTGACGAAAGCGAAATACCTACTCAATGGTATAATGTTCGTGCAGATATGAAAAACAAGCCTGCTCCGCTTCTTAATCCTGCTACATTAAAGCCAATGACAGCAGAGGAGCTTTATCCTGTCTTCTGTAAAGAACTCGTAGCACAGGAGCTTAACGATACAGACGCATACATAGATATTCCGCAGGAAATTCAGGATTTCTATAAAATGTATCGTCCATCTCCGCTTATCAGAGCATATTTTCTTGAAAAGGCTCTTGATACTCCTGCTAAAATTTACTATAAGTTTGAGGGCAACAATACAAGCGGCAGTCATAAGCTGAACTCCGCTATTGCTCAGGCTTACTATGCTAAAAAGCAGGGACTAAAGGGCGTAACCACAGAAACAGGTGCAGGTCAGTGGGGTACTGCGCTTTCAATGGCTTGCTCATACTTCGGACTTGACTGTAAGGTATATATGGTAAAGGTATCTTACGAGCAAAAGCCATTCAGAAGAGAAGTTATGAGAACATACGGTGCAAGCGTTACTCCTTCACCGTCTATGGATACTGCCGTTGGCAGAAAAATTCTTGAGGAGCACCCCGGCACAACAGGCAGCCTTGGATGCGCTATTTCTGAGGCTGTTGAAGTTGCTACATCTACCGAGGGTTACCGCTATGTACTCGGCAGTGTGCTTAATCAGGTACTTCTCCACCAGTCGGTTATCGGTCTTGAGGCTAAAAAAGCTCTTGATAAATATAATGTAAAGCCTGACATTATTATCGGTTGTGCAGGCGGCGGCTCTAACCTCGGCGGTCTTATCTCTCCGTTTGTAGGCGAAAAGCTCAGAGGCGAGGCTGATTACAGAATTATCGCTGTTGAGCCTGCGTCTTGCCCAAGCTTTACAAGAGGCAAGTTTGCATATGACTTCTGCGATACAGGCAAGGTTTGCCCGCTTTCTAAGATGTATACTCTCGGCAGCGGATTTATTCCGTCAGCTAACCATGCAGGTGGACTTCGCTACCATGGTATGAGCAGCACACTTTCTCAGCTTTACCATGACGGACTTATGGAGGCAACTTCTGTTGAGCAGACATCTGTATTTGCTGCCGCAGAACAGTTTGCAAGAGTTGAGGGTATTCTCCCTGCTCCTGAAAGCAGCCACGCAATCAGAGTTGCTATTGACGAGGCATTAAAGTGCAAAGAAACAGGCGAAGAAAAAACTATTCTCTTTGGTCTTACAGGTACAGGTTACTTTGATATGGTAGCTTACGAGAAATTTAACGATGGTCTTATGAGCGACTATATTCCGACAGACGAGGAACTTCAAAAGGGTTTTGACGGTCTTCCAAATGTTCCAGAAAATTAAATAGGGTATATTAATTGGAGAGAGGATTTTCCTCTCTCCTTTTTATACATAAATTGCTGTAAAAACATATATAACAGTTGTGATTAGTTAAAACTAACTTCTAACCACTTGACATTGCAAATCAGTTGTGCTATTATTCCATTTGTAGAAAACTATTCTTGAAAGGAAATGACATAAATGGCAAAACCAAAGCTTCCAATTCCTGTAACACTTCTTACAGGTTATCTTGGTTCAGGTAAAACTACACTTATCAATCATGTACTCAGCAATCAGGAAGGTTACAAGTGTGCTGTTATCGTTAATGATATCGGCGAGGTAAACATTGACGCTGAGCTTATTCAGAAAACAGGCGTTGTTACTCAGAAAGACGACAACCTTGTTCCTCTTTCAAACGGCTGTATCTGCTGCACACTCAAGGTTGACCTTATCAATCAGATTGCCGAGCTTGTTAAGTCAGGCAAATTTGATTATATTCTAATTGAGGCAAGCGGTATTTGCGAGCCACTCCCTATTGCTCAGTCAATAGCTGTACTTGAGGGCGACGAAGAGGAAGGCACACCTGCTATCTGCCGTCTTGACAACATTGTAACTGTTGTAGACGCACTCAGAATGGCGACAGAGTTTGGCTGCGGCGACAATCTTCTTAAAGATGATGTAGACGAAGAAGACATTGAAAGCCTTGTTATTCAGCAAATTGAGTTCTGCTCAACTATCATTCTCAATAAAGTAGATATGGTAAACGAGGAGCAGCTCGGCAGAGTTAAGGCTATGATTAGAACTCTTCAGCCAAAGGCTAAAATTATTGAGGCTAACTACGGTAAGGTAAGCGTTGGCGATATTCTCAACACAAATCTTTACAACTTTGAGGAAACAGCAGGTTCAGCAGGCTGGGCTCAGGCATATGATAAAGACGAGGACGAGAGAAACGAGCATCATGACCACGATGAAGATGAGCACGAGCACCATCATCACCATGACGAAGATGAGCACGAGCATCACCATCACCACCATCACGATGACGAAGACCATTCAAATTGCGATCACGAGCATGGTCACTGCTGCCACCATCACCACCACGGTGACGATGATGAGGAATACGGCATTGGTACATTTGTATATCACAGCCGTCGTCCGTTCAATCAGGAGAAATTACAGGAATTTGTAAACAACTGGCCAAAGGGCGTTGTTCGTGCAAAGGGTATTCTCTGGTTCTCTGATAAAGACAAGAGAGATTACCTCTATGTATTTGAGCAGGCAGGCGTACAGATTACTGCAACAGAAAACGGCAAATGGCTTGCGGCTTTTCCGAAGAGCGAGCAGAAAAAGTACTTTAAAGAATATCCCGATATTGAAGAGCATTGGGACGAAAAGTACGGCGACCGAGAGATTAAACTTGTATTTATCGGTCAGCATATGGACAAGCCAAACATTATTGAAAGACTTGACAACTGTCTTGATGATTAATAAATCAAATTTAAAAATCCCCTGTCTTTTCGGCAGGGAATTTTTGTTTTGTGTTTAACGCAAATTTTAGTTTTGTAAATATAAAATTCAGGTCAACCCTTTTTAAAGGGTTGCGGGTTTGGGCAGAGCCCATAAAAAGCTTTCATTATAACAGACTTTCGGGCGCAAACAGCAAAGCTGTTGCGTGCTAAAACTAAGTTTGAAAAACAGGCGACAGATTTAAAAAGGAATAATTAAAAAAACTCCGTCATCGCTAAGCTTTGACGGAGTAAATAATAAGAATATCTTTTTTATTTGCTTTCGCTATTAAAAGGCTTGCGCCATTGTGTTCGAGCCACCAAACGGCAAGCCGTTTGGCTATCAAGAATTTGTGATAACTTAAAGTTTTTGTGAGTGTTGCCCACACCCACAACCTTTGAAAAGGTTGACCAAACCTTTTTGTCTTTTAGGCGGATAGCCCGTTATTTTCGTTCTATACTAACCGACTGAAAATAAGCTGCACCACAATTTCACAATAACATTAACCCACTTTTAATTTAAAATACTATTCAAAACATCATCAGTTGTTACATTGAGGACATATGCAAATTCGCCGAGCACCATTTTTTCAGCCTCTTTCAAAAAGCGTTCATCCGACATATGTAATCTTTTGCCCCTCTTAAACTGATATCTTTCGTGTAATCTCAGAGTTCTTATAAGTTTAAGCAACTCTGCGCAATCGCCCTCGGCAATAATATTTTTAAAAGTTTCAAATCTTTGATTTTTATTTGAAATCCATTCGGGCTTGTCTTTCGGAATATTATTCAAAAGCTCGTTTGCTTGCTCCTTAGTAAGGATTGCCCTCATTTTGCCGACAAGATTTTCGTTGTGTGTAGGTACAAAAACCTTTGCCGTAGTAGCCGCCTTTGGACTTAAAACATAATATTCAATATTTGTTTTATCAATTCTTTTGGTTGTAATTTCAGTAATAGTGCACACACCGTTTGTGCCATAAGCCACAACATCAGATACCTCAAACATTTTCTGCACCCCCGTATGCAGATTTGTTAGCATTAATTCGACTAATCATACTTCTCTCTCCTATTCTTAATTCTCATTCGTTAGTAATTGTTTAAAACAATGTCTGACAAAGTGGAAAACAGTTTTTGCTCATTATATTTCTTACATATATTATTATACCATATTTTGATAAATTATGACATAGGCAATATAGCTAACAATGTTATAAAATATGTTGTAAAAAATGCTGATTATTTCTGTTTTTAAAAGAATAAAGCTCCCGAGTTTATCGGAAGCTTTATTTAAAATAAAAATTATTACTGTTCTTTTCTGTAGAATGGTTCTACACCGTTTATTGCATTTCTTGCAAGGTCCATAGTAACAGGCATTACAACAATATCTACATCTTCAGTAAGGTATGGCTGTGCAGTTTCTTTTACAGCGTCAAAAATCTTTTTCATATCGCCGATAAAGTCAACTACAACAAGGAAGCTCTTTTTGTCGCTGTGCTCCATCATTCTTAAGAAAGCAACATTTACATTTGGCTCTGTGCTGAAATGATTGATAAGTGTAGCCATAAGGTCAATAGGATAATCCTTTGGTTCGCCGATTTTAATCTGCTCACCGGGCTTGAACAAATCTTTATTAAGTGTGTTAAAGTCTTTCTGCTGCTTGATTGAAATAATCATTGGCTTAGGGAAAGTAACACTCTTGCCAAATGGGTTGATTACAAAGCCTACTACGCCAGAATGTGGGTCCATAACCATTTGAGAAATGCTGTCAAAATCAGTAACTACTTTTTGAGCATTCTGGGTATCCTGCCACTTAAATAATTCTTCTGTATCTGTAAAGAGTCCGAAGAACTTTTCCTTTTTCTGATTTTCAAGTAATCTGAACTGTACCTGTGTTGCCTGTTTCATAACAGTCTGTCCGTTCTCGGTTACAGCCTGAGTTGTAGGAACAACCTTTGCCGGCAAGATAAACTTAGCCTTTACAACTTCTGTAATCATCTTGTCGACGTTCTCTTTTGAGTTGTCTTCCTGCATATTTACAATTGCTTCTTTTAAATCAGGGTTAAAAATCTTTTCAGCAGGTACTCTGCTGTTTTCCATTTTCATTTCGCTCATAATATTTATCCTCCAATAGTCAGTTTAAAGTATAAGTTTTTCCGTCCTCAACAATAAGTCCCTTATCTGCCGGATATTGCTGAGAATCGTCTTCGTCACCGTCATTAAAAATAATATACGGTGTTTCCCAATCGTCTTCAAAAGTATAGCTGTATTTTCCGTCGCTTTCCTTTGTCATTTCAATTCCCGGCCAGGTTTCGTTTTCATACAGTTCATCGTTGTAAACATATGCAAAAATCTGATCTCCCCAACTGTCGGGCTTTTCAAAATATACCTTTGTGCCCTTTGCTACCGAATACTTTTCTTCTACCGCAAACACAACTCTTTCGTATGTTTTTACGCCGTTCGAGTTTTTAGCGGTAAGCACCAAAGTGGCAATATCGCTTGACTCAGGCACTGATACGGTAATTTTGTCGCCGTTCTTGTACGCAACAGACTTTCCGCCATTGAGCACATACTCGGCATTGTCTGTATTTGCGCAAGTAAGCGTTACGGTTGCTGTTTTGCCCTTTTCAATATTAAATACGGTATCGTCAGCCACGCCTACCTCGGCAGTGTCTGCATACTCCTTATATCCCTCGTTGTAGAGAACTACCACGCTGTTTTCAGGAATATTGGCATCCGAAGTCATCTTGCCGTTTTTAACGGTGTACTTGGTCTTTCCGTCTGCCCTGTTTACATATGTACCGTCTGCAAGGTTAGTTTCAAAGCCTGTTTCAAGTTCTCCCTCTGTGTTTACAATTACAGCGCCCTTTGTGCCTCTTTCAATCATAACAGCTGTTGAATCGGAATTAGGATTTACGATGCTTTCCTCCTCGCCTATCATAGCTGTGCGGAAGAAATTAACAGCTTTTACGCTCTTATCCTTATACATATCGTCACCCTCTGTGCCGATACGGTTCATTCCCCATTCGTTATCAACGCTTGAGTTATAAGGACGGTCAAAGAACAGCGGTGTACCGTCTTTTCTTGCGGTTATAATTGCCCAACCGAGGAGAACCTGCTCCTTTGTCATACTGTACCAGTTGCCGTCATTAATGTAGTTATCGTGAGATTCTACCCATGTAACCATATTAAGCGGCGCACTGCCTACCCAAAAATCACTTATTGTGCCCTTTGACAAAGTATTGTTTATAATAGAACTTCTGATTTTGCCGCCATATGTACTTGCTGTGGTGTGACCGATAGCCTCCATATAATCGGCAAGCCTTTCATTATTGCCCTGAAGTACCTCACCGTACATAAAAAGATTATCGGCGTTGTTGACCTCGGTAGTCACTCTCTGCCAAAAATTATTGGTAAAGCCGTCATCTTCCTTAGGGTCATCGGGCAAGCCGATATGCTTTGCGGTATCGTAACGGAAACCGTCTGCACCGCAGGCTATGCAATCATTGAGATACGCAATAAAGTAATCCTGAAAAGAAGTACGCTCTGTGTTAATGTCAGGTAAGCCGCCCATCTTGTAGGTTGTGCAGGCAAGTCTGCTCGAATAATCGGTTAAATCGTAAGCGTTGTTCTTATGATAAAGGGTTTCAAGACTTCCTCCGCCCGCATCTATAAGGTCTTGACTTATGGCGCTTGTGGTAGGTGTGGTGTGGTTAGCAATTACATCGACTATAACCTTTATACCATACTTTTCCGCCTCGTCACACATAGCCTTAAACTCATCACGAGTACCGAGCTGATAGTTGCCTATCTTGAAATCGGTAGGCTGATAATGATAATACCATTTGCCGTCACCGTAAAGCTGCATTCCGCCGTCTTCGCCCTCAAGGCAAGCATTGATAGGAGAAGTCTGCAACGCTGTATATCCCGATGCCGCAATGTCAGCCATTGATTCCTTTATAGTATTGAAATCCCACGAAAAACACTGCAAAATTGTACCGTTATCAATCTTATCTGCGTGAGCATACTCGGTAGAAGTTTTGGTTGAAGTATTATCATCCGAACCGTTCTGCGAATTTGAATTTGAACAGCCTGCCAAATAAATGACAGAACCTGTGAGCATAGCAGAAACCAACAGACCTGATAATATTCTTTTAAACAAATTATCACCATCTTTCGTTTTACAATGACCCTTGTGTAAATAAGCCACAAGGATAAAATTATTATAACATTTTTTCCCAGCAAAATAAATAGTATTTTAGCATTTTTTACAACTATTTTAAAAAATCCTACCTAATACACAAAAAGAGCCTGATTTTTTTGGGCAATCAGACTCTTAAATAGTTGTATTTACTTTTTCTCGGTAAGAAGTTTGTTGAGTTCTTCCATAAAAGTATTTATATCTTTAAACTGACGATATACAGACGCAAAGCGAACATAGGAAACCTCGTCAACCTTTTTGAGGCGTTCCATAACAAGCTCGCCGATCTGCTCGGTGGTAATCTCCCTTTCAAAGCCGTTTTGAGCTGTAAGCTCAATGTCTGAAACCATCTCTTCAACCTGCTCAACAGAAACAGGGCGCTTTTCGCACGCACGCAAAATACCTGCTGTAAGTTTATTTCTGTCAAAAACCTCTCTGGACTTATCTCTTTTTACTACATAGAGCGGAATATTCTCAATAATTTCATAGGTTGTAAAGCGTTTTCCGCACTTCAGGCACTCTCTTCGTCTGCGTATTCTCTCGCCGTCATCGGCAGAGCGAGAATCCACAACCTTGCTCTCTTCAAATGAACAATATGGGCATTTCATAAAAAACTCCCCTAAATCTCAAAATTTTCTAAAATAATTATAACATACTAAAAAAATCAAGGCAATAAATATTTATTTACAATTTTATTACATTTTTATATAAGAAAAAGCAACAGGGGAGAAAAACTCGTCTGCTGCTTTTTTAGGGGTAATAGGGTTATAGAAGAAATTTATGTTATGTTGTTGATAGCATAATCAAAACAGTTCAATTACTGTTTACGCTAATATTATATCAAAACAAAACCAATTTGAAAATTGCATTTGCAACGATTTGGCAATCAGGGTGTAAAAAATCACTCAATTTTTTTATTCAATTCTCACTATTCACCAAAATATCAGCCAACATAATAATAATATAAATATAACAAAGCTGATCTAAAAATTATGAAACTTAATAACTCATAATTTTTGCAAAACAGTGAAATATTCGCCGTCATAATCTATTAAGCCATCTTTTTTCATTTTACTTAATTCACGAGAAAGCGCAGACTTGTCTACACTCAAATAATCAGCAAAGTCCTGCCTTGAACCTTCAATGTAAAAACTTGAGCTACCGTCACGCTTTTCTCTAAACTCAAGATACCTCATAATTTTTTTGCGTATGGTTCGCTCAGAAAGCACAATTTGATATTCAAGCGAGCGAAGATCCATTTCTTCAAATAACACAAAAAGATTTTTGAGCAGCTTTTGCTTAATAACAATCAATTTATAATCTTCATCTTTGATTTTGGCAAAGTCGAGAAATAAAATTGTTGATTTGCCGTGCGAAACAATTTCAATATCGCAGTGGGTTGTACGAGGAGCGGCGGTAATAAGCCAGCCTATGCTGTCGCTGTAAACTCGTCCGAGAATTTCACGCACACCGTCAAAGTTGTATTTTTGAATTTGAGCCGCACCCTCAAGCACAAAGGCGGAATATTTATGAATCTTGCCCGAGCTGACTATAATTTCATCATTTTTATAGCTCTGAATTTTATAATCAAATTCGCCAAGCGCCTGTTCTATTTCTTCATCTGTAAATCCCTCAAAAACAGGGTGTTTTCTGAGAAATTCAAAATGCTGTTCCATATATCCTCCGATAAATTAAACACGAAAATCAAATATCCGCACCAAATACGATACGGATATTTAATCTGCAAAAAGATTAACCGATAGTTTTCGTACTTTATACAGAAATTATAAAATTAAATAACAGACTCTGCCAAAGCTGCAAGCTGAGCCTCGTTTTCAGCAGTCATAGTAGAGCGGATTGTAACTTTGGCATCCGATACCTCTATGCCCTTCATTTCTTCAAAATAAGGCTGCATTGCCTTGATTGCACAAGGTGCCCATGAACCGTTTTCAATCATAGCGACTTTACGGTTTTTGTATCCCTTAATTTTCAAATGATGCAAAAAGTCATTCATAATCGGAAAAACTCCGCCGTCATATGACGGAGCGGCCACAACAAGGGTAGAATACTTAAATGCGTCCTCAACATTTTCTGCCATATCACTTCTTGAAAGGTCAGAAATCGCAATTTTCTTGTTGGTTTTCTCCTTTAAAATATCATAGAGCTTTAAAGCGGCTTTTTCTGTATTGCCATGAATTGAACAATAAGCGATAAATATACCGTCAACCTCCGGCTCATACTTGCTCCAAATATCGTAAAGGTTAATATAATAGCCAAGGTTCTCGGTAAGAATAGGGCCATGCAAAGGACAGATTTTCTCTATATCGAGCTTTGCTGCCTTTTTAAGTAATGCCTGTACCTGCACGCCGTATTTTCCGCAGATATTAAAGTAATATCTTCTTGCCTCACAAGCCCAGTCCTCGTCAGTATCAAGAGCGCCGAATTTACCGAATCCGTCAGCAGAGAAAAGCACCTTTTCTTTGCTCTCATATGTAACCATAACTTCGGGCCAATGTACCATAGGCGCCATATAGAAAGAAAGTGTATGCTCGCCAAGGCTGAGTGTGTCGCCCTCTTTTACCGTAACAGTTCTGTCTGTAAGGTCAATATCAAAAAACTGCGGCAACATATTGAATGTCTTGGCATTGCCGACAAGTTTCATATCGGGATATTTATCGGCAAGCGCCTTGATATTTGACGCATGGTCAGGCTCAAGGTGATTGATTACAAGATAATCGGGAGCTTTGCCGTCAAGAACATTCTCAAGATTAGCAAACCATTCATCTGTTTTTCTCTTATCTACGGTATCAAGCACACAAATTTTTTCATCAAGAATAACATATGAATTATAAGAAATGCCGTTTGGCACAATGTACTGGCTTTCAAAAAGGTCAATATCTTTATCATCAACGCCGATATATTTAATAGCGTCAGAAATATTTATATTCATTTTTATTCTCCCCTTAATTAAAATAATCAAAAATTAAATTATAATTTTGTATTATTATACCATAAATAGACATATATTTCAATAGAATCAGGCAGCAAATTAGCTACTTTTACAAGAAGCAAAAAAATATATAAGCAAACACAAAAAAATACTCCTAAGCAGTAAATATCAAAAAAACAATACTTAAAACAGAGAAAATTGTTGCTAATGCAGGAGCAAAGCTCAGTTCTATATTACGAATATATTTTATTTTGTCGAGCAATGGCGGAAATTCACCATAAACATCGTAATAACAGACTATAGATTTTAAATATCGGGCAACTTGGAATCCGAACATTCCAAAAGCTGTCATAGTATTTACAGCATTATTTCCGATATAACTGATATTTGTATTTATAACAGCAAGAAATATCAAACAACACATTACGAAAGAAATTGCAATATTTGTACCGGAAACATTTTTACATTCTGCATTATAAGAAAAAATCCAGAATCCTACCGCACCGCAAATCAAAAGTACGGCAAAGAGTATATGTAACGGATAATTATACGGATATAAAATTTTATTATCGTATAAAATCCTTGAAATAAAGAGCAAAACAGCATTATACAAAAGAAGTCCCATATCTCCTATCAATATTTTTTTACTCATTCAATAATCTCCTTAAAATAATTCAGTCTTTGCAGTACAACTTACTTATAATTTATGGTTACCGAAAAAGTGTGAAGCGATAAGATAAAAATAAATTTTAACTGCCGATAAGTGCTTTATTCAAGTTCTACAACAGTATTATCAATCATTAATGAATAGCTGTTTTCATAATTATTTAAGTATCCGAAAATCAAATAGTCTTTTAAATTAACATTATTTTTATTAAAATCGTACACAAGAATAACCTTAATATCCGAATTTAAAGAATCACTTACTTTGTTAATAGTTCCGGAATCCGAAATACAATTACCTTCAAGATAATAATCAGATGTGCCAAAAACCCGAAAAATTTCAATCGAACCGTGACCGTCTAATTTACTTTTTACAGAATAGGGAAAATGTATTGGCGATAATACTTTATAGCCATCAACAGATTTTTTTACATACGAAACACCAGATTCATTCACATCTTTTTGGGTAATTATCATACAAGTTTCATTACCTTCAACAGTATCAATTACCTTACCTACAAAAGGATCATAATACGAAAGAGCTTCAGTCGGTGTATCAAAAGAAATTAAAAGATTTTCTATTGGAGTACACATTATTGCAATATAAAATACCAATCCAAAAAGAGAAATTATCAATACTTTTTTCTTTGTTTTAATATGTATTACTTTGAATAAAATAAAAACTAACACAATTACTAAAATCATTCTAACAATACTGTACATAATTTTCTCCAATTAAAAATATTATTTAAACATAATTATAACACAATAGCTACAAAAATCAATATAATTAACCATTTTAACAAGGAGCAAAAACTGCGATTTTCGGATTGCAAATAAGGTACTTTGATTTTTAGAAATGCAAACAGAAAAAGCACTGACTATAAAAATCAGTGCTTTTGGCTGGGCTGGCGGGATTCGGACCCACGCATGACGGAGTCAAAGTCCGTTGCCTTACCGCTTGGCGACAGCCCAATATATAATTTTTGTGTAAAACGCTTATTCTGATTAGCGCAACTTAAAAAGTTGTTTGTGCAAATTACCGACAGTGTCTTTTACATTTATATAAGTAAAGCCGCAAAGGCATTGTACCTTGCGGCTTTATGGTGACCCATCGGAGATTCGAACTCCGGACACCTTGATTAAAAGCTATCCCTTCTACTGAGCCAATTTATTATCATACTGACAAAATAATTTATCAATATGACTATGATAACGCTGGTTAAGTATTCTTTGTTGTGTAGCTAAATGCACATATTTCATTGTCATTTGTAAACTTGTATGTCCGAGAAGTATTCTCAATTCTTCAACATCACCGCCATAAAGAATGTAGTTTGTAGCAAAAGTATGCCGCAACAAGTGCGGGTGTAGTCTGATAATTCCTGTACTTTCTTTTAAATCTTGAAAATACATCTTGATTGTATTATCGGTAATCGGTGTACCATCTTCTTTTTGGAAAAAGCGTTTTTCATATTCGTTTCTCATGTGTGAATAACGATTAATATATCGCTTAGTTTCTTCACCAAAAGGTACTAATCTCTCTTTTTCTCCTTTACCTTGCACTAACATAGTGTTGTTATGCATAAATATGTTTTTCGATTCAAGACTTACTACTTCCCCTCTTCTCAGACCTGAATCAAGCATAAACATTACCATTAATTTATTGCGAATACCAAAGTATGAGTTATCAAAATCATTAAGAAGTATTTTTACTTCGACATCTGACAGCGGAACAATATTGGCTATTTCAGCTTTAATAAGTTTCAATTTACCCACATTTTGAAGCAACTCATTTTCATTCAGCCACAGCAAAAATGTTTTCACTGCTCTTGTATAAGTTTGCAGTGATATTTTTTTAGTACCGTTTTTATTTTCGATTAAGTAGAGTTTATAATCTTCAAACAAATGATCATAAACATCTTCGACATTTTCTATTCTGTTATCTACACACCATTCGATAAATTTTGGTAAATTATATTTATAATATTTTAGAGTGTGTTCAGTTACACCTTCAGAAATTTTTTCTTTCAAGAACTGCTGATAAACAGCACATAAAGTCATAAAATACACCTCGTAAGCAATTAGGTAACAGTATTGTAACATATTGTAATAATATGGTCAATAATATACAAATTTGTTTATGGGGTATTTTTATAATAATAAAATCAGGAGGCAGCTATGAGTATATTAAGTTTTGAAGAACCATACACAGACAATGAGGTTGTCGGATATTATGAAGATAAACTTATTGTCAAGCGTGAGGACGGCGAATTATTTTTCTGTGAAATACCCGAAAATCTTATTGAAATAGGAGAAACTATTTCTCCAAAAGATTTAACAAGTATTGCAGAATTGCCGTATGATGTACAAAAAGGGATTATAAATCAATATGCAGATTGAGAGGTGTTGAATTTGGCTTACGATCCGGCAAAATCAGAACAGACAAAAGAAGAAATGAAACAAAAGGTCATTGAACTTGCTAAGAACTTTAAAGATAATCCGCAGAATATGATTGAATACTTGCAATTTTCAACTCGTTTTTATAACTACAGTTCAAGAAACACAATGCTTATTTATCAGCAAAATCCGGGTGCAATGTTTTGTAACAGCTATAAAGCATATCAGAATATGGGTTATTCGGTTAAGCGTGGCGAACACGGAATGAAAATACTTGTGCCAACTATAAAGACATACCTTAATATTGACGGCAGCCCTGTTCCTCTCAGTAAAGCTACAAAAGAACAGAAAGGGGCTTACAAGCAACATAGAATTGAGGCAGAGCAACGAATACATTTTAAAGTCGGTACTGTTTTTGACATAGCACAAACAAATTGTCCTAAAGAAGATTATCCTAAATATTTCGATCTTGGTTACACATCAGAACAGCATAAACAGCTATACGAACTTATGAAAACATATTGCGAAAAAGAGTTGAATTGTAAAGTACACGAAAATCAATTTAATTCAGTATCACTGCGAGGCTTCTTTGATCCTGCAAGCAATTCAATTTCACTTAGCGGTATGTTTGACGATTCAACAAAATTATCAGTACTTACACACGAAACCGCACACGCTATTTTACATAAAGAGCTTGATAAAACTCAAATTAAAAGTGAAGCTCAAATGGAATTTGAAGCTGACGCAACATCGGTAATGTTGCAGTCATACTTTGGCTTGCAAATACCTGAGAGCAGGCAAAGACATCTTGCTGATCAATACAAAACAATGTGTGCAGACAAAAGTATCTCTTCGGCTGACATTACAAAATCACTTGATCACTCTCACAGAGCATATAAATCAGTTGCGGATAATATCAACAATAGTCTAAAACCCGAACTTACACCATCAATTAAAAATGTTCAGGCTGCACAGGTGACACAACCCATTTTACCAAATCAAATAGCAATGCCCGATATGGGAATGGCTATGATGATGTAATTATGACTGCTTTTTCGAGCAGTCTTTTTATATTATTCAAACTAACAAGTGTCCCACGGTGGGACACTTAGTAATAAATTTATATCATTTAATCGGGGGAACGAAAAATGAAAGTTAATAATAAGGCAATTAAAATTGCAGTATCAAATCAAAAAGGCGGCGTAGGTAAGACTACGACTGTTTTAAATCTCGGAGCAGCTCTTGCTGTTAATGATCGCAGAGTATTACTTGTTGATTGCGACCCACAGCACCATTTATCAAACTGGCTTAATTGGGAAGCCGATGGCAAGCCTACAACATCCGATATTATTTTCAGCACAGTTACAAAACAAAATGTAAATTTTAAAAATTGTATTCGTTATTGTGAAAAAGAAAACTTTGACTTTATACCGTCAATTAACTTGCTTGCCGGTATGCTTGGAATTATTGCTGCAGATGATAACAGTTCAACAGTTATATCAAGAATTTTTGAAAATGACTACTTTAATAAAAATTACGATTACATTATATTTGATTGTCAAACTGCTCTTGATTTGCTTGTTACAAATGTTCTCAACGCTTGTGATAAGCTGCTTATTCCTGTTCAGGCAGATTTACTCAGTTATGAGGGCGTAGAACAAATGCTTGACAGCTTTATGAGAATAAAAAAAGACACAGAAATTCGTAAATACCTACTTGGAATGCTTGTTACTATGTATCAGACTAATACAAGACATTCCGCTACAATTTATAATGCACTTAAAGAGAGTTATAACGATCTCGTTTTTAACACATATATATCGTACAGAACAGAAACAAAAAACTCAGTCGGTTTTCACCGCAGCAGCGTTTCAGACTGCAAGTCAGTTGTAGGTGCTCAATACATAGAGGCTGCACATAGAATTATGGAGGGATGTGAAAATGCCTGATTTTTTTAAACCCAAAAAGCAAATATTAAAAACCCCGGAGCAGGCATACTCTGAATTGCTCGGCGGAAGTACCGAAAATCAAGTTGTAGAAATTGACATATCTCTGATTGATGAAATAGACGATCAGCCACAAAGCATACATCAAGACAAAATTGAAAACATAGCAGAAAGTATGAAACATATAGGACAGATTGACCCTGTTACTGTTGTGAAGTCAAAAAAAGAAGGCAGATATGTTTTACTTGCAGGCAGACACAGAAAAAGAGCATGCCTACTGAATGGGCAAAAATCTGTTAAAGCAATAATAAAAAACGAAACCGACCCGGACAAGCAAAGGCTAATCTTATTGGCCACTAATAATGACCGTAACACCGACTATCTCCCTTCTGAACTTGCTTTCAGTTATGCGGAACAATCCGAACTATTAAAAAAACTTGGCAGTAAATCTACCGTATCAGCTATAGCAGAGCAAAACAACACAAACAGAAAAGCTGTTCATCGACACATCAGACTTACATATCTCATTAAACCTTTACTTAACAAAGTTGACAGCGGAGCAATTACAGTCGGTGCAGGATATGAACTTTCATTCCTTTCAGAGGAACAACAGATCTCATTGCTTAATTTTATTCTTAATAATGCCTCGGTTTGCCAAAAGATTGATAAAGAAATTGCAAGAAGAATAAGACTTGAACCTGACAATCTGCAAGAAATCTTTTATCAAAAAGTTGATGTGCCGGTATTATTTGAAGAAGAAGCTGATATTGAGGAAGAAAATATTGAAATTGAACCTCTTAAAGCAGAGAAAGAAAAAGTTAATAATTCATCTGAAAAGGTAATTAATTCTGAACCAAACAACCGCAAGTGTCCCACGGTGGGACACTTAAAGGAAAAAGAGCAGTTTCCGAACGAACTGATTATGACCTTATCAGCTACAGTTTTAAACTGTACAAGTTCGGTGTTAAAATATTATGCAACTGCATTTCCTACCACTGCCGAATCTGTTAATATGTTTAGTCAACGATTTAAGAATTTTTCTGCAAGCGGTAATACACAAAATCATGTTCCATATCAGGAATATCAAAATTGCGAATACAAATTAAAGTTTCTTAAAAAGCAGCTTGAATTTTATCTTAACAATAATAAATATACAGTTGCTTACAATGAACTTGATGAGTTTATACGCAGATATTTAAGAAAATTCTTTCCAAAAGAAAAACTCGTTGAAGTTATATCAAATACATAGTTTTCTTCTCATCGTTCCCCGATGATAGAAATACAGGGCTGTTTCAAAACATTTGGAACAGCCCAACACCCCACAAGGAGGTAAATATGAAAATCAAAAGAATAATTTGTGCTTCATTAGCAGTACTTAGCTTATCAACAGCATTATTATCATCACCGGTAAACGCAGCACCGAAAATGGGTGATGTAAACCTTGACGGCATAATTAATATTGTAGATGTATCATTAACACAACAATATCTTACAGGAAATAAAAAAATAAAATTCTATCCTGCTTACGCTGACTTTGACCGTAGCGGAATATTGGATATTAACGACATATCTTTGCTACAACAATATCTATCAAAATCAATCATTGTGTATGGTGATTTTATATTTCAAATGAGCAGTAATTCAAAGTTGATTTCTCAATCATATTTTGGCAATGATACAAATGTAACAGTACCGGGATTTCTCCCCGGCTACAACTATGTAGTTACCGAAATCGGTTCTAATACATTTTCAAACAATTCAAAAATCGCAACAGTAACTTTGCCTCAAAATATCGGAAAGCTTAACGATAAAGCTTTCAATAATTGCAGCAAACTTACAACTGTTTATGCTTATAATAAAAACCTCAAGTGGAGCAATTCATTTTATAATTGTCCAAAATTTAAATCTATTCAGTTTAAGTGAAATTAAAGAATAAACCGCACCTTACATACCCCTTCTCCTTTTATTAAAATGAAGAAACACTGCAGTTAGTGCGGAACTGCAGTGTTTGTACTAAACATAACTTATTACTATATAAATGGAAGGAAATTTATGATTATACTATTTCTTATTATGATAATTATTTCACCAATTTTTATTGCTATTTCACTTTACAACACTGTTAAAGTTTACAGGAAAATAAAATATATAGACAAATACGGAATATTAATGTCGGTTACCTGGTTTGCAGTTGAAATCACAGGTATGATATTTTTATTTCTTGAAATTTAAAATGTATTTTAAGTTTCTATTAGCTTTCTTTATTTTGGATGATTTTATATATGTATTTTTACTTATTGTTCTATTTATATAGTCGATATTAAAGCTACGCATTATACTTTTGTTATAAAAAAAGTATATCAGAAACGCTATAACTAAAAGCAACAAATTTAATAGTGTTCCTAAAATGCTTCGAATTGCAATATAGAAAATTAATCCACCAAACACAAACGCAGCAAATGAAAGCAAAATAAAAAGTGTCGTATGATTATTCAAAATAACATCAAAAGACGAATTAGCATAAGATAAGTAATTATTAACCTTTTTGTATTCTTTTTCAATATCAGATATTTCTTTATTTTTTCGGTATCTCCAATCGGATAATATTTTCTGAATTTTCACATTAATGGTAACTAATGCCTGCATATATAATGTGTACTCTTCAATATCAAAATTTTCATCACGCTTAATTAATTTTTTGCATATACATTTAAACTCCTTAATTAATCTGTTGATTTTCCTTTTGTCGATTTTTTCAATATGTTGGCACCTTTCGACTACTTGGTGTAACTGAGTGTACTTATAATAAGATTTCTTTAAATCATCAATTTCGAAAAAATGTTCATAAGCATACTCGTTTAATTCATTAATTTTCAAAAATAACATCTCCTTAATTTTTTGATATACATATTATATCACATGCAAATTATTAATGTAAAAAAGTCAGAAAACTTTGTCAATCACATTGTTTAATAGAAATAATGTGATTGACAGACAAAAATGTTAATTGTAGAATAGAGGTGAAATATATGCACTTTAATATAGATGAATCGATAAATTGGAGCAATATGATGGATTGGGTTGTTTTTTGCAGTTGCCTTGTACTTTTAACCGGAGTTATCATTGATATAGTTAAATCAGTAAAAAGCAACAAGGAGTTATCTAATGAACATAAATCAATAAAAGAAGGCCAAAAAGATTTAAGTACTGACAACGAAAAAGTTAAGGACTTAATTCGTAGCGAAAATAAAGATACACAACAAAACATAGAAAAGGCGCAAAAATCATTAGAAAATAATGATAACCAAATTTACAGTTTATTAAATAATGTCGATAAAATGCTTATTAAAGAAATTGAAAGGAGTAAATATAAATATGAAAATCTAACTGATGAGCAACGCAGCATAAAAAATTATGTGGAATCTATCAACAACTTAATGAAAGAAGTTGAACGATTGCAAACACTCTCTGTTGAGCAACAGAAACAAATACTTGAATTGCAGTCAGAATTAAATCAAGCACAACATTTTAACAATAATTTTACACAACATATGTAATACCTGCCATTCAGCCTAAAGGCTTTATGGAGTAGTTGCAGAGGATATAAGGCGGTTAGCACTCCCGAATAAGGGGTGATATGTATGACCGAGTTAGTATTACTGATTATTTTGTTAGTAGAACTTCTTGAGATCATTAAATACATAAAAAAATAACCGCCCAACTGCCATTGGACGGTTATTAGAAATATAGCCTAATTACGGTGGCTAACCGCTTTAAACGGTTTCCTCTGTAACTACATTATATATTATTAATGTTTAAAAGTCAATATACCAATCGAAGCAGTTAAGTGAATACTTAGCTGCTTTTTATTATATGAAATAAGGAGAATAGCTATATGCAAGAAAGAGAAATAATATATAAAATACTTTTTAGTTCTGTAGCTCCATACCTTTTAATTACAGCAAATTTAATTATAATGGTATGTATTATCAAAATTTTATGGATTACAGTAAAAAACAAAAACAAAAAAATCAGTTCGGAAGCTATTGCTTTCTCTTGCGTATGTCAATTCTTCTATTATATACTGATGGACTTAGACTTGCACTTATGGTTATCTATTTTATTTTTATCAGCCTTTTTGTTATTTTATAATAGTGTTAAAAAATTGCAAGATGATATATATACTTTTCCAACGCAATTATTAATGATATTAACTATGTATATATTTATATGTAAATCTATTCCCATATTTTTTATTGCAATTCTTGTATCTCTTCCTATTCCGATACGATTACTGTGGATTGAAAATAAAGATAGATAAAAATTATTAACAAACAAATGATTGACAAACAATTTTGTTAATTGTAGAATGGAAGTGAAAGATACTAACTTTTATTGGAATGGATTTGACGAAATCTTTACGAAAGGGGTCAGAATTATGACTACACAGGAAATGAACACAAACATTACAAATACGAATGAACCGGCAGAGAAAAAAACGAATAAGAAAAAGGCTATTGGTATTGTTGCGGTTGCGGCAGTAACTGTGGCGGCGGTCATTATTGCTATGCTGACCGCTTGCGGAAATAAACAGCCTACTGCAACAGCAGATGAGGTTGTAATTGGTACATCGGTACAAACAGTTACTCAGGTGGTTACAGACGCACAGGGTAACACACATATAGAAGAAGAAACAAAAGTCGTTGAGGTTAAGCAGACACAGCCTTCGGAAAAGTCGGAAAAAGCAACGGAAGCAAATGCAGAGAATATGGCAAAGACCGACAGCAAGCAGAACAACGGCGGTCAGAGCAACAATAACAGCAACGGCAACAGCAATAATAACAATGCCGGCAACGGTCAGACAAGCAAGAGCAACGGCTCATCATCAGGCAGCACAAACAAGCCTGCAAGCAATTCAGGCTCAAGCGGTTCATCAAGTCAGAGTAAACCGTCAGGCGGTTCATCAAGCAACTCAAGTCAGAACAAGCCGTCAAGCGGCTCCGGCTCATCATCTTCAAGTAAGCCTGCACCGGCTACACAGCCTGCAACAAAAGACCCACACGAGGGCAAAACTTGGCACGATGCAGAGTACAAAACCGAAAAAGTTTGGGTAGTTGATGAAGAAGGCTACACTTGGCAATGTCCGATTTATGAAACACACGATAGAACAATTTGCAATACCTGCGGTGCAGATATTACAGATAATTGCAGTGAACATATAGAAGCTCATATGGATAAAGGAGAAAATGGTAGTTATCATAACGAAATGGTTGATACTTTAATTGGTTATGAAACTGAAACAGTTCCCGAAAAAGGACATTATGAAACAAAAACAACTCTTGTAAGAGAAGCCGGTTGGTATTAATCAAATAAAATACATCAATTAAAGCAGTTAAGTTTTGAACTTAGCTGCTTTTTTTATTACAAAAAAGTCTGAAAGGAGCATTGATATGAGCAGAAGTCCACCAAACTAACAAGATATATACTATCTCATTGAAAGGAGAGAAAAACTTAATAATGAAAATTCTTAAAAAGCTTACAGCCGTAATCATTTCGCTTGTTACTGTCTTTGCGATGTTTCCTATTGCTAATATTACGGCGAGTGCTTATTCGTATACAGGGCTGTCTGAAATTGGTAACAAAATTTTGCTTGAATCGTCAGCAAAGCCTATCCCTTGGACAGACAGCCTTGTAGCTTATGAGTTTAAAATTAACGGTGAGATTGGGTATTGCATAGACCCAAATACACCTGCACAGAAAACAGAGGGCAAGACTGTTGAATTTACGGACTTTTTTGGAGAAACAGGCAAAGAAGTAATTAAACTTGACCCAAATTCCAATAACGAGAATGAAAAAGCACTAATAGCTGCTCTTAATACCTTTTACGGTGTAGCTTATGGTGATTATTTCAGCAGCTTTGAGGTTAATGGAAAATCAGCTAAAAGCATTTTGGATAAATATATTAACAACTCTTTGTATGAGCCGTTGTTTGCCAAAATTGATAAGGAATTTGGCAGCAAAGCAAACGAGAAAAAGTATTATATTTTATCTCACTATGCTTTAAGCCAGTTAGAACATCAGATGTTAGGTGATCCAACATCTGAATGGAAAGCTTGGTATGGCGATACCGATACAATCATTAACGAGCTTGCTGATTTTGCCCATAGTATTGCTAAATCGTCAAGAAACTGGTCGGTAATTAAAAAAAGAAGTGAAAGCAGTAACTTTTACATTTGTCAGCCGAAGCCGTCTGACGGTACATATTGCCAACACTTAATTGTAAGAATACCGAAAAAAGCTAAACTGTATCTTAAAAAAAGCGGTACAAGCGAAGAAATCAAGAACCTGACAGAACAGACAACTGATAAAGATTACTTGAATTTCGCAGGTGCACAGTACACCTTGTATAGCGATGATAACAAAGCAGTTGCAGTTGCGGAGCTTGATAAAAACGGTAACATTGCTAAAATTAAGTATTCGTACTCCAATCAGGACTGGATTACAAAGAATTACTTTGAGCTTGGTTCAGGTCAGTATTACCTCAAAGAAACAAAAGCACCGGCAAACGGTTACTTTGCTCTTAGCGACAAGAAATACAATGTTACAGTCACAACAGACGATTGCAATAATGAAAGAATACTTGATATTCTTCAACTATCTGATACCGAAATCGTTAAGCTGAAATTCAAAAAAGAAAGCAGTAATCCTGATTTGACAACAGACAATGACTGCTATTCATTAGACGGTGGTATGTTTGCTGTATTTGCAAACAAAAAGAGTGCTTATGATTATCTTGCAGATAACAGTGTAAAGAATAACATCGTTAGATACTTCATCACCGACAGCAACGGTGATTGCAAAGCTATATCTAAAGACGGCAACTCTTGGGACTATAACGCAAATTCAGACCTGTATAAAATTGCATACAGTGACAGTTACTATGCTGTCGAAATGGCAGCACCGAAAGGTTTTAAAAAGTACAACCGTCCGGTGCAAATGGCTATAAATGGCACAAACGGTGGTTTTGCCGTATTATCAGCAACTATTTCTGACACACCTCTTAATGACCCTATAGGTATTAAAGTCCAAAAAAAGGATGCTGTAACAGGTCAGACAACCAATATGGCAGGTGCAGAATTTACTGTAAAATACTATTCAGGGTATTACTATTCTGAGAGTGAACTTGTAGGAAAATCACCTGAACGAAAATGGGTACTTAAAACTAATCAGAATGGTTACACTGATTTGAGCGAAAAAAATCGTGCAGATAGTGACTATGGAGAACCATTTTATGTAACAAGTGCTGAAAACCCTAACCCAGCTATGCCACTTGGCACGGTGACAATACAGGAAACCAAAGCCCCGACAGGCTACAAAATCAATCCTGAATTGTTTATCCGCCAAATTAAGGTTGATGAAGCCACAGGCTCAATCACAACCTTTAATGAGATTGAAGTGCCTGAACCACGAGATACCATTTACGGCAATCTTACAATCTACAAAACAGCCGATGACAGTAAGCGAGGAGCTAATACTGCTAAGGATGTATGGTTTAATGTCAAGTCTGATGACGGAGTGACAGACGAAAACATAGTAACAAAAAGCCAGGGCATAGACGGTGCAGCAACACTCAGCGACCTGCCTGTTTACAAAGCAAGCGGAGAATATGTAAAATACATAATCACAGAGCTTGGCTACAAAAATGCAGACGGTACATACTCGATACCTGACAGATATATTCCTCCTGCTAAAAAAACCGTTACGCTAAAGGAAAATGTTACTCTTTCATTTTATTTTGCAAACAGACTTCAAAAAACAGGTCTTATCGTTCAGAAAGAATCAGAGGACGGCATTGTAAGCGGCTTTTACTTCTCGGTAAAGTCTGATGACGGCAAAACAAATAAGGTGCTTATAACAGGCGAGGACGGCACTGCTCAGCTTACCAATCTTGCGGTGTATAACACAAGCAATGAAAAGGTTAAATACACAATTGACGAATTAGGCTTTAAAAATGCAGACGGTACATATTACTTCCCCACGAAGTATGTAAAGCCTGCGGCTCAAACCGTAACACTTGAGGACAGCAAGAGCATTATCGTTAAGATGTATAACTCACTTGTAAGAGGCAGTGTTCGACTTACAAAAACCGACGGCACAGACAATCCGCTTAAGGGCATTGAGTTTGAACTCTATAACACAAAAACAGGCATTGTTAATGTTATAAATAAAAGCAGTAGTATTATGTACGAAGCTGCCGACAGCAAGACGGCTGATACGGTAACAAAGCTCGTTACCGACAGCGACGGCAGAATTATTGTAAATAACCTCTTGCCCGGTGATTATTACTTCATTGAAACAGACAGCAAAGGTAATATGCCGTATGCAGGCAAGATTAACTTTACGATTTCGCCCGACAGCTTAGATACACTTGACATACAGCTTACAGTTAAGAATAACAGTGTCTTCATTCCTGAAACAGGCGGAACAGGCAACAACAGACCGATGTACATTGAAATCGGCGCCGCTGTATTAGCATTTACAATATTGGTAGGTGCTATTGGTTTAGGTATAAGAAAAAAGAAAAAACACATCGGCAAAAAGGCTCGACAGTAAATCTGTTGAGCCTTTTACATACAGTGGACAAATTGTCCGCAAAATTTTTTTAAGGAGGGGTTTTCTTATGAGAAAATCAATCAGAAAATCATTCACAGGCAAACTGCTCGCAGCAGTAATGATGTTGACATTACTCTTTGCGGCAATACCGACAGCAAGTGCGGCTACTACACTTAAGACAGACCAAAAGGTCAATATCAGTGTGAAATGCACTAAACCGGGCTATACTTTTGAACTTTTCAGAGTTGCGAACCTCAAGAGCACAACAGCTACTCCGTTCAAAACAGAATACAAATCACTTATAAATTCAATCAGTGCTGAAATTCTTGCAGGCGATTCAAAGGCTGCTCTTGACGCACTCGATACCGCTGATTTAAGTACGGCAGTATCACAGGGTACATTTACTTCATCGGCAACAAACACAACACAGAGCTTTTCAAATCTTGAACAGGGTATTTATTACATCAAGTGTGTTAAGTACCCTGCCGGTGTTACAAGTATCACAAACTCTGTTCTTGCTCTCCCGTATTACAATAACGGTGAGTGGGTATATAGCTACGCTGAAATCAATCTTGCAAGCAAGGTAGCTGACAGCACACCGTCAACAGAAAAGTCAATTACCAACAGCACAAAGAACAATACTAACTATACAGATGTAAGCCTTGGCGACACTGTAAACTTTAAGCTCAAGAATACAGTAGCAGGCTCAAATGACATTAAGCTCACAACATATGCTGTATATGATGATATGTCAGCAGGTCTTACACTTAACAAAAGTTCATTCAAGGTTACACTTGTTGACGCTAAAGGTGCTAAAGTAGCCGACCTCACCAAAGGCACAGATTACAAGGTAAATGTAACAAGCGAGGGTGAGGGCAAAAACACAAAGTTTAATGTTGCACTTACTTCCGAGTATCTTGCAAAGTCAGATTTTTATACAAGCAACGCAAAATTTGTTATTGTAACATATTCTACAACAGTCAACAAATACGCTGTAGTCGGTACAGCAGGCAACCCGAATGAAGATGTAAAACTTGAATACGGTAATGATTCAGGTGTTGACAGCGTTCCGGGCAATAAGGTATATGTTTACACTTATCGCATTGGTGTAAACAAGCTCGATGAGGCAGGCAATCCGCTTGCAGGTGCAACCTTTGAACTTTACAAGACAAAGGCTGACGCTGAATCACAGAAAAACGCTATTGCAACAGGTACATCAGACAGCAACGGCACAGTTAAGTTTATGAACTCCGCTAACGAAGAAATGAAAGTACAGAGCGGAACATATTACATTGTAGAAACTGTTGCTCCTGCCGGTTACAATGTTTACGGCAAGGTAATTGAAGTTGAAATCCCTGTTCAGTATAATTCGGTATTCACTAAAAACACTTGGGTAAAGAATGCACCGACAAACGGCGCAGTTGAAATTACCGTAACTGATACAATCGTATTCTTCCCTAAGACAGGCGGATATGTAGGCTTCATCAGAGTGGCTGGTGTGGCTTGTGTAGGCATTTCTCTTGCGTTGGTACTTGCATACCTCATCAAGAAGAAATCGGCTAAGACAGCTAAATAATTAAACTATAACAAAAGGGCTGCCGATTTATCGGTGGCCCTTGCTCACGAAAAATTATGAAAACTAAAATATTTTTTATATCCCTCTGCGTTCTTGCTGCGGTCGGAATAGGCTTTATAGTATATCCCAACATTGCCGATTACATCAACAGTAAAAGCAATGAAACAGTTATAAAAAACTACAGTGAAAGCACTCAAACAATGTCTGATTATGAAATCGACAATGAGCTTGATAAGGCTCAAAATTTTAACGAATTGCTTGCAAAGAGTGCATTAAACGATGAAGAAAAAGACGAATACAATGCAGCAATGTCAGAGTATGAGAACATTCTCAACTATGACGATATAATGTGTACTATCGAAATTCCAAAGATAAATGTTGACTTACCGGTGTATCACGACAGCACCAACAGAGAAGAAAAACTCAAAAACGGCTGTGTACATTTGGCAAACACTTCCTTGCCCATTGGCGGTGCAAGCACACACGCTGTTATATCCGCTCACTCCGGTTATCCTGAACAGGTGTTCTTTGATGAGTTGGACAAACTGCAAATCGGAGATACCTTTAAAATAAATGTACTGAATAAAACACTCACATACAAGGTGTGTGAGATTAATATAGTTGACCCTGACGATTCAAGTAAACTTGAAATTGAGAACGGCAAAGACTATGTGACATTGGTCACTTGCTATCCGTACTCAATTAATACGCACAGATTGTGTGTGCGTGGCGAAAGGGTTGAAGATACGATTACTGATACTGCAACAGCTGATGAGGTGATTTGCAATAAAAGTAATCGTGTTTATACTTGGTGGGATTTGGTTTATTTCTCTGCATTGCTCTGTTTTCTTATGTTTGTTATTTATGTATTTCGTGGCTCACCTTTCTATCCTTTTAAGGCTATTAAAGAATGGACTATTGCAAAAATCAAGTGGATACGCAGATTACTAAAGCAAAAATAATCTGTTAATTATCTTTTTCAAAATATTGTTTAATATTTTTCTCGTTTAATTTTGGAATTAATAAATCAAAAGAAAAAGATTTTAAATCATTATTTTTTCCTAATTCATCAATAATATCACGCATAGTTTTATTTGTTTTTGAAATTATTGTATTTATTGCCTTAATTCTTGCTAAAAAAGGCTCTCTGTCAACATAAGTTTCTAATTCTGCTTTTATTACAAATAATGGAGTATCTGGTTTAGCATCATAAATAGCAATCAATAACATTGTTGCGTTATATAACTGCTTTCTCATTGGATTCCATTTTTTATCAATCATCTCAGCTTCTCTTATATTATTCTTATTTAGCTTACCTGATACTGACGTACATTTTAAGGGATTGAATAAATCTGGTAATTTTTGATTTGTTAAGTTGCAAAAATCTATTGCGGTTGGTTTTCCACAATATATAATTTCTCTTTCGTTAGTTGTCTTTGATATGCAATTAAACATAAAATAACTATCTGTTATATCTCCCCCAGCATCACTTGATATAATTTTACCATTTAATAATTTGATGTGAGCAATTGGTATTATTTTGTATTCCTGAACTATTCTCAATCTTTTTTCATGACCTCTACAATCCATATTAACATCTCCATTCTGAAAGGACTGATTTATTTTGTTAAAATTAAAAATTGATTTAAAAGGAAATATATCTGAATTTTTGCAAAATCTCACTTGTGATGACGATATAGCAGATACAATGGCTACTATCATTGATAGAATTATTATAGATGAATATATTAAGCCGAGTCCTATTGAAAATTCTTTGCCATTAAACCAAAAAGAAGAATTAATTTATAACAAAAGAAATGAAATTTTATCCATGATGTCAAAAAGAAAAATCGATACAAATTACATTTCTTCAAGTCAAACAAGTGACCTATATTCAAACATATAACTAATTTTACTATATATCATTAAGATATAAATGTCAATATCAAACAATATGTTATAAAAAATTTGAAGGTATAACAAAATGAATATTAATATCACACCTATACTCTTCTTGTCTTCCAACACAAATTTTTTTGATACTATACATAATTTTCTTTTTTATTTATTACTTTCATTAATTATATTATATATCTTTTTTATATACAATGTTTTTAAATGTTACGGGAAGAAAAAAGAACAAAAGGAAATTAAAAAACAGAAAACGATCTCAAAAGTGCAAGTTATGATAAACGGAGGTACTGATATGGTAGAAAATATGATAGGTAAAAAAGTTTTCTTGATTGATGACTTAGGTGACGGAGAAATGCTAATGTGCAATGATACCGTTACCGCAATTCTTATAGAAGAAAACAGTATGAGCGTAAGGTGCAAAACATCAGGCGATGAATTTTGGACTGTTGGTAAAAATGCTTTTTTCAGCGAATGTGAAGCTAAACAAGCATTTAAAGTGAGGTGTGCATAATGGCTTTATTTTTCAATGTAATGAGTTTTTTAGCAATAGCAGATACATTTATAGTGTACACACTGTTTATTGCTTCAAATAAATGTGATGATTTATTAAATAAAGGATTAATGGATAAATGAAAATAAAAAATAAAATAATTGGTGTAATTACGAGTATTGTACTTATCAATTGTGGAATGTCTGTACTTGCAACAGGTTTTGATATTAATGCGGATAATAAAATTGATGTGAATGATGTTACATATTTGCAAAATGCTTTGTCTGATTTTGCAGAAGATACAAAACTTGATTTGAACAATGACGGCAGAATTGATGTAAACGATGTATCGTTTTTACAAATTGAAATCAGCAATCAGAGCGTAGAAAATAATACACAGATAAGTATATCAACAAAAGAATATTGCAAAAATGTCGGTGATACTTTTACGATTTCTGTTGATACAAATAATGATGTAAATGAGATCACCTTTACATCATCTGACAGTTCTGTTGCTAAAATTATTTCAACGGAAAAAAGATTGGCAAAAGTGAAAGTGAATAAAGTCGGCAATGCAACTGTTACTATAAAACAATGTAATAAAATAATTACAACAAAAGTAAAAGTTGAAAAAGCGAAGTGTATTGATATTTCCGAATGGAACTGTGATATTAATTTCAACAAAGTAAGAAATACAGGTGTCACTTGCGTTATTATTCGTGCAGGCTACGGCAAAGACCCGAACCAAGAAGATAATAAATTTCAAGAATATTATCGTCAAGCAAAGTCAGCAGGCTTGAATGTTGGAGCATACTGGTATAGTTACGCTACATCGGTTGACGCAGCTAAAGCAGAAGTTAAAAACTGTATGAACACAATAGGTGGAAAGCAGTTTGACCTTCCTGTCTTTTTAGATGTGGAAGAGTATCGCCAAGCTGTTTTGCCAAAACGAACTCTTACGGATATAATTTCAGCTTTTTGCGATGGCATAAAAAGCTATGGCTATGATGTTGGTATGTATAGTGCAAAAAGTATGTTAGTCGATAGTGCATATCCGGACGAGCTTTCATCTAAATATCTGATTTGGATAGCAGCTCCGAATACTTCCTACTCTGATTTGCCGTCATATGTTGATTTATGGCAATACAGTTGGAACGGCAAGGTTGACGGTATAAGAAACGATGTTGATTTAAACTACATATATAACTTAAATTGATTTCGATATTTAGGAGCAGTGTATTAAAATATGCACTGCTTTTAATATATAACAAATAAAAAAGGAGGTATAGATCATCAAGCGAAAAATCAACCCTGTATTCGTTATTGTATGTGCAGGAATTATTGTAGTAATGATTGCAGTTGTTATAATCGTAAGTCTTGCGGTTAATGGCAAAACAGAGAAAGAAGAAGTAAATACTACAGCTTCTTATTCAAGTTCAGTTATAAAATTCACTAATGCCGCAGAAACAACACAAAGTATTTCTAAGTGGCAAAACAGCAGTGAATTAGCAACACAACAATCTTCTCAAAGCGTTAATAGTGAACGCTCCGAAAGATCAGAATCGCAATCAAAAAGTGAAAGTAAATCTGAAGATTCAGAGCACGAGCAATCACAAGAACCTAACGAAAACAGCATAAACAACAGTTCTCATAATTCATCACAAAGCAATAACAACTATTACCGACCACAGCAATCTGAAACACCAAAACCTGAACCGACAAAGGTTCAAGAGCCTCAAACGACTAAAAAAGTTGAGAAGCCAACTTCAAAACCTACTGTAAAGCCGCAAGAAACAACTAAAGATAATATATATTTGTCTTATTCGTCAGTTTCTATACATACAGATGATGTTTTATTTCTTAACTTAATCGGAGCAGATAACGGAGTTTCATGGTCAGTCGGTAACTCGTATATTCTTCAAAATTATGGAGGTGGTGGAAATCAATGCAGCTTTAAAGCATTGAAAAGAGGGTCAACAACAGTAACAGCAACATATAACGGTAGGTCATATACCTGCTATGTAACAGTTAATTAACGGAGGTAATTTTTATGAATCTTAAAAAAATCAAAAACAAAGTGTTATCATTTTCAATCACATCAGCACTGATTTCATCTATAACAGCAATTAATGCTTATGCTGCCGATAACAACGCCGGTGTTGATATTTCGGGCGGCATTAATAAAGCAATTAATGAAGTAAAAGTACAATTTAAAGATGTAGTCGCAGTCATTTTTGGATTTTTGACACTTGTAGCATTAACAGTCGCAGTTGCAAAGCTTGTTAAAGGATTGCTCAGCCATCGTAATCAGGGAACTGAAATTCCATGGGCAGGAATCGGAATGGCATTTGGTGCTACTATTGTTTGTGGCGTGGTTGCCGGAGCAGGCTTCTTTGGTTGGTTTGGTTTAAGTTAAGGAGTAAAATATGTTAGATTCTTTACTTCTAATTCTTGCTGATATATTTTGTATGGATTTAACAAAAGACTTACACTATACAATTGCTCAGTTTATGTCTATTGGTCTTGCAAGTTGGTCAACCGACATAATCAATCAGAACAATAATTATACAACAAGCCTTTTTGATAATAGTATGGTTACAAATTTTTTGTTTTTTATAGAAAGCTTTGCCGGATTGCTTTTAGTGTCCGGTATAGCTTTTGCAGTATTTGACTTTGCTGTTTCAGTCGGTGAAGGTGAACGAGTTTCTCCTATTAATCTCTTATTGAATCTTTTTAAAGGTCTGTTAGCTTCTTTGCTTATAACTACCCTACCGGTATCCTTATTGATTTTCACAAATCATATCTGCAATCTTATTTGTCAGGCATTTACAAACGATTCGGCAATAAATTTTATTGTTCAATTTAATTCGTCTGATAGTTCCGCAAACTTTTTCTCCGGATGGGGATTCGCTATATTTATGCTGATTACATTTGTTTGTGTAATTAAAGTATTCCTTGCAAATATAAAACGAGGCGGAATTTTAATAATTCAAATGTTTGTCGGTTCTTTGCACTTATTCAATGTACCACGAGGATATTTAGATTCGTTTTCAGGGTGGTGCAAACAAGTAATCGGCATTTGTGCAACATCTTTTATATCAAATATACTAATCGTTTTAGGTGCGGTTGTATATTGTACTCAAGACGGTGCAGATGTATGGGATTTGATTTTAGCCACAGGTGTTATGCTTGCTGCGGCAGAAGCTCCGAGAATTTTACAGCAATTCGGACTTGATACAAGCGTAAAAGCTAATGTATCTCAAGCTATTTTTGCTACAAGCGGTATTACATCAATAATCCGCTCTTTTGCTCACTAAAAGGAGGCTAAAAATGAGAAAATTTTACTATCCCGATAATCTTACGGCAGTAAAGCTATATAAATACTGGACTATAACAGATTTATTTGTAATGGTAAGTATATTTGCTTTTTCAATAATAATGTTTTTGTCATTGCATATTTGGTTTTTTATAGCTTTTCTGCCTGCATACGCATTTTTGTCTGCCCGCTTTGTGGATTATTCAGTAATCAGATTATTTGTGCTGTTCATAAGGTTCTTGTTTACTGATGTACTTATTTTGAAATGGAGGCGATAAACTTGTCAAAAAAAGATCGCAAACTTAACAAAGCAATTAAGAACAATAATACAAGAGTGCAGAATTTCTTTGAAATAGCTGAGATTAAAGAAGATCATATTCTTACTACACGCAATGAGGAAAAATATTTTCTTGAAGTTAAGCCAAAAAATATTACTGTTCTCTCAAAACCCATAAGACTTGGTATTATTGACTCACTTACAAATATCATTTCTGAACTGCCTAAATCTGAAATTTTGTGTCTTAATAATTCACAAAACTATGAAAATAATATAAGACATCTCGAAAATCTGAAAAGCAAAGAAAATAATGCAGCCATTGCAGCTCTTGACATCAAAGACATTGAATATATGAATAATATAAAATCTGCTACGTCAACAAGCAGATCATTTTTTATTATTTTAAGAACTTCTCAGCAGGACAGCAGACAGCTTGTAAATCACGCATTGCAGCTATGTGCCGAGCAAAATTTCAATGTACAGCTTGCAGAGAAAAAAGATATTAAAAAGATGTTGTCGATTTATCTTGAGCATACATCATACGATGAAGAGTTGCCTGATTATGACGGCGAACAATACGGATTATCTAAAAATGAAAGCCTTAAAAATTTTGTGGATATAATTGCACCGTCAATTATGGACTTTAAGCACAGGCGATATTACATAGTAGGTAATACATACAGAAAAGTTTTTGCTATCAGAAGATATAAAACCGAAACAGAACAAACTGCAATACTGTCTGAAATCGGTGAAATGGGCGGTGTAACATTACATATATATAATGAAAGAGTTACACCGTCAGAGCAAGAAAAAATCTTTGAAAAAGCAGAACGAAAAAATATGGGTGATATTGCAGAGGCAAAAACTATGTCTAAGTCAATAGACAGCAAGGAAAATATTTTAGACATAGAAAAAATACTCAAAGAATCGCACCGAACAAAAGAAGAGTTTATACATTGCTCTGTTTATGTAGAAGTAATAGCTAATTCTCTTAATGAACTAAGAGATATGCAAATAAAAGTATGTTCAACGCTCAATAAAAATCATGTAAAATACGATGAATTGTATATGCAGCAGCGTGACGGTTTTGCTTCGGTAGCTCCTTTTGGACTTGATATGTTTGATAAAGAATTTGCAAGAGTATTACCTGCAAGTTCAGTGGCTAACCTCTTCCCCTTCAGCTACTCCGGCAAAACAGACCCTAAAGGATTGTTCTTTGGTCGAGCCGTACACGGTGGAAATATTCTTGCCGATATTGATCATCGTGATTCAGATAAAACAAATGGTCATATAGCAATCTTTGGTAACTCCGGCGAAGGCAAATCGTTTCTTATTAAATTACTTATATGTCTTTTCAGACAGCAACAGAAAAAAGTTTACAGTATTGATTCAGACAAGGAATGTATTGATGTAACTAACGGACTCGGCGGCACAAACATTGATATGCTGTCAGGCAAGTATTTTATAAATGTAATGCAGCCTCGCCTTTTGAACGATCCTCTTGATGACAGCTATACTGATGATGAACCGGTTGCTTTTAAACACAAAACGATTGTTTCTCAACATATAGCTTTTCTCAAAGACTTTTTTAAGACATACAATCCCGAAATGACCACAGCGGAATTAGATACGCTTGAAATAATGCTTGAAGAACTGTACAAAAAATTTCATATTACAGACAGTACCGATTTAAGCAAGTTTACAAATATTGATTTTCCGATACTGTCAGACTTGTTTAAAGAAGTTGAAAGACAGCTCAATATCTATGATGAAGTATCAAAAATTAGCGGGAAAGAAATGCTTTTCACAAAAGACACTCTCCGTAATCTTGCACTTTGTATTCGTTCAATATGTATCGGTACAGACTCAACTTTTTTCAATGGTTATACAAACATTCCAAATGCAGCTCACATTAACTTTGATGTAAAGAATTTGTTAAACACAAATGATAACTTAAAAAATGCTATGTATTTCAATATACTTTCATTTATGAATAATAAGTTTTTGACGGAAGGTAATACGGTTGTAATCGTTGATGAGCTGCACGAAGTAATTAAAAGTTTAATTGTAATTATGTATCTGAGATCATTTGTTAAGCGCGGCAGAAAGAAAAACAGCAACCTTGTTATTGCTTCACAAAATCTTGAGGATTTGATGATTCCGGGGGTTGTTGAATATACAAAACCGTTCTTCTCGATACCTACTCACCGTTTTCTCTTCTATCCCGGTACTGTAAATATTAAAGAATACAAGGCAATTACTAATATGCTTGATGAGGAGTGGGAACTTATACAGATAAGCAAAAGAGGTCATTGTTTGTATTGCTGCGGAAATGAACGCTACTATTTGCAGATTATCGCACCTGACTATAAAAAAGAATTATTCGGTACAGCAGGTGGTAAATAATGACTACAGCTGTTAAGTATTTTCTGCTCATCATTAATAATAAGAAAGCAAAAAATACAATTATAGGAATAGTTGTAGGTATTATTGTGGCTGTTTTAGTCTTGTTTATGTTCACATATGAATCCTCCGCACAAAATGCAGCACCAATAGCAGAAAAAGCAAAAGAAGAATACAGCTTTTGGCAGACACATACACCGAACAGTCAGAATTTATCTTGTCAAGGTGAACGCTATTGCTCATATTTTAAATCTTCTGTAACAGATTGGTGCTGTTATTTTGTCGGTTACTGTATTCAGGAATCCGGCTATGAAACTAAAGACTTCGGCTTTGCTCCGGGAACTATTATGTGGACAAACAACCTTAAAGAGCTTGGAAAATTAAAAAGTGCCGATGACTATACACCACAAGTCGGTAACTTGATTTTCTTTGATTACGGAGGCAGAAGTCATTATACAGCAACCGGTAATGTAGATCATATAGGCATAGTTATTGAAGTAAAAGATAATTCAGTTACAGTAATTGCCGGCAATGAGTACAATGGCCAAACCTCCAACTGGGCAACTGTAAGTTATGTAAATAAATACACATTACAATTAAACGATGACAGCATAGCTTGCTATGGAGCGGTTGGTTCAGCAATTGAAAAAGGTCTTGCAAATGTAACAAGAAATGTTATTACTCACAATGAAGTAGGTGTATTTTACAACGAACTTGATAACAGCGATTTCGGTTCTGTTATAGCTAATGATAACGGTGCTCTGTCAGTAGGTGCATACGGTTGGCACGGTAATAACGCATTATCGGTTTTGAAAAAAGCTTACAGCATAAGCAATGCTGAAATCAGCAGAGTAGCTATGTCATATTCAAATACGGGCAATAAGGTTATTACTGCAATAACTAACAACAGAGATTGGTCAAGCTACATACCTGACAGTTACACTTGTTCTTGTATAAAATCAATGCTACTTACAAGTGCTGGAATTGAAGCACAAAATCAAATATCAGCTGAAAATGCGGAAGATTACATTAACATTTGTCTTGAACATAATATTAATGACAAGCGAGCTATCGTTTACTGTGCAGATATATTAAATCAATTTGGCACAGACTCATTTGATAAAAATGTTTACGGCAACGGTCATAACGGTGTTTTATACGGTGTATCTAACGCAACTCTTGATTCTGTTTATTCTTCTAAAAGGGCTTGGAGTGACAGCAACTACAGCTATGAAACAAGACGAAAGTGGACATATGACTACCTAAAAGGCTTATCTGACACGGATTTCAGCTAACAAGTGTCCCACGGTGGGACACTTGTTGCTACTTTGGTATATGAAAGGAAGAAAAATGAAAAAGAAATTTATTATAGCAACGGTCGTTATTTCTGCAATAACAGTTATTGTAACAGGGTGTGGTTTGAAAGATGATACTAATAAAACAGAATCGACTACTGCTCCTGTTACAGTTGAAACCACAACTATGAACACAGAAAATTTGCAGCAAAGGATTGAAGAATTGGAAAGTGAAAAGCTCAAATATGACAGACTGTTTAATATTGAAGTCAAAGATGTCATTGATAAATATTGTCAGCTTTACCTCTCCTATTCTGGGTCACAAAGCAATAATATTTCTAAGCTCAAGGATTACTTATCAGATGATTATTATAATCAATTACAAACAACAATAGGTCACAGCACATACGATGATAATTATGAGCAAGCTACAGGCTTGGTACAATTGTATGTTTCTGACTATGAGGATAACGGTTCATTTAATGTTATGGCTATTTGCAGTCAGACAATCATATACAACGATGAAGTGTCAAACTCAAATGTAACATACAATTTCAATATGGGATATTACGATAATATATGTAAAATTCGTTCAGTCGAGAAAATCTTTTAAGAGGTGATTTTATGATACAGTCAGATAGATTTTTTAACAAATTAACTTTAACCAATGATAATATACCTGATGATAAATTATTAGGTTCTTGCTTTTATCTTACATCAAAAGTAATAGACGAAACTGCTGTTAATGCCAAAAATATTCTTAATTCAAACACTCTTTCTTTCGTTTATAACGCTTCTGTCGAATATTTATACCAAAAATATCTTGAAGATCCCGAAAAAATAAAAAGTATTTTTCGAGAAGAAAGAGAAAAATTTGATATAATTCCTAAAAAACAAAAAAGTCTTTATATTACCAAAAAGAGTTATAGAATGCTGATGTTTCTTAAAAGAGAGCTTTATATTTCAAGAGGATTTGTAATGCAAATAGCAATTGAGCAGTATTATAACTATCTTTGTTCAGATGAATACCTTACACTTTTAATTAATAAGCGTAATGAAGTTTTAAAGGAGAATAGCGTATGCAATCAGTAAACAAACAGCAGATAAGCGTTCAATTGCCTTTATCAACGATAAATAAAATTGAGAGCTTAAAGAAACTTGATGACGGCAAAACAAGCAGAAATAAGATAATTGAATCAGCTGTTGATTTTTACTTTGGCTATAAAACATCTGAAATTACGCAGGATTATTTATGCTCTATTGTCGGGCAAAAAGTTGAGGGTATGATAAATAACGCTTCAAATAGATCTTCAAAATTACAATTTAAAGAAGCTGTTGAAATCAATGTGCTTACCCGTATTGTTGCAAGTATGATGGAACTTGACAAAGACTCATATGATAAAATGCGTAGAAAAGCTGTAGAAGATGTTAAGGCAAGCAAAGGTATTATATCAGCATATGAAGCTCAAACATAACGGAGGCTGCTATGGTTGGCACAAGGTTTATTTTAAACTCCCGTTACTTTCATATAGCCAAACCCGGAGAAAAGCTAAGCGATCACGCCTTAAGCGGTGAGCATGCAGCAAATCTTGTACGGTATTGCGGTACAAGGGAAACTGTTGACAAAAACATTGATATGGCAGATGATTTACCGATTACTTTTAAGCAAAAAGTATCTGTTAAAGATTTACTTAATCTCTATACAGAAAAAGGTCTTAGTGCAGAGTGTGAAGAATACAAAGCTTATGAAGCTAATCCTACAAGAGCGAATGCTTCAAGTTTAATGCTGCATTTGGCAAATAAGCTTTCTGAAAACACTTCATTAAATTTATCGGAACAGAACATAGTAAATGAAGCTATCAGATTGGCACAGTTTTATGATGTTAAAAATCGACCTGCAACAAAAAAGCAAGAAGAAACCATTAAAGAATTTCTTGAACAATTAAATTATAAAGATGATGAGGATAAACCGTTGGAATACACCGATTATATCAATAATCCAACTATGTCAAATGCCTCCGCTCTTATTTCCATACTTGCAGAAGAGTTGCTTTTTAACGAAGCAGGAAATTTGATAGAATATACAGCCAAAAGACCGGGCGCTTATAAAGTCGGTGAGCACGGTTTATTTTCATCATACCCTGATGTAGATCTTGACAGAGTTGCCGAAGAAGTAGCAACGCACAATGGCAACATTTGGACTGACATTCTATCACTCAGAAGAGAGGACGCAGACAGGCTCGGCTATGACTGTCAAAAGCCTTGGAAAGATTTAATTATGTCCAAAGTTGACCTTATAGCAGAAGCTCACGGTATCAATATTAATAATCTGCAATGGTATGCTGCTATGCACGACACAGGACATCACCCTCATGTGCATTTATTTGTTTACTCAACAGAACCCAAAGAAGGATTTTTATCAAAGAATAATATCAAAAGTTTAAAATCTGAGTTTGTTAATGAAATATTTAAAGATGAGCGACATGAGATTTATATTAATAAAGATAAATACCTAAACGAGCTAATCAGTCAGAGTAAAGCTTTACTAAATAATCTGCTTTCCGAACCTAATAAATATATTTCCGATGAAACTTTAAAATACTTAGTTAATCAAATGTTGACCCTTTCAAGCAAAGATTTCAGCAAAGGAAGAAATACTTACGGCTTTTCTTCACCTGACAAGAAAAAACTTGTAGATGATATTCTAACCACACTTGTAAGCAATAACAACCAACTGTCAAATCTTTATGATAAGTGGTGTGATGAAAGCTACAGTTTGAGTAAATACTATTCAAAAAAAGAATTTGTAAAGCCTGACATTTCCAAAATTGATAAATTTACATCTATCAAGAATTATATCTTAGAATGTGCAAAATCTATGAATCAAAGCGGAACATTTATAACTGCAACTGATGATATTACGATTTCTCACCCACCGAATATTACAGCTCCTGCAGAAACAGAACCGCAATCAGCAGATGATGATAACGGTTTTATTGATGATACAAAGCCGGAAGAATACGAATATACAGAGTTACAAAAAATCCCCTCGTTTATACTTGGAAATGAAGGAAAGGAAGTTATAGATTTTAAAAAAGCGTATCAAAATTCAAGTGATTTGCAAACCAGAACTGCACAATCTTGCAGAAAACTTGCGGATTGTTATTACTACGGAAAAGGTACGGAAAAAGATTATAATGCAGCTCAAATGTGGTACGGTATTGCTGCCGACAGTTACGGTGACAGTATGTCTGCATATAAACTCGGACAAATGTATTTATACGGTACTAAAGATACAGAAATCAATAAAGAACTTGGCAACTACTATTGCAAAACAGCTTTTATTCAATTCAGAGATGGGTTAAAAAACAGAAATTACTTTTATGAACTCGAAAACGATTCTGACAATTTGCATTATTACAGTGAAGTTGATTCTTATGAAGCATATATTGAATACCTGTTAGGCCGAATGTACCTTAAAGGCGAAGGTGTTGAACAGGATTATCGCTGCTCAAGTAATGTTTTTAGTCTTGCTGCAAAAAACGGTTATTCGCATGCTTACTACTACCTTGGCAATCAATTTTATTATGGCCTTGGTTTTACTCAAGATTATGAAAAAGCATTTGACTATTACTTAAAAGCAGATAGAAAAGGTGATAAATATGCGGCATACAGACTTGGTAAAATGTGTTTGTCCGGTGAGGGTGTAAATATTGATATACAGCAGGCAGAGCATTATTTTTCAAAAGCAACTAAAACAGTTGTGCTTGCAAATTATGACCTTGCAAAGCTGTATGAGGATTATGCCGATGATTTTAATAATGTTTCAAAAGACTATATTAACGGCTTATATAAAAAAGCATTGGAGGGTATGATAGAACAAGAAGAAAACGATATACAAAATGCTTTTACAGAAATGCGTATAGCAAATATGTATCTTGCAGGAAAAGGCACAGATATTAACATTAATTCTGCAATTGAGTGGCTCAATAAAGCAGCTAAACAAGATAATCCAAATGCAGCATATCAGCTTGGTTACATATACTCTTCCGGAAAATACAATATCATTGATGAACAAAAGGCTAACGAAAATTATAAAAGAGCCTGCTTGGAATATGAGAAAGCAGAAGAAGAAAACAGTAATGTTACAGCTGAAAGCAGACTTGGTAAGATGTATCTAAACGGTTGCGGTGTTGAGAAAGATATTCAAAAAGCTGTAATTTGGCTAAAAAAGGCTACATTAAACGGTAGTGCTTCATCTGCATACACGCTTGCAAAGCTATACGAAAACGGTGAAGGCGTCGAAAAGAATATTGAAGAGGCATACAGTTATTATCAAATATCTGCTGTACTCGGTAACTTCTACGCAAACTATCAAGTCGGTAAAATTTCTCTTCAAAAGGGAGAAATTGAAAAAGCTGTTGAGAATTTTCAAGAAGCAGCAAAAGGAAATATATCTCACGCTTGGTTTAAACTCGGTAAAACATATTCAGACGAAAGTTACGGACTATATGATATTTCAAAAGCTCAGCTATGCTACAGTAATGCTTTAAATCTTTACATAACAGATTATACCCAAAATCCTGATGACTTTACAGCCTATAGACTCGGAAAAATGTATTTTAACGGTTTAGGTACTGATATTGACATAAATAAAGCTATACATTGGTTTTCACAAGCTGAAAAACTCGGCAATACAAATGCTGCCTATCAGTTAGGTAAAATAGCATTTGAAAACAATGATATTGAAAATGCAATAAAACATTTTCAATATGCAGCACAAGGAAATATATCTAACGCTTGGTTCAATCTTGCTAAAATTCATTCAAACGGAAGTTATGGCCATTATGATATTGCAAAAGCTCAGCTATGCTACAGTAATGCTCTAAATCTTTATATAACAGATTACAAGCAAAATCCTAATGATTATATTGCTTATCATCTTGGTGATATGTATTTAAAAGGGTTAGGAACCGATATGAACATTAATCAAGCTATATATTGGTTTTCCGAAGCTGAAAAATTTGAAAATGCAAATGCAGCTTATCAGCTCGGTTATATCTATCACTCCGAAAAATACGGATTACAAAACAATGAGCTTGCAAGTAATTATTTTAGAAAAGCATTATCGGCTTATCTTATCCGGTTTAATAACAATCAAACAGATTCAGAATTAGCTTTGCGAATAGGTACTTTTTATCAATACGGATTGGGAATCGAACGAGATATTGAAAAGGCTCTTTTGTGGTATAAAAAGGCTGTTGAACTCGGCAATATAAAAGCACAGCAAAAAATTGAAGAAACTAACACTCAACAGCAAATAACAGTGCTTAATCTTGCCTCTATAGCTGCTCATATGGGCAAAATTATAAACACAGAAACAATTGCCGCCGCAAAGCAAAAATACACATCTGATTCAAAACATCTAAGAGATGAAAAAATACAAAAAATACAATTAGGTCACGCTGTATCCGACAATTCAATCAGCTATGACTATTAGGGAGGTTAAAGAATGTCAAAATTTATTCCGTTTACAGATGAAGAGTTGTATCAGGCTCATCATAAAGATATTAAAGAATATCTTGAAAGTATAGGAGAAAAAGTTTTACATAGCGGTACAGAATATATGTGGGAAGCACATGACAGCGTAAAAATACGAGGTCATATTTGGTACAGACATTCTACAGGTGAATCGGGTACGGCAGTAAATTTTCTGATGACATTTTTTGATTTTAGTTTTCAAGAAGCAGTAATAACTTTGCTTGACGGAAATTACAAAGCTACAAGCAATTCAAAGCCTGTTGATTTTATAAACGAACCTGATATTTACCATAAAAAAGACAGAGTGGTTTTACCTCAAAAAAACACAAACAACAAACGCTTGTATGCTTATCTGTGCAATTCACGCTGTATTGATTACAGTGTTGTCAGATACTTTGTAAAAAAAGGTTTTATATATGAAGATAAAAGCAACCACAACATTGTATTTCTCGGCAAAGATAAAAAAGGAATAGTCAGGTATGCCGGATTAAAAGGTACGCTTACTGTTAAATCTTTTAAAGGTGAGATTACCGGAAGTAACAAAATATACTGCTTTAAGCACATTGGTTTGTCTGATGTGCTTTTTGTTTTTGAAGCTTTTATTGACTTATTCAGTTTTATTACTTTGTATCAGCTTGACGAAAACTGGCACACATACAACTATATAGCTTTAGGAGGGCTGAATTTAGAAGCTTTGAAAAAATGTGTTAAAGATTACCCGCATATAAAGAAAATCTATATATGTACAGATAATGATATTAACAGTTCTGACGGCAAAAATCACGGACAGGACTTTGCAAAAAAAGCACAAAAAGTATTTCAGGACAAATATAAAACTGAAATATTAACCCCTAAGCTAAAAGATTGGAATGAAATTTTAAAACAAAGGAGTCAAAGTTATGGGAAGTAGCTCAACAAGCGGAATTATTATATTTTCAATAATCGTTTTAGTTGTACTTATAGCTGCGTACTTTATATCATCAAGCGGCAAAAATTTAAACTCTATTAAAAGCAAGCCTGTCGGTGACGGCCAATTTGGTGACCAAAAATGGGCCACCAAACAAGAATTAAATAATAATCTTGTCATTATACCATATGAACCCGAAAAGTGGAGAAATGGCGAAAACAGGCCACAGCTTGAGGGCATTATACTCGGTGCAGTAAAAAACGGTAAAAAAGTATCTGCGTACATTGATATATCTGATAATCATACTCTCTCCGTATCTGCTCCGGGTGGCGGTAAAACATCTTCTTTCGTCTATCCTAATCTTGAATTTTTAGCGGCCGTTGGCAATCCTTTTTTCGTCACAGATACAAAAGGTGACGCTCATCAGACATATGCACCTGTTTTGGAAAAATATTACGGGTACAAAACTTATGTAATAGATTTAAGAAATCCTACTCGCAGTGACAGTTACAATCTGATGTATCTTGTCAATAAATACAATGACCGCTATGAATCAACAAAAAGTCTTGCAGACAAAGCACGGGCTGAAACATATGCAAAAGTTCTTTCAAACTCAATCGTACATATGGACGGTTTCAAAAGTGCAGGACAAAATCAATACTTTTACGAATCTGCAGAAGGCATTATTACAGGCGTTATCTTACTTGTATCCGAACTTTGTGAACCCGAAGAAAAGCACATAGTATCAGTTTTTAAAATAATTGAGCAGCTTCTTGAAATTGATCCACGAACAGTAAATAAAAAAGGAGTAATGCCTACAACTTATCTGACTGAATTATATACAATGCTGCCGACTAATCATAAAGCAAAATGGTTTATGTCTGCCACAGCCTCGGGTGCTTTTCAGACTACTGCAAGCGTTATGTCAACAGCAATGAGCCGTATGCTCTCTTTCATCGATACTGAAATGGAACAAATGATATGCTTTAACAGTGACCTTGATATTGAAAACTTTATTAACGGCAAACAAGCAATATTCTTTGTTGTTGATGAAAAATCAAGCACAAAAAACTTTTTGGTAAGCTTACTTGTAAGGCAAACCTATAACGAATTACTTTGTGCCTCTGAACATTTTGAGAACAACAAACTGCCGCATCGAGTATACTACTACCTTGATGAATTTGGCACATACACAGCCATAGAGAGAGTTGATCAGATGTTTTCTGCAGGCAGATCAAGAGGTATCATTTGCTGCCCGTTTTTACAAACGACGACGCAGCTTGATCAAAAATACGATCAGAATACAGCAAGCGTTATAAAATCAAGCTGTCAGAATGTAATGTTCAGTTACATAGCACCTACTTCCCCTGACGCAGAAACTTTTTCAAAAATGCTTGATAATCAGACGGTAATGTCAGGCTCTGTTTCACAAAAGCAAAACAGCTTTTCAAACAATAACAACGCAAATTCCGTTACTTACAATATGACAAAAAAACCTTTAATGACACCGGGGCAAATTAAAAGAATGAAAAAAGGTGACTGGGTGCTTATGAAAACAGGTATGCACCCGGCACAAATGAAACTCCTCAAAAGCGAGGACTGGGGGCTTTCACTTAATGAAGAACCCTATAAAGCAAAGAAAAGCACCATAAGAGAGGTAAGCTATGCCGACCGCACAAGATTATTTTCGGCTCTATTGAGAAAATATCCTACAGCAAAGGCATATACCCCACCTGTAGGCTCATCTGCAGAACCGGTGCAGACTCACGAAAAAAAGCCTGTACTAAAAACATATATTTAAAACTAAGTCTGTTGCTCTTGCAGCAGACTTTTTTAATTGCTTAATTCACACGGTCTTGAACAATTAAAAAAGTCCGTTTCAAGCAGCTTCAAAATACGGAGGAATTATAATGAAAAAATTAAATAACAAAGACATAGAAATCGCAGTAGAAATTGACGGCGTATATGCACAGGGATTTGGTATGCTTGCTCAAAAAGTTATGCTTGACAAAGAACTGCCTTTACAAAGCAAGGCTATTTATGCCTATTTAGCTTCTTATGCAGGTTCAGGTAAAATTTATCCAAAACGCAGCACAATACTTCGTGATCTAAATATGAACAAAGACACCTACTACAAATATCTGAACAGGCTTGTCGAAAAGAGTTATATTTCGATTTCAAAAGCTAAAGGCTTTCTAAATAAAAATGTGTACACCATATGCAGTAATCCTAATGCTATAGGTTGTCCACCGTCTGCTTCTGCAGAACATCATACACTTTCGCTTGATAATATTTACTCATACGGCTACGGAAATATGCCAAAACTAATTATGTGTGATACTCGTTTATCTGTTAAGGCTCGTGGTATGATTGCTTTATTCTATTCACTTGCTCAATCATCAAACACAGTATTTCCTACAAGAGATTATACTATGGAAATTCTCGGTATAAGCAAGCAGACATACTACAATACACTAAATGAACTTATAGCTTATGGCTATATATCCGTAATTAAGCGTAAGGGTAAAAACGGTAAGTTTTGTGTAAATAACTACATACTTAACACTAATCCTACAGTTATAGAGAAACAGCAAAAAGAAAGTAATAAACCGTGTCCTAAATTTTCGGACAATGTAAAAAATGCGATAAAATCTACACTCTCACCATGTCCTAAAAAACAGGACAATGAAAATAACCGTGTCCTAAAAAGCAGGACATTGCCGTGTCCTAATTCTTCGGACAATACCGTGTCCCAAAATTTCGGACATTATAACAATACCATATATAACAATACCATAAATAACAGTAAATCAGATCATAATCTAATCATTGACAGAATTAACCTTACTGTACCTTTTACAACTGACAATGACAAGATTATTGAATCGATTAAAGAATTGACAGATTATAGTGCATATCAAAGCTATGTCGCTTACGAGAATGATACATATTCAAGATTATACTGCAAAGCCGTTGATTTACTTTGTGATATGGCAACCAACAACACATCTCAAACCTATAATAAAACTACTATATCACAGCGTACACTTATTTATTCAATTAACAACTGCATAACTAAACACGGTATTGTTAAAGCTAACTCATTATGCGACTTAATTTCAGATACACTGTTAAATTATGAAGAAGCAAGCAAAGAATATGAAATCCGTAATTGTTCAAATTATCTCAAAGCGTTACTTTTTGACAACATTACAAACTTTGCGTTTAGCTTAGCCAAATTAGACTTGTAAGCGATTTTTATTGTCTGCTGATGTAATTACTCTTATAGGGAATAAATCGAATTTACGCAAAAAGCGAAGCTTTTTCTTTTCTGCTATCGGCATTTTGTCAAAATTTTGTCTTAAAATTTTGGCAATATTAAAATCAATGTTACTAAAAAGTCAGCTTTTATCTGATAAAAATAAAACAGCAATCTAAAAGTGATATTAAAAGCTTAGTCGATGATATTAAAGTTAATGTTATCGAAAATGTCGGCACTGCCGACATTTGTGACCGACTTAATATTGCTTGCAATATTAAGTCTTTATCCTGCAAATTTTACTACCCTACTTTCCGTGGCAAAATATTGTTTTGGTGTCCCACCGTGGGACAGTTATTGCTTACCTCCTCAAGTGTCCTACGGTGGGACACTTGAACTTAGTAAAAAGCTGCTGTTTCTCAAAAGATTACTTCAAAAGCAAAACTACCGATAAATAATTGCAGGTTAAAAAGAAAATATACTCAACGGCAACAGCGTAAAAGCTAAAATATGCAAGGTTTTCAGGCTCGGCAAAAGCCCCTAAAGCAGAGAAAAAAATAGAACAAGACGATTGCTCACAAAAATGCAACATAACTTACGCCGGCAGCTCTCCCCTACACTATTTTAAAGCTGACTGTAAATAACTTTTGCAAAGACATAACCTGTGCAGCTACTCACCTATAATTAAACACCCGAAAGCAGAGAAAAAAATAAATAAACACCCTCATTGTTTGCCCACAAGTGTCCCACGGTGGGACACTTGGATGAAATATATTAATAGAAAGGAGTCAAAAATATGTTAAATCGAATTATTTTAATGGGCAGGCTTACGGCCAATCCCGAACTTAAATCAACTACAACAGGAAAGAGCGTGACAAGCTTTAGCATTGCAGTTGAACGCAACTATAACAGAACCGGGGAGGAAAGAAAAGTTGATTTCTTCAATATTGTCTGTTGGAACTCTACAGCAGAATTTGTATGTCGCTATTTTGCAAAAGGCAATATGATTGCTCTTGAAGGCAAACTACAAAGTCGTACATATCAGGCCAATGACGGAAGTACACGCTATGTAACCGAAATTGTCGCAGATACAGTATCATTTACCAGTGAGCGTGTGCAAAAAGCAAATAATAATAATAAAGACTCTTCTTCAACTACATCTGAACAGCCGCCCTTGCCCTCACAACCCGATTTTGAAAATATGACTATTGATGATGATTTACCGTTTTGATAACTAACAAGTGTCCCACGGTGGGACACTTGTTAAAAAATCAAAATATTTTGTGCAAGAATATTGCATAAAATATAAGTATAAGCTATAATATTAATATAAAACAAATGCAAAAATTTGATTGCGAATTAAGGAGAATAAGTATGATAGTTGAAATAAGAATTAATAACTGCTATATTTTCAATCAAGAAGTTGTATTTTCAATGAACGCAGATATGCGTAATAAAAGATTTATCACTAATGTTCATAAAGAAAACAATTTCAATATATTAAAAGCTGCCGGCATATATGGCTCAAATAATACAGGTAAAACACGCTTTGTTAAATGTATAGCTGATATTAAAAATGCCCTGTTAAACAGAAAATCAAGACTAATGTCTAATTTATTTACAGACAATTCAATATGTGAACTTGGCATTACTTTCTTAGAATTTAACAGAGAATTTTCATTTGATTTTAAATTTGATGAAAATAAAGAAGAATATATATATGAATGTTTTTCAGAAATAATAAAAGACCAATACGGCAACGAAAAAACACAATGTTGGTTCAAAAAAGATGTGAAAAATAAAGAATATTACTGTGCAGATGAAAATTTAGATACAATGTTACCCGTTATATCAAATAATAGTCTGTTCTTTTATCAGATTGATACAACAAAATTCAAATATCTTGATGAAATGAAAAAAATACTAATCAGCTTTGCAAATAAAATTGATATTGTTAATATGAATAATATTCCTATCAAGCATACTATTGAGCTAATGAAAAATAAAAACAATCTTCAAAAAAAGATTGTTGAATTTATAAAAAACGCAGATTTATATATGGATAATTTTGAATTTGTTGATATGGATAAAATAAAATTTTCCAAAAAAGATGAAGGAAAAGCTGATGAAAATGCACTAAACTTACCTAACAGCATTATGGATCAAATTCGTTTAGTTTCAACATATAAAGGTATTCAAGTACCAAGTATGATATTTGATTCCACCGGAACAAAGAAAATAGCAGCATTAGCAAGCTATGTTATTGAAGCGTTGGAAAAAGGCCGAATTTTAATTATAGATGAACTCGACAGCAGCCTTCATTTTAAACTTACAAGAGCCATAGTAGCTATGTTCAATAATGAATTAAATACTAAAGCACAAATGATATTTACTGTTCACGATATTAATTTAATGGATTGCAAAAAGTTGTTTCGAAAAGAACAAATATGGTTTGTTCACAAAGATAAGTACAATGTTTATTTTTATTCACTTGCTAATTTTACAGCTCAACAAGGTGTGCGTGAAACCACAGATATTATTGAAAAATACAAAAAAGGTGCTCTCGGTGCAATACCGGAACCTGATTTAATTAATACGCTAATAAGTATTCATAATGATACAGTGAAAGGAGGTACATCATCTGATGATGAATAACCTACCTATATTTTTTGACAAGCAAAGAATATGTATTATTTGTGAAGGAAACGAAGAATACTTTTACCTTGACAGACTTAAAGAGTTACAAGTATGGAACGAACAATACCATATAGAATTAGTTAATGCTAATGGAAACGGTAACATACCTGCAAGATACCAAGACCGCTATAATAGTGACTCATATGATATTGTTCTTGTATTCTGCGATACAGAAAAAAAGCCATATGAACAGTACAATGACATAAAGCGTAAAATCAATGAATTTCATGGAATTGACAATATAGCTGACTCACTAATCATATTCGGTAATCCGTGTACTATGCAAATTGTTTCAAAACATTGGACAGATGAAAATCTCAACACCCCTGCCAAACCTGTAAATGCTCCGTTAATTAAGCATTTTACAGGCGTAGAAAATTATAAAGCAAAAGCTAATCAAATAGAAAAAGCTATGCAATTTATTACAAAGGAAAACTACTATGATATGAAGCGAAGAGTTCAAAATTTAGAATCTGATGACAGCATAAAAGGAAGCAGCAATTTTAAAAGTTTTTTAAAACACTTTGAAGCTGACGATAGTAGCTGGATTGAAAAAATAAACGAAAAACTTTTAGCTGAAACTGAATAATCATTTATCCGCAAGTGTCCCACCGTGGGACACTTGTTGCAGAAAATCATTGACATATTATTCTGCAATGTGTATAATAATATTGTAGGGAGAAATCCCAGAGAAAATACGCTTACTGATCGGCGTTCCTAAATTGACAGTTTGATTGAATATGCCTACCGTTCGGCGTTCCTAAATTGGCGGTTTGATTGAATATGCCTACCGTTCGGCGTTCCTAAATTGACGGTTTGACGAAAAGCCTCTTACCTTAATGGTAGGAGGCTTATTTTGTAAAAGACAAAGGAGAAAAAATGAAGGAAAACAGTTTTTATTTAATTGATAACACTTATATTAAATTAATCAATAATTTGGGCGGTAAATACGGTGACAGTAAACAGCGTCCAATTTATTGTTGTATTAAAGATAAAAATATTGACGGATTATTTTGGGCTATACCAACAAGTGATATTTCTCACAGAACTCAAAATCAAATTGCCAAGTATAATAACTACATACAACTACCAAAAAATGATATTCGTTCTGCGTATTATCATATTGGTTACACCAATAAACCGGCACTATATAGAATTAGTAACTGCTTTCCTATCACAGATAAATATATTGCTAAAGCATACATTTCGCAAGGCAATCCCCTTTGCTTAAAAAATAAACAAGAAATTGAAATTATACATAAAAAATTACTGCGTATTCTGTCTTATGAAGGTCGTTTTCCAAATAGACTTGAACAACACATAACCGATATAAAGAATTATCTTATAAATGAATTACAATTACAGAATATACTTCTACCTAATCAAATACAATCACCACAACATTTAAATAATTTTAATCAAAACATATAAATAAGTGTCCCATCGTGGGACAGTTAATTTGTTTTTCCTGCAATTCTAAAATATCAAATACTGTTATTTTGATACCGCAAGTGTCCCACCGTGGGACACTTAATTTGTCTTTTCTGCAATTCTAAAACATCAAATGCTGTTACTTTAATACCGCAAGTGTCCCACCGTGGGACACTTGTTCTTTTTGTGCAACGAACACTCCGATTGTATCGGGAGTTTAGTCTTTACAAAAAAGAACATCTGTGATAAAATATCACAAAAAATCAAAAAAGGAGTAAATTATGAAAAAGTTTATTAAAGACAATGGAATTTACGAATGGATTTTTATAACACTTATCCCATGTGTTGCCCCCCTAATATCATTAATACCAGATATATACATCTCTGCTAATGCTAAAAATATTATGTTAGCATTAATAGCGATATTTAGCATGATAATTTCAATAATAATTTTAAGAAAAAAACAAAAGAAAATTAAACTAAATAACACCAATGAAATAACAGCCTTTGCCTATACGAGTGCCTATAAAACCATTCAAAACAAACGCAACAGATTGTTACAACGTACATATGACAATAAAACTAATTCTGATAAGATAAACTTTTCTGAAAATATCTTACCTTATAATGTACACGACTATATTGAATATATATGCTATGAACTCAACGCCCTTGTTTCTCAAATAACATCAATCAATTATGAATATTTATCTGTTTCATTTATATATAGATATTCCGAAGATACTGATAAAAACGATACAAATTGGAAATGGATTACAGGAAAAGAAATTGAAACAAAACTAGATTTAAATGATTTCGTAAATTATGAACACACCGTCTACTATCAATTGATTAATTCGAAAAAAAAATATATATATATTGATGATAAAAAAATAGGAGTCGATTTAAACCAATATCATATGGGAAATCGTGATAAAAGCTTTAATGGAATAGGTTCCATATTTTCGACAAAAATTAATTTCTCAAATAACGGTAAAGTTTTTGTCCATGGAATATTAACAATATCTTCCTACGGAGAAAAATTCACATCTAATATTCAAAAAGAATCTCTAGTTGGAAATGATTTTAAAAACCTATTTATATATAGAGTACTTCCTTATTATGAAAAACTCATACAAACAGAACTAGGATATATGTATTTTAGACATATATCAAAAAATAATATTATTAAATAATTCTATTAATATTCACTTTAGAAATATTGATTTTTAAACATATATATTCAAAAATTATTATTCGCTTTATAGCCTTTAAATAAGCAATTAATATCAATAGATACTTTTATTTCTATAAAAAATTTTAGATTTCTTATATTTATCTCTCAGGATAGAACCTAAAGAAACAAAAAAGATGCTGTTTTTTTACAGCATCTTTTATTATATTCCTTGTGTAAATTCATTTGTAGGAACAGGTGGTATTTGATTTGGTAAGATTGGTTGTTGAGTTTGTGACAACTGAATAGAGTATTCCTGACACTTTTGCTCAAGAAAAGAAAAGTCACAACTGTTTTTAACAAGTGTTGGGCTTTTTGCAAGCATTACCCTTTTATGCGTTCTTTTAGCTAAATTTCTTATAGTATCTTGATTGTCTTTACAATATTTAAGCTCTTGGGCCAACAAAGCTCTGTACTTTAAGTCCGGTTCAATATCAATTCTTCGCTGTTTAATAATTTCTAACGGAACAGGAAACATATAATTAAACCTTAAAGATGAGATTGTATTTCCGTTCTTATCGCAAATCAGAAAATTATCAGGTTTCTTAAATTTATAAGATGATACTGGGACAAAATAACTTACATCATTAATCTTAAGTACAATACCACATATAAACTTAGGCTTATGATTTTTACCATAATCCATATTCGGAACACGAGTAAAACCCCGCTTTATACTCTCGGCCTTTTGTAAGTATGTAATATAACTATTTGGTACAATATAAAAATCAAGGTCTTTCAAATGCATTTCTCCTTAAAACAAAAAGGGAACGAAAATTCGCTCCCTTTTTTATACATTACGGTCTGCATTTAGAGCTGCAGAGCACTCAACATAAATCACCTACATTTAGAGCTGCAGGGCACTCAACATAAATCACTTGCATTTAGAGCTGCAAGGCACTCCTCATTAAAGACACCATTGTGTCCACTTATATTATATGATATATTTATAAAAAAATCAATAATTTTTGAAAATACTTTTTAAATTCTCTTTTTGATTGGTTGAGAGAACCGCTTTTATTATAGTCTTATGAAAAGCAATCATCAATAATAATACCGTATTACTGCAAGTGTCCCACGGTGGGACACTTGTGTCTTTAATTAAAACTAAAGATTAAATTCAATTTTTAACTTTTTAACTATTTCACTTTCTTTTCTTACAAACTCTTCTAAATCTGTTACTATACTTGCAATTTTTTCAATAATAGCGTATATATTATATCTAAATTCCTCACCACAAGCATCACCCACATTATTATCATCATTATAATCAACATATCCATATACAATTTCAATACTTCCTGAAGATATTTTATTATTGTTATCATCAAATAAATCAATGTCAAGAGTATCCATTCCACCATTTATACAAGAAAGATTCAATGGTTGCATTTTTAATTTATATTTTCTCTTGTTTTTATCATAAAACAACATTGTATCGCCATAATCTAAAGAGTCTATATTTTCAAAGTTTAAACAAGAAAAGTCCAATATGTCAGCTTTTCTTTCAATTATATCTATTAATGAACTTAAATTATCTTCATCTAAATTCATATCACATATCATAGCTGATTTATTAGCAAATTCGCTGATTTCACTATAATTTAATTGCATTAAATAATTTTGAAATTCTTCTTTATAAAAATATGGAAAATCTTCTAATTGTTCATAACATTTTGCAAAGCGTTCTGATAACGAAACAATTTCATTTGAAAAATTTGAATTACGAAAATCTTCTATAAATTTTTCTTCAAATTCACCTAAAGAAGTTAAGCCGGCTGATGATCTTTGCATATCATCAAAATAAGATTCTACTTCATCTTCTTCAAATTCTTTTTCAAAAACATTGTACAAATTAGCGTTATTTACTTCATCTTTCAAACACTTTCCGATTAATTTATTAAACTGTAGAACATATTTAAATTCAGCATTAAGTCCAATGTTCTGAATTTCTTTTAAAATATCATTGTCCAAGGATTCTTTATTATCTTTTTCAGAAAAATCTTTTGGGTTGTCAGAAACAAAAAATATTTTATCGTCATGATTAAACTTATTATTCTTCAAGAAATATAATAAGCTTTCAATTATTATACCATCGGCATAACAATCCTTACTGTTTTCATGAAATGGTGCTTTCTTATAAATTCGTCTTATCAAACAATTATATACAATCTCTTTATTTTCTTCAATAATAATACAATTATCATGTTTAAACAAATTTTCTTCAAGAATGTTGCAAATCTGTTCAAATATTTGAGAACTATTTTCTTTATATTTTTCTCCTAACATATTTAATTTTTGACTAATGGAAGTTTTAGTTTCTTCTACATCAAAATTGCTTTCGGAATACCCTGTATTAATGCCACATATATTATTAACACTATTTTTTGCATCTTTAAGTTTTTTATCAACATTTCTATATTCTATCCCAAGATTTTTAATAGTTTCGTGTACTACAATAGATGGAACTATTAACTTAATTTCATCGAAATTAAGAAGTTCAATGAAATTTAGTAACATATCGTTTTTTATGTTATTTCTTCTATCAATTAACATATTTATATAAATATTTGTATCCAGTAATATATATTTCATAAAAAGAACTCCATTTTATTATTAATTATATTGACAAAAAGTTATAGGAATGATAAAACAATAATGCTTATACAAAGCAAATATTTATTTCAAGGAGAATACATATGAATTTTTTATTTCTAAAACCAATCGCAGAAACCATCAAAAAAGAACTTAACATTGACATTAATTCCGATGAGTATAAAAACACAATTTTTAGTGTTGACAGCATTGAAATTGAAAATCCCGAAAATTTACCTTTCGACAAGACATATAGGGGAGATATTATGATAATCAAAAATGATAATCCTATTCATCACTTATTGTACATTGTTAAAAGTCACGAAAATATTCCTGAACAGTCCGTTTGTCAAATTTCTATTGATGAGTCTGCACAAAACAGCATTGATTCCGAAACGAATTAAAAATCAAGCTCTTTGAGGATATATGTTCGCCACTCACCATTTACATTGCAATCTTTAATATATCCTAATTTTTTTAAATCTCCTTTCCATTTCAGAACCATATCTTTGGCTTGATGATCAGGATTTATATTAGCATAAGTAGCCTTTATCATTTTACTAAGACTTACATTAGGACACCAATCAGTACCGTTTGCTTTAGCTCCGTCGTAAAACAAGTGATATAAATTCACAAGATATTGCCTATAAAAGCCGGTAGGATTTTCCTTTTGAGAACGCAAGTATTCAATCTGATGTTTAATTTGTTCTTCTGTCATAATTAATACCTCCATCTGTCCCACCGTGGGACACTTAATTAAATAGTAAAACTAAATTTAACTATATTTTCCATTATATATTGACATTTTTCTCTTAAAATGGTAAAATGTGAGTGCAAATAAAATAAGCCCCTCAGCTTATCAGTGACTGCAATCACTGATAAGCATGCGCCCCGAGTATGACCGTACTCAGAACTTGAGAAGCTAAACAAGCGTATTGTTCTATTTTATGCGCTTTTAGATACTTTGTCAAGACCTGTACTATTTATCCGGTGGTGCAGGTCTTACTTTTTTGCAAATAAAAGTTAATAAAGGACAGATAGGGGTATTTCTTTCCACTGCGGAATCGGTGTGCAACCACCTATCCCTTTGTGTAGTTACCTCGTGGTTGTTATCGGCTTGAACTGATGTTAGCTAATGCGACAATCCAACGAGAGGAAGCGACTATCTGAAACCTATTACTGTTAAATAAACAGCAAAGCGATTTAAGTAGTTTTGCTTAACTATTTAAATCACTTTACTTTTGGCTGGGCTGGCGGGATTCGAACCCACGGATGACGGAGTCAAAGTCCGTTGCCTTACCGCTTGGCGACAGCCCACCGTTTAAACCCAACTCGTGGTTTTTAAATCAAAAGCCGCACAAAAGTAAAATGTGCGGCTTTATGGTGACCCATCGGAGATTCGAACTCCGGACACCTTGATTAAAAGTCAAGTGCTCTGCCAACTGAGCTAATGAGTCAAATGGGGTGGAATGACGGATTCGAACCGTCGGTCTCCAGTGCCACAAACTGGCGCGTTAACCAACTACGCTAATCCCACCATGTGGCGCGGCAAAAGGGACTCGAACCCCTGACCTACTGCTTAGAAGGCAGTTGCTCTATCCAGCTGAGCTATTGCCGCATACTTAACTTAAAATTTCGTATCACTTTAAGTCAGCTCTGTTATTATACATCAATAAAACACATTTGTCAACACTTTTTTGAAATTTTTTCAATTTTTTTATTTTGGTTTGATATATGGTTAAATAACAGCAAATTGAAATAAAACAATACCTAATAGAGTACAGCCAACTGCGCTTTGCAAATCAGCTGTACTCTATGAATTTTTTTAAATTAAACAGATTCAAGCTTTATGCTTTCGCCATCTGATGTAATATTTATTGCCGATAAAGGAGTTGCGCCTGCCTCAATCATAGCATTGGCGATCTTCTCCTCTACCTCACGCCTGATTGTATTTCTTAAATCTCTTGCGCCACTGCTGCCGTTGCAAGATTTCTTAGCGAGATACTCACAAGCCTTTTCATCAAAGGTGAATTTAATGTGCTTTTCTTCCATTGTAGGCACATACTCGGAAAGCATAAGATTTGCAATCTTAACAAAATCGTCTTCCTTAAGACTGTTAAATACAATTATCTCATCAACACGGGCGATAAACTCAGGACGAAGGAACTCTGAAAGTGCTTTCATTACCTTTTCCTTAGATGCTTCTTCCGATGATTTGCCAAAACCAAGTGCATTTTCCTTATTTGCAGAACCTGCATTTGATGTCATTACAATTACAGTATTTTCAAAATTAACTGCTCTTCCATGTGCGTCTGTAACCTTGCCCTCATCAAGAATCTGAAGAAGAATGTTAAGCACATCAGGGTGAGCCTTTTCGATTTCATCAAAAAGTAATACAGAATACGGTCTGCGTCTTACCTTTTCGGTAACCTGACCCGCCTCGTCATAACCGACATATCCGGGAGGTGAACCGATAATCTTAGAAACGGAGTGTTTCTCCATAAACTCAGACATATCAAGTCTTATGAGTGTTTCGGGAGTATCAAAAAGCTCGTGACTGAGCACCTTTACAAGCTCGGTTTTTCCTACGCCTGTTGGGCCTACAAAGATAAATGATGCAGGTCTGCGTCTTGGAGAAATCTGTACTCGGCTGCGCTTAATTGCAGACGCAAGCACCTCTACTGCCTCGTCTTGACCGATAATTTTCTTTTTGAGTGCATTTTCAATATCTGCGAGCTTTGCAAGCTCATTCTCTCTTATTCTTGAGGCAGGAATACCTGTCCAAAGCTCTATTACAGTTGCAATATCTTCCTCTGTAACCTTAGAGATGAGAGTGTCGGGGTCAATTTTTGAAAGCTCAGAATCAACTCTTGCAAGAGCGGTATTTACATTTGCAAGTTTTTCATAGTCAATCTCTTCGGCTGTCGAAATTGCCTCTTTCTGCAAATTGAGCTTTTGCTGCTCATCAATAAGCTTGTCGTGCTTTTCCATATCCTTGTTGCGGAGAGCGGCGCAAGCGCAGCTTTCATCAAGCAAGTCAATGGCTTTGTCAGGCAAAAATCTGTCTGTAATATATCTTTCTGAAAGCACAACGGTTTTGCGGACAATTTCATTATCAACAATAACACGATGGTGCTGCTCGTAGTAGCCCTTTACACCTGCAATTATATCAACAGTTTGTGCAATGGTAGGTTCGCCGACCTTTACAGGCTGAAATCTTCTTTCAAGTGCCGAATCCTTTTCTATGTATTTTCTGTATTCGTTAAATGTAGTAGCACCAATAACCTGAACCTCGCCCCTTGAGAGCGCAGGCTTAAGAATATTAGCCGCATTCATTGTTCCCTCGTTGTCGCCTGTACCTACAAGTGTGTGTACCTCATCAATGAAAAGAATAATGTTTCCGTTTTCCTTAACTTCGGCAACAAGTCCCTTGATACGGCTTTCAAACTGACCTCTGAACTGAGTGCCGGCAACGAGCGACGCAAGGTCAAGCAAATGAATTTCCTTGTTTTTAAGGCGCTGCGGTACATTTCCGTCAGCAATTCTGAGAGCAAGTCCCTCAGCAATAGCGGTTTTACCTACACCGGGTTCACCGATAAGGCAAGGGTTGTTTTTTGTACGGCGAGAAAGAATTTGAATTACTCTTTCAATCTCTTTATCTCTGCCGATTATATTATCAATTTTGCCCTCTCTCGCTTTTCTTGTAAGATCCTCACAATAAAGATTAAGGTGCTTTCTGTTTTTATCTTTTTTGTCTTTCTTTTTTCCGCCCGATTTTCCCGAACCGTCTGCTTTATCGTTCTCGCCGTTTTTAGCTCCGAAAATATTATTAAAGAACGCAGGGAAAGTTGGTGCGCCATGAGAAAAATCATCGTCCTCACTGCCCGCATCTTCACCTAATTCGCCCATACTCTCGGCTAAATTATCAGCGCCGAGCTGCTGCATAAGCTGAGAAATGTCGCCATTCTCGCCCATATTTTGCATAAGGGAGTCCATCTGATCCTGCACATTTTCAAGATCATCATCGGAAATACCCATTTTATTTATTAAGTCCTCAACAGGCTTTATGCCCAGCTCTTTTGCGCAAGTAAGGCAATAGCCCTTTGTGGCTTCGTCTTGTGGATTGTTTGTTGAAACAAAAACGACAGCAGGTCGTTTTCCGCATCTGCTACAAAGCATAGTCTGCTCCTTTATAAATTAATTATTAAAGCGGCATTGCCGCAGTTTAAACATCATTCAAATTAAACATTTGTTATTTGATATGATATATAATATACCATATCAAAGATTTTTTCAATTCTTTTTTGTCGTTTTTATAAAAATTTTAGTAAAAAAGGATTAATACTCGCTTTTTTTACTCTTTTTTGCCTTGTCGTTTTTTATTAATAATTTATATATTTTTGCATAACGATAAAGCGCATAAAGCATAACAACTGCCGTAATAGAAAGTAAAATATCGTCTATAAGCAGATTTTCGTAATTGATTACTGCTTTTAAAAATACAATTACACATACGGCAAAATAGAAAACAATAGTTGCAAGTTTGCCGAACCATTCGGCTGCCGGCGGTGTGATTTTGCGCTTTAAAAGCGATACTCCGCCAATGAGCATTGCCACATCTTTTGCTATTAATATTACAAGTATAGGTATTACATTCGGCGCATAAAAAGCCATACAAAGCATTACGGAGATTAATGTAATTTTGTCTGCGATTGGGTCTAATAATTTGCCAAGCTGGGTAACCTGATTTAAGCGCCTTGCAAAAAAACCGTCAAGACAGTCTGAAATTCCGGATAATCCAATGCAAATTGCCGACGCCAAATATTTTTCATTTAAAAATAAAACGACAAAAGGTACGACAAGTACAAACCTCAGATATGTAAGCAGGTTTGGTACTGTCCATAAATCTGATTTTTGCTTGATTATCATTTTGTTTTCTTTGTCCATTTTCATTCCCCTTCATTCAGCGTTTGAAAATTGAAAAAACAACTCCGCTTATTCCTTCATTAAGTGCAGCCGTTGAATTTGTCCAATCCATAATAACGGCAAGCACCATAAGAAAAATTGTAGCCAGAAGCACACCCTCAACAGCGCCGAAAACTCCGCCTAAAATTCTGTTTATAGGGCTGATTACAGGCAAATCGAAAACTTTATTTACAAGCCTTATAATGAGTTTAAATACTATTAAAAGCAATATAAACATTATTATGGCTATAAAAAACGAGAATATTCCCGTTACGATTGGCTTTACAAAACTGTCGGTAACCTGCACTGCCGTTAAATTTGACGAGGTTGTTTTTCCAGCAAAGCAATCAATAAGCCTTTGCTCGTCAAAGCCAAAAATGTTGCAAAAAAATGTAACAATTTCCGAAACCCAAGACGGCAAATCGCCGAGAGCGCTGTTTACAGATATTTCTGTATTTGTTACTGCTGTACTCAATTCTTTTATTAAATTATTTCGGATAAACGCATTGAATATCCAGTCAGAGATTACGCCCGATAAAAGATTTGAGAGAATATAAGACGCAACAAGCGCAGCAATATTCATAATAGATTTTGCTAAACCTCTTACTGCACCACTAATGATAAAGATAATTATAACAGCAAGAAAAATTATGTCAAGTACCATATTCTCCCCTCATTAAGCATTATCTTTTGTAGAAACGCTGTCTGTTGCTTTCTGACTATTGTTGTTAAGCTCTAAAAATCTAATCTGATTTACACTGAGAACATAGGCTGTTGTGTCCGAAGAAAGAATAATGCGCTTTGAACCTGCGCCTGTTTCGGTTTCAAATACCTTATCGCCGTTTGTATTGTAAACATTCGCTACATTTGAGTCAAGCAGGGCGATTTTATCCTTGTAAACAGAAATAGAGTCTGCTCGGCTGTCGGTATCAACCTTTGATTTTTGAGAGCCGTTTGAATCATAAGTAAAGACCGAGCAGCTTCCGCCGTCGCCGCTTCTTGAAAGTGCAACATAGTAAGTTGAAGTATCCATATTAAAGAAATAGTTTGAAAGCGTCATTGAATCATAAGAATTTGTAATAAAATTCTCATCGCCCTTTTTTACAACATAAGATGCGGCATTGCCTACAAGGGCAATTCTGTTGTCGGTAATAAATTTTGAGGCAATAATAACATCGCCTTCAATATTCACAACCTGCTCAGGCTCTTCCTTTGAAAAGTCGAGAATATAAACGGCTGATACAACCTTACCGTTTACTGTTGACAAGCCTGTTACCGCACAAGCTGTGCCGTTGCTGTTGAGTGTTACAGATGTTATATAATATTCCGAAAAAGAATATTTGTATATTCTGTTGTTGTCTTTATTAAATACAAGCAAACTTGAAAGATAGCCGTTGCCCTCGGTAACGATTGCATACACGCCGTTTGACGCTATGTCTGCCGTATAAATATCGTCATCGGTATTTGATGAAAACAACTGCTTATCAAGTGAATTTACCTCATAGCCTTTTCCGCCGAGGTCATATGTAAGAAACATATTTTTATTGCTGACAAGAATAGGCTTTGAATATTTAAGCTGCGTACTGAATATATCACTTCCCGATGAATTTAAAGTGACAAACGAAGTATCTGACGAATAAGCAATGTGGCCGTCTGAAAGCACAAAATTGTTTGAGTTTACCTCAGTGCCTGTTATGGCAACAGGATAGCCGTTGCCAGCGTTTCCAAGCACATCATATGTCCACCAATTCGCAATGCTTTCGGGCGAAAGTCTGTCCCTGTTGGCAAAGGCAAACACCACAAGTCCTGCCGCCAGCGCAATACACACGCAGACTATTATTTTTTTAACTGCCTGAGGCGACATTTCGGTTTTTTCAAGCTCGTAGTCCTCAAGCGGTACATCTTCATAGCTTATAACATTACGGTCGGTTTTCTTCGCCTTTGTTTCGGCAAAGCGATGACCTTTTGATTTTGTTTTAGTTTTAGAATTGTTTTTAGATTTAGATTTATCAAATTTACCGGAAAACATTTCTGTTCACTCCTTCAGGTAAATAACCCCTTAATCGTAATTAACCCTGTTAAGATACAGACCACAGGGCTGTGCTGTCGGGCCTGCAAATTTTCTGTTCTTTTTTTCAATTATACCCGTAATTCCGTCAACAGGTATCTTCCCCTGCTGCACTCTTAAAAGAGTGCCAACCATAATCCTTACCATATTATAAAGAAATCCGTCAGCCTCTACCTTCATAGTTACAAGGTTACCATCTCTCGTAACCGAAAAGGCTTTTACTGTGCGTGTCATATCCCCTTTTTCTCGGCTGTCAAGTGTGCAAAAAGAGGTAAAATCGTGAGTACCCACATAAGCCTGAGCCGCTTTGTTAAGCATTTGCTCATCGAGCTTATATCTGTAATGAAGTGCATATCCGTCAAGAAAAGGGTTGCGCACCTCTGTATTCCATATTTTATAAATATATTCCTTGCTTGTGCAGCTGTACCTTGCGTGAAAATCAATATCGACCTCTTCACAATCAAGAACGGCTATGCTGAGCGGCAGCCAACGGTTAAGCGCTGCCTTTAATCTCACATCGGCGATAGGATGAGTTGTTTTAAGGCTTATGCAATACATATTTGCGTGAACTCCGCTGTCTGTCCGGCTGCAGCCTTTCAAATCGAAATTGCTGCCTATTATCTTGGACAAGGCATTTTGAAAAGCCTCCTGAACAGTCATAGCGTTGTTTTGAATTTGCCAGCCATGGAACTGCCTGCCGTCATATGAAATTGTAAGTTTAAAATTCCTTAAAGCGCCGCCGGAATCAATATGTTGCATAAAACCACTCCGCAAATTACAAATCCTACTGTTACCATAGAAACAACATCTCGCTTAGCCATATGAATACTTTTCATTCTTGTTCTGCCCTCTCCGCCATGATAGCAGCGACACTCCATAGCTGTGGCAAGGTCATATGCTCTTCTGAAAGACGATACAAACAAAGGCACAAGAATAGGAATCAAGGCTTTTACTCGTGTTATCACATTTCCTGCCTCAAGGTCTGCGCCTCTTGCCTTCTGCGCCTGCATAATTTTGTCGGTTTCTTCCAGTAAAGTCGGCACAAATCTTAGCGCAAGCGACATCATCATTGCGATTTCGTGAACAGGAACATGGATTTTATTAAGCGGTTTCATCAATCTTTCGATTGCGTCTGTAAGCTCTGTGGGAGATGTTGTAAAGGTGAGTGCAGAGCTTGCAAGTATAAGGCAGATAATTCGTACCGTTACAAATACGGAACGGTTTATTCCGTTAATTGTAATCTTGATTATTCCCCACTGCCATATGGGATCTCCCGTACCGTAAAAAAGATTGAGTACGGAAGTTACTATTACTATAAAAATAATAATTTTTAAACTTTTAAAATAAAACTTTGCAGGTACTCCGCTCATTGCCACTATTGCCGCTGTTGACGCCGCAACAAGAGCAAGCGCCGCATAGTTAAATGTGCAGAACACTAACACCAGAAAAGCAACAAGCATAATGATTTTTGCTCGTGGGTCAAGCCTGTGAATAAGGCTTTTTGCAGGAAAATACTGTCCGAAAGCTACATCTCTTACCATTGTTTTTCCTCCTTTTTTATAAGAGGAAGAAGGTAATTAACCGCTGCATCAACAGTCAGTATGCCCTCGGGCACATCTACTCCCCTTTTTCTGAGCTGTGACATTATCTTTGTTATCTGCGGAATACGCAGACCGATTTTTTCAAGCTCGTCACCTCTTGCAAAAATCTTTTGGGTTTCGTCAAACATAACAAGCTGCGATTTATTCATAACCACAATTCTGTCTGCCACACGAGCAATGTCCTCCATACTGTGAGAAACAAGCAAAACTGTGTTTTGTCTTTCCTTATGATAGCGGATTATCTGGCTTAAAAGCACATCTCTGCCCATTGGGTCAAGTCCTGCCGTCGGCTCGTCAAGCACAAGCACATCGGGATCCATTGCAATTACGCCTGCAATGGCGGCTCTTCGCTTTTCTCCGCCCGATAAATCAAACGGTGACTTGTCCAAAAGCTCGTCCTTTAGTCCTGTAAATCTCGCCGCCCTTCGTACTTCCTTATCAATTTCTTCTGCCGAAAGTCCTTTATTGGTTGGACCGAAAGCGATATCCTTATAAACGGTTTCCTCAAAGAGCTGATATTCGGGATACTGAAAAACCATACCGACTTTAAAGCGGATTTTACGAATTTCCTTTGGCTTGTCCCATATATCCACACCGTCAAGCAAAACCTGTCCGCTTGTAGGTTTCATAAGTCCGTTAAGCATCTGCACAAGGGTTGACTTGCCCGAACCCGTATGTCCGATAATGCCGATAAGCTCGCCTTTATTTACAGAAAAGCTGACATCGTTTACCGCCTTTTTTTCAAAAGGAGTGCCTATGCCATAGGTGTAGCAAACATTCTTTAGCTCAAGAATACTCATTTCAGCACCTCCATAAGCAAATCGACACATTCGTCACTGTCAAGCGGCATTTTGTCAATTTTTGCTCCGCACCCTACAAGTCGATAAACAAGCTCGGTAGCCTGCGGAACATCAAGCCTATGCTTTTTCAAAAGCTCTACCTGAGAGAATACCTTGTCGGGTGTACCCTCGGTAAGTACCTTGCCGCTGTCCATTACAATTACTCTGTCGGCAAGTACCGCCTCGTCCATATAATGAGTAATGAGCACAACGGTAATGCCCTTTTCTTTATTCAATTTTAAGAGTGTAGACATAACCTCTTCTCTGCCGTTTGGGTCGAGCATAGCGGTAGGCTCGTCAAGCACAATGCAGTCGGGCTGCATAGCAAGTATGCCTGCTATGGCAACTCTTTGCTTTTGTCCGCCCGAAAGCTTGTACGGAGCGTCTTTTCTGAACTCATACATACCCACCGCTTTGAGTGCGTCATCTACTCGCTGTCTGATTTCAGACGGCTCAACACCGAGGTTTTCAGGGCCGAAAGCAACATCTTCTTCGACAACGCTTGCAACAAGCTGGTTGTCCGGATTTTGCAGCACAAGTCCAACCTTTTTGCGAATGTCGAGGGTTTTGTCCTCATCTGCTGTGTCGTCACCGTCTATAAATACCTTTCCGCTGTCGGGTACAATCATAGCGTTGAGGTGTTTGGCAACGGTTGACTTTCCGCATCCGTTATGACCGAGCAAAGCGACAAACTCGCCCTTTTCTATATCCATAGAAACACCATCAACGGCATTTTTTACAGGCTGTACCTCTTCCTCAGACATATACGAAAAAACTATATTTTGAATAGAGATAAACTTCATTAATTACTTCTCCCAGATAGCTGTTGAGCCACATGGCAAAACAAGTCCTGTATCGGTTACAGGAAGTCCGATTTCACTGCTTGAAACCTTACCTCCGAATTTTGTTTTAAGTAAAACACCAAGTAAATATTCCATAACGGCAGGCGAAAGACCTGTTGTGTAGGAATTAAGAATAAAGAAAGCAGGGTCATCTGACATAACCTGTCGGCAAAGCTCAACTAAAGGATAGAGCTGTTCCTCAAGTTTCCATACCTCGCCGCCGGGGCCTCTGCCGTAAGACGGCGGATCCATAATGATACCGTCATAGCGATTGCCTCTTCTGATTTCTCGCTGAACAAACTTTGCACAATCGTCAACAAGCCATCTTACAGGCTTGTCGGCAATACCGCTTGATACCGCATTTTCTTTTGCCCACTGCACCATTCCCTTAGATGCGTCAACATGGCACACGCTTGCGCCTGCATTCATACAGGCGAGTGTTGCACACCCTGTGTAGCCAAAGAGGTTGAGAATTTTAAGCGGTCTGCCTTCTTTTTTTATTTTATCGGCGGCAAAGTCCCAATTTACTGCCTGTTCGGGAAAAACACCTGTATGCTTAAATCCCATTGGCTTAATGTTAAATGTAAGACTGCCGTAATTTATACTCCACTGCGCAGGGATTTTTTTGTACTGCTCCCAACTGCCGCCGCCCTTATTGCTGCGGTGATAACGGGCATGAGCCGAATACCAAAGCGGATTTTTCTTTTCGGTTGACCAGATTATTTGCGGATCGGGACGAATTAAAATAACATTGCCCCAGCGCTCAAGTCGCTCTCCGTCAGAAGCGTCAATAAGCTCATAATCCTTCCAATTATCAGATAAACGCATTATGCCAATCTTTCCCTTACTACCTGTGCTGCCTCTTCTGCAAGAGTCTGAATCTGCTCGGGATTTTCGCCCTCAAGCATAACTCTTACGAGTGGTTCTGTGCCCGATACACGAACTAAAATTCTGCCTGTATCGCCGAGAATTTCTGTTACACGATTAATTTCAGCTTTAACTTCCTTGTCTGTGTAGAAAGAAAGTTTGCCCTCGTTGCTTACCTTTACATTAATAAGCACCTGTGGATAACGCTCCATAATCTTTGCAAGGTCACTGAGCTTTTCGCCTGTGCGTTTCATAATTGAAAGCACCATTGCGCCTGAAAGCTCGCCGTCGCCTGTTGTGGAGTGGTCAAGGAAAATAATGTGTCCGCTCTGCTCACCGCCGATATTGTAGCCGTTCTGGAGCATTGACTCAAGCACATAACGGTCGCCAACCTTTGTTGAAACAAAGTCAATATCGTTAGCCTCGCAGAATTTAGAAAATCCCATATTTGTCATAACAGTGCCAACTGCTGTGTTCTTCTTGAGCTTGCCGTTCTTCTTCATATCGTTTGCGCAAATGGCAATGAGAAAGTCGCCGTCAACAAGGTTGCCGTTTTCATCAACAGCAAGACAACGGTCAGCGTCACCGTCAAAAGCAAGACCTGCACTGAGCTTATTTTTGCGTACATATTCCTGTAATTTCTTAGTATGAGTAGAGCCGCAGTCCTTGTTGATATTAATTCCGTCCGGCTCGTCAAAGAGCATATGAACCTTTACTCCGAGCTTTGTAAAGAGCTTTTCGGCGGTTCTTGAAGATGAACCGTTTGAGCAGTCGAGAGCAACCTCCATACCGCTTAAATCTTCGCCGACAGCCTCTGCAACATGATTAATGTAATCATCGACAGCCGAGTCAAGAGCTGCTACTCTGCCGATTTCGCCGTCCTTTGCTGTTGCATACGGAACTGCATGGTCAAGTACAATTTCTTCAATTCTGTTTTCAAGGTCATCAGGGAGTTTATATCCCTCTGAACTGAAAATCTTAATTCCGTTGAACTCAAATGGGTTGTGAGATGCAGAAATCATAACACCTGCGTCTGCATTGTATTTCTTTACAAGGTAAGCAACGGCAGGAGTAGGAACTACACCTAAAAGTTTAACATTTGCGCCTACCGAGCAAAGACCTGCAATAAGTGCGCCCTCAAGCATATCGCCCGAAAGTCTTGTGTCTTTACCGATAAGAATTGTTGGGTGCTTAACCTCGTCATTTACAAGCACCATAGCTGCCGCTCTGCCTATATTCATTGCAAGCTCGGCTGTAAGCTCTGTATTGGCTACGCCTCTTGCGCCGTCTGTACCAAAAAGTCTGCCCATAATTGTTTTTCCTCCAAGTTTTGTGTTTTAGATTTTGATCATTTTATATTTATTGGTTTTTATCAAATAGATTAGGTTGTGTAGGCATTGCGTTTACCGCACCCTTTGGAAAATCGTACCCCAAATGGCGGCAAGCAGCTGCCGTAATGCATCTGCCCCTCGGTGTTCTGCTTAAAAAGCCGATTTGAAGTAAATACGGCTCGTAAACATCTTCAATGGTTACCGCCTCTTCACCGATTGCCGCTGCGAGGGTTTCAACTCCGACAGGGCCGCCGTTGTAGAAATTGAGTATAGCCTCAAGCAGGCGTCTGTCGTTTCTGTCAAGACCAAGTTCGTCAATTTCAAGTCTGTCAAGCGCAAGGCGAGCGGTGTCGCATGTGATGATTCCGTCAGACATAACCTGAGCAAAATCACGCACACGCTTTAAAAGCCTGTTTGCAATTCGTGGCGTACCTCTTGAGCGAGATGCAATTTCAAGTGCGCCGTCAGGCTCGATTTGAATGTCAAGAATACCTGCGCTTCGTGTTACAATCTCCGCAAGCTCCTGCGGAGTGTATAACTCAAGTCTTAAAATAACACCGAATCTGTCACGCAAAGGCGCTGTAAGCTGTCCTGCCCTTGTTGTAGCGCCCACAAGAGTGAATTTTGGCAATGGCAAATGATAAGACGCTGCCATCTGACCCTTGCCTGTAATAATATCTATTGAAAAGTCTTCCATTGACGGATAGAGGATTTCCTCTACCGAACGGCTCAAACGATGAATTTCATCTATAAATAATACATCGCCCTGATTAAGGTTTGTAAGCAAAGCGGCAAGGTCGCCCGGCTTTTCGATTGCAGGTCCTGAGGTAATTCTCAGCGACACTCCAAGCTCGTTTGCAATAATTCCGGCAAGCGTGGTTTTGCCAAGTCCCGGAGGGCCGTACAAAAGAACATGGTCGAGCGACTCTCCTCTGAGTTTTGCCGCCTCAATAAACACCTTGAGATTTTCCTTTGCGGTTTCCTGTCCGATATATTCCGACAGAGTTTTTGGTCGCAAAGGATTGTCGCTTTCTATATTGTCCTCAGGAATTTCTGATGTATCAAGTATTCTGTTTTCAAAGTCAAATTCATCCGAAAACTCAGGCTTGCTCATTTATCAATTTCTTCCCATCTGTTTTAATGTCATAGCTATAAGCTGCTCAACAGGCAAACTTGCGTCAAACTGCGCAAGTACAGGCGAAACATCTGCCGGAGTGTAGCCAAGCACACCGAGCGCCTCTATTGCCTTTGGAACATTTCCGCCGGCAGCCTGCGGCATCTGCACACTGCCCGTTTGAGTTTGTTCCGATTTAGCCAGCTTGTCCTTTAGCTCAAGAATAATGCGCTGGGCAATTTTTTTGCCTATGCCCTGCGCTCTTGTAATTGTTTTAATATCATCTGTCGCTATTGCCATAGCAACCTGTTCTGCGGTAAGCTCGGATAAAATAGAAAGTCCGGCTTTTGGGCCTACTCCGCTTACGCTTATCAATGTTTTAAAGGTTGCAAGCTCGCTTTGTGTGGCAAAGCCGAACAAATCCACTGCGTCCTCTCTTACATTGAGATAAGTATAAAGCGTTACCTCAGTGTTAAGTTTTAATGTTCTGAGGGTATTGTATGTAGTTTGGCAAAGGTAACCTACTCCGCCACATTCAACTACTGCCGCTGAATTTTCTGTATGAATAAGTTTTCCTCTTACCGAATAAATCATTGTTTATCCCCTTTCAAACATCTTTCTTCTCAGCGCCGAACCTGCCGCCTGAGCATGGCAAATTGCTATTGCGAGTGCGTCTGCCGTATCATCGGGTTTAGGCACTTCGGCTAAACGCAAAAGTCTGCGTGTCATTTCCATAACCTGCGGCTTTTTAGCCTTGCCGTATCCCGTTACTGCGGTTTTTACCTGCAAAGGCGTATATTCGTAAATCGGTATTTTAAGTTTTTGGGCGGCAAGCAAAATAACTCCCCTCGCCTCTGCAACCATAATTGCTGTTTTTTGGTTATTCTGAAAATACAGCTTTTCTATTGCAAGAGCATCAGGACGGCACCTGTTAAGCACATTGTAAATTTCATCGTAAATATACTCAAGTCTGTAATTAAAGTCAGTGCCAGCCTGCGTTTCAACCGCACCAAAGCCGAGTGCCTTATAAGTATTTGATTTAAAACTGATTGCTCCCCAGCCAACGATTGCATAACCGGGGTCAATCCCGAAAATTACCAAGGCACTACCTCCAACTGTTTTAATAAAATAAACCTGAAATTATCAACGCAGTAAAGTGTTTGGAATAATAAATTTATCTCTTAAACTTCTTTTCCTCTGTTCAAAATGCCTGCTAATTCCGCTTTTCTTTTGTGTGAAAAGAAAAACTCCAAAAGAAAGCACATTTAAGGGACAAGGGCTTTCGATGCCCTTTCCCCTTAAAAATCCTCTTTCCCCAAACGACCAAGGTCAGTGACCTTGGAACCTCTGACTTTTCTGCACTAAAACAATTTAATATCTTTCAAAATTCAGAAGAAAAGACTTGATTTTTAAGTTTATTTCATATCAGTAAATTATATTATCGGCATTTTAGCCTATACTACCGCATAATAATTAGCATTATATCACAAAACAATCCATTTATCAATAAAAATGCATTTATATTTAAAAAATATCCTCTAATTTTCTCCCTGCTTTTCTATTTCTATCTGTTTTCCGCAATAATCAAGCACAAGTTTATTTCCGCTTACCGTATAGTTAAAATTATAACTCTGTTTAAATTCCTGATTAAAAATAATAAAACTGCTGTCATCTATAACATACAAGCCGTTTATAACCATTTCGTCCTCGCCTGATTTTAATTTCAGCTCTGCTTGATTATCCGAAAAGTTCAGGCTTACCTCTGCGCCGCCCTTTAATTTTCCGTACCAATTTTCACTTGTAATCTCAAAACTCTCTCCCGAAGTGTCTGCCGTACATGAGCAAAAGGCAAAGCAAACCGCACAAATAAGCGGCACAACAATCTTTTTCATAAGCGCACTCTCCTCTCACAAAAATATATTACAAAAAATATTTTTATATGACAGGCTAAGAATTTATATATTTTTCTTGAAAAGCAATATACTTCTATGGTATAGTATATTAGTATGTAAAAAGATTTGGAGGGATAACTTTGCAGTATGAATATACCGCACCACAAAAGATTTTTGAAGAAAACGGCGAGGTAATGTGCGCAGGCTGGGCAAAAAAGCCTTATTTTATCTTTAACAGGGAGCAAAGCAAGCAGGCAAAGCACATTAAGGAAAGTGTAAGCTATTTTGTGAGCAACGGCGAAATCTCACTTTATATATCCACTGAAAACATCGGACTTGACTTTTATATAAAAATTGCGATTGCAAATTTAAAAAACGGCAATGTGATTTCTGATTTTGTTTATAAAAAGCAACTTCTCGACAGAAACGAACTTCCCGAAAGCAAAGAAAGCGGACAGCTTGTTTATTCGGACAAGCGCATTGAATTTGCAATAGTAAAGGTAAAAGATGACCGCACCATAAAATGCAATTTCTATGATTTTGGCGGCAAAGCAGATTTGAGCTTTGAGTTTAATATCGACAGCAAGGGCGGAGATATTCTTGACCAGGTTGCCCCCTTTGAGCGTGACAGAAAATACTTTTATTTTAAGCGCTTTATGCCTGTATTCAGTGCGAGCGGAATTATTAAAGTGGGCAAATCGCAGTATGAACTTCAAAAGGAAAACACTTCAGTGTATATAGACAGCACATATTATTCAAAGCCAAGACTTCATAGCTACCAGCGACTTTCTGCCGACTATATGAGAGGCGACAACCGCTTTTCACTTTGCCTTGCAAGCAGAGTCGGCGACAACCGCAACGGCAGTGAAAACAGCTTTTTCCTCAACGGCGAGCTTAACAAGCTGTATAAAATAGAGGTCAAAAACAATGACGGCAGAATAGACCGCCCATGGTACTTTAAAGGCGGAATTGAGGCTGTTGACATTACCTTTAAGCCGAATAAAATCAATGACAGCGCAATGGTGGCTCAGATGGACACAACCTCGGTAACCTTTGGCGTATTGTTTGGCAAGCTGAAAAGATACGATTATGACGCACCGCTTATGCTCGACAATATTCCTGCACATATGGTGTTCAATGAATTTTAATAAGATAAAAAATTAAAACAAAAGAGCCTTGATTGAATTTTAACAATCAAGGCTCTCAGCTTGTCGAAAAAGTCCAGCATATGCTGGGCTTTTTGCTATTTTTGTGGTATAATAAAAGCGGTGATGAAAATGTTGG
>ERZ772855.73-NODE-73-length-123792-cov-11.634750_pt1 | contig 123792 bp, 114 predicted proteins | sample MGYA00511900_ERZ772855 | MGnify/ENA primary metagenome ERZ772855 (study PRJEB29015, sample SAMEA2737701) | human gut metagenome | biome: human gut; feature: human-associated habitat; material: faeces | place: China | collected 2012 ... | reverse complement strand
CATAATAGGTTTCTCTCTTTCGTGCCGGATTTTCTTCCGTGGTACTTCTGGCAATATTGAGTTCTCTCGGGGCATCAATGAGCAGCCTTGCGTGATTACCCGAACCACCTACATAGACCACACGGATGTCATCCCCGATATTTACGTATTGTCCCTGTTTCAATGAAAGTTTCAGCATTTTTTACCTCCATGCACGCAAAACCTTTTTGCTACGTTTTGTATCTTTTATATCGTCCGTTAGCTACGGTTTGTTAACCTCTATTTTTTATAATTGCTACATTTTGTAACTTTCTAACAAAAAAGAAAATTTAATTTTTCCCTAAAACACTATGTTATTGTGCATTTTTTCTATACGTATGCAACATTTTGTATCAAATTCCACATATTTTTCCAATTGTTTGTTTAACATATGTATACCTATTTGCCACAATTCGTGGCGCAACATAGGGAAAGAAAAAATATATTAATTTTAGAAAAGGTGGTATACAATTTATGAAAGGAAAACTTCTTCCACAAAAACTGAAAGAACTTCGACAAGTAAATAATTACACACAAGATTATGTTGCTGCAGTGCTTGGAGTAGTACGACAAACGTACAGCCATTATGAAACCGGTAAACGTACACCAGATGCAGAAACACTATATAAATTGGCGGGTCTATACAACATTTCAATTGACGATCTCATGCATCTGACTGTTGATATTGACCGCGAAGTTTCTTACGATGCACCGGTTCCTTCCCAGTCCAGCGAAGACTTATCTGAGTTTCTTGAATTTTTTAATGATCCCGCGAATAAAAAAAAGTACATGTTTCATACGAATCTGGAAAAAGAATTGCTTTTTTATTTTAATAAGATATCCGAAGAGGATAAGAAAGAAATTATTGAATTTACAAAAATTAAGGCCCGCAAGCCTTTATAACAGAAAAATTGCTTCTCCAGATACTGTTTTTCATGGTATCTAAAGAAGCAATTTTTAATACTATGGAAATTACAATTTCACTACATGCACTTTATTCCGGCTTCCGCAAGCCTCTTGTATTCTTTTCCACAAGCTTGCGTGTCACCATCATCTGATGTCCACAGCCAGTGCATTTCAGGCGGAAATCCGCGCCCACGCGCAAAATCTCCCATTCATGGCTGCCACACGGATGTGGCTTTTTTAATTTCACAATATCTCCCACTTCATACTGGTACTGATTCATAGCTGGTCTCCTTCTTTTTCTCATCTTATAGACAATTGTAAAACCCGCGGTGGCAGGAGCCGCAATTGTCTATTATTTTTTCCGGCTAACACTCGATCTGTGAAAAGACATTTCCAAGTCCATCCTGGATAAGAAGATCCGCCCGCGCATCCATTGGAGTTGCACTCTTATTAATCAAAACAAGCTTATTTCCCCTATAATAATCAATCAGGCCGGCTGCCGGATATACGGCAAGCGAAGTTCCTCCCACAATCAGCATATCCGCATGGCTGATATAAAATACCGCATCCTGCAGTGTTTTCTGGTTCAGCCCTTCTTCATAAAGAACTACGTCAGGCTTCACCGGACCACCACAGACAGGACAGACCGGAACTCCTTCCGAGTGGAGAATATCTTCCGCGCTGACAAACTGTCCACAGCGTTCGCAGTAATTGCGCAATACGCTTCCGTGCAATTCCATGACGTTTTTACTTCCGGCTTTCTGATGCAGACCATCGATATTCTGGGTCACGACCCCTTTCAGTTTTCCTGCTTTTTCCAGCTCTGCCAGTTTGAAATGGGTGATATTTGGCTGTGCATCCAGACAGAGCATTTTGTTCCGGTAAAACCGGTAGAACTCTTCCGGATTCTGCCGGTAAAAACTATGGCTTAAAATGGTCTCCGGCGGATACTTATACTGTTGATTATACAAACCATCCACACTACGGAAATCCGGGATTCCGCTCTCGGTCGATACCCCTGCTCCACCAAAAAATACAATGTTGCCCGATTCCTCCACCCATTGCAAAAACTGTTCCGTTGCTTCCATTTTTTCTCCTTTCTCCGCAAACAGGGAAAAAAGAGGCTGTCACTGTGTGACAACCCCTGTCTGATTTCCTGTTCTATATGGCAAATTGATATTTTTAATATTCTTATAATAAGGATGCCAGTTGCTACTATACAGCCTCTGTATTATAAAATACATCTTTCTTCATCTCTCCGGCAATTTGCTTTGCATTCTCCAGATCATCCAATATCTGGTATGCCGGTGTTGTTGCGTCTTTTAAATTCTCCCGGAGTTCTTCCAGTCTCTGCGCATCCTGTTGCTGCTGCTCACACTGCTGCTGGATATGGTTCGCCTGATTTGCCATCTCATCCATGGAACTTGAAATCTCTTCGCTGACAGCTGCCAGGGAACTGATGGAATCGGAAATCTTTCCCACACTCTTCTGGTTCGCATCATTGATCTCCCATGCAGAATTAATCTTCTCGCTCATATCCCCAAGTGCCTCCACCGCGGTGTTTGCACTGTCTGAACTCTTTGCGGATGCTTCTTTGATACGCTCCACGAACTCACTCATGTTGGCTGTCATGTTCTGGGTCTGTTCTGCAAGTTTACGGATCTCTTCCGCAACTACTGCAAATCCTTTTCCGGCTTCTCCTGCACGGGCTGCCTCGATGGATGCATTCAGTGCCAGCAGATTGGTCTGGCTGGAAATGGAATTGATCCCTTCAATGACTTCATTCATATTACTGATAATGTCAAAAAGCTTCTCCATATTCTGTTTCATGGTACTTGATTCACTGATCGTCTTATCGGACAGATCGCGGATAGCCGTCAGCTCCTGCTGTCCCTCTTCGATGTTTTTGTAAATCGCTGCAGATTCTTCCGATGCAGACAATATCGTATTGGTCAGTTCCTCATGCTGGTTGGAAACCTCCCCTGCCACACGCGAACTTTCTGACGCAGACTGCGTAGCGTCCTCCGATGCCTGTGCGATCTGCTGTGAAACAGATTCCATCTTGGAATTATAATCTTTTAAGGCATCCACAACCTCTGCGATCTGTAACGATGCGGATGCATTCTTTGCCAAGATCTGACCGAACTGGCTGCGTCCGTTCACCAGACGGGTATACAGCTGCTGTATCTCCGGATCTTTTGAATAATCTACATTTTTCAATTCCAGAACGGCCTGCAGACCGGCTCTGTCTGTCTTTTTTCCAAATGCCATATTATATACTTCCTCTCTGTTGTAACATACAAATCTCTGTATCTTCTGCCTTTTATTCTGAACTAAAATATGTTTAAAGTCAACATATTTCTATCATAATCCGGATATTTTTTGACAATTTTGCTACTACACACAGGTTGCCATGCGAACAATAACACGATTCTTACAACTTTAGGTTTTCCACACAAGAAATACACTTGCCACAATTCCGGCAGTGGTTGCAAAAAGGGCTCCCGGAAGTGTATATCTTGTCTTTTTTACTTTTACCGACATAAAATAAACCGACATGGTATAAAAAATAGTCTCTGTGCTGCTGAGCATAACCGATGCCGCACGTCCCAGCATCGAATCTGCACCATGTGTTTTGTAGATATCCAGTAAAAGTCCCGTTGCTGCAGAGGAAGAAAACATTTTTACCACAGCAACCGGGATCAGCTCGGTCGGAAATCCTGTCGCCGCCATTAATTTCCCAAGCCACCCGGAAATAAAATCCAAAAAACCCGAAGCCCGCAAAATACCTACTGCTGCCATCAGTCCGATTAGCGTCGGCATAATCTCCACTGCTGTGCGGATTCCGCTTTTTGCCCCTTCCAGGAAATCCTCATATACATGCTGCCGGTGCATCAGGCCATTTCCCACAATGAGCAATACCAGAATCGGAATGACTGCCTCGGATAAGTACAGAATCAAATTCATTTTTCCACCCTCCCAAATGCCTGCCGGAGCTTGATGAAAATGACAGCTGCCAACGTGGAAATACTAGTGGCAATGATGGCCGGTCCTACAATTGCAGCCGGACTTACGGCTCCATACTGGCTGCGATATGCAATGATATTCACAGGTATCAGCTGCAGGGAAGAAATATTAATGATAAGAAAATCACACATCGCGTCTGTCGCCTGATTTGACATTTTCTGCAGCCGCTTTAACTCTTTCATGGCAGAAATCCCTGCCGGGGTTGCCGCCCAGCCCAGCCCCAGAAAATTGGACACCATATTGGTTGCCATATATCTGCCTGCTGTGGAATTTTCCGGAACTGACGGAAACAAAAAACGTAATATCGGTTTCAGTGCAGATGCCGTGCGGTTTACCATCCCCCCCTTTTCCGCAATTTTCATAAGTCCTACCCAGAATGCCATGGCACCTGTCATTGTCAGGCAAAGGCTTACCGCTTCCTTTGCCGAAGCAAGTGCCTGATCGGTCACTGCTCCAAGATTTCCAGTCATTGCAGCATACACCACTCCGACAAGAATCATTCCACCCCATAAATAGTTCATCCGCGCCTCCTGTTTGTGTTCTTAAATCATTGTATGGGCTTTGCTTTTTTCATATTCCTTTTGCAATTACCGGATAAACCCAAAAGGAAAGGCATAGCCCAGGCTTTCCCCGCATAAATTTTCTTAAGTTTTCTTACAGGAGTTTCTGGTATGAAACATCTTTTGAAAAAACACCGGATGCTTTCCGTGGGTATTTTTCTGGCTGCGGTTCTCTCCATTATTTATGCAGCCATCCTCTCCCCTGCCGGAAAAAGTACCGGTTCCTTTTCTGAATTTTGTACCACGCTTTTTCGCGAAGAGATGAAATCCAACACCATGAATCTGCACTTTACGCTAAAAGATCCAAAAGCTGCCGGCATTGACTCTTATGAGATCACGCTTGGCAGTCTGTCCGGTGACAGCCCTCATAACCAGGCCAGACAGCTCAAAAAACTTTCGGAAGAACTCAAAAAATATTCTCACCGCTCTCTCAAAGGAAAAGACCGCTTGACCTGCCGGCTGCTTTCCGATTATATTTCACGCCAGCAGAACCTTGCTGCCTATCCCTATTACGATGAACCTCTGACCCCTTCCGGTGGTGTCACCTCACAGCTGCCTGTGCTTCTGGCAGAGTATACTTTCCGCAATACCAGAGATATTAAAGATTATCTCGGACTGTTGTCGCAGATGGATACTTATTTTTCAGGGATTTTAGATTATGAACAAAAGAAAGCCGATGCAGGACTTTTCATGTCCGATGAAGCCTGCTTAAAAGTCATTGAAGGGTGTGAAGTTTTCACCGAACATCCCGATGACAATTTTCTGATCGATACGTTTTCCAATCGGTTAAATGCCATGGATGGGCTTACGGATACCCAAAAGAATGCTTATTTGAAGCAACATTCCAAAGTTCTGAGTGATCATGTCATTCCGGCTTACAGCCAGATGATCAAAGGACTTACCATGCTGCTGGGACGGGGACATAACAACTGGGGGCTTTGTAACTTCCCGGAAGGAAAAGCCTATTACGAGGCGGTCGTGTCTGCAGATACGGGCTGTGATGACAGCGTGGAAGATCTGTTTTCCCAGATTGCCAAAGCCCGGCGGGAAGATCTCACGTTCTGTCAGAATCTTTTGGAAAAAAATCCGAAACTTGCTTCCCAGTCTCCGAAACCCGATGCTGCCTTGAAAGAGGAAAATGCCATGCTTTCCCGGCTGCAAAAAGAAATCCTTACTGACTTCCCGGCACCACCACAGACAGAAGTGGAAATCTGCCACGTTGATCCGGCACTCAGTGAGTACCTGGCTCCCGCCTTTTATATTACGGCTCCAATTGATGATATTTCACACAACCGGATCTACATAAACGATGCTAAAAATGATACGGATATCTATTACTTTACAACGCTTGCGCATGAAGGATATCCCGGTCATCTGTACCAGACCATCTGCACCTCCTCCTATGGTGCTCCGGAAGTCCTCTCCCTCCTCAACTATCCGGGTTACACCGAAGGCTGGGCAACCTACACGGAAATGCAGTCTTTCTATTATGCCGGACTTGATCCGGATCTCGCCTCCCTGTTACAGCACAACCAGGCCGCAACACTCAGCCTCTATGCCACTGCGGATATCGGGATTCATTATTTTGGATGGGAAAAAGAAAAAAACGCCGCATTCTGGAGCGAATACGGCGTAGATGATACTGCCACGGTAAAAAGAATCACAGATCTGATCCTCGAAGAACCGGGAAACTATCTGAAATATTATGTTGGCTATCTGAAATTCCGCCAGATGCGTGAACAGTTTGCGCTCGAAAACAAAAGCTTTTCGGTGTCTGCATTTCACGAAGCAATCCTTCGCACCGGTCCTTCGCCTTTTTCCGTTCTCGAAGAAACCGTGCGGGATCAGTTAAAATAAAGTCCATTGATCTTTTTTATTTTAACAGTGCCTGATAGATATCGCGCTTGCTGACCCCACGGTCTTTAGCGACACGTTTCATGGCTTCCTTGCGGTCAATCCCCTGGGACTCGTAATGCGCCATGTGTTCCTCCAGGGAAAGTGCTTCCCATCCGGCCTGTTCCTCCTTTTTCATCTCTTCGCGGGAACGGCCGGCAATGATGAGGACATATTCCCCACGCGGCTCATTGACTTCGTAATAGGATAAACTGTCCGCAAGCGTCATCTGCAGCTTTTCTTCATGCCGCTTGGTCAGTTCCCGGCAGATGGTAAGCCTGCGGTCTCCGCCGAGGGTATCGTGCAGTTCCTGCAGAGTCCTCACCAGATGATGAGGTGCCTCATAAATAATAATCGTGCGCGTCTCTGTTTTTAACTCCTCAAGTACCGCCTGATGCTCTTTCTTATCTTTCGGGAGAAAAGCCTCGAATGCAAACCGGCGTGTCGGAAGTCCTGACATGGTCAGTGCTGTAATGCAGGCGGCTGCGCCCGGCAGCGAAGTGACCAGAATGCCTTCTTCATAGCAGATGCGCACAATATCCTCCCCCGGATCGGAAATGCCCGGTGTCCCTGCATCTGTAATTAATGCAATGTTTTTGCCCTCCCGCATTTTTGCAACAAGCTGATAGGCCTTATCGATTTTGTTGTATTCGTGATAACTGGTCATCGGTGTCTTAATCTCGAAATGGTTAAGCAGCCGGATGGAGTTTCTCGTATCCTCTGCTGCAATCAGATCCACTTCTTTGAGTGTCCGCAGTACACGGTACGTAATATCCTCAAGATTGCCGATGGGGGTGGCACACAGATAAAGTGTGCCGGTTTTATGTTGTTCCATGATTGTTCCTTTCTCGTTTTGCAATGTTCTGCTATAATTTTAGAATATGATTAAAAAGCCATACTTGTCAAGTCGCAAAATTGTGGTTATAACAACAGACATTTTTCATTTTATATTGTATATTTTTTTTAAATTTCAAAAAACTAATTCTGTAATAACAGAACGACAGAGATGGCAAAGGTACGTTTCTAATCGGTACCGATGCGACAAACAAAGACCTAGTCAAAGGCGATCTGCTGGTCATTCCAGGTGGCACACTCTGCGGTGTGCAAAGCGACACCGGAGCTATTTACACAGAAATCATTATCAAACAGGAGGCTATTATGAACAATTTGGTAAAAGCAGGAGAAGTAATGAAATTAAAGGATCTGATTTCCTATGAAGAAGGAAGCATCAGTAATCTTGATGTAGCAAGCACCGACACAATGAAGTTTGTGCTCATGGCATTCGACAAAGGAACCGGGCTGACTCCACATCGCGCACCAGGCAATGCGATTATTTTCGCACTGGACGGAAAAGCAACCATCAATTATGAGGGCAGGGATCATGTAATCTCAGCCGGAGAAAATTTCCGTTTTGAGAAAGATGGTCTGCACAGTGTGACCGCAGACGAGCAGTTTAAGATGGCTCTGCTTTTGGTAATCGAATAACCCCTTTTCCATTGAAAAATATCGTGCTAAAATAACATCTAAGGGTAGAAAAGAGGATTTTATTTATGCGCGATAACACACAACATTTATATAACAATTTTGAATTAAGAAAGCTACTGATTCCCATCATTGTGGAACAGCTGCTTTCTTCTTTAATGGGGACCGCCGATACCATGATGGTCAGCAATGTCGGCTCTGCCGCAATTTCTGCCGTTTCCCTGGTGGATTCCATCAATATTCTTGTCATTCAGGCACTGTCTGCGCTTTCCGCCGGGGGCGCGATCCTGTGTTCCCAGTATCTCGGCAGCCAGAACAAAAAAAATGCCAACCGTTCTGCTCGGCAGGTTTTGTTTGTCATGGTCATTCTGTCTGTAACTTTATCCGTTTTCTGTCTGATATTCCGTGATCCGCTGCTTCATGTAATCTTTGGAAAAGTAGAACGCGATGTCATGATCAATTCCCGGATTTATTTCTTCTTTACTCTGTTATCGTTTCCGTTTATCGGACTGTACGATGCCGGCGCTTCGATTATGCGCTCCCAGAACAACAGCCGTAATCCGATGATCATCTCGGTTATTTCCAATTTTATGAACATTGGAGGAAATGCGATTTTGATCTTTGTACTTGGCATGGGCGTCGAAGGTGCGGCGATATCCACTCTGGTATCACGTATTTTCTGTGCCATCGTCGTTATCTGGCAGCTGCGCAATGACAATGCCCCGATCTGTATCCGCAATTATTTTTCCATCCGCCCCGACTGGTATCTGATTAAAAAAATTCTGTTTATCGGAATTCCGTCCGGTATTGAAAACAGTATGTTTCAGTTCGGTAAACTTGCCATTCAGTCTACGGTTTCCACACTTGGAACCGTAGCAATTGCCGCGCAGGCAATGACCAATATTCTGGAAAACTTAAACGGTATTGCTGCCATAGGTATCGGAATCGGACTGATGACCGTGGTCGGTCAGTGCCTGGGTGCAGGGCGCAAAGATGAGGCCATCTATTATATTAAGAAATTGTCCTGGCTGTCAGAGGCAGTCATCATCGCAAGCTGCCTGCTCGTTTTTGCACTGACCAAACCGATTACCATGCTTGCCGGAATGGAACCTGCCAGCGCAAAACTGTGCTTTTTCATGATAAGCTTCATCACGATCGTAAAGCCAGTTTCCTGGGTACTTTCCTTCATCCCACCCTATGGTATGCGCGCTGCAGGTGACGTAAAATTCTCCATGATCACCTCCTGCTGCACCATGTGGCTATGCCGGGTAAGCCTGTGCATTTATCTCTGCCGGGTATGGGGATTCGGCCCGATTGCTGTCTGGATCGGTATGTTTTCCGACTGGACGCTGCGCGCGATCATTTTCTCCATCCGTTTCCACTCCCGGAAATGGTTAAATCATCGCGTCATTGAAAAATGAGGCAAACCGGCAATTAATCTTTTATATATCTCTGATTTCTGCTATTGGGCTTATCAGGGATGGTCATGTGGATCAAATGCATCTCCATTGCCGGACGCAGATAATTTCTACGAAAACCTTCCCTTGATTTCAGCCCCAGTTTTTCCATAAGAGCATTGCCCGTGTATGAAATATCATATTCCATAACCGCCAGCAATTTTTGAACAGATTCCGGAATCTGCTGATAATCGTCACTAATCTGAACCGAGAGTTCATCGAGAATTTTATCAATCTGTGACAGCATAAACTCAATAAAAAACGTGGATTCTCCTTCCACATGACATCGGGCAATTGCATCATAATAATCCTCCTGAAACTTTTCAACCTGACTTTCAATCGGAATATACTCAAATATTGGTTTCCATTTCGAAAGAATAGCCGTATGCCACAATCTTGCCATCCTCCCGTTGCCATCCGAAAACGGATGAATAAACACAAACTCATAATGAAATACACTGCTTAAAACCAGTGGATGCACTTTTGTCTGTGCCTCTCGCATCCAGCCAAAAAGCTCATTCATCAATTGTGGAACATACTGCGCTGGCGGTGCCATAAAAATGCATTGCTCTCCATTAAATACTCCCTCTTCTCCCCTTCGAAAATCACCAGACTCTTCCACAATATATCTTGTCATAATTCCATGAAATTTCTTTAAATCATCTATACTATATGGATCAAGTTCCAATATTTTTTCATATGCATCGTATGCGTTTTTTACTTCCTGTATTTCTTTTTGTTCTCCCAGCACCAGTTTTCCATTGATGACATCCCTGACCTGATTCAAAGAAAGCGAATTTGCCTCTATTTTTAAGGATGAATGAATAGATTTAATACGATTATTTTTCCTAAGGTGTGGTTTCGCCTCCATATCACTGAGCAATGTAATACGCCCGATTTTTTCCGAAATAGATGCTACATAAGATACTATACGATTTGTAATTGTAAACGGCGGTTCATACATGTCTTTCCATCCTCCACTACTTGCGTATTATCTTGCGTACTTTCTTCCTCAATTATACAGAAAAACATGCGAAATTCCAATAGTATTCCAGACAGAAAAAAGCCGGTGCATCCCAGACGATGCACCGGTTTTTCCGTTTACTATATAAAATACTCCCTTGTACCGGCTGTTAAGTCAGCCACCCTTTTAAGCTTTCAGATCCAGTGAACGGATCTCCTGCCGAACCTTTAAAATCATGGACGGGCTGACAGAAAGCTCATCATATCCCATACTAAGAAATGTCTCGGTCAGTGTCGTGTCTGCCCCAAGCTCGCCACAGATACCAACCCAGCAGCCACCCTTATGACCGTTGTCCACAATCATCTTAAGCATCTTAAGGATTGCCGGATGATGGGAATCATAAATGTTATCAAGCTTTGGATTCTGCCGGTCGATTGCCAGTGTATACTGTGTCAGATCATTCGTTCCGACAGAGAAGAAATCCACTTCCTGTGCCAGTTCTTCGGACATCATGACGGCTGCCGGAGTCTCGATCATAATACCAAGCTCGACATCCTTGTACGGAATCTTTTCCTCATCCAGTTCTTTTTTCACTTCCTCGATGATCTTCTTTATGGTCTGTACCTCTGTGACAGAAATGATCATCGGGAACATGATGGCGATGGTTCCGTAATAGCTTGCCCGATACAGTGCACGAAGCTGTGTCTTGAATACCTCGCGGCGGTCAAGGCAGATACGGATCGCACGGTAACCCATTGCCGGATTATCTTCTTTGTCGAGTCCGAAATAATCCACCTGCTTGTCCGCACCGATATCGAGTGTACGGATGATGACTTTCTTTCCTGCCATTGCCTCGGCTACCTTGCGGTATGCTGCAAACTGTTCTTCCTCCGTCGGATAATCCTTGCTTTCCAGATAAAGGAATTCGCTTCGGAACAGGCCGATACCGCCAGCATCATTTGCCAGTACCGATGCCACATCCCCGACACTTCCAATGTTGGCATACAGGTTAATTTTTGTTCCATCCTTTGTGATGTTTTCTTTGCCTTTGAGCTCCTGCAGCAGACGCTTCTTTTCTTCGTCCTCTGCTTTTTTCTTCTGATAAGCCTCCATCACAGATACCGGTGGATCGATGATGATTTTTCCTTCATAACCATCCACAATACCCATTTTTCCATTGACGTCTTCCGGAAAATCTACTCCGATCAATGCCGGAATATTCATAGTACGGGCCAGAATCGCGGTATGGGAATTGGTGGAACCATGACGGGTAACAAAAGAAAGTACCTTTGATTTATCAAGCTGTACCGTCTCACTCGGTGCCAGATCATCGGCAAGTAAAATCACCGGTTCATCGGCGTCCAGACCATTTCCTCCGTTGCCCTGTAAAATGGAAACCACGCGATTAGACACATCCCTGACATCTGCTGAACGCTCGCGCATGTAGTCATCATCCATCGCCGCAAACATTTCGGAGAACGTATCTCCTGTGGATGCCACGGCATATTCTGCATTTACCTGCTGACCTTCGATCATATTTGTGATAGATTCTACGTAATCGAGATCTTCCAGCATCATCTGATGTACTTCAAAAATTGCAGCGTTGACTTCACCGACTTCCTTTAACGCTTTTTCATAAAGTCCCGCCAACTGCTGTTTCGCTGTCTCCCTAGCATCTTCAAAACGTTTGATTTCTTTTGCGGTATCGGTTATTTTCTCCCGCTTCACCTGATTTTCTGATTTCTGATAAATGGCAAGGCGGCCGATTGCCACCCCGCTGTATACGCTTTTGCCCTGAATTGTCATAGCGTCACCTCATCCTTTTCCTGATTCATTCTCTGCGAAAAGTTCTAAAAACCTATCTTACAGCTTCTCCTCTAAGAATTTGCCAAGTGCTGCAATTGCTTCTTCTTCCTGGTCTCCATCTGTCTTTAAGACGATTTCCTGTCCGCATTTTACACCAAGTCCCATAACTCCAAGGATTCTCTTGGCGTCAACTTCCTTACCATCTTTACTGATGGTTACTTTGCATGGATATGCGGCTGCGGCTTTCACCAGTTCTCCTGCAGGTCTTGCGTGGATTCCCTGCTCGTCTTTGATGGTATACGTAAATTCTTTCATGATCATTCTCCTTTTCTTTTTGTTGTTGCTTCCTCCGTTTCCGAAGGAAGCTTTTTGTGTGTATCTCCTGTCAAATGGATTTATTATGCTGCATCCTTTTTGATTACGCCAAGCAATACGGCTGTAATGACAGAGCCGACTGCCCATGCAAGGATGTATAAAAGCGGATGTCCTACGGTTGCAAATACGAAGATTCCACCGTGAGGAGCCATCAGTGTGCACTTAAACAGTGCGGATAAAAATCCTGCAACTCCGGCACCAATTAAGGTACATGGAATTACGTGAAGCGGATCTGCTGCTGCAAACGGGATCGCACCCTCGGTGATGAAGGAAGCACCCATTACAAAGTTGGATACCTTGGATCCACGTTCTTCCTTTGTAAATTTCTTCGGGAAGAACTGGCAGGCAAGCGCGATTCCGATCGGAGGAACCATACCACCGACCATGATCGCTGCCATGGCAATGTAACATGCCTGCACAGCCGGGTCGCCTGGCTGTGCACCTTTTTCAAGCATCTGGCTTGCAGTTGCCAGTACGCCGGTACCAAATACATAAGCGGCTTTGTTGATTGGACCACCCATGTCGATCGCCATCATTGCTCCGAGGATCAGTCCGAGTACGGTGATGTATCCCGCATCAGAGATTGCGGTCAGTCCGTTGCTCAGTCCGGTATTGATCAGTCCGATCAATGGGTTAAAGATGAAGCACATTAAAATACTGATAATTAAAATTCCAAGCAACGGATAAATCAGAGTCGGCTTGATTCCGTCTAAGGAAGCCGGCAGTTTTGAAAACGCTTTTTTCAGGAACAGTACAATAAATCCGGCAAGGAATCCGGCTAAAATTCCGCCAAGGAAACCGGAAACGGTGTTACCACCGTTGGCACCCTGGAATGCAAAGTCTGCGATAAATTTCTGGAAACCGGTTGTGGAATCCGCCCAGTTGTAACCGGTGACTAATGCGTTACCACTCGAGGCTAACAAACCGCCCGTAAAACCAACTGCAAGTCCCGGCCGGTCTGCGATCGAGTATGCAATGTAACCTGCAAGCACCGGAACCATCAGTCCCATTGCCAGTCCTCCGGCATACTTGAAGAATGCCGATAACGGCGTACAGGAACCAAATGCCGATCCACCGGTTGCACCATAGCCCATCAGGGTATCGATCAGAAATGCAATCGCTGTCATGATGCCGCCGCCAATAACGAACGGAAGCATGTGGGATACCCCACTCATCAGGTGTGTGTAAATCATGTGTGCGGTGGAGCCACCCTCTGCTTTTTCTTCTTTTCTGCTGCCCTCTGCCGCATGGTAGACAGGTGCATCCCCGGCCACGGCACGGTTTAACAGCTGCTCTGCCTTGTTGATGCCGTCTGCAACCTTGCACTCGATGACTTTCTTTCCATCGAAGCGGTCCATCGGAACTTTGGTGTCGGCTGCAACGATGATTGCGGTCGCTCCTGCGATCTCTTCATCGGTAAGCACATGCTTGGCTCCGCCGGAACCTCTGGTCTCTACCTTAATCGTGATTCCCATCTCAGCTGCATGCTTCTCTAAGCTTTCCGCTGCCATATAAGTATGTGCGATTCCGGTCGGGCATCCGGTTACGGCAAGTACCTTGTATTTTGCCCCAGTTTCGTCTTCTTTTTCGTCCTCATCTTTTGCGCTTTCCGCATCATCGATGACTTTTAAGAATTCGTCTACGGTCTTTGCATTTTTCAGTCCGTTGGTAAAATTCTCGTCCATCAGAAGTACAGAAAGTTTGCTGAGCACCTCCAGATGTACATTATCCTCGGTATTTGGAGCTGCAATCAGAAACAGTAAATTGACAGGTGCTCCATCTAACGCGTCAAACTCTACACCATCCTTTACTACCATAGCTGCCAGTCCCGGTGCTTTCACAGCATCTGACTTGCAGTGTGGGATCGCAATTCCTTCTCCGATTCCGGTTGTTCCTTCTTCTTCTCTTGCAAAAACCCCCTTGCGGTAAGTTTCCACATCGCGGATTTTTCCGCTTTTTGCCATGAGATCAACCATTTTGTTTAAAACATCCTGTTTTCCGGCTGCAGAACCGTTCAGTTCAATGCTCTCGGCTGCAAGCAAATCTCTGATTCTCATAGTATACCCTCCTTAAAATAATTTTTTATTTGCATCCATCAATGCAAGTACTTCCTTTTTTGTTGCCAGTTCTTCGGAAAAAGCACTGGCACTTCCGGTACATACACCATAGCGGAACGCATCTGCATAGCTGCCACCATTTAAATATCCATATATAAAACCAGCCACCATGGAATCTCCGGCGCCTACCGAATTGACAAGTTTTCCTTTCGGTGCCTCGGCCCGGAACTCCTGACCGTCTTCCGTCACAAGGACGGCTCCGTCGCCTGCCATGGAAACAAGAACATTTCTTGCACCTTTTTCCTGCATGCGTTTTGCATATGTTACAACATCATCCTTATCATTGATTATCGTGTGGAAAATCTCTCCCAGCTCATGATTGTTTGGTTTGATCAAAAACGGATGATAAGCAAGTACATTCATCAGCAGATCTCTGGTCGCATCTACTACAATATTGAGTTTCTTGTTCTGCAGATGTTCCATGATATCCATATACATGGATTCCGGCATTGTATCCGGGATGCTTCCGGCAAGTACCAGTGTATCGCCATCCTGCAATGCATCCAGTTTTCCGTAAAGCTTCCGGATATCTTCTGATGCAATCTTTGGTCCCTGTCCGTTGATTTCCGTCTCGGTCTGTGCCCGGAGTTTTACGTTGATACGGGACAATCCTTCGGTAACGTGAATAAAATCTGCGGTAACACCTTTCTCCTGAAGAAGCCGTGTGATGGCATCTCCGGTAAATCCTGCCATAAATCCAAGTGCGGTGCTTTCTTCCCCGAGATTTTTCAGTACCATTGAAACATTGATTCCTTTCCCACCCGGAAAAATAATTTCCTTACTGGTACGGTTGACCACACCGGTCATAAAGTTGTCCACATTTACAATGTAATCAATGGATGGATTAAATGTTACGGTATAGATCATTCTTTCACCTCCACAATATTTTTGTATTTTTTAAGTGCCGGCTTGTACAGCTCCGTTGTTAAGATGGTTGCCTGATCAAAATCAGCAAATTTCACACTGGAAAGCTGGTCAAACTTGCTGGCATCTGCCAGAATATAGCAGCGTTTGCAATTCTTCATGGAATATTTCTTTACCATGGCTTCCTTGATCTCCGGGGTGGAATATCCTTTGCTGACGCTGATTCCGTTCGTTCCCCAGAATCCTTTGGTAAAGTTATACTTGGAAAGCATCTCCATGGCTTCCTCCCCGACGATCGCCTCTGTCTGGGATTTGAATTCGCCTCCCAGCAGATAAACACGGCAGCCCTTTTCCGCCAGAAGCTTTGCATGGCTGATGGCATTTGTCACAAACACCGCCTGCGTCTCCTTAATAAAAGGGATCATCGCCTCGGTGGATGTTCCGGCATCGAGATAAACAAAATCATCCGGGCGGATGAGGGATGCTGCATACTTTGCAATTGCATTCTTTTGTTCCGCATTCATCGTCTTACGGTTTCTGACATCCTCATCATGTGTACTCACACTCGGCCGTCTGGCGATTGCACCGCCATGCACCTTGGTCAGAAGACCATTCTCATCCATTGTGATTAAGTCCCGGCGGACGGTTGATTCTGAAGCGTCAAGTGCAGTCATAAGTTCCTGTATTGTGGCACTTCCCTCCGCTTCTATTATGGACAGTATCCTTGAAAATCTTTCTTCTGCAAGCATATGCCTCACTCCTTTGTTTTCTTTTTCGTTCACAATCTTTCAAAATCGTTCATTTGATAGTTTTCATTATAGTGTGGTTTTCTGTCACGGTCAATCATTTTCGGTCAAAATCATTCACAAAAACAGAACTGGGATTTTGTGCATAATGTCATTTAATATAGTGGCTCGAAAGGACAGGGCATGGTTCAGACAGAGGCAATCCGGCTCATGCTCCTTGCAATTAAGAGGCTGTAGGAATTTTTATTTCAATTATTATCAGGCGGACGCAACCGGTGGTCATTCGCCTTCCGGGCTCAGTGACCACCTGCCTCGTACATCCATGTACGAGGCTTGCTGAAAATCGAAAAAATTCCAACAGCCTCTAAAATGCAAGAGAAATCGCCGGATTGCCTCTGTCTGAACCATGCCCTGTCCTTTCTATCGTTTCATTATCGTATAAACTATCATGTAGTAAGCACAAAAATACAATTTGTTCTACAAAAAGAACAGCATACTTATTGAGAGTATGTGTATTATTTGCTACAATATCCCCGGAATATGACAAAACAGGTTTTTCTGTGAGTTTCTTGGTATTATCTTATAGAAATGCAGAAAACTTTATTTTACAATGATCCATTACAAACACAAGGAGGAATTATCATGAGAGGCGTTGAAACCCGAATTCAGGAAATCCGTCACAAAATTTTTACAGAAGTAGCCCGTATGGCTTATCATACCGAATGGCCTGTAAAGGAACGTATGGAAGAACTTCCATATAAGATTATTCCGGGAGAAACCGGAAATTTCAGAAACGATGTATTTTTGGAGCGTGCAATTGTAGGCGAACGCCTGCGTCTGGCAATGGGTCTGCCAAACCGCAGTGCTGCAGAGCATGCCCCGGTATCCGATGGCATTGAAGCTGCTGACCAGGCAGAAACTTACTATACTCCGCCTCTCATTAATGTCATTAAATTTGCCTGCAATGCCTGTCCCACAAAACGTGTGCACGTAACAGACGGCTGTCAGGGATGTCTGGCACATCCCTGTATGGAAGTATGCCCGAAAGGAGCGGTTTCCTTAGACCGTACCACCGGCAGATCTATCATTGACCAGGAGAAATGTATCAAGTGCGGCCGCTGTGCAAGTGTCTGCTCCTATAACGCCATTATCATTCAGGAACGTCCATGTGCCAAAGCGTGCGGTATGGATGCCATTACTTCAGATGAAAACGGAAAAGCCAATATCGATTATGACAAGTGTGTTTCCTGCGGTCAGTGTCTGGTAAACTGCCCGTTCGGTGCCATTGCTGACAAATCCCAGATTTTCCAGACAATCCGTGCCATCCAGTCCGGTGAAAAGGTTTATGCAGCTGTCGCTCCTGCATTTGTCGGTCAGTTCGGACCAAAGGTTACCCCTGGCAAGCTGCGTGCTGCCATGAAAGAACTCGGGTTTGCAGACGTTTTTGAGGTAGCAATCGGTGCGGATCTGTGCGCAAAGCAGGAAGCAGAAGATTTCTTAAAAGAAGTGCCAGATGAACTTCCATTCATGGCAACTTCCTGCTGTCCGGCATGGTCTGTCATGGCAAAGAAATTATTCCCGGATCACGCCAACTGTATTTCCATGGCACTGACTCCGATGACATTAACTGCACGTCTTATCAAAAAGCATAACCCAAATGCGAAGGTTGTCTTTATTGGACCATGTGCGGCTAAAAAACTCGAAGCAATGCGCCGCAGCGTCCGCAGTGAAGTAGATTTCGTGCTCACCTTTGAAGAAATGGCCGGTATTTTTGATGCGAAACATGTGGATCTGGAAAACATGGAAGAAGATCCGGATGGTGTAAGTGACGCTTCCACCGACGGAAGAAACTTTGCCGTTGCCGGTGGTGTTGCACAGGCTGTCGTAGATGTCATCAAACGGGATCATCCGGAACAGGAGATCAAGGTGGCAAATGCCGAAGGATTAAAGGAATGCCGTCAGCTTTTAAAGCTTGCCACATTAGGCAAATATCCGGGTTATCTGCTCGAAGGCATGGCTTGTCCGGGCGGATGCGTCGCCGGAGCCGGAACCATGCAGGCAATCAAGAAATCCCAGACAGCTGTCGGTCTGTATGCCAAGAAAGCAAACCATCAGTTCTCAAGCGAAACCGAATACATCAAAGAACTGGATAAACTGGTGGATTAAGTATCTGCCATGTAAAAAAGCCCTGCGCTTTCGAAAATTCCGAAAACGCAGGGCTTTTTGTCTGTTCTTTTATTCTACTTCAATTCCCGTATCAAAGGTCCATTTCCACTGACCAAAGGAAGATGTGTATCTGCTGGTTCCTGCAATATCATTGTCAATCATGATTCCGCTGCATGTAGAATGAATCCGCCAGTACCTACTGTTTCCATACTTATGCACAATCGTGCGGCCACTGTAACTGTACTTATCTCCTGCAGATCTCTTAATCGTTCCTTTCTCATAAACCCCAATATCTTCCAGATAATCTTTTACCGCTTCCATCGAAGAAAATTCTCCGAAATATATGGCTATATGAGAGGAAGAACCACCCTTTCCATAAACAACAACATCTCCAAGTTCCAACTGGGAAAGGCTTTTCCCACTGCTTTTTCTTCCAATAGACTTCTTTGTGCCGGAATTCCACTGGATCGCACCCTTTGTTGCAACCCCTGTTGTATACGAAATACTCGATCCACTTACCCAGTCTCTGGTACAATGTGCTCCAACACTGACATTTTTCAGTGCAGTCCCTTTCCGTCCCTTACTCTCCAGACGATTCAGGGCTGCCCGTGTGTAACCACTGCAGTCACAGCGGATTCCATCAACCACACTGCCATAACTCTTTCCCAGAAATCCCTTACACAATGTTTTCCGGTAATTATCCTGTGCCACAACCGCGGTACTTTTCTTTCCTGCTGCTTCTGCCGGTGCTGCAGTACCCCCTACTACAACTGCCGCCAACAAAATACCTGCGATCAGCTTCTTACCCCATGTAACCTTAAACTTCAATGCACTTCCTCCGATTTGTTACAACTTTGTTACTTAACTATAACATATTTTAACAATAAGTAAAACCTTTTTCAAGAAAAATGTGCAAAAAAGTTTCGTTTTTATCTCAATATTTATGCGTTTTTAATACACTTCATCAGTTCACCGCAATTTCCAGTTGAAATCTTTTCTCCATCTCTTTCAGATAACGTTCATTGTAACTTGCAGCCACAAGCATTGGTGCATATGCATCCCTTCCACTAATGCGGAACATATAGGGAAATGCTCCAAAATGCTCCAGATATTGCTCTGCAAAATCCAAAATTCCCCGCTGGATTTCCCGGATTCCCTCCGGATTGTAATCATATTTTCCAAACTCCAGCGTAATATCCAGTGCATTCAGATAAACACTTTCATTTTTTGTATGGTATCTGCCCAGATGAAACCCAAAAAAAGAAGGTGTCAATGAGGAAAGTAACAATTCCCAGAATACATTGTAGTCCTTATTCGGATCATGTTTTTTCAGCAGATCCCGATTCATCTGTCCGGAATACAGATATGACACAAGCCTGCCATCCTGCAGAAATGGATCTGATGCATCCGGCTCTGCGTTATGTACTGTATTAGTTCCTGCAACGATTCCTGTAATTTTACAATCCATGTCCCATACCCGATTGACCAAATGGGAAAGTGCAATCGCTCCGCTTCCCGCCCATCCAATATCAACTGCTGCTACATGCTTACATCCCTGTAAAATCTCTCTGTAATACGTTTCTGCTGCAAGTTGCTGTTCCTTATAGCATGCAGTCACTTCATCCCATTTTGCCTCTATAAACCGCCGAAGCAAGTATGCATTCTTTTCTGTAATCTCATCGTTTTCCTGCAAATCAATAAACTTTTGTTTCTCTTTCATGCCGTTTTTCTTTTCCCATGCCGTCCAGATTTCCGGCCAAGCCGAAAGCTCCGGGATCAACTTCTCCAGTTCCATGGAACGCAATGCGTCCCCGATAGAAACCTTTTGGTTCACCTTGTGATAAATAAACCTTCGGAAAAAATCGTGCTTGTCCTCACCCGCCATCAGTTTTGTAGCAGCCTTGCGAGACCAGTAAACATATACAGTTCGGTCATCCGGATATAACTTCTGATAAACCCTGCGAAGAATATCTCCATCCCGCGCGAGAAACAGTAATTGATCCAGATGATGCTGCTCGTAATACGCATGAATAAAATGGCAGTACCCCACAACAAACAACCCGCCGTACACATATCCATACTCGTATTCCATGCTGAATTTTTCTGTACCATTATACAAATGATTCGATACCAGCCCACGGTATGCCCCGCCGATCATGGATGACATATCCATCGGACGGTACAATAACACATTTTTATTTACATTCTGATATGGCATGATAGCAAGTCCGCATTCCTGTGCCATTTTATGATCACTGTGCGGATTATCTCCAATATGTACGATACGATTACCAGAAAAATCCCGAAGCACGCGACGGAACAGAGCTCCACCGGCTTTATTCTCTCCATACTCATTGGAGATATAAATACGCTCCGCTCCCGTATATCCGGCATTCTGCAATATTTTTTCAATACAAGCACGCGGAAGATACATATCCGAAACAATGATTAGACGCTTTCCCAATTCCTGCATTCGCTTCCATACCTGCAGCATATACGGATTTGCATAGCAGAGTTTTTCTTCAACCTCGCACTCCAACCGCATACCTTCCATGGCATCCAGTCCGGTATCTTCTGCCAGATTTTCCCATATATCCTGTAACGACACTTCCATATGTCCGTTTTTCTGCCTGCATTTCATCCGGGCATCCCATTCTGCCCAAACACGTAAATTCTTAAAATCGAGGAAATCAAATTTTTCTCCAATCAAATAAAACATATCTGTCGGAGAAGAAAATGGGCGAAAAATCAATGTATCAAAAATATCAAATGAGATCACATCGTAATCTTTGATTTTTCTGACAAAATCCTCTACGGAAAAAAACTCCTCATCTTTCCAGTGTCCTTCGGATTCGCTGGTTTTTATCATCAATTTGCGTTTTTCATATATTTCCATCTCTGGAATTCTTCCGAGAAATCTACAGAACAATACATAATATGCGAAATTTATCCACAACAAATATGCCCAGGAAAACATTCTGCGCATACCGGTTGCATCATCATGTACCTTATGATACCGGTATGAAATTCCCGGATGCCTGTTTACCAGAAAACTGTATACTTCACTTCTCATATCTTAAAAACCTTTTCAAATGATGTTGTAACTTACCTGCTTCTATATCTTTAATTTTATAAAACAAATTATTGTATCTACGTTACTCGTATGTTATGATACATATACCTATTTGTTATTCTGTTTTTCTTTTTTCAGTATTATAAAAACAACAATCTTTTTATTTTTCCAAATATTATACACACAACAGTATAGGAGGATATTACATGGCCAATACACGCCATACTTACCATCTTCACTCGAAAGAGATTGAAGAAATTATTCGTAACAACGGGCTGCCTGAAGAAATTTCCACGGAAACGCAACTTTGGGATTTAATTATAAAAAAAGCAACTTACAGTTCTCCCAAACTCCTGTTTCCGCTCATCTATGAAATCTATGGGAAAAAATATCCCGAAGATTCCTCTGTTGTTCCACTTTCCACAGAGTATTCTGTAGAACGCTCGGATACAAAAGAAATTTCGACCATTAAGGCTGACCTCACATTCTGTGTAAATGAATCGGATATTTATCACTTTGAATGTGAAATTACATACAATGGAATGATCACGATCCGTATGTTTGAGTATGATGTTCATGCGTCCCTGAATTACCGGCCCGACACCAAAAATCCACAGCTTCTGCTCAAATTTCCGAACTCTGCCGTTCTTTTCCTGCAGGGAACGAAAAAGATCCCGGATTACCTGAGCTGTCTGATCCGATTTCAGGATGGCAGTACTCACGAATACCGCATTCCAACCGTAAAGGTGCAGTCCTATACCCTCGAAGAAATCAAAGAGAAACATTTGTGTATGCTCATCCCGTTTCTTCCAATCCGGTTCCGCCGCCACATCCCTTCTGACCGCAAGATGCAGTCAGCAAAATCCCCTGATAAACGACATGATCTTGAGAAAAAAGTACAGAAATCCAAAGAAGAATTGACTTCTTTTCTGCAGGAAACTATACTTATCTTAGATCAGGAAATTGCAGAGGGATTTTTAACGGAAACTGACAAAAAACTTATTTTAATGCTTTTGCAAAAGTCCATGCTCCGCATTTCTTACCGTAACAGAAATTTATGTCAGGAGGTGTATAATATGACAGAACCTGTACTGAAACTTCCAACCGATGAATTATTCGAGGTTATCCATGAACGCGATGCACTGAAAAGAGCCTGTTCCAAAAAGGATTCCGAGATTGCTGACCGGGATGCCCGACTTGCTGACCAGAATGCCAAACTTGCTGACCAGGACGCCAAACTTGCTGAATATAGACGCAGATACGGTGATCTGTAAATAATACAGCATTTCACACAACGGCTCCGATTAACCGGAGCCGTTGTTTTTGTGTACCATGAATTTCTTTTTCGCCCGGTGCTCCACAAGCCGCCAGCATATCGCATTCTTTACCCTGCAGCTTTTTGCCTTCTGCAGTTTTTTGTGATACTTCCCCGCATCAATCCGCTTCAACCACTCCATGCCTTTTAGGAAATCATTCATTGCAAGGATCACATAATACTCCGAAAGCCAGTCTCCTTTTACATGAAACGCCGTCATCTTATCCTTCCACTGCTGCAAAAGCTGCAAAGGCTCCGGCAAAAAACCATAGAGCTGGTTCACAAACAGCGGGTTTCGCGTGTCATAATACTGCATGAGAGGTGTCATCCGCTTGTCGTATGTTTCATGCCACACCTGCACTCCTTCAATAATGATCGGCTTTTTGCCGCATCGCAGACCATATTCCACATCATCACAGTGGATGAAAAACGGAAGCACATCATTTTCCTGTACAAATACATATGGAAAACAGCAAAACCACCAGCCGCCGTAATCCGCATCCGCATCGTAGATCACTTTGCCCTGTGTGTATGCCGTCTCCCGGACATCGCGCATGAACTCCACATGCGAAACCATTCCCCGGTTCCACTTCTCTGCCGCCGTGTACTGGATATATGGATCATCCATGCAAAACATGCGTCCCGCTACCGGGCGGTTCCTGTCCGCCTCCCCGACCCCGGATAAAAAATCAAACAGCAGGTAAAAGCTGCTGATGTCAAAGGCAACATCATCATCCATAAAAATGACATGGGTAAATCCCTCATTTCGTTTACGAATCTCCTCAATTCCTCTCTGAAATCCACCGGAACCTCCTGTATTCCTGTTATAAATACAATGCACATACGGACTCTCCGGCAATTGCAAACTGCTGCCATTGTCCACCACAAAAATATGAAGCCTTCCATAATACTGCGGGTTGTCCGGATTGAAAAAATCCGATGCCTGCAAAAGTGACAGATTTCTGTGAATAAATTCTTCACGCTGGAATGTGCAGATATTCAATGCAATTTTCACTTCGTTTTTCATGATCACTGCCTCTTAACCTGTTACTGTTTTCTAGTTAGCCTGCGAACAGTAACTTTAAACTTTCCCGATGTTTCTATTAATTATTTTTGCAGATTTCTGCATTTTTGATCAATAGAGTTGATTTCTGGCACATTCCAGAGCACTTGCAATCACTGCATCCATATCATAATATTTGTATTCCCCTAAGCGGCCTCCAAAAATGATATTCTCCTCTTTCTCTGCCAGCGCTTTATACTTTTGGTAAAGTTCCCCGTTCTTCTTATCATTAACCGGGTAATATGGCTCATCCCCCGGCTTCCACTCCGAAGAATATTCCTTACTGATAATGGTCTTCGGCAAGTCATTTCCATTTTCATCTTTTCCGAACTCAAACCATTTGTGTTCAATGATCCTTGTCCACGGAGTCTCACGATCTGTATAATTTACCGCCGCATTCCCCTGAAAGTTCGGCATATCAAGAATCTCATTTTCAAAACGTACCGAACGGTATTCCAGATTTCCCAACGTATAGTCAAAATAGGCATCGATGGCTCCGGTATAAACAACTTTTTCCGCCATCGCATTCCATTTTTCCTTATCTTCCAGATAGTCCTCGTTTAACCGGACTTCAATACCTTCCAGCAAATTCTCTACCAGTTTTGTGTAACCACCGATCGGAATTCCCTGATACAATGCATTGAAATAATTATTATCAAACGTAAGCCTGACAGGAAGACGCTTGATAATGAATGCCGGAAGCTTTTTGCAGTCACGCCCCCACTGTTTTTCGGTATAGCCTTTCACCAGTTTTTCGTAGATATCACGCCCCACAAGGGAAATTGCCTGTTCTTCCAGATTTTGCGGTTCTCCGGTGATTTCCTTCTTCTGCTCCTCAATTTTGGCAGCCGCCTCCTCCGGTGTGACTACACCCCACATCTTGTTGAATGTATACATATTAAAAGGCATGGAATACAATTCCCCTTTGTAGTTTGCAACCGGTGAATTCGTAAAACGGTTGAACGTTGCAAAACGGTTTACATAATTCCATACCTCTGTGTTGTTTGTATGAAAAATATGGGCACCGTATTTGTGGAAATTGATACCCTCTACTTTTTCTGTGTAAACATTTCCGGCAATGTTTGGGCGCTTATCTATTACAAGCACTTTCTTTCCGGCATCGGCTGCCTGTCTGGCAAATACAGAGCCAAATAATCCGGAACCTATAATTAAATAGTCATACATTTTTATTCTCCTTTTTGAGATCTCAATAAAATGTCAATTATGTAACTGTGTTATATCAACTAACTACCTTTTAATATTATCCATCTTTAACGTAGACTCTTTTTGTAAAACATTTATTACCTTTGTTTTTGCTACTTCATTAGGAAAAAGTCCCGTTAATCTATATTCCTTTTCCTCCTGAGGCATTTCTGCAGCATATCCATTCAGATATTGCTCTCCGAAAAAAACTTTGGAAAACAATGCAACTATTCTCTCTCTCATACTATTCACATCCATCTGTTAATTTTTTTAAATACTGTTGATATTGATTTAACATGATATACATCTGCGCTGCAACCGCCTGTGCAATATTCACATTGTAAGTTTCTTCACTTTTCAAAAAGGCCTCCGTTGACAATGAATCAATACACAGAAATCCTAAAACATTGTAACAATGCTCTTTTCCACTAAAAGCCACACGCTTGTTGGCAATACTGATTGGTACAACAATCGTTCCCTTATAATACAGCTCCCATTCATGTGTCGAATTCTTATATTCACTCCCCATTTTTTCACAATTCTTTGCATACTCAATCAAATTTTGCTGATAAAAATAGAATTGCTTATTGTTAGGATTAAGTATCTCATAAAAATCCGAATTATCTTTTATATAAATCGATCTCGTCAGATTATTATCCCGCTCACATCTTTTTACATCTGCATTCGTAGATCTCACAAATGTTCTTAGGGTTGCATCATCCAATTCTACCGACCCCACACTATCAATATACTTAATACATGCACTTACTTTCTGACCTGAAAATGCTTTATATATTTCACAAATATCATCAAGTGAATCTTTCAGCATTCCCTCTACTTTTGCGGTCAAATACTCCACCGATAACTTTCCCTCTTTTTCTATTTTATCAATATCAAAATAGTTATTTCTGAATTGCCTATTCGTGTCAAAAAATTTCTCGGATGTTGTAGATTTAACCTCAACTAATATCTTTCTGTACTTTAACATATATCGAGACATAATAAGCAACATAAACACCAATACACATATAGTTACAAAATAGATAATAAATATATTGTGTTTATCCGGATACATTTTCTTTATTGTGAACAATCCAACAATCGGTGTGATAATGGTTACTGCAGACGAGATAATGGTTAGGAAATTAAGCCATCCTGTCGGAATTTTTTCAAGTTTTTTATTTAATTTTTCAAACATATTATCCCCCCTTCTTCCTACGTACTTATATTAAACCTCAATATTTGCATACAATTTTCCGCATCATTTATACCATTTTTTCCAAATGTGATTTCAGCCATTCAAGTCCTATCTTTCTAGATTCCAATATTATCTCATTCGCCTTATCAAAATTAACATCCTGAATCAACGACTCTTTATTATATATTTCTTCCATATTCATAACCAATCTGTCAGTTAATCCAATCCAATTTAGCAATGAAATAAATCTCTTTTCCCCACGTTTGAAATTTGCAATCGATATAAATGGTTTATTAAAAATAATTGCCAAACATGTTCCATGAAAGGAATCCGTAACAACAAATTTTGCTGTTTTATATGCAGAAATCAAGTCTTCTATTTCTGTCTCTGCATTTACCTTTTCTGTTCCAAAAGCTTTTACCTTCTCAGATACATTTTGTAAATCTGTAAAATTTTCATAATTTGCGATTTGCAACTTATCCATTACATAATGATATGCCTTGATTTTATCAGTATCCGGATCAAGTAAGAAATTTAAAACAAATTCAGAGTCATTCTTAAATTTTGAATCATCTGCTAATTTTATATACTCGTCCCTCGAACATAAAAATATTGGATCACATACATGCACAGCATCATTTCCCATATATTTTTTTGTTAGTTCTACAGCATAATCTTCTCTTACGGATATTCCATCGAATCTGTCTAAATATTTTTTGTATTTATTCACAAATTCGTCTGAAATTGTATCTATATTTCCAAAAGAAGATGCATATGATAATTTCAAATTATGCTCGTTAACAAATGAAAGAAAATATTCAGGTCCCGCATATTCTTCTAAGTATGGATTCCATAATTGATCCGAACCTGAAACAAAAGCATGACAAGAATAATTAACCCAATGCATATCTCTAGTTGTGTATAATCGGCTTATATTATAATGTTTTTTTGCAAATTTCATTGGAATAGTATTATCTTGCGGCATCCATGGTCCTGCCTGAGATTTTCTTATCATCAACACAGAATATCCCAGTTTTCGTATTGCTTGATTCAAAGCGTAATATGTAATAGTTCCTCCATAGTTTAAATTGTACCACCACCCTACTATTCCAACACTATACTTCTCACCATAGATTGTTCTATCAACAGCAGGGATAAATGGCATTTTTTCTAGGTTTTTATAAAATTTCTGTCTTTTCTCAGTAGGCACTACATGCCTAAATAACGCAGAATTATATGGTTTTGCTTTTTCAATCGGAACGGATTCTATCCGTTTACACTTTTCTGCAATTGATTTTATTAATGTGTCACCTTTAATACTGCTTGTTATTACAATACTAGTTCCTTTTCGATCATTAAGCTCACGATTATGCTTTTCGATTCCCCAAAAATCGCCTATCGATATATCACCCACTCGATTGGAATTTGCAAATTTACACTGATAACATGAGTCTCTATCCATAAAATCCGCCAAAAATGCATTCATCCATACACTATTATGAATATTTGTTTTTTCTATATTTCCACCAGAAAATGTATAGGCAGTTGTTGCCCCCCATCCCAATGGTTTCTTCTCCTTAAAATTAATATTACTAATATCTAAACCTTTATAATCTTCATTTATAAACCGATTAAATAATGCATTTGAAGCATTTCCTCTACATAACAAATCGACTGTTAGTAATTTTTCAAAATCCTCACCTAAAAATGATAACAATCCATCAATTTGACAAGGTGTGCCAACAAACAAAACGTATTTATCCTTGGATAATTGAGATTTTACTTCTTTGTAAGTATACTTCGTATTACTTTGAACATATTTGCTACCCCTAAGTAGTGCGATGTCCTCGACTTGATCAATCATAACATGTTCTGCCACATGTTCTTTATTCCATGCAACGCCAAAGACCACACCACCTTTATCAATTACTTCTTGCGCTAAAAGTGTAAATGCTCCACCCGATGAACTTCTTTCTCTAATATCATCATTTGCCATGAGTGCATAACAATTTACATTTTCTTTGATATTTTGTGATTGATTTGCTACAGGACATCTTTTTTTACATAATCCACAACTAATACACTTCTGTTCATCAATATGTGGTTCTAGAAAACCATATTCATTTTCTGTCATTACAATTGCATTAACCGGACAGGCATTAAAGCAAGCTCCACACCCAGTGCAAGCTTTTCTGTCAATCCAATCAAGTCGTTTCAAATTATGATTACACTCCGTAATTTCTACCTGATTTTGCTTAAACTCTCTCTTAGCTCTTTCAATATATTCGTCCATCAATTTCCAAAACCAACTGTTTACATCTGAAGCTATATAACCCAAATTCTGTGCCTGCGTAATGTTAAGTTCATAACTCTCCCAATCAAATGGCACATCCTCTCCATGGTTCTCATCGAGTATGGCTTTAGTTCCTATTTTTTTCTCAATATATTCAATAATATCCTTATAAGAAATTACACCTGTACTAGCAAAATTAATTGAACCCTCAAAATTCTGAGCTGCTAACCATGGAAGAAATTCTCCAACCTCCTGTTCTCTTACAAATGAAAAGAATTTATTTGTGTCTTTTATTTTCATAGGTATACTATTGATAATATGCTCGCAGAAAAAATAAAGTCTTTCTGTTTTTGTTACATATGGAATTCTCACACATATAGAGTTTTGTTGCGAAAAATATTGTTGTACAGCAGCCTCTGCATTTCTCTTACCATGTGAATAGTTTCCATCTTTTGGATACTCCCATTGTAATTCTAATGTTTTAGGATCAAATTTGTTCTCTGTAAGATCTGGGAAGTTTTCTTTATCTACATAGCATCTTACACTGGAAAGCATAATATATTTTTCACATATGACATTATCCAGAATTTCTTTCACATAATTCGAACAATATGCTAAATTATCAAAAACCACATCAAACTTTTTCCCATTCAATGCTTGTTTAACAGATTCCGGATCGTCTAAATCTAATTTTAATCTTTCAATTCTGTTGCCAAACCGATCTGCCGTCTTACCTCTATTTGCCACGGTTACACGATTTCCATTTAGAAATAATTCCTGCACTAATCTGATTCCCATAAATCTTGTTCCACCAATTACAAGAACTTTTTTCCCATTCAGCTTAGGCTTTACGTCGTTTGTAAATATTCTATGTGATATTATGCCACAATCTTCTATATTCTCAGTAATTCCATTTCTAGCCCATGCAGTATCCTTTTTTACCAATCTGGCTGGATTTCCAGCAATAATACAATTATTTGGAAAAACTCCTTTTACCGTACTATTTGCTGCAATAACACTACCACTTCTTACACTGGTTCCATGTAATACAAATGCACGTGCTCCTATCCAAACATGATCCTCCAAAAATATATTATTTCTTACGCTATTAGTCCTGTCATAACTTGTATTAATATTTTTTGATGTATGCAAATCAAAAATAGAATGGCCATCTCCTGCCTGCAACTGAATATCAGTAGATAACATACAATCTTTACCAATTACAATTCCTTTTCCCGAATTTGCATGTAATGTTGTATTTTTTTCAAATGTTGATCCAGAATTAATAATTATATGTGATTCCGGAGTTGCATTAATTATTCGAAAAGTAACCTGATCAAATCGACATGAATTAGCTATGTAAACCCTTGAACTGCCATTATAACCCTGAAAACAAAAATTGTTAATTCCAATAAAATGCGTCCACTCTCGTATATGCAAACTCGCATTTGCACACATATCTATTGATACGCCCGATAAACCATTTATATGCTGATCCAATTCAATTCTATTATTTAGCCCTCTAAAGATTACTTTTTCTATAACTCCAGTAGATCTAGAAATAAAATTACCATACTCATCATGATATTCGCCTTTTCCACAATCCCATTTTGTTAACACAATAGGCCTAATATGTCTATAAACAAAATCCTTTTTTTCAGAAAAACCAAATGATTTTAGTTTAGAATCATAATTTTCTTCATACTGCCGGCCAAATGCAATCAAATAATATTCACCACTTTTACCATTTAAATATTCCAAATTGAAAATGGTTTTATTATTAACAATTTCATTCATTAAAGTTACAACAATATCAATACCAATATTATATGATTCCTTCAGAATTTCTCGCAATTCCTGAGAATCACCCCAAATTGCAATTTTGCGACCATTATAATTTTGCGCTACTATAGTTGAAAGCAAATATAATTCATCTTTATTAGTCATTACAAATCCTCTATCTTAAACTCTCCAATTTTAACTCAAGGTAATACTTCTTCATATCCATATTTTGATATATTTTCTTAGTCAAAATATCTTGAGAAATATTGGTATCTTTTTCTGATTTTACAATCATCTCAACACAATTAGCTAAATATTCATATATCAAATAATTAAAGTGTAACGGATGTAATCCAAAATGATGCCGAGTGTCTGCAAGAATCCTGTCAGGTGTTTTAATACTCCAACAATTTTTTAATTCCTTTTTTACAATTGATTCTGCAAAATCAATAATTAGATTTTCTCTTTTTCTTTTAGCTGCATCACTAACTCCCTTTTTATGCATATCATCAATTGGAACCACATTTTTTCCATCATTATCTAATGCACTATCAGCTTCCCTCAATGCTATATAAATAATATGGCTCTCAGGATAAAACTTCTTGATGCTATTACAGAATGATTTTATCTCATTAATGTATTCTTCCTTATTACGGTCTGCAAAATGCCAGTCGTCTATTTTAATACCACCATATTCTTCATAATTATTTCCATTTAAAACATTTTGAGAAGTTCTATATGTATTCCAATTTACCGGAATTTTAGCGTTATTTTTCCCACACGTCCATCTTTGTAAAGGAAGTCTTTCATCGCATAAATCAAATATAAAATAATCTGATTTTAAATCTTTTAAATAATCATCAAATAATTCATGTTGAAAACAATATTTTTGCATTCTTTTTCCAAAACTACTCTCCGCAACAATGTCTTTCTCTAATACTGGTATCTCAGATTTATGTACCACAGTTCCAATATTAATTCCTGTATGTGTGTGTTTAGGATAATAATCACTAATATTCATAAAATTAAAAATATCAGACGTTACACATGAACCGAATTTTGTAAAAGTAACCATTATATGTTTCCTCTTTTTTACCCAATTTTACTGATAAATTTCTGTCTTTCTGAAACCATGTCATACAATAATCCAAAGGTATTTCCATCAATTAAAATTCCTGCCTCATCCAACAGATGCGTATCTATCTTCTGACTAATCTTAAAAATCAAGCAACTGCTCTCAACCTGGCTTCCTTCGCTTTCTTTTCCTTTCCATGGCAGTGTATTTCTTACAATAATTTTTTTCAATTCATCTCCATTTAACATATTCACAATTTTTGAGTGTAAATACGCATTATCATATTCAATTGACAGATCCATTATTGCATCAATTCCCTGTAGTAAAAGTTCAACCTTTTGTGTTTCCATCCAGTCCTTTGTCCAAATATCCCGTACATAATAAACAGATTCCTGATAAAAACCAATTCTTTCCGCTTTTAAAACACTTTTACAATAAAATTCAAATCCACTAATTTTTGAATAATTATTAACCTGAATGTTCTCATCTGTCAAAAATTTACGTCTATACAACGTATGATATAAATCTGAAGTCCATAATGTCTTTACCGCTGTGGATAACTGTTTACAGTCAGCAAAAACGACATCCTGCCATTTTAAATTCAGATTTTTACTGACACATATATCCACGCTCTCATCCAAAGCTTTATTTAACCAGTTCTCAAGTTCATTTTCTGACTTATAAAAATCATCTGGATTCCAAAAGCCCACATATGTCCCCTCTGCCAATGAAATTCCTGTGTTACAAATCTGGTTAAAAGAGTAATGCTTAGGTGTGTTAAATAATCTCAGATTAGATTTATCTTTCATTACTTTTAAAGATTTAATATAATTTGGCATTGATAAGCCATTATTCACCAAAATATACTCAACGTCTTTTTGTTGGCTCTTTTTTATGTAATCAAGACATTTACCAAAATATGTCGATTCATATTCACAAGGAATAATCAAAGATAGCTTTACTTCTGTTGAAGTATCAATTTCCTGTTCACCTTTTATATACACATACTGTGATTTCAAATTATCATCCCAATAATATAAAAAGGCATTTACATTATTATTTTTTAAAACCTGTATCAACCTGTTGGCATAATTTTTTTTCTGTTTCTGCGTACAATAAACAAAATCATTATATATAAACGAAATTCCCCATTTCAAAAAACTTTCCTTCATCTTTCGGAGATCTATTGAAAGTGGAAGTTTATTAATATCCTCAGACATTGTTTCTATCAGCTTAATATGTTTTTCAACTTTAAGTGTAGGATCTGTATACACATTCCTTTCCATTAAAGAGCCTGGTCTGTACCAACAGTAATTATATAGTTTATCCGAAATCACTGTTATGGAATTGGCATAAGGATAGATTTTATTTTGAAATGCTTTGTCCTCTCCAATTTGAACCTCTTCATCTAATCGAAAATTCTTCTTTTCAATTAATCTCCGACTAACCATTGTTCTCCACAAAAACGGAGACATATCCTGTTCTTGAAATAATATGTCAGGTTCAAATTTATCATAGTAGCGGCTTTTAGGCGATAAACAGTTATAAAGCCATTGATCCGCATGCGGTTCTTCTGGATAAATATTAGCACCACATATAACAACGTCCGAATCATGCTTCTTTGCTGCACGATACATCTTTTCATACATATCAGAATTTATATAATCGTCCGAATCAACAAATCCAATATATTTTCCACGTGCAATTTCCATCCCTGCATTCCTTGCAGAAGGCAATCCGCCATTTTCTTTGTTAACAACAATAATACGTTTATCTTTCTTTTGATATTTTTCTAAAATTTCTCCGGAATGATCTGTTGATCCGTCATTCACACAAATAATTTCTATATTGTTCATTGTCTGGCTGATCACACTATCCAGACATTTTTCCAAATAATTTTCAACATTATATACCGGAATTAAAATTGAGACTATTGGTTTAGCCATTATTTTGCCCTCCCAGTCATTTTCTGTATTGCATAAAGTATCGTCTGCTTTAACCCATTATTTACATAATAAAATTTAAGTTTTCCCCAAAAACCATAACTACGCCATTGCTCCACAGAATCTAATTTCTGTACACCTTTATAAGCATTAATTTCATACTGCTGCTTTATGATAAGTGATCTGAGCGAATTTTCAGAGACCTGAATATGTTGAAATTCGTATGGAATTTTACTGATACCATCCCACCAGAACTGACTAAAAATGCCTTGAATATTAAATTCTGGCTCAATCTGATCGTAAACCATAAATACATGCCATAAAACATATTTCTGAATTTCTTCACGTTTTTCATTTAATGAAAACACTTTATCTTTGTAATTTGCAAGATGTTCACTTACAAAGAAATTTTCATGTATATAACCAATTTCATTTTTCAAAACCTTATTCAATAAATCCTGATCACCGTCTGTCTGTATCATAGTTCTGGTCTTTTGGGATATACCATTCAATTTAAATCTCTTTAAATTTAGCACGAGCAAATTTGAATTTATTATTTTATCCGGTTCTGCCGGATCATATAATGTTCTAGGTACACCCACAGCCATATAATCATCTACACTACAGATACGATAAAATTCTCCCAAATCATGAAGCGTAAGAACTTTCCCCCAGATATAAATACATTTCCCTAATTTTGGAAGATACTCATCTAATACCAACGGCAAAACATCCGGTTTATCATCGGTTCCTATAACCTGAATCTCGCATTTATTTTGCACTTCAATATATTGTCTTATTTTATTCTCTACATGTGCAACTCTTTCTTTTTCACAAAAAACATATATGGAATAGGAATTATAGTCACTTTTATTATTTAAAATGGAATATAAGCTTACAGCTGTTGTCAGCTCCTCTCCTTCTTCTGCATAAATAGCAATTGGAACATTTACCGCTTCTTCCAAAAAAGCGATTGGTAACTTCTTATATTTCATTTCCTTATTCTTCATTAATCGATAAAGAAACAGACCCGTTAATCTCTCAGATATAAAGAACCTTTTTTGAGCCATATCTATCTGATTTTCAAATTCCTCTAAAATTGAGAAAATCCATTCACAATACTCAAAAAATATTTTTCTGCTGAAAATACACATATTACAAAAATTACTTTCTGATCCATTAAAATAACCATCCACATAACTTTCATAATCAGGATATTTTTTCAAAACAATTTCAATTGCTCTGTCCAGGTCCTCTTTTCTCTGATTTCTGATATAATGCTGATACACATTAGGAACTTCTCCTATATGCGCAATAAAATCATACCCATCTACAAAATCTGACATTTTACGTTCATCATACCTAAGAAAAGACTTATAAGAACTTTCATCAAAATTTTTAACATTTACAACATCAGTTATATTTTCATCAAAAATAAAATGCCGTCTGTAATGCATCAATCCAATATAATCCGGATTACCCAACTCTTCATAGTTCTTCCATGCCCAATATACAGCCGTCATTTCATTGTAATAATCATTCTTATTTGATATATTTTCCCCGGTATCATCACCAATCATATTATTTACTAACCATTGATAATCCGGATTTTCTTCCCCCATACGGACCTTCGCATTTGCTCTTCCCACATGAATAGGTGTCATCACATTATCTTTTAATAAATATGCTGGTTTATGATAACAAATTAATAACTTGACCTTATTTTTATTCCCTTCAACCATTTTCTGCTCCTATCTATAGTGCTTTATTATTTTTACATCTTTGCAACTATATCTTCTATTTTTCTGTTAAAATAAACGCTCCCTACCAGATAACATCCACCTGCATACACACTTACAATTACCCACAACTTCCAATCTGGAAATATCCGCTCCATAATACATTCTCTTGCAATCGCAATAACTGTATAGAGTGGATTTACAATAGTCATTATCTTCTGCATCGCTGGTGATAATCGATCCAGCCGATAAAAAATTGCTGATCCATACATGAGAAAAAGCGTAAATATCTTGTAAAAATATGTAATATCCGCAAATGTCACATTAATCACCGCCAGTATTTTTCCAATCCCCAGCATCATAATCAGCATCAAGAAAATGTCTGGAATAAACAAAAGCCATGTTACACTTGGTGAAATCCGATACAAAGCAATTACAAATGCCAAAATCATCAGAGAAAATAAAAAATTTCGAAAAGCCAATAAAATTTTTTGAAATACATACACATTCTTGTTAAGTTGTGTTTTAATCAAGAAATTTTTATTTCCCATTAATGCATTCAGGCACATCGTCGTTCCTGAAGTAAACAATCCATAGATCGTAGTTCCAGTTAAGACATATAACGGAAACCCACCTTTCGAACTATCTCCAAACATCTTAGAAAAAACCAAAACCATAACAATCATATTAATAAGTGGATTAATAACCTCCCACATTTCCCCCATAAATGTGGATGACAGATTTCTCTGTTTATCTCTTTTTATTAACTGATCAATTACAAACCAATTTTGTTTCAATCCCTCTATTCTATCCATCATTATTACAATCTCTCCACAACTTCATTTTCATACATCTTAAATATGAATAATCCTATTACAAATACTACAATTACCCATGTTATAATCTGCGTAATATATATTACATCCACACATTCGCCGTATATCAGAAATTGTCTTCCTATATAAATAAAGATATATAAAGGATTATGTTGAATTACCCATTTTACCCCTGAAGACATCCAATCTATGGAATAAAAAATAGCCACGAAAAAACGTAGAATAAACAAAATATTTGTATATATGTTCTTTGCATCTCTTCGATATACATACCATATTGAAACTCCATATGACACACCTGTTGTAAAAATCAACAATAAAAGTAGCAAAAATGGAATCCATAAATAATACAGTGTAACTTTTGCCCGATACCATGCTAACACCGCCGCAAACGGAATACATCCTAACAGGAAATTAACAAAAGCAGTAAGTACTCTCGATAGCACAAACAATTCTCTCGGTAATTTTGACTTTATCAACAAATCTCTGTTATCTTTCAACGTAGTAAGCGATGTCTGTGTCGCCGTCGCAAAAAACTCAAACATAAGAAATCCCACGAAATAATACGCCGGATACTTATCAATCCCTTTATTGAAAATGGTCGAGAACAATACCACAACCAATGCCATACGCATCAACGGATACACACAGCTCCACAGAATTCCCAGAAAACTTCTGGCATATTTTCGTTTCAATTCTCTTTTGGTCAGTTCCCAGAGCACAAACCAATATTGCCGAATACTCATGCTTCTGCTCCTTTTTCTTTTCCCATGCGATAATATGCACTCAGCACACCCAAGAAAATGGTGTAAAGTACGTAGGTCAGAATATAAGGTCCGGTAAACAAGCCCTGCCCCAGATATCCAACCAGTGCTGCAAGAACTGCTGCCTTTTCCGGTTTTCGTTCTTTGCCTTTCGTGTACATCACAAATGGGAGAACATACATCAGGAGCCTGCATGCTGCGCCAAATACCCCCATGGTAACCAGATATTCCAACAGATCGTTGTGAGCAGTACAATACATCCAGTTCCACTCTACATAAAAGTCGGCTTTCGCAATCTGTGCCTGTGTAACTGTATCCAAAAGTGCCGGTCCGACACCCATAAGTTTCTGCCAGAGCGTGCCATCTAAAAATCCCATAAAGGAGAAATACCAGATGGAACCACGGAAATTAAATAATTTCAGATTGTAATTGTAGATCACATAGAATACCACACCGATAACTCCGACTATGATCAGCCAGATCCATACTTTACTCAACACACGCTCCACACATGTATCAATCTTTGTCCGTATTTTTTCCGAAAAAACCGTCCCCAGCAGGAACAGCAAAATGATTACCATTCCAAGAATACCCGGAACCAGATACAAACGGTGTGCCAAAAGCAGCTTAGACACACTGTCGGTATCAATTGCACGCGGAGTGCACGGATGTTTCCACAAAACTTCTGCAATTCCACCAGCTATCGCAAACAAAATTCCATTGATCGCAAGATTTTTCAGACGATTGACTTTGCAGAGTGAATACCATACAACAAATAATGCTGCAATGCCAATTCCTATGTAAGTCGTATTTGTCAGCGTGATAAACAGACTGAAATATGCTGCAAGCAAAAGCAGATAGATAAAAAACCGTGCAAACCGGTTTTTCGTAAACAGCACTGCCAGCATGAAAAACGGAATAATGATCGACAAATATCCCGCCCAGAAGTTTACATTTCCAATGGTTGAAATAAAGATGTTGTACTGCAGCGGAATCTCATCGTGCATGATGAGGAAATCATACCCCAGCCGGTCTATGATGCCGATTGCAAGCACTGCGGCGGTCCCGAAATACAGATATACCCAGAGATCTCCCTTTCCGCTGTAGCATCTGGAAATGATAAAATAAACAATAACACTGCAAACAATCATCTGTGTTCCCACATCCCACGCATTTTCTCCGGAGATGGAATTTCCGATGTCGGCACTATATACCGTTGACACAATTGCAAGTATGCCAAATAGCAGCATCACAACATCCAGTGCGCTGATTTTTCTAAGCTGTGTCCTCTTATTTTTTGAAAATTGATGGTTTTTAATCACAAGCATCAGACTGATGCACAAACTGACTGCGATAACTACAAATAAAATCCGCGAAAACAGCCAGTAAATATCCCTTTTATCGTTTAAAATATTATAGTAATTATCCGAATAGTACAGTGGCAATAATGTAAACATCAATACCATGAACATTTTCACGGCTTCTTCTCTTACTTTTTTCAAAATATATCCCCTATTGTCAAGATATAGGAGTCAGTATTCCCTGACTCCTATGGTAAACTCACATTTCATAAATACTATTTTGTCTTAACTTTTGTTGTAGATGTCCACTTGGAATATACTTTCTTACCGTTCTTGTCCAGCTTGTAAGCACGAACACGAACATAGTATGTAGTCTTATCCTTCAGGCTCTTTACGGTGTAGCTTGTCTTCTTGGTTGTCTTAGACTTTGTAGTCTTCTTTGTAAATTTCTTGGATGTAGAATACTGTACTTCGTATCCTGCTGCTCCGGCAACTTTCTTGATGGTTACCTTTACGGCATTATTCTTTGCTGCAACAGTAGCTTTGGCAGGTTTCTTTACAGTAACCTCCTGCTCCGGTGTTGCGTCTGTAGCTGTAGTCTCTGCAGTTGTTGCTGCAAATACTGGTGTTGCAGTAGGTGCTACAGTTGTTGCAAGTACAGCTGCGGCCAGTAATGCAGCTGCTAATTTCTTCATTTTCATGACAATAAGTCTCCTTTCTTCTGAAAAATGTGAGTTATATATAAAAAATCTGTATACAGATTTTTTACCAGATTAATATACTTACTCGCTGTATTGGCTGCGATAGGCTTTACACACGGTTTTCGGTTCCCCAATCATGCGCATGTTTCCCTGTTCAATCCAGACAACTTTCGTACAATTATCGAGGATCGTCTGCATGCCATGCGAGACCATAAGGACGGTGGAGCCGCCGTGGATCAGTTCTTTGATCCTTGCGAGACTCTTTTTCCGGAAGAATTCATCTCCCACAGATAACACCTCATCCAAAATCAAAATTTCTGCCGCACCTGCCACCGTTGCGATGGAAAAGCCCAGCCTGGAAACCATACCGGAAGAAAAATTCTTTACTTTTTCTTCCATGAATCCCTCTAATTCCGCAAAATCTACGATTTCCTGATAATGTTCGTCGATAAATGCTTTGGAGTAACCAATGATTGCTCCATTTAAATACACGTTTTCCTTTGCGGACAGTTCAAAATCAAACCCGGTACCAAGCGTAAGAAGCTGAACCTTCCTCTGATCCACAACCACTCTTCCGGAGGTTGGATTGAGAGCACCGGATACAATCTTTAACAGGGTTGATTTTCCGGAACCATTCGTTCCGATCACCCCTACAATTTCTCCACGATATACGTTAAAGTTAATATGATTTAATGCATACAGTTCTTTGTATGACATCTGTTTTCGAAGGGTCTGTATCAGATATTCCTTAATACCTGACACATTATTGGTTGCAATCCGAAACCGCATAGTAAGATCCTCTACACAGATAACCGGTGGCTCAGATCTTTGCTCTTTTTCCTTTTCAAGGTATGGCAGGATCTGTACCGACCACTCTTTTGCTTCCTGTTCTTTCTGTTCCCGGAACTTTTTGTTTTCTTCCGTGTAATCAACAACCGGACGTTGTTTTTCTATTTTTTCATACACCATTTGTAAGATGCAGGCACTTACGGCCATGACACCAACTGTTTCAAACATTGCAATCCTCTTTATCTATTTTGCTTTAAGGCTCTGCCTTAAATGTGTTACATACTTTGCCATTCTTGCGGATCTCAGATTTGAAGAAATATGTTTTCCCGCATTGACGATTGTCCCTTCAATCCACCCGCTTTCATGGATTACCTTTTTTGACAACCCCAACATGATACATAATTTTGAAAGAATTCTCAAGTCTTTAATTTCTCTCTGCGTCAGGCGATTGGCGATACAGCGCATATGTTCATCGGACAGATCATCCGAAAACAGCTGCATACCATAGTATTTTGCTTCCCATCGATTTGGTCTGGACATGATGGTTTCATACAACTTTCCTGCTATATCTTTCTGACATAGCATGGCTGCTTTATGTTCCGGCTGCTTCGACAGATGATCCATAAACATCCGGAGTAACTCATTGTTTTTCTTTAGCTGCTCTGTGTTTGGATTCTCTACTTGCGAGAATACCGGAATATATCGTCCGGCTTCACAGCAATAAGCTTTTATCATCGGACAAGGTTCACTGTACATCACTTCAAAAAGACAGTTACTGAATCCTGCCTTTTTTCTGACATTCCCCTTTGGCATGAAATAATATGCCTCATATCTGCAATTGTTTCGGTTTACCGGATACTCATATAATCCAAAATAGTATCCTGTCAAAGTAATTCCGGGTTTTTCCTGTGCCAAAAGTGTCTGCAGGCTTTTCTGGATGGTTCCTACCCATCCACTGTCAACAATTGCATAACGGACATTGTCAAGCAGGCCTTCCTGCCGCAGATATCCAATGGTAGTCTCATATGCTGCGTCTGACTTCTCATAAATCCTCTCCAGCAAATGTGTCGTTCCTTCCGCACAACATTTTTTTACCCGTTCTCTTAAATTGAAAATTTCTTTCCGATTTAAGGTTGCATGTAACGATCTCTGATAATTGATTTCCCTGCATACAGCAATCATCTCTTCTTCACTGAGTGCCGCACGGTTTAAGATTTGATAGAAACTGATATCAATCCCCGAAAGAAATATGCGGTCCAGACACGCATCCCCGAGGAGATGATATTCCGGAATACGCAAAGCATAACGGGATACTCGCAGATAACAGATTTCTACGGGAATATGTAAATATTCCACCATTTTCTTTGCGACAAGATACATCGGATATGCATCTCTTGCCAGAAAATACAGTCTTTTCTGTCTGTTTTTTTGTGCCTCTTCCAAAACCCATGCTACATACTGTACCAGTGCCGGTGCCCATAAGGTGACATATATCTGATCCTCCGGTGCACACAGCTGCTTCAGGCACTCCTCTGCAGCACCGGACAGAAATGTATTCTGTTTTAACAGCGTACGGTACGTTTCCATTCGCGGTTGCATCATTGCCTGATGTTTCATAAGTCTGCCATACGCTCCTTTTTTCTCACGATCATGCTGGACGGTACAAATCTGCTGACCATCGGACGAAAAATATAGAGCCAGCCTTTCGGCCAGAGGATTCCAAGACCACGAAATCCTTCATAACGCACCTGGCCTTCATGAAACCGGTTTTTCCATGACCGATTGTGATAATTTTCCCGGTCTACCCGGTAATCAAGCAGGCACTTCTGGATGTTATAACCTTTGTAGCCCAGTCCGAACAAACGCATAAACAATTCATAATCCTCGCATCGCGCAGTCTTTTTTCCTTCATCGTACCCAGCCACCTTTTTGAACAGGCTGGCACGGTACATGACGGTTGGGTGAATATACGGCGAATATTTCAGGTAATCGTCCGTACCCGGCTCCTCCGGGCGGACTCCCTCTCCCCATATGCCTCTGTCATCAACCAGCTTGCAGTTTGTTCCGCACCACATATATTCGGGATGGTCTTTCAAAAAACTGATTTCTTCTTCAAATCGTTTTGGATGGGAAATATCATCGGCATCCATCCGTGCAAGGTATTTTCCCCTTGCACTGGCAATGCATTGATTTAACGCATACCCCAGTCCATGATTTGCTTTCGAACCAATGACGCGAATTCTTGAATCTTTATTTTCCAGTTCTTTCATATATGTGTTTACTTTTTTGATAGAAGATCCATCGTTGTATATTAAAAACTCAAAATTCCGATATGTCTGTTGCAATACAGAATTTACTGCCTTTTCAAAAACCTCAAGATCCTGTTGATTGTAAACTCCCATGATCACCGATATCATGGGTCTCTCCCGGTCATTTTCTATAGTAACTTCCGGTACCTTCGGCAGTTTCTGGTAGATCTGACTCATTTTTGCCGCAGACTCATGGAGTGAAAATTTTTTAACTGTATTCTGCGCCCTTGCGGCATATCGTTGTCTTTGTTCTTTATTTTCATATAAAGAAAGAATTGCTTTTGCAAACTCGTCTGCAGAAGCAGCATTACAAACCAGCCCATTCTCCTGATCTATAAGATATTCTCTGGTTCCCCGATTATCTGCTGCAATTAATGGAATTCCACTCGCCATTGCTTCTAATCCTGCCATTCCCATACCTTCACGCAAAGACGGAAATACAGAAATATCCGCGGTTCTCCATATTTTTGGCATATCATTCCGATATCCCTGCAAGAAAACCCGGTCGGATAACCCGTACTTTTTAATCTCTGTTTCAAGATTTTTTCTATTAGGACCTTCTCCGCAAATACTATAGTAGATGTCCGAACGTGCAAGTTTTGCAATTGCTTCAATTACTACTCTGTGATTTTTGTTTTTATTGATTTCACCTGCAGATACAATATGAAATGCATGCTCCGGAATTCCGAGATCTTTTCTTAAGGTATCCCGTTCATGAACTTCATCTTCTTTTAATGGATAAAATTTCTCAAGATCTACACCAACTCCCGGAATCAGTGCTGCTCCCCCATCTTTTTTATAATGAAATTTATCTGCTCTCGTATAATCCTCATGATTTATGGTAATGATAATATCTGAAAATTTTGCCAGAACTTTTTCTACCGGATAATAAAACAACCAGTTTTTTACCGGTGCTCCCTGAAAAAAGTGAAATCCATGTGCTGTGTAAACCACAAATGGCTTTCTTTTACTGAGTACGGCTGCAAGACGCCCCAATACCCCACCATTTGGATTATGACAATGGACAACACTGATCGCTTCGCGGTCTATAATCCGTATAAGTTCCCGCAATGCCCATATATTCTTTTTTATTTTAAATGGATTTTTTTCAATACTGATATGATGCAGTACAACCCCCATATTCCGGAGTGTCTCATCTTTGACCTCATAGATTGGTACACCAAAATTTGTTGCGTAATGAACCTAATATCCTTTTTCCTGAAGAAGTCTGACATTATTTAATTCGAACTGCGACAAAAAACCACTGGTTGTGGTTATAATCAATGCCTTGTTCATCCCTTTTTATCCCTGATCTTTCGTAAACCAAAAAACATTTTCCACTTTTCTGATACTCATCATAAGAGTATCACGATTTTATCGTTTGTCAAGTATTAGTATTTATATGTGATAAATAATAATATACACCATGGTATAGCATCAGGTCAATTGTCACTTATCCCAAAAGATCATTATTGTTTTCATCCTGTCTTATAATATATACATAAATTCACAAATTTTATAATAATTGGGAGGGTTTTAATGCCACGATCTTCGCGAACGATCCGGACTGACACAGAGTGACCTCGCGATCCAGCTGGGTATGACAAGATCCGGTGTCAATGCCTGGGAAATGGGCATATCGAAACCTTCTCTTGAAAATCTTGTAATTCTAAGCAGAATCCTGCATACAACCACAGATTATTTACTTGGAAATAATAATGAAGAAACAATTGTGATTAATGATTTTACTCCCGAAGAGAAAGAAATGGTCATGCGTATGGTGCATTATATAGAAGAAGTGCACCAGCTGAAGTGTAAAAAAACAGCCCTCCCGTCAAATAGGAGGGCTGTTTCGTTCCTCGATCAGGAATCTTTTTTCGCCTTATCAATCATATAAAGAATATCTGCAAGCTCATCTTCCGGAATTTTGACATAATCCGCAAGTTCTTTCTGCGTTGGCTGTGCACCGTTCTGTTTTTTCAGATAGTTCACCGCTTCACTTACCAGCGCAACTTTTCCAACCACAGAATTTTCATTCTCATCCTCACCGGTCTGTTCCCGGATGCAGGATTTCATCGCTTCTTCCACCGCGGTAAGAAGTTCCTCTTCCACATCCACTTTTTCGTGGCTGCCGCACAGCTCGCTCAGGCGCAGGAAAAGTGCCATATTTCCTTCCTGCACAATATCCTCAAATCCTTCCGGGGAAACTGCCAGTTTCTTTGCTACTTCCAGTACGTTGCGCAGCCATGCATTGGAGAGCGCGTGTACCATGCTCTCTTCCCCTGCCAGCAGCTTCTTATACATATCAATCTGCTGCTCCTTGGTATACTCCGGAATATCTTTCAGTTCCTCCAGATACATCTGAAACATGGGAGAAGTGGAAATGTTGTCTGTGACGGAATCTTTTGCGGATTCCTTTTTCGCAGAAGATTCTTTGGTTTCTTCTTTCTCTGCGGTCTCCTCATATTCCGCTTCCTTTGTTTCCGGTTCGTTCTCTTCCGGCTGCGGATCATCATGTGGTGTTGACAGAAACTCTAACACCATCTCTTCCTGCTGTGCATTCAAATCCATATCCTTAAAATAGGAAAGGATCTCCTCTCTTGTCATCGGCTCCGCCGAAGTGCGTATAATATCCTGTACCGCACGTATGGTTTCTGTAAATGTATTCTGGTCTAACATATCAGGTCTCCTGTTCCTCATCATAACATTCGCTTCTGATCCGCGAACTGATCTCCTGCAGACATTCTATGAGGATCGGATTAAACTGTCCGCATTCCCCATGCAGGATCATTTCCAGTACCTTTTCATGCGGTACTGCTTTCTTATAAACACGCTCACTCGCCAGCGCATCGTACACATCCGCTACAGAAACTACCTGTGCGGAAATCGGGATTTCATCTCCCACAAGTCCATCCGGATAGCCTTTTCCATCGTAGCGCTCATGATGCCAGCGGCAGATCTGGTGTGCGATCTTTACCAGCGGCTCATACTGATAAATACCAAGCTGTTCCAGCATTTCTGCACCGATGACGGTATGCGTTTTCATAATCTCAAATTCTTCTTTTGTCAGTTTTCCCGGTTTATTCAGGATTTTTTCATCCACACCGATTTTTCCGATATCATGCAAAGAAGAAGCAAGTGCGATCATGGCTCTGGTATCCCCATCCAGATGATACTTTTCGGTTTTCTGCGCCAGTCTCTCCAGAAGCATCTCCGTGAGCTTGTGAATGTGAATCACATGGCTTCCGCTCTCTCCGTTTCTAAACTCCACAATATGACTGAGAATATGAATCAGCATCTCACTGTTTTTCTCTTTTTCGTTGATCTGCGCAGTAATCAGGGAAGTCAGCCGACGCTGCTTCGCATATAATTTCATGGTGTTCGTCACACGCTGATAAACGATCTGTGCATCGCATGGCTTGCTGACAAAATCCACTGCACCAAGTGCATATGCCCGCTTCACAGCCTCCGGGGCATCGGCTCCGGACATCATAATAACCGGAATATCCTCAATCCAGTGATTTTTATTCATATATGTCAGGACATCAAATCCATCCATCTTCGGCAATACCACATCCAGCAGAACCAAAGAAATACTATTGACCTGCTGTTCCAGTATTTCTATGCATTTTTCTCCGCTCTCCGCCTGCAGGACATGATAATCCTTGGAAAAAATCATATCCAGAAGCGTCCGGTTGACCTCCTCATCATCCACTACAAGGATCTCCGGAATCATCTTTTCCGGTTGCTTCTGTGCGTGTATCTTTCCCTCATGATCAATCATGTTATTCTCGGTGATGGCCATGTTTTTCTTATTTTTTGCCTGATACATCAGTTTATGTGCGCGAAGCATTGCATGCTCAACAGATTCGTTCTGCGAAATCACGGCACCCATACTGACAGAAAGCTGAATATTGGAATACCCCGGAATCACTGCATTCTGGATCTTTTCCTGAATCTCCTGCAGTTTTTCTACCAGCCCATCTTCCTTTATCTCCGGCAGCACAAGAACAAATTCATCTCCACCATAGCGCACAAGCGTATCCTCTCTGCGGATACAACGCCAGATCACACCAGCAACCGCCGCAAGTGCCATATCTCCGGTCAGATGTCCGTATGTATCATTGCAAAGCTTGAAATCATCCACATCAATCACAACAATTCCGGCATTTCCCGTCCACATTTTTATCTCTTCCTCAAAATACAGACGATTATAAACTCCGGTCAGGACATCCTTATATAATTTTTCATTATATCCGGTCAGTTTATTGATCAGCTTTTCTCTACAGGATATGTCGATTAAGGTGTCGTCCTCCAGATGATTGATCAATTCCATGACGTATGGCTGTCCATCAATTTCCATATACCGGGAGATTACCTGATAGACTTCTGATTCAAGGAATTCCAGCTTAATCATCTGCTTCTTTTCCCGCAACGCTTTATAGGAACTGCAGTTTTCGCACTTACCGTTTTTCTTCCAGAGACTGTAGCACGGACATCCATCCTGCACATTTTCGCACGTTCCTTTCCCTTGCTGGTAAAATGTCCGCTCAACATCTTCTCCTTTTAACAGACGTGCTACCTGAAAAATCTTCTGATAATATTTGATTTCCTGTTCTGCTTCCTGCATGGTCATCCCGTTACCGGATTGCATTACACCTCATCCTCCTGGCATTAGAAATTCAAGTCAATTTTAATCCCCTTCAGATCCTCGTTTACGAGATTGTTCTTTTTAAGAATCGTCTGGATGTGCTGCTGCGCCTCCTCCAGCTTACTCGTACCCGTCTGATTCACCGTTACATCTGCCTCCAGCCTGTCTGCCTCGACAGAACCCTCAATCATCTTCTCCTGCTGCTGTTTTTCCTCTTTCTTTTCGTCAATCTTTTCCTGCTGCTCGTCTCGCTTCTCCTGCGCTTCCTCTGCTTTCTCTTTCTCTTCTTCCTGTTTCTCGTCGATGTGATCTACCGCATCCTGTATCAGCATGCCAAAAGCATCTTTATCGGAAGCATCCAGCAGTTCATCCGCTGCATCCTGCGCTTTTTGCATATCCTGTGATTTCAGCTGGTCGAGCTTTGCATCTGCCGCTGCCTCAGTCAGAGAAGTCACGTTACGCTGCGCCCTGTCTTTCTTGTTCAGAATGACATCCTTTTGTGCATTCAGCTGTAATGCCCTGGTCTGATAATCGGTCAGAGGGGTATTCTGCAGTTCTTTCAAACGGTCTATCTCTTCCTTGGAAAAGTCATCCGTCTGCACACCTTTCTGATAATCCTGATATTTTTCTAGCAGTTCTAAGTCTTTCTGCTCCTGGGAATCCGAATCCACCCCATAACTCTGCCGCGCGATTTCTTTACTCTCGCGAATCTGTTTCAATTCCTCGTTACACTCACGGACTTCTTTGAGTTTTTCCTCTTTCTGCTGTGCTATCTGATCCCGCTGGCTTACCGCCTTGTTATCACTGTCCCATGCGTCCCGGATCAGCTTCATCGCCTGTTTTCTGGCACTTTGTTTCTTGTCGCTTGCAGCATTGCCTGTGGTCTGGGCGAACTGCAGATCTCCGGCATATATGGTTCCTTTGTCGGATACTTTATTTTTGCGCGTTTCATCGTCTCCGATTTCGTATGCATTCATGTTAGCATGTGGTGCCTGAATCGTCAATGACATATGATAATTCCCCCTTTATTTTTTCATAATATCATCTTATATATCGAACATTTTCTGGAATTTCTCCATATATCCGGCAAAATATTATTAATAGGAACTGCTGTCTTTATACTGCTGCTCATCCACCAGCTTCTGTTTTAATGTCTTAAATGCCTCATCCCAGGTCTGCCCTGATTCATTTTTTCTGTTAAATTCGTTTTGTTTATCCCTGACATAGTTTTGTATCGGCAGATCGATCCGGTAAACCTTTTGTTCAAACGCCCAGTAATCGTCCTCCGAAGCAAAACCCGAGAGCAGTTTTTCTTTTTGCTCCTTTGTCCAGATACCATCCAGATTCTGTTTTAATTCCTCTACATATGCTTTTACCTGTTCATCGGTTACCTGATATCCATTCTGCATTGCCGCAACATACAGTGCGTTGCGTTCCTTGGCATAAACAATTGCTTTCTTTTCCGACAATGTCTTATCATATGTAATTTCATAAAACTTCGTATACATCTGTACCTGTTCCCGGGTTACAATCGTATGATTTCCAATGGCACAGATTTCCTCTTTGTCGATACCTTTTGTCACACGCTCTTTGTCGGAAGACGCAAAATAATATACCGAAGCATCCGACTTCTGCAGTGTTTTCAGATAATCGCCAATCTCTTCACAGACATCTTCCACCACCTGTTCAAATGCATCCAGATCCGTCTGCTTTGCACCGCTTTTATATGCCTCCTGTTTGATTTCTTCCTCCGTCTGCGTTCCTGTCTGGCTGTCTATATACTTGCGCACCGCAAGATTCTGACGAATAACCGGCTCCATATTCTTCCAGTAAGCACTCTCTCCACCGAATCCCGCATAAAAATCGCGGATTTCTTTCCGGTTCTCCGCTTTGTTCATCTGTGTCTTCAGCAGTTTTGCATAATCATCATATTCCTGATCCGACACAGTACATCCGTTCTTTTTGGCAAGTGCATACAACGTCTTTTTTGTAATAATATCTTTTATAACCTCTTTTTTTGCGGTTTTTACCGTTTCTCCGTTTTCCACACGCAATGCCACTCCTGCCTGGATTTCCTGCTGTGTTACCGGAATTCCCTGGATACGGTAAACCACCTTTGCAGCCTTCCCCGTAAATCTGGAAACAATTGTTCCAAGCCGGAAAAAGGAAGTTCCTCCCCCTACGGACACACCGACTCCCGCCAAAACAAGCATGGCAAGAACTGCTGCAGCTGCTCCCCATTTAAAAGAAGCCTTTCTTTGGTGCATGTCATGTTTTGGCTTATATGTATACGCTTCCTCTATAATGTCATCACTGATTTCACCGATTGCATCGGATAATTTTTCGGATTTTCTCATAACACTACACCCTCCTTCTCCAGTTTCTTTCTCAGCTTTTTGCGCAGACGCATCAGTTTTACGGACACACTGTTTTCTTTCATCCCAAACGTTTCCGCAATCTGTGCAACAGACTCCGCATACCAGTACCGTTTGACGAACATCACGCGGCTGCCGGTATCCAGTTCCCGTAAAAAGCGTTCCAGGACTTTCGTCACCTCCTGTTCTTCCCACGGCTCCTGCTCCTGCGCTGCCGGAATACATTCTTCCAGTTCCGCAAGCGATACATCGTAATAGCTGTTGCGCTTTGCCGCCATGTTATGCCGCAGCCTCTTGACGGACAGATTGCGGGTAATCCTGCAGACATAGGAGACCAGCGGATTCGGGGTCTGCGGTGGGATGCTGTTCCACACACCAAGCCACGTATCATTAACACATTCTTTAGCATCCTCTTCGTTATTTAAGATCCGGCGGGACAGGCTCTGACAGAGTTTTCCGTATTTCTGCGACAATTCGGCAATTGCCTGCTGTGACCGCTCCTGAAATAAGCGGATGATTGCAGTATCTTCCATGATGATTCCTCCCTTCTGTTGGATGCCAGTCCTTTTAAAGCCACCTGCGGCTGGGACTGGAGCATCTCTTATCTGTATACTACCGGTTTCTGGCGGGATGTGACGGGCAGATGTGTTTTTGAAAAAAAATAGCATCTAACATTTCTGTTAAATGCTATTTGGACACCAATTTAAATTATATATTACACTGACTTCTTTTTTACAATCTGTAATTCATACCCGAGAGCATCTAAGATACGACTAAATGCCCGAATTGTCGGGATACTTTCTTTCCTTTCAATCCTTGATATAACCTGTTGTTTATTCCCTGTCAGCAAAGCTAATTCCTTTTGTGTAATTTTTTTCTTTTTACGTAAAGAAATCATTTCACCAATCAATCTATACTCTGCACGGGACTCATCCCATATTTTTTTAAACTCCGGATCGTTCTCTCTTTGCTTTTGAATTTCCTGCTCTACATTTACTTGCAAAAAAGGCATATTGACCACTCCCTCTAAATAAACTTCCTGCCTAACATATTTCCTAATTCTTTTGCTCGCTTCCGTACTATATTTGCATCCTTTTTTTCTGTTTTATTTTTCTGTTTTCGACAGGAATGGAGCAGATATATATTTTCCTTATCTACTGTAATATAGAATACACGGTTATTTTTCTGAAAATATACCTCATACACTTTCTTTTCCCATCTTTTAAAAAGAACTTTATCAAATTCTCCTTTTTCCATATGCTGCAGTACGGTATAACCATCAATTTTTTCAGCTTCCGGAAGACTATTAATGTATTCATATATTAAATCTCTTCCCGAATTCGAAAGATAATTGTGTAATATCATATGCTGTCTCCACTTTTGTTTTGTAATTACAAAATACAGCATATATGTTGTATTGTCAAGAGTTATTCTCTGTCTTATATATCTTTTTCACTTAATCTACTACGGTTCATCATTTCTCCTTCGAACAGTTATTCCTAATCAAGTCCTTCCCCAAGAAGTCCCAGCCCCTTGCGATCCGCAAGACTCTGTGCGCCTTCTTTGACTTCCTCCTTCGAATAATCGTGCTCTTCAAGAAATTCCTCCGGAAGTTCATTCAGATAATCGTAAAATCCGAGTGCTACTTCAAATGTGCCCTCTTCATCTCTTTCTAATTCTTCATACAAGCGATTTTCCGCTTCATTGATTTTTCCTGCATCGACCAGCGCAATCAGCCGGGCATATAAACTGTCCGTTGCTGTATGACGATCCTCTTCCTTATATTCATAGGTCGCGGTGTTTTTCCCAAATAAAATTTTTGCAAGCATGCGGGTCATGTCACGTACCTGCCGCATAATAATATCATTCTCGTATGCCATGATTGTTGATTTCCTTTCTTTTTTGCTGTTGTGTTTCCGGTTATTGTGCCTTTTTAGTAGCTGTATATTTTTCAGAAAACAGCACCTTTTCTATCGCTATATCTTTTGGGCTATTATAAGTTTCCTGTAATTATAAAATTCACGATGTTTGTGCTGGCAAATGGCAAATATGTTTTTTGCTGGTTGATTATGTCCTGCTTTTACTGGCTGGTGGGACTTTTTGCAACACTTTTTCTGCATATGTCCTGCGCTTACTGCCTCGAGGGACTTTTCGCGCCACTTTTCCTACATATGTCCCACACCCCTCATATTCTTGAAAACCCGGCTTTGATAACCACACTTATTCACTCTTTCTCATCTTATTATACACACTCTCTATATATTATCAATCGTCCTGCATACTTTGACCTATATATTTATACTGTTGTCCCAATCATATAGAAAAAACACTTTTAATCTTTACAAAAAAATATGCCCCCCCTATTTATGTGAAGCCCAGCAAAAGAAATTTTTTTGCAAAAACCGATACAGTTCCTCATCGCTCCGTATATTTACCCGTTCTGCCCGCAGATACTCCGGCAGACTGTTTTCCTCCGGATACATCCCACAAATATCCACTCCGATCACATCATATTCCGTAACCAGCGTTTTTAATATCTGTTCCAGCATTCCCATTGACATTTTTCCCTGGTCCCAGTTTGTCACTGCATATTTTTCGTCCAGCACATCCTTGTCAATGGAAATATAAACAGGAACTTCATCCGGCAGTTCTTTTATTTTTTCATGTGCTTTTCCGTTTTTTAATTCCTCGTAACTGATTTCAACAAGCTTTCCATCTGTCTCCTGCTGCCTGGCTCCGGACTGTAACTTATCAAGCGCTTTCTTCTCCTGCCCGATCAAAACCAGCTTTTGCAGATACGGGTTTTCCTGCAATACCTTTTTCGCCCAGTTTCCGCAACTTAAGATATCTCCGCCCAGACTTGCATCCTGCATATCCGTGTGATGGTCAATCAACACCAGCGTAAACGGCTCCTTGATAAAATCCGTCATAATTTTGGAAATATAATGATAATCCCCCGAATCTATAAAATGAATTCCGGATACTCCGGCCGGCGCAATCAGCGCTTTTATTTTTTCTTCCGCATCTCTGCTGCAATACAGACGGCTGCCTCCGATCGCACTGCAGTCATGCCACTCCAGTCCCGGTTCTTTTCGCTTTGGATAACATTGTGTAAAATCAAAGATCATGTTTCGGTTTTTCAAACTTTTATCCTCCCTTTTTCACAGACATTGCAAAACACGTGCGGCACATGCGCATGCTTTGCAATCGCCTGCAATATATTATAAGAAAAAGGGGACAGCCTCTCGACTGTCCCCCTTCTGAATAATTAGCCTTCAATAGAAATATACTTCTTTTCTTCTACCTTCGGTGCTTCCTCTTTCTTTGGAACTTCCAGTGTCAGAACACCGTTTTCAAATTTTGCTTTCACGTCATCCTGCGTTACTGCATCGCCGACATAAAAGCTTCGGCTGCAGCTTCCGCTGTAACGTTCCTTGCGGATGTACTTGCCATCCTTATCCTTCTCATCGTTATTCTTACTGGTGGTTGCGGTTACGGTTAAATAACCATCCTTTACCTCACCTTTGATATCTTCCTTCTGGTATCCCGGAAGATTCATTGTTACTTTGTATCCTTTATCTGTCTCAGACACATCTGTCTGCATTGTTCCGTTTGATTTGTATGGGAAACCACCAAAGAAATCATTCATAAAATCGTTACCAAAAATACTAGGCATTAACATAAGTCATCTCTCCTTCCAAATCTTAATCATCTATTTTATTATCAAAGTTTCAAGAGATTATTCATTTCTCTCAACCTCTTTTCCCTTTGTTCATGATATGTTATACCACCGTTTTTAGCACTCGTCAAGTAGGACTGCTAACAATTTTTGTGAAGATTTTGTGAATTTTCTAAATTATTCTGAAAATTATATTATTTTAGCAGAAAGAGCCATCGTTTTCATAGCTCATTTTCATGTAAAATATGCTGCATTTATGTTACATTATATAAATATATGAAAAAAATAAAAAATGCTGTAACGAAACACCGTATTTTTACATCAATAAATGTAACCCATATAAATTCCAGAAAAAAGGAGGTCGCACATGCAGGATATGGACGCAGTCTACCGTCAGCATTTTCGCATGGTGTATCAGTACCTGATGTCACTGACGCACCAGCCGGATGTTGCGGAAGAACTGGCACAGGAAACTTTCTGCCAGGCTGTCAGCAGTATCCACCGCTATGACGGAAGCTGCAAGATCACTACATGGCTTTGTGCCATTGCCAAAAATCAATATCTGTCCTATCTGCGAAAGCACCCACTGCACGAGGATCTGACAGACACCGAAGCGGAACTTCCGCACACACCGTCTGCAGAGCAGGAGGCGCTTTCCTCCGCCGGAAAAATGGAATTGCTGCAATGCCTGCACCAGTTTCAGGAACCCTACCGGGAAGTGATCTATCTGCGGGTATTTGGAAATCTCTCGTTCCGGGAAATCGGACAAATTATGGGACAGAGTGAAAACTGGGCGCGCGTGATGTTTTATCGCGGCAAGGAGCGCCTGCGAAAGGAGCTGAACAAACATGAAAAATGATTTGACCTGTGAGGTCGTACAGGATCTGCTGCCAAGCTATGTCGATCACCTGACGAGTGACGTCACAAATACGGCGATCGAAACACATATCCGCGAGTGTGCCGACTGTCGCCGGATACTTTCCGATATGCAGACTCCGGAACCCGTGCCGGCAGAAACGGCAACGGATGCTTCAACTATCGACTTTTTAAAAAAGAGCAACAAAAGGAACAAACGCCGGATTCTTGCCGCCATCCTGATCGTGACACTGTTGCTCGGCAGCATCTGGGGATATCGGACGTATTTCTACCCTGCACCGCTGAAAAATACCGCACTGATCGACTATGCGGTTACCGTAAAAGACAATAAAACCATTCAGATCAAAGGATCTTTAAACGATCAGACACTTGGTGTTGCCGGAATCGACTACTCCTGTGATCCGGATCACCCGGAAACCGTCACAATCAATGTCAGAACCAACCGCATATCGGCAGCCGGGCACAATACATTTTCCGATAAAAAGACAGAAACCCATGCCGTAAAAAAAGTATATGTGAACGATCAGATTGCATGGGAGGACGGCACCTCTATTCTACCGAAAGCAGCACAGATTTATGCCACGATCCATCCATACATCGGTGATATGTCTGCCAATGAAAAAACACTTGCGGCACTTGGCATCTCCAATGTATTTTCGATTGCAAACTTCAAACTGCAGACCACGGAAACTCCTTACGGCTGGACCATATATCTGGATGACGCATTTACAAAAAAACAGCAGACCACAGTTGAAAAAACCATGAAAAACTATGCCATGGTCATTCTCGCCTGCACCAAAAATCTGGGAAGTGTAACGTTTTCCTACATATTGGATGGAAAAACGACAGATTTTACTTATACGAAAGAACAGGGAGAAAATGAATTTCTTGGCACCTGTAACTACTTCCGCAGTTCTGCCACAGAGTTTCAGACACTGCTTGCAAAAACCGGCATCTTAAGCGATCCCGTCTTTTCCAGACTGTCCGGAAACCAGGGATACCGCCTGACGGAGCAGCTCAACAATGTTCCGGATACAGAAATTACCGGGACGATTCAAAACGAAAAACAAAATATTATTAAGCAATATGAAAGTTATCTGCCGACCAACAGCTGGTCGCCGGGATCAATCAGCAAATCATTTTCTTCCGAAAAAGATGCACTCGCTTATATCGGATACAAAAATCTGCGGTCATTTGCCCTCCCACAGAAAGCAGACAGCATTTCCGTCAACGCAACCGCGGATAAAAAAGGAAACATCTGCTACATCTCGCTTTCCGAACTATACAGTTGTGCAGACGGACAGATCAATGTGACGGCCGCCGCCGATCTCTATACAGAATCATCCAACATCGGTTCCTATATCGATATGGACTATCCATCGTATGAGGAAACGCCGGATGCCGTATCCACCAACGAACTGTACACCACGGCTTCCGGCGATACCTGGCAACTGATTACGACCACCTCTCAGGGTGATGATTTCAATGATTCCATAGACGCTTACCGGACCGAAGACACGATTTTATATGGCATTCACATCGGTTACCCGTCGAACCTGAAAGAAAGCGCACAGGCAGAACTGAAAAAAATTTTAGAAAACGGCATCGGCCAGAACTAAGGGATTTATAAAAAATTAAGAAACCTTTTTCAAAAAGGTATTGAGCCAGAAGAAAATGTTCATTATAATCCATTATAAAACAATAAGGTGAATACCCCGGCCGTATCCGGGAGAAAGGAAACATCCCATCCAGTCTGACTGGATGGGATGAACATTGATAAACATGAAATGGATGATAGCATCTGATATCCACGGCTCTGCATACTACTGCAGACAGCTGTTAAATGCATACAACCGGGAACAGGCCGACCGTCTGCTGCTCCTTGGTGATCTTTTATACCACGGTCCGCGCAATGATCTGCCGGAAGAATATGATCCAAAACAGGTGATTGAACTGCTCAACGCCAAAAAACAACATATTCTCTGTGTCCGGGGCAACTGCGATGCCGAAGTCGACCAGATGGTACTCCAATTTCCCATTATGGCAGATTACTGCGCCATTGCAGACGGTGATACGCTGATTTATGCCACCCACGGCCATACGTATAATGAACAGAACCTGCCTCCACTGCATCGCGGGGACATTCTGCTGCACGGACATACCCACGTCCCGGCATGCGTCCCACACGACACATATACCTGCATGAATCCCGGATCTGTTGCTATTCCAAAAGCCGGAAGCTGGCACGGCTACATGATTATGGAAAATGGCCGTTTCCAGTGGAAAACAATGACTAACGAAGTTAAAATGGAGTTTGCAGACGGAAAACGCATTCTCTAAACAAACTCTTTTACGGAAGCATAAATGCCTTCTGCATTCAGACCATACTTCTCAAGCAGTGCCACTGCCGGACCGGACTCGCCGAAGCAGTCCTGTACACCGATGGTCTTTACCGGTGTCGGTGCCTTTCTCGAAAGTGTCTCACATACAGCGGAACCGAGGCCTCCGATGACGGAGTGTTCCTCAACGGTTACTACTTTCCCGCATTCTTTTGCTGCGGCAACGACAAGATCCTCATCGAGCGGCTTAATCGTATGGATGTTGATCACTTTTGCATCAATGCCGTCTGCTGCAAGTTTTTCTGCGGCTGCGAGCGACTCGGACACACATAAACCGGTCGCAATGATTGCCACATCTTTGCCTTCCCGCAAGGTGACACCTTTGCCGATTTCAAATTTGTAATCCGGACGGTCATTGATGATCGGAACTGCCAGACGGCCAAAACGCATGTAAACCGGGCCTTCGTGTTCATATGCGGCTTTTACTGCAGCTTTTGCTTCGATATCATCACTCGGATTTAAGATGACCATGCCCGGGATGGTGCGCATGAGCGCAATATCCTCATTACACTGGTGTGTTGCACCGTCTTCACCGACGGAAATTCCGGCATGGGTTGCACCGATTTTTACATTCAGGTGCGGATAACCGACCGAGTTTCGCACCTGCTCGAATGCACGTCCTGCTGCAAACATGGCAAACGAACTTGCAAACGGAACTTTACCGGTTGCGGCAAGGCCTGCTGCAATGCCAATCATGTTACATTCTGCGATACCACAGTCAATGTGGCGCTCCGGAAATTCCTTTTTGAAGATTGCAGTCTGTGTTGCCGCTGCAAGATCTGCGTCTAAAACATATACATCATCATGCTCCTTTGCCAGCTCTACGAGAGCGTTTCCGTAGCTGACACGGGTTGCGATTTTTGTTACTTCTGACATAATGCTTCACCTTCTTTCTTCAGGTCTTCCATTGCGATCGCATATTCTTCATCGTTTGGCGCTTTTCCGTGCCATCCTACCTGATTTTCCATGAAAGAGACACCCTTTCCTTTGACCGTATGCGCAATGATTGCGGTCGGCTGTCCCTTGGTGTTTCTTGCCTCTGCAAATGCAGCGGCGATCTGATCCATGTCATTGCCGTCTGCAAGGTCAACCACATGGAAATTGAATGCTTTGAATTTCTCGTTGATCGGGTACGGAGAGCATACCTGATCCACCGGTCCGTCGATCTGCAGTCCGTTGTTATCCACGATCACAACGAGGTTATCCAGTTTGCGGAATCCGGCAAACATGGCAGCTTCCCATACCTGCCCTTCCTGAATCTCTCCATCTCCGAGCAGTGTATACACACGGTAATCATCCCCGGAAAGTTTGGCGGACAATGCCATGCCGACTGCTGCGGAAATTCCCTGTCCTAAGGAACCGCTCGACATATCCACACCCGGAATGTGCTTCATATCCGGATGTCCCTGCAGATACGAACCGAGGTGACGCAGTGTCTTTAAATCCTCGACCGGGAAATAGCCGCGCAGTGCCAGTGCGGAATACAGTCCCGGTGCAGTATGGCCTTTGGACAGTACAAAACGATCTCTGTCCGGTTTCTTCGGATCTTTTGGATCAATATTTAATTCTTCAAAATATAAATAAGTAAAAATATCTGCTGCGGAAAGCGATCCGCCCGGATGTCCGGCTTTGGCTGCATGGACGGCAGTCACAATGCCTTTGCGGACTTCATTTGCCTTCCGCTGAAGCTCCTGTTTGTTCATGTTCGTTCCTCCGTATGCGTGAACATCAGCCCATGAAAATTGCCTGCGGCAATGGGCTGACGCTACATTTCAGATTTTCTTCGAAAATCTGAAATATTACTCCCCAAAAACTGCCTTATAATCTGCCTGGAATTTTTCGATTCCCTGATCGGTAAGCGGATGCTTTGTCATCTGCTCGATTACCTTGTAAGGGATGGTCGCAATATCGGCACCTGCAAGTGCGCAGTCTGTTACATGGATCGGGTTACGGATGGATGCTGCAATGATCTCTGTGTCATATCCGTAAATATCAAAGATCTCTGCGATCTGGCGGATCAGTTCGATACCCGGCTGGCTGATGTCATCTAATCTGCCAAGGAATGGGGATACATAAGTAGCTCCTGCGTTTGCTGCAAGGATTGCCTGATTTGCGCTGAAAATCAGGGTAACGTTTGTCTTGATGCCCTCGGAAGAAAGTACCTTTACGGCTTTAAGTCCCTCTACGGTCATAGGAATCTTTACAACCATGTTTGGATGGATGGCTGCAATCTCACGTCCCTCTTTGATCATGCCCTCTGCATCTACCGTTGTTGCCTTTACCTCGCCGCTGATCGGTCCGTCAACGATGGATGTAATTTCTTTGATGACTTCTGTAAAATCTCTTCCCTCTTTTGCGATCAGGGATGGGTTTGTGGTAACTCCACAGATAACCCCCATATCATTTGCTTTCTTAATATCCTCTACATTTGCTGTATCCACGAAAAACTTCATAATAAAATACCTCCATTTTTATTTACGTTTGTTTTTATCTGTCAGCCTTAATATAGCACAGTTCAAAAGCAAACGCAAGTATAAAACAAAAGAGAATAAAAGTTAGTGCAAATAAATAAAAGGCGCGGATACGGTTCTGTGTCTTTTGACAGAAAACGTATCTGTGCCTTTTTATATCAAAACAGCTCTCTTTATGATTGAAACCTTTTATATTCCAAGCACTCCTGCAGCACTGCGCAGTTCCGCGGCTGCCCGCTGCAGCTCAGCCGCCTGCTCTTCGGACACATTTCCCGGTTTTGTACGGCTGACCAGTTTCTTCACATAAGAAAGGCTGCTCTTGATCTGGTGACGCGCACCACTGTCGATGGTCTTTTTCTTCTCTTTATAAGCTACTTCCACCTGACGGATCAACGTGTCGGCCTCGCTTCGCGCATCAATATAAGCCTTTCTCTGCCCGTCTGTTGCTTCATATTCCGCGGCTTCTCTTATCGCGCGGTCAATCTCTGCGTCTGACAAATTAGAACTTGCCGTGATTGTGATCTCCTGATGCCGTCCGGTTCCCAGATCCTTTGCGGAAACCTGTACAATACCGTTCGCATCAATATCAAACGTTACCTCTATCTGCGGCACACCCGCCGGCGCCGGTTTAATGCCCCGCAGCTGGAACCGCCCAAGCAGCTTGTTGTCTCTTGCAAACTGACGCTCGCCCTGCAGTACTTTGATATCCACAGATGTCTGGAAATTTCCGGCAGTTGTAAACACTTTACTGAACCGTGTCGGAATCGTGGTATTCCGGTCAATCAGCTTCGTCGAAACACCTCCTACCGTCTCAATGGAAAGCGAAAGTGGTGTGACATCCATCAGGATAATCTCTGCCGCCTGTGATCCTGCCATCAGCGCACCGCCAAGTTTTCCACCCTGCACAGCCGCTCCCAGTGCCACACATTCATCCGGGTTTAAATTGCGTGAAGGTTCTTTTCCTGTCAGTCTGCGCACTTCCTCGAATACCGCCGGTACACGGGTAGAACCACCTACCAGAAGTACCATGCCCAGATCCGCTGCCGTAATTCCCGCATCCGAAAGTGCCTGCTGCACCGGACCTGCCGTGCGCTCAATGAGATCCATCGTCAGTTCCTCAAATTTTGCACGCGTCAGAGTCATTTCCATATGCTTTGGCTCACCCTTTACGGTCGCAATAAACGGCAGGTTGATGCCCGTTGTGGAAGAGGAGGACAATACCTTTTTGGCCTTTTCCGCCTCCTCACGCACACGCTGCATAGCCGTCGCATCTTTCCGCAGATCCACACGCTCCGTGCGCTGGAATTCCGATACCAGATACTCCGTGATACGCGCATCGAAATCATCCCCACCGAGGTGATTGTCTCCCGCGGTGGCAAGTACTTCGATGAGGTTGTCCCCGATTTCAATAACCGATACGTCAAATGTGCCGCCACCAAGATCATACACCAGAATTTTCTGTGGCTCCCCGTGATCCAGTCCGTATGCCAGTGCCGCAGATGTCGGCTCGTTGATAATCCGAAGGACATTTAATCCGGCAATTTTTCCGGCATCCTTTGTCGCCTGTCGCTGGGAATCACTGAAATATGCCGGTACGGTAATCACCGCATCCGAAACTGTTTCCCCCAGATATTCCTCCGCATCTTTTTTGAGTTTGCGCAGGATCATCGCGGAAATCTCCTGCGGCGTATACTGTTTGCCATCTATTTTTGCCCGGAACGCACTTCCCATCTCACGCTTAATGGAGAAAAATGTCCGGTCTACATTGACAGCTGCCTGTCGTCTGGCAGCATCTCCCACCAGACGCTCTCCGTTTTTGGTAAATGCCACAACCGATGGTGTGGTCCGCGAGCCTTCCGCGTTTGTGATCACAACCGGCTGATCATTTTCCAAAACAGCGACACAGCTGTTTGTGGTTCCTAAATCAATACCAATTACCTTACCCAAGGTCTCTTCCTCCCTACACTTCGTGATATATACAACTGTAAGGCTGGAAATGCCATGCGTCAAGGTTTCCGGCAGATATTTCACTTATTGTTTATACTTTTCATAATTCCTTCTGAATTACCACATCTCCGTGATACATCAGGAAGCGAAGCCCCACGGTCTTTTTGAGATCTCCATGTCCATGGTGCTTCATGTTTCCTGCCACAACTGCAATATTGGCATCTCCCTCTGTATTTGTACGGTCAAATGTAAACAGCGTGGAATTATGGTATTCCACCACCTCCGTATCCACTCCCAGATAATCCGACAATTCCGCACGCGCCCCGATCCGCAGGATATGTCCTCCTGCAATTGCGACACCCCCGTCAATTTCTTTTTTGCTCTGTGGGATTACCACACCGTCGCAGAGTATGATCATTTCTGCATCCATAGATTCGCCTCCTTTTCGACTCTTTTTTCGTTATATAAAAGAAGAGCTTCCTCTTATCCGAGAAAGCTCCTTTGCTAATCACCTGTTCTGTTTACGCCTACTGTAGCAGAAAACGATTGGAAACGCAAGTACACTCCCGTACCTTTTTCATACTACAAAAATACCAACTGCCAATATTCTTCCTGTATACTCTCTGTTCCCGGCAATCTTTGGTGCAAACCTGAGTGCATACTTTTTATCTTTTATTTGTGCAATAGCCTCATCCGGTGTATGATCTATCTTTAATTCCAGAATCATACAATCAGCAGTTTTATCACTTCTGTGTTATGGGCAAATAACGTCAAAAATGTATTTACCACAAACAGCGAACCCTCATAAATTCCTTAAAATCAGGCATTCGCTGTTTATGTCCAACAATCTCACACGTGGTTTAGTAAATGAAACTTACCTGGTCAGTTAAAACTGCGTACTTGATAATGTTTTCTTACTGTTTATTGTGTCAGGCACCACATGTTTCAATATTTCTACAACTTTTCGATGTCCGTAACCAGCATATCAACCTCGTCCTCCGTTGTTGCCCAGCTCGTACAGAAACGCTGCGTATCACCTTCGTCTTCAAAATAATATTTTTGCGCAAGCTCCTGCTTCTGCTGCTCCGTCAGAATAACAAACTGCTGGTTGGTAAAGCTCTCCACCGCAAACGGAACACCCTTGTCCTCAAACGCTTTCTTAATCTGCATCGCAAGCGCATCGGCGCGCTTCGCAGCCTCAAAATACTCGCCGCTCTCCATCATCGTTGCAAACTGCAGTCCCATCAGCCAGCCTTTCGCAAGTACTGCACCGTTCTGCTTCATGTAGGCCTTAAAGCGATACTTCAGATCCTGCGCAGTAATAATGAGCGCCTCGCCGAACAAAGCGCCACACTTCGTTCCGCCAATATAAAATACATCCGTCAATTCCGCAAAATCCTTCAAAGTAAGATCATTTTTCTCCGATCCAAGTCCATATCCCATGCGCGCGCCATCCACGAAAAGATACATCCCATATTTTGTGCACACATCATGGATACTCTCAAGTTCCTTCTTGGAATATAACGTTCCTTTCTCAGTCGGGAATGACAGATAGACCATCTTCGGTTCGGTCAGATACTCCGGCTCGTCCTGATCGTAATACGCCTTGGCGCAAGCGGCGATCTGCTGCGCGGTAATCTTGCCATCTGTATTCGGAAGTTCCAGAATCTTGTGTCCGGTATTCTCGATGGACGCCGCCTCGTGACAGTTGATATGTCCGGTATCTGCAGCGATCACGCTTTGCACCGAAGATAATGCAGCAGCGATCACGACGTAATTCGCCTGCGTGGCTCCCGGAATGAATTTGATCAATGCATTGTCATTATCGACCAGCTTCTTTATGATGGTTTCCGCTTTATCGCACCACTCATCTTCCCCGTATCCGGCGTAGCTTGTGCTGTTCGTTGCGCCAAGTTCCTTCAATATGGATGCAAATGCTCCATGGTTGTAATCGTTATTAAATCTTATCATTTCTTACATACTCCTAGTAAATTTACTTTTGTTCAATTAGAAAAGGCATCAAATAAAATGGTTTCAGTAACAAGTTTTCTTCCTTTCCAACATCCTTCTGTGACAATAAATATATATCATGCACATTTTTCGAAAACTTTTTATCGAATACCTTTATCGACTCATGTTTTCCAGATCCAGATGATTTAATTTCGAAAGCGTTCACTTTGCTTCCTTCCGAGATCAGGAAATCCACTTCATAATAATGCGTACTGCCTGACTTTTCCCATGTGTGATAGAAAAGCTCTCTGCCAGATGCCGCGATCATTTGTGCAACCAGATTTTCATATAAGAATCCGAGATTAGCCGGTAATTTGTCAGAAAGCAGCTTTGCGTACACATCATTTTCTGTCACCGGGCGATCCATAAACATCAATGTAACAAACAATCCTGTATCTGCGAGGTAGAGTTTGTAACTGTCAAAATCCTTTGTGTCTGCTAAACTCACACGTGGATCGGTTGAATTATAACACGGCAAAATTGTTTTTGAATCAATCAACTCATATAATAATTCCTCTGTTTTTGCTTTACTCTTCTTCCCGATTGCTGTTGAAATCCGATATTTTTTTGAATCTTTGGCGAGCTGCGCCGGAATCGAATGATACAATGCAGAAATTCTTCCAGACGCATCAATTTTCTTAAAATCATCTTCATACAATGATATGATCTGTCTCTTGACCATATCAATTTCCGAGAAATTCTTACCTTCCGTGTATGCTTCTACCGCCTGCGGCATTCCCCCAACAGCCATATAAATACGCAGATCTCGCATTAATTTTCGATTCGTTGCCTGTCCGATTGCAGATCCTGTACCATAAATCTGGCGCAAGAGTTCATAATTACCTCCTGTGGCATCACAAAATTCTTCATAGTCCATCGGATATACCTGTATCTTCATCTCCTCCGACGGAATCAAAATGTCTTTTACATTTTTCTTAATCGAGATTAGAGATCCCGTTTCCAGATAACTATATCTGCCATCTGCCACCAGATGCTTGATAGCCTGCCTTGCCTGTGGAAAAAGCTGCACTTCATCAAATATGATCAATGATTCATGTTCGTATAAAGTCACTCCTGTTTCGGCCTGAAGACGCAAAAAGAACATATTTAAATTTCCCACATCCTCAAAACAACTACGTATATTGTCCGTTGTCTTTGAGAAATCAATCAAAAGATAAGACTTGTATTCATTTTGCCCAAAAGACTCCGCGATCGTTGATTTACCGACTCGTTTGACCCCCTCAAGCAAAGCCGCATATTTGTCTGAGTATTTTGCTTTCCATTCTAACAATCTGTCATATGCTTTCCGTTTAAAATACATCATTACCTCCCAAATATATCTTTGTTATAACATGAACCGGGCATTTCTTCAAGATTATATTTTGCGTTTTTGTCCGTTTCTTCAAGATTTTCATCAAAAAAAGCGCCCTTGTCTGATATGATACCTCTAAAGTAGACAGATTAAATATAAAAAATCTGTTACTTTGGAGGTATTTTTCATGTCTAGAAAAGAAAGATTTACTCCTCAAGAAAAAGAGCAAGCTTGTATTGACTATATTGAGGGGAATCGTTCCAGATCCGAAATATGTAGAGAACTTTATATTTCGACTAGTACTATGAATATTCCTGTGCGGCGGGTTCTTCCGCACGAGAATATTCAAATGGTAGGTTTGACAACAACTGAGCTAGCGAACAAAACTTCGAACAACTGGCTTAATGGCATTGCCTCTGACAACAATGTGATCATTTCTGCACCATAGATTCGCCTCCCTGATCCTTTATGATTTATACAGCAAAAAGAGCTTTCTCTTATCCCGAGAAAGCTCCTTTGCTAATCATCTGTTCTGTATAAGCCTACTGTAGCAGAAAACGATTGGAAACACAAGTACACTCCCATACCTTTTTCATACTACAAAAATATGCCATTTCTTATTCTTTTTCTGATAACTTTGACATCATTTATTTTCCTTCGACGGTAAAACATGTCCATTCTTCATCCAATATACCTCATCACACAGTGATTGGATATCCTCTGGATAATGGGATGCAATAAGAACCAGCTTTCCACGCTCCTTTTCCTCCAAAATGCGCTTACGGGCCTCCTGCACCGAATCTGCATCCAGCGCGCTGAGCGGTTCATCCAGTATCAATACTTTCGGATCTTCAAGAAATGCCATGGAAAGTGCAAGCTTTTGCTTCATACCGAGCGAATACTTTCCCACCGCCTTCTTATCCGACGGGTCTAAGCCGAACATCTCCAATACCGTGCAAATGCGCTGATCATCTGCGACTTTCCGGTAGGCCGCAATGATTTCCAGATTCTTTTTTGCTGAATAATATGGTATGTACTCCGGACGCTCAATGATAAAACCAACATCCTGCATCAGATCCTTCTGTTCCCTGCCATCTACCAGAATGGTCCCGGAAGTCTTGTGCATCAGTCCCAATAATACCTTGAACAATACCGTTTTTCCACTGCCATTATCTCCGACAAATCCATAGATATGACCGGATTCCAGTGCCAGGTTAATGTCTGTCAGAAGCGATACACCCTTTATTATTTTGTTAATATTATTCATCTCGATCCTCATCGCCCAAATCCCCTTTCCTGTAATAAAGCATAATTCCTGCTCCGGTGATGACACATAAAAGAATGCCCGCAATAATACCATAGCGCATCCATGGCATAAATTGATCTTGAACACTGCACGCTGTAAACAATGGCTGTATGGTAGCTTTTGTAATATTAAAATAGCTGCGTTTTTGTCCTACCGGTGCTGCATCATTCCAGTAAGTAATCGCACCACCCATCCTCTGTGTAACATAATATGCTATGGAAACAAGTATCACCAGTACTCCAATTCCATTTCTCGTTTTCGCAGTAACTAAAGTAACCAAAAGTGCTAACAGCCCCAAAAAAGCCATTCCGATAGAGCTGCGCAAAAACATCAGGACAAATACAAGTAATGCCGGATAATTTGTTCCACCATCCGGAAGGTTAATAAATGCCGATGCCGCTACGCCCTGTGATGCAATTCGATTCTGTTGGATTTCCATAAATCTCGGCCATGTCAATGAAAAATCCCGTGTTCCTATTCCCCCGATAAACATTGTAATTACCGCAAACCAGGCCAGATACAAAATGGAGAAAAAAATTATTTTTTCTATTGCACGCTTCCCTGCTGTATTTCTTGAAGAATATTTCATGATACTTGACCGCTCTATATATTCTTCTTTTACAATATCCGGAATAAGGAAAATAAAACCAATGAAAAATATATTTTGATAAAAATCCGAATAACTGAATGTATGAATCAACAGAAGAATTACCGTCATATGCTCCTGCGTTCCAAATGAATTCGCATAAAGACCGGTATTAGAAACCTGTTCTATCAGCGCAGCAATAAACAAAACCGTAATAAGTGCCATTTTAACCATGAAAGATGGCTTTCGAACGGTAGTATATATCATATTTTTCATGCCTATGCCGCCCCCTCTTCCAAATAACGCAACGTTATCTTTTTCTGCATGCCAAATCCTATGCCCAGTGTTAAAATGCAAAAAAGCGCAAGCACGACCAGATGATTGAGGTCTCCAAACAATGAATAATTCGGTCGTATCTGGATAGAATATAATAAATTGCATATCGTTTCGTTGTTTTTAAAAATAATTGTAAAAATATATGCCCATTTATCTATAATCATGGTTACAATAATCGGCATCGCATATACAAATACTTTATTATCCGATAAAAAAGCAACCAGTGCAGAAATCAGTCCAAACCAGAACCCTGCAAGAAAAAAGCCAATACAGCCTAATGACCACCATATAAGATAATTATTACATTCCCCAATCATTTTATCTCCCCAATATACTTTTCCACATATAGCATCCTTAAACATTTCCTGATATGCATGCACAGCGTCCTTAATAAACGGATTATAATCTATTCCTGTTTTTGCAACAAAAATTAATGCAAGCAGTAAAATAACAGCAAGGATTCCCCCCATTAATCCGCTCGTCAGAAAATCACTCCAAAAATAATTTGACAATCCTTTTTTTTGAATAATTTGATAATAGTATGTGTGTCTGCGATCATCCAAAATCACATAAGCAAATGCAAGAGCCCCCACAAATGGGAATAAATTATGGAACAATTCCAATTGCAAAATTTTATTAACCATACTACTTCCAAGGGCTGCCAGTCCGTCTAAATACCAATCCGGGGTGTTATACCCCCTATAATATTTCTGCACCGGGAACCAGCATTCCAGCACAATAATAACGGCATAAATAATTGTTGTAACCCCAACAACAATCCAAAACCGTTTATTGCATAATCCTCTTCTTATATTTATTAATATCATGGTGCCTGTCGAATTATGTTTTCCCAAATAAAATCCCTCCTTTCCATGCTGGCATTAACCGGCATGGATCGAATTAAACATCAATTTAATTAACATGATGATTATAATGATAAGTTCCTACTACGCGAATACTTCCATTATAACTGTGCTTTTCTAAATTTGTTTGTTTTTACCATATTTACCCTCCTGTGTTTGAATGTTGAATTACTTGTTACATTTTCACGTTAGCATATTCGATTGTGTATGTCAACTATATTTTAGTTTTTCTATATATTGACTTATTATCTTATTTAATTTACAATACACTCAAAATAAGGAGAAGCCTATGAACAACAAAAGTAACTTCCGGCGCGGTTCCGTCGAATTGTTAATTTTGCATCTGCTTAGCCAACAGGACTATTATGGTTATGAAATATCAACCCTGATCCGGGAACAGACCGAAGGATACCTGAATATTCCAGTTGGTTCTTTGTATCCCGCCCTCTACAAATTAATAGATGCCGGATATATTTCAGACTACAAAAAACAGGTTGGACGCCGTCAGGTGAATGTTTATTATCATCTGGAAGACAGTGGCCGCACACATCTGCAACAACTTTTGGAGGATTATTACGCGACTGCCAATGCGATCCAACAGGTATTGAAATATACGGTTACACAGGAGGAAGAAGGGGGAGACAATGACCAAGGATAAAATTACGGATGAATATATAAAGGCTGTGCAGAAACAGTTTAAGCACTACCATGCCGCAGACACAAGATTTATTTCTGATTTGAAAAACGCTGTCATTTCTTATGCAGCGCAACAGGATTCTCTCGATTATGAACAGCTTGTTTCACAGTTTGGAGATCCACAGGAACTGGTAAACGATTATTTTTCGGAGCAATCAATTGATAAGCAAAAAAGAAGCCTGCGCTTTTCACGAAATGTCAAAATAACCTGTACCATTGTAATTTTGATTGTCTTGGGGTGTACTGGCATTTTCTTTTATACTCTCAATCATTTAGCCCAAGAAGAGAGAAATGCTTTTATTCACCGAGAAATCATTATTTTAAAGGAGGATGATACCCAATGAAAAACCAGTTAAATTCTTCATCTCTTTATTACGTTCTCCTGCCAACAAAAAACCGTGATGCATCCTGATATGCACCACGGTTTTTCATATCCGTAAATATCATAAATCTCCGGCATATATCCCCCGGCTCTTATTTCACATCCCCGAGACAATGGAATCATGGCTCCATGCATATTCTACCGATAGATATACCTTTTCCCCTTTATATTCATAAAATTTTTGTTCTTTTCCATCCAGAAACAATCTGTCATAGTCTGTATCAGCTGCACCGCTTGAACCTCTGATAATTCCCATATCACTGATTTCCTCAATTGCACGGGCCGTAAAAGCATGCGCATACACTTTCTTATTTGACGCATCAAAAATTCTGCAGTCATTATAATCCGTACTGTTTTTTATATAAACAGCTAATTCATATTCTCCATCATTATCCCAGTCTGCCACCAGAAATTCTGCCCACTGGGGCCGATACCCTTCTTTTGTCAATGTTTTTATAAAAGAATTCTTATCATATTCTTTTCCTTTTTCCACATCAAAGAATGTTTGATTATCTGAAAAAATTTTCTGTATCTTCTGCGGAAGTTTTTCCAGATCCTTTTGTGTAGAATGAACCTGTTTCCAATCCTCTTCCTGTGTTTCCGTAGATAAGACAGCTGTTTCTGTATTATTTTTCTGTTCTTGATCTGCAGGAGCTTTGCAACCCGCAAATAATAAACAGACCGTTATAATAATTACCGGTAATATTTTCTTTAACATTATTTATCCCTTCAAATACTCTAACTATCCATTGTTATTAAATATGCAATTTTATTTTCTGCATCATATACACAAAAGGAAACATTCGTGTACATTTTTGTTCCCGGATTCCGATCAACAAGTTTCCAATAACCATCTTCAATTGTTGGAAGTTCAATATAAGTAGAAACACTTGTCAAAAAATCCCCAGCCTTTTTCGAAAACGGCAAACTCTCCCACTTCGCAAATTCCTCGGCAGCATCCTCATCCAGAGTTATCTTATAAAGAGCCATTCCCTCATATGGAAAACCTCCATAATCATTAAACTCTTCTTTAAGTTCAATATCTTTTTCCTCAATATCTATATCAAAATCTTTAATAAATTGCGATTTTGTATCATCTTTTTGAGTACACCCAACAAATCCTATCAGGCTAAAAATTATTATAAAAATCAGAAAAAACTTTTTCATATCTGTTTCCTATACAATATAGCTTATGTTACCTTATATCCTACCACAGCTATTATCTTTCGCCCTTTCTTAATAAATGCAATCTTCTTTCCTTCATTCTGTAAATCTTCAACCGCTATTTTTATATTTTTCTCTAACTCATGGATTTGTTTATATTTTTCGACGTAATAACCATTCGTTGCTGCATTTACATTGTTAATTTCATTAACAAATATAGTTTCCAACTGTTCCAAGTCAATTTTCTGCTTTGGTACATAAGAAAAAATATCTAATACACTATATTCTTCCATTCATCCTCCAAGATATCATCATTGCTTGTTATGTTTTCACGTTAGCATATTCAATTATCTATGTCAACTATATTTTAGTTTTTCTATACATTGTTTTATTATCTTGTTTGTTTTATAATACGTTTATCTAATTAGATAAGGAGAAACCTATGAACAACAAAAGTAACTTCCGGCGTGGTTCCGTCGAATTGTTAATTTTGCATCTGCTTAGCCAGCAGGACTATTATGGTTATGAAATATCAACCCTGATCCGGGAACAGACCGAAGGATACCTGAATATTCCAGTTGGTTCTTTGTATCCCGCCCTCTACAAATTAATAGATGCCGGATATATTTCAGACTACAAAAAACAGGTTGGACGCCGTCAGGTGAATGTTTATTATCATCTGGAAGACAGTGGCCGCACACATCTGCAACAACTTTTGGAGGATTATTACGCGACTGCCAATGCGATCCAACAGGTATTGAAATATACGGTTACACAGTAGAAAAAAGGGGGATACAATGACCAAGGATAAAATTACAGATGCATATATAAAGGCTGTGCAGAAACAGTTTAAGCACTACCATGCCACAGACACAAGATTTATTTCTGATTTGAAAGACGCTGTCATTTCTTATGCAGTGCAACAGGATTCTCTCGATTATGAACAGCTTGTCTCACAGTTTGGAGATCCACAGGAACTGGTAAACGATTATTTTTCGGAGCAATCTATTGATAAGCAAAAGAAAAATGTGTGTTTTACATGGAATATAAAAACGATCTGTATCATCATTACCGTTTTCGTTTTGATATTCTCAGCCCTATATATCTACAACATAAATGTACAACACAAAAAGGAATTAGATACTTTTATACAAAAAGAAGTAACTATATTAAAGGAGGACCCTCAATGATAAAATCAGGCAAATTTATTACGTTCTCCTGCCCACAAAAAACCGTGATGCATCTTAACATGCACCACGGTTTTTAATATCCGTAAATATCATAAATCTCCGGCATATATACCCCCGGCTCTTTGTATACAATGAGTGGTTTTTCCACCGTCAGACGGGATTTGCCGCCCCTCAGCCCCTCTATCAGCACCATATTCGGCTCCTTATCCACAAACGGATAGACAAGCCGCATGCGCTTCGGCTCGATATGATATGCTACCATCTTACTGAAAATTTCCGCAAGGCGGAAGGGCCGGTGTACCATGTAAAAACGGCCACCCTGTTTTAATATCTTTGCACTTTCCCGCAGGATATCATCCAGGTCACAGAGAACCTCATGCCTTGCAATGGTCTTGGCACTGGTGTCATTCTGGATTCCATGCTGCCCGATCATATACGGCGGATTCGTGGTAATCACCTCAAACGAACCTGCACCGAACCGCGCGGAGGCATCTTTGATATCCCCGGTTACAATATCGATCCTGTCCTGCAAATGATTGTAGGCGACGCTTCGCGCCGCCATATCTGCACTCTCCGGCTGAATTTCCAGCCCGGTAAAATGTTCCCCTTTGGTCTTTGCTTCCAGAAGAATCGGGATAATCCCGGTTCCGGTCCCCAGATCCAGTGCCCGCTCTCCCGGCTTTACTTTTGCAAAACCGGACAGCAGCACCGCATCCATGCCAAAACAGAAACGTTCCGGGTCCTGAATGATCCAGTAACCATTTCTATGAAGTTCGTCCAGCCGTTCATGACTGTGGATTGTCACCTCTGTTTTGTTCTCCACGCTCGTTGTTTCCACCCTGATAATTCTTTCTGTCGTAGTTGCGGCGGCGTCTGTAGTTCCTGTCATTGCGATATTCACGTTTTTCTCCGCCTTCGCCGCCATTTCCATTATCGTTATTTTCTGCACGATCTCTGTTGTAATTTCTTCCGCGGTAATTGCCACGATCTTTGTACTCACGTTTCTCACCGTTTTCATTCTGCTCGCGGTACTCGCGCTTTTCGCCGCGATCCCTGTAGTTTCTTCCACGGTAATTGCCACGGTCTTTGTACTCACGTTTTTCACGTTTTTCACTTCCGGCATCTGTCTCTGGTGCCATACGTTCCTGTGACGATTCTCCGGCAGGCGCTTCATTTTTATCCCGTGTATCATTCCGCTCCCTGCGGTATTTGCCACGGTTGTTTTCCCTGCGGTTCTCCCGCTGCGGACGTTCGTTTTCTTCCTCCGTGCTTCCGTTATCCTCAAGCCCTTCCAGCTCTTTCATTTCCTCATCCGTTACACGGACATCCCTGCGGCGGCGCGGTGTAAACTTCAGGTCATCTACCGCATATTCCTGCAGTTCTTTTTCTTCTCCGTTATCCACAACAACCTTAACCAGCTGACGCAGTACATTAACACCGGACACTTCTCCATGCATTCCGGTCGGTGTGATTACCGAATCTCCCACCGACGGCAGACGGCTGTTTAAGTATTCGTATGTTTCCTGCTCGTTCTTCAGACAACACATGAGTCTGCCGCATACACCCGAAATTTTTGTCGGATTTAAGGACAAATTCTGTTCCTTTGCCATCTTGATGGATACCGGTACAAAATCGGTCAGATAGGATCTGCAGCACAATTCCCTCCCACAGATTCCGATACCGCCAAGCATCTTTGTCTCATCGCGCACACCAATCTGCCGCAATTCGATACGGGTGCGGAACACCGAAGCCAGATCCTTGACCAGCTCACGGAAATCAATTCGTCCGTCTGCCGTAAAGTAGAACAAAAGCTTATTGTTGTCAAATGTATATTCCGCTGCAACCAGTTTCATATCCAGCCCGTGCTTTGCAATTTTTTCCTTGCAGATCACGTAGGCTTCCGCTTCTTTTTCTTTATTTTTTTCTATAACTTTTTCGTCATCGTCTGTCGCAATACGGATCACCGGTTTCAAAGGCTGGACAACCTTATCGTCATCCACCTCTTTGGGTGGGATCAGCACTGTTCCCATCTCTACGCCGCGCGCCGTCTCCACGATGACGTGCATCGCCGTCTCCAGATCATAGTCCAGCGGGTCAAAATAATAAATCTTTCCCGCACGCTGAAAACGGATTCCTACCACTTTTATCATATTAATTCTCCTTAATTGTCAGTAACAGCAGCTCAATCACAAGATCGAAATTTACATTTGCCGAAATCCGGACTTTCGCTGTCTCAAGTGCACGGATGATCGTCTCAATTCCCTGATACGACCGCTTTGCTGCCTGTTTTTTTATGTCATAAACCTCATCCTTAAAAATGAGTCCGTTTACATCATTGGTTGCTTTCATGTAAAGTACATCGCGGAACCAGATCATCATGAGGTCAAAATAATCATTGACCGTCAGCTTATACTCTGCAATCTGCTTTACTGCTGCTGTCATTTCATACAGATCAATATCTTCCAGACGCTTCATCAGCTGCAGCACCGATGCTTTCAGTTCCCCAAATTCTTCGGAAGATGCCAGCTGAATGGCTTTCCCTACATTTCCCTGGGAAAATGCGGCACAGACATCTGCCTGGTAATCCGGAATGTGATACGTTTTCATCAGGTAAGATTTGATCACATCTTCTTTTACCACTTTGAGATTCAGTGTAATGCACCGCGATAAAATCGTTGGCAGAAAACTGTCCGCATTTGTGGTCAGAAGCAGGATGACAGCATATGCCGGCGGTTCCTCGATTGTTTTCAGCAATGCATTCTGTGCCTGCTGGTTCATTTTTTCCGCCTCATCCACAATATACACTTTGTAGCGGCTGCTGTATGGTTTTATCACAATATCGTTATTGATCTGGGTACGGATATCGTCCACCCCGATGGTATTCGGCTTTTCGTGGGATACGTAGATGATATCGGGCTGATTATGATCCACCGCCTGTTTGCAGGAGCGGCATAAAAGGCATGGTCTTGTCCCTTCTCCCTCACATTGCAGTGCCATGGCAAAAGCCTCTGCAAGCATCATTTTTCCGGAAAGCTTTGGTCCGTTAAAAATATATGCATGGCTGACTTTGTCGAGGGCAATTGCATTCTTCAAATGCCCAATGATCTGTTCATGTCCAATGATGTCTGAAAATCCTGCCATAGCCATCCCCTCCTTGTATCTGTCTAGGTCAAAATATCAAGCAAAAGTCCTTTAATTTCCCCAATACGGTCCAGAATCGAAATATGATCCTTTTCGTCTGCCACCAGTTCGCCTGCCAGCTCATCCAGATTTTTATCGATCAGGCGGATAATGCCATATACCCGGTGGCGTCCCCTGCGGTCAAGAAAATTTTCCCTTGAAAACCGGTGGGAACGGTAAACTACTTCATTCAGAAAGTCTTTGATCAGTCCACGGTACTTTTTCATATCCCGGATGTCCATGTGCTCCGCAAGACGGTTTCCCTGCGCCGTAATATCACTGAGCAGTTCATCGACCTTTGCCTGTAAATCCGCATCCGTGATCGCGCTCGCAAGTGTAAATTTAAACGAACCGTCACCTTCTACTGTTTTTGCCGCCTCCGGCACCTGATTGACTGTGGATATATCGTTTACTTTTATCGCCATATAGAAATCCTCTTACCCCTGCTTTTTTGTCCCGGACATATCCTGCCGGATATATTCCGTGATCTCCCGGATGGTTCCTTCCATATCCTTATTTATAAATCGCCGTGTGATACCTGCCTCTGTCAATTTTTCTTCGGAAAAATCTGCGGCATCCGCAAGAAATCTGCGGCACATTTCCTCGTACTGTGGAGTTTTCTGCTGCCGCTCCCTGGCAATCGCCCGAAGCAGCCGCTCGCCATCCTCCACTTCTATATAAATCGGCACTACCTGTGAGCTTCCAAAGTATCTTTGTATTTTCTGATACCCTTCCAGTGTCACGATATACAGATAACTGTGCTTTGACAGATCAATCTTCCCATCATCTACCGTAAAATATTTCCAGATCCCATAGACCGTGTGATATGCCCGCAGCTCGATCACCTTGCCTGCGCTTTCCAGCTGCTGTACATGTGTCTCATCTGTAAATACATATTCCCTGCCATCCGTCTCTCCCTCTCGGCGAGGCCGGGTGGTATACGGTACAATGCGTAAAAGTGCAGGATTCCCCTGCTGCATAATCCGGCTGTAGATACTGTCTTTTCCGGAAGAACTCTTTCCCATGACACAATAAATTTTGCCCATTGATCTCTTTCCTCTAGTATAATATATTTGCCGTCATTTCACAACGTTTATACACGTCAAATCCGGCAGTCCCTCTACCTCCAGGCCCAGCCGGATACAATGCCGGATCGTTTCTGCGGTCTGCACGTCAATCGCTTCGCCAGGCACAAGAATCGGAATTCCGGGTGGATACAGATACACATAATCCCCGCTCACCGCTCCCGCGGCTTCCTCCAGCCGGACCGTTTTTTGTTCTGCGTCCAGCGCCTGATCAATCGTCATGACGGTTTTTTGTTCCCGATAGATCTCCCGCGGTAAAATCACTCCGGTCTCTTCCTTCTTACGGACCGTTCCGTCAATACATTCCAGTGCATCCGAAAGCCGCGCAAACCCTTCGTCCGTATCCATAATGGAAGTCATGGCAACTACATAGTTTCCGCTTGCCATCTCCATCTGCAGACCATATTCCTGCAGCAATATCTCCTGAAGGGCCTGTCCGCTCATGCTGTTTCCGGTCAGAATCAGAAGTTTTCCCGGATCAAATGAGAACGCCTCCTGTTTTGAAAAATCGGATGGCTGTAATACCTGCAGTGTTTTCAGATTTTTGGTCTTATCCCGAAACTCTGCAAGCCTCCTGCTGTATGCAGCAAACAGCATTTCCCGGTCTTTTTCTATGATCTGCAGACTTTTTTCAATCCCCGCCATCAGAATGTATGACGGAGAACTTGTCTCATAAATCCCCAGAAATTGTGCGACCTTTTTCTCCGCGATCCGGTCGGAACACAGATGCAGCAATGCGGTCTGTGTAAATGCGGGAAGTGTTTTGTGTACACTCATAATCACGGCATCCGCACCAAGCCTTGTGGCATTTTCCGGAAACTCCGGGGAAAACCCGAAATGCGCTCCATGCGCTTCATCCACGATCAGCGGAATCCCATATGCATGCACGGTATCCGCAATGTTTTTGATATCCGATACGACCCCGTCATATGTCGGGGAAGTGATGACAACGGCCCGGATATCCGGTGTCTGTTCCAGCTGCTTTCGCACCATCTGTGGTGTTACCTGCCCCTGGATGCCGTAGGCGGTATCTTCCGGATACAGATAAACAGGAACCAGCTGCCGCAGATACATCGCGTGATATACTGCTTTGTGACAGTTTCTCGCCATAAGGATTTTTTCGCCCCGTGGGACTGCTGCACTGATCGCCGCAAGAAGTCCGCAGGTACTTCCGTTTACCAGATAATACGTTTTTTTTGCACCATACAGATCTGCCGCTTTCTGCTGCGCCTCCTGCAGAATTCCGGTTGCATGGTGAAGATTATCAAATCCTTCAATTTCCGTAATGTCAATGGCATAGGGATTTGCAAAAGGCAGGAATGCCCGTTTATGGCCGGGCATATGAAACGGATAGATGTCCGATTGTTCCAGTTCATTCAGTTTTTGTTCCAGCATATGTCCTCCACTATCCTAAGAACCGGCCAAGTTCCGGCATCCAGTCATCAAAAAAGATCTCATTGCGGCAAAGACTCTCCCAGATCGGGGACACAAACACCAGAATCAGATTGATTGCGTCTTCCCAGGGAACCTCTGCCAGCCCATGGTTACGCAGATACTTTTCCCAGCGCTTGCGCATATACGTGTAGGTCCGGTACCCATCCAGCTGTTTTAATCTCTGTTCTTTGCGCATCTTCGGAGATGCAGCGGTAAGCACCGTCAGTTCCTCCAGCACATAACGCCCGCTGAGCGGCTGTGTTCTCAGCAGCCGGTATGCGTCATAATAACTTCCCATGCTGCCGATCAGTTCCAGCTTGTCCATGATCGCAAACAGATCATAGCTTAGTTCACTCTCCGGCGAATACACCAGATAGGAAATTGTTCTGCCTCCGCCCACTGCAATCAGTTCTTCTTCCCTGGTTCCCGGAATCTGGCTGACCGCACCAAAACTGTAGATCTCAATATTTAGCGGAACTTTCATATCAAAATACCCGGCGGTCATGCTAAGCCGGATTCCGCCGCTCAATGCCGTCACCGTACCTTCCCAATGGATTTTCTGTGCATTTTCTTTTGCAAAAAGTGTTGTTTTGATATGTTCGCCCATTGCGATGGATAATCGCTGACCGGGCTGCAGTTTGTCCGGCGTGAGTTCTTCCTCACTTCCCTTATAAAAAAAGCGGATGCGCTTCTTGGCGCGCTGCCGGTATGCTTCTTCTCCCAGAAGCGGCAGGCTCATCAGCCATAAAAATTCACGGTATGCAGACGTACTGACACGCAGCATCAGATCTTCCACCGCATATCCCCACAGGAGATCTGCAAATGGAATGGAGAGCATTTCGCTTCTCTTTTTCAGTTCTGTTGCCTCACATACACCGACTTTCATTACAGCCACACTCCGATCAGACTCTGTACCTTTCCTGTTACTTTTCGCGCTCTGGCATATTCCATCAGCATGGAAATGTCTTTATCATTGTCCCGGATATAGGACTGGACCGCCTCCCGGAAAATCGCCCGGTCAAGCTTTGCCTCATATTTCAGGCAGTCACAGATCATCCGTTCCTTATCATAAATCAGAAACGTCAGTCCATTCTGCTCAATCGTTGTGGAACCAAGTTCCAAAGCTTCCGGCTCTGTATAGTATGGGATTACTTTCGGATAATCCATCTTAAACCGCGACTTGGACGTATTTTTATCCACCGCCAGATGCCATCCATACGGCTTTTCCCGGATATAACCATACGCATAGAGCGCACTTTCCATGCACAGACGCGCATCCGGAAACAGCCGTGCGATCAGTTCTTCCTCGGAAAAGCGGTCGATCCGGTCGGTATAATAACCGTTCTTAATCCGCACCAGTGTCCCGGCTTCCACAAATTCCAGAATCTTGCGGTAATCCACATCAAGTGCCGCAAATTCTTCCTTTTTTACGATGCCGCCTTTTTCATTAATGAAAGCGCGCAGTTTTTCCAATGTTTCTTCTGATGATTTACTCTTTTTTGTATTTGTCGACATTTTCCGCTCCATAAAAATTAACGTGGTATTTCACTTCGTATTCTACCTTTTCCTGTGGAATTCGTCAAGAAAATAGTATATAGTAAAGATAATCTGAAACTGTAACAAAGGAGATCCCATTTTGAATCAGAAAAACCAGCTGCGCAAAAATCCTTCCCGCGAGACATGCGAAAGCATCATTCGCCGGATTCTCATGACCGAACTTACCCAAAACGGAAAAAACCGGCACTTTCGAAAAGCTGCCGATTTTATGAGTTATTTTGAATCTCTGTATCCGGCATCGGATGCCCTGACCAAACAGGTGCAGCGCGCCGTCCAGTCTTTGCATATGCCGAAGGATGCCGATGGATTTTTTATTGTGGACAAGACAGCTGCACAGGTGGAACAGGAACAATGCCTTGGGAAATTATTTGCAGATGCAAATGTCTCCCTCCATCCAATGGAACAGGTAGAGACCGTTTTCCTGTCCGTACCCTCCCATATGCAGGAACTTCTGCTGCATACATTCGAACAGAGTGATCTCTTTGCCGGGCAGATTCTTACCATCGTTCGCACCTGTAATGGTCTGTTAATTTACACTGAAGACAAAAAACAGCTGCTTTCATTATTAAATCGTCTGATAAATCAGCAGTAATTTTGTAATGTCGTTTATGCGTCAATTTTATAGTTTAATGCCTTTAATTTGTCTTTGTTTCGGCTTAATGTCTTCATTTTTTGTCTTTTTGTACATTTCTGTCCTTTATAGCTTAATGTAAAGCATGCCGGATGATCCACTGTTCCTCCGCGGATAACCGGAACAAATCCATGATTCTGCCATCCAGCCGTTTCTGGCAAGTCTCTGCTGCCTCTTTTCCCATTCCACAAATCAGCGGCTCGGTCATCGCTATAATTTCATTCTGTATCGCTTTCCCAACACGCGGAATCGGAATATGCTCCATATGCGCCCGCAATACTTTTATGGAATGGAATTCCTTCTGATAAACAAACTGAGAAACACTGGAATTTAAAATTGCCAGAATATATTTGATCTGCATTCCCTCGATCTTTGGGATCACAATGTTGCAGCTATTCAAAGAAAGCATCTGCCGGTCATCATAAGCCACCACCAGCTGATTGCTGATAAAACGGTACAACAGTTTTTCCGGTGCCCGGTATATCTCCAGAGGTGCAACCTGCTGAAACTGTTCCGGTTCAAACCGCAGATACTGTTTTACCGGATTTATGTGGTATTTGCAAATATCTGTACCTTTCAGTACCATCTCCGAATGTTCCGTTTTCTCTGCGGAGAGAAACTTTTTGTTGTTTCCGGTAACAATGCCAAGTGCAAAATCTGCATGATCGGCCAGATAACAGACGGGAATGGAATTTTTTATTTTCTCCAGCACACGATACTCTTCATCTGTCATCCGAAAACTGAAATTTTCCGGCACTACCGTCCGCTCCATAGCAATGGTATATGTACGTGTCCGGTCTTCTATCATCATACCTGCCGTTGACAAAGGCTTTCCGGTCGCAACCAGCTGCAACAGGATGCAGGGACACTGTACCCCGTCAAACATATCTCCCAGAAACGTAAGGGATTTTACAGAACTTCCCTGAAGCAGAATTGTGCGGATGCGCATATGTGCCTTTACATTTAAGACCGCTTCCGGCAGCACAAACGCCAGCGTTCCATCCGGAACAAGAATCTCCAGAGCCCGTTCGATAAAAACATCATAGGACTCGGTATTTCTTCCGGAAGCCGTGGCATATCTGGTCTTTAACACTGCTTTGTCTTCATTGGAAAAAGCATAGCCCCACGGCGGATTTCCAATGATGGTATCAAATCCTGTTCTGTAATATTCTGTGAGAAAATTCTTCTCTGTAATATGTTCGCAGATCTCCTCAACATCCGCGTCCGGATATTTCAGAGCCATATTGAGTCGTGCGATACAGATACTCACCGCATCGGTATCCGTGCCATAAATATCTGCCAGATCCACACTTTCCGGCAGCTGAAGCAGGAAATTTCCGGTACCGCAGCACGGATCCAACACTTTTCCTATATGTTCGATATCCAGATGAGAAATCAGCTTTTTTACAACTTTTGTGGGTGTATAATACGAACCGCGCGCTTTCCGGCTGCTCATGTTTTTACAGGAAAGATATATAAGTCCCAGAATGTCTTCTCCCGGCTCCCAGATGTATTCATGTGAAAAAAATGCCGGATATTTCTGACAGAAATCCATTGCCCTTTGTCTGTCACCAATCAATGCATCCAGTAAGATGTCATATTTCCCTATAGAAATTTTTCGCTGCAGATATTGGAAAAACAATGGTTTCTGCCCGAATAACTGCAGTGCACAGTCTGCCACAAAATAGGATATCACATCAGAGGTCAGCAGAATTTGTTTCCGTGTTATCTCGGAGAGCAGTTTCTGTAAAACGGTAAGGTTCTTGCAGTTTTGGGAAACATAAGAACGATATAACGCATTTCCGGAAACATATTTTTTATTTCTGCGGCTTTTTAATGCCACATTTTTTCCTGACCGGATTTCATTTTCTATGATTGCAATATGCTTTTCATCAAAATAGGGCACCCCGTTTTTTATATATTGGGGAGTTATCTTTCCAAGTTTTACCCAGTTACGACCGGTAGCAGCCGATATGGATAACTGCCCACATAACTCTTTTAACGATTTGTCATGCAATTTCAAATTCTCCTGGTTACCTGCTTTTTAAAAACGCCCGGCAGTCGGAAGCTGCCGGGCATTTTCTGTATTTGTCGACATTTTCCGCTCTGTAAAAATCAACGTGGTATTTTACTTCATATTTTACATTTCCCAGTAATATTAGTCAAGAAAATAGTATATCCTATAAAATCTGCGCACCGTTTTACCAAAAAAGGAAGCCGATTTTAAACAGGCTTCCTTTTCGTATTCGTGAATGGCTTTTATTTTGTAATTGCATTTACAAATCTTTTTGTAATTTCCCGTGGTCTTGTGATTGCGGTACCAATCACTGCCGCATATGCACCACACGCAAATGCTTTCTGTAACTGCTGCGGCTCCCAGATTCCACCCTCTGCAATCAGCGGAATTGTCAAATCCTGTGCCAGCTTTTCTAACATTGGAAAGCACGGAATTTCTGTACCTTTGGTATCCGGCGTATAACCACAAAGTGTGGTTCCAACAATGTCAAACCCAAGTTTCTGTGCACGCATGCCATCTTCATAAGACGCACAATCTGCCATAAAGATCATATCCGGGTACTTTTTACGCACTTCCGGGAAAAATGTTTCTATGGTGCTTCCATCCGGTCTTTTTCGGTTTGTTGCATCCAATGCAATAATATCCGGTGCGGCTGTCATGATAGCATCAATTTCTTTCATGGTTGGTGTGATATAAATTTCCGAATTATCATAGTCTACTTTATATAAACCGATCACTGGAAGATCCACTTCCTTTTTAATTGCAATAATGTCTTCCGGTGTATTTGCGCGAATTCCAACGGCACCGCCTTCTTTTGCTGCAAATGCCATCCTCGCCATAATTTTTGAACTGTAAAGAGGCTCGGTCTCCAATGCCTGACAGGAGACGATCAAACCGCCTTTTATTTTATCAAATACATTCATCTCTTATTTCCTCCTTTTTGCAAATTCTGACAACCAGATAGGATTTGTCCATGCCGTGTGCCCATGTTCATCTATACATTCTGCACGAATATATGTTTCTTTTCCTGTTAACGGATAAAATGCTTCTGTCAGAGGGACTCCATGTTCCGCCAACCGGGTCGCACCCAAAGCTACTGGTCCGCCAACAATCATATTGATGCGTTCTACTGCACTGCAATTAACGACAAACTGGTTATTTTCCACCTTCCAGTCATATATTTCCGGTCCTGAAGAAGAATAATATTCCCCATTCAAAATTGCCTGGCAGATTGCTTCATGGGAAAGTTCTTCCGCCTGCACAACAATATATCCTCCAAAAGAATCCGGAAAACTTCCTCCATTATGATTATCATCTGTCGCATCCGCATTGATATGCCTGCCACTGCGAAGCATCAGATCCCAATAGGTCACATCATACCCCGTACCACACTCATTAACGGTGTTATAATTAAAAATCTCCAACATATTGATATCCGGAATATTGATAAAATCTTCCGGCCTTACACGTGACCAGATTGGGTGATTATAAGTCACGATACAACCATGATTCTTTAATCTCTCTGCAAGTTTTTTCCCTGTTTTATTTCCATCCCAGTCCGTCCCGTAATAAATATCAGGCTCTACTTTTTCCATATGTGAAAAGGTACTTTCCAATGCACCTTTTTGCATGCTCTCTGTTCCGAGAATTCCATTCATATGATGCAGTCTGACCGTATTTCCCTCATCATCAAACAATACTGCAGTAGCCTCCACCCCTGGAAGAATAAGAAAATTCTTTTCCCCCAGCTCCCGACGGTAATCCGTATAAAGATCATGATCACTGAAACACAAAAAAGAATATCCTGCATCCCGATAATTTTTTACCGACTGTTCCGGTGTCCAGACACCATCGGAGTTGGTTGTATGGCTATGCAGGTTTCCTTTATACCATCTTTTCATGACAGTATTTCACCTCCAGGTCTACTTCAAACATCCTCTTCCACGGCATTGCTGCTTTGGTGATTATCAGCCGGTCCGCAATGGATGGCAATGTTTTTTGTGCAAAAGTCTGCAATTCCTGTTTTACCTGATCACTGACAATCCCCTGCGTCTCCTTTACATCAAAATAATTCATACCCGAAGGAAGCTGTTCCGTTACATGCCCCCTCACGACACTGCAGTAACCGCCATCCTCCAGATAGCGCTCCACAAGGAAATTGTCATGTTGTTTACTTTTTCCGTTGTAAAGCATATCAACCGCCTCTGCAATGGCTGTGCCAATGGTATTTGCCGAAGTATTCCATCCTGCATACCCACCAACCTGCATTAACAGCTGATTCTTATCCAACAAATGAATAAACATAATATCCCCGCCATTGGCATATGCATTATCTGCAATGGATACAATCTTATGTTCCTTGATTCGTTCCTTCAAAAACTCAATCATTTCCGGTAAATTACGCTGTTCATACCATTTTTTATGATTTATGAGCTGTCCTGCCGCTTCCTGCATCTGTTCGCCCGGAGCTGTTACTGCAAGAATAAAATCTGCCTGCTCATAACTTTCCGTCTGCTGACATCCCGCTGACAAAATATGATATTTGAGTGTTTCTGCGAGTGGCAGCCCCTCATACAGCGGCACAATATCCCTTGCCTTTTCTACTGCATATTTGACATACACTTTTGGACATTTCCCATGCATCACATTGATCATCCGGGAAACCAGTGTCAGTTCTACTTCATCCGCACCCGGATAAACCAGCACCTTGTCTACCATATCATATTCCCTTACTTTTTCACGGATACTCGACTGATCCATCGCAGCGTAACCATATGCTGCGGAATCATCCTGTGGAATGACCAGCGCATCAATCCAGCCATCTCTCAGATACTGTAATGTCTCCACATTCATAAAGCGGTTTGTCTCACGTCTGCCAATATAATCATTCAGACATTTCTGGTCGATCTTATCCATCAGTTTGGATAACTGTACCTGACTTTTTATTCCAAGTCTGCTTTTATGAATAACTACCCCAGCATCATGGATTTCTTTTCCATACCTCTCGTAATAGTCCGGTTCTTCATCATTGCTGGAATAATTCGGACAACGCATAATTACCTGAAACGCATAGATCAGCATATTTGGATTTTCTTTTCTGATCTCCCGGATCAATTCCATGCGGGAAAGCAATGTTTCTTTCGTCTCATGATGAATCCGGGAGGGAATCAGACCTCCATAGAGCAGTGTATCCACTGACAAAATCAAGCCATCTGCATCTTTACATTCTTTTCTCAGGAAAGAGGCCAGTTTATCCAGATCTGCCGGCAGCTTCTTGTTTCCCAGCGTCTCAGGCCTTACAATATTAAAATCTTCATTCAAAAATAATCGTTCCGGGAAAAACATATTACATGGCCGCTCATCCAGCGGAACTATCACTATCTTTTTTTTCAATGCTATAATCCTCTCAGTTTTGTCCCATTCCTGTTTGTATACACCCTATAATTCCATATACGCAGCACGGTATGTCCGCGCTGCATAAAAGTCAAACTGACCATAAAATGCTTTTAAAATTGTCCAGTCAATATTAACGGTCTCTACGCCAAGTTTCCGAAGCTGACAAAGTGACTGATACAGTATATAATCTCCCACATGATGTCCCCGGATTTTTTTAGCAATGCCGATCGGTCCAAGTCCGCCACGACCATTTGGTTGCTGTCTGGCATCTTTTTCTACTGTCAGCATACAATATCCTATCAGCTCTGAGCGATCCGGTGTCCAAAGCATTATAATCTCTTCCGGTGCTTTTCCATGCTGCAATGCTGTTCCTGCCTCATACTCCCATCTTCCTGGAAACTCCCGGTCCAGAAAACCAAGTAATGCCTCCTTTTCTCCATGATAACAATCTGTCACACAGATATCATGCCATGGAGTTTCATCAAATTCTTCGATTTTCGCATTATCTGTCAGGCTTCCCTCCAGGTCATAATGATCCTCTCCGTTGAGTGTAAATCCAATTCTTTGAAAAAATCCACACTTCTGCTTATTCGGAGCCGGAATTCCGGAAAAGAAATTTGCAAAATCCTGTCCCAGAAAAACTTTATGTATTCCTTTTTCTCGCAATTGCTGCAAAGTTTTTTGCAAAAGCAGTGTTCCATATCCACAATGTTGGTATCTTTTTGCAACACCGCAAATGGAAATCCATGCTGTATCCGGATACAATTGCTGATTCCCTGATAGTTTTACACCGGAAAAGCCAATCAGTACATGATTTTCCACATCGCGCATGCAAACACTTGTGGACATGTCAAATTCAGGATCTTCAAACAAATGACTCCGTAGTTTTTCCGGTGTCACAAAATATTCAGGTGCAAATATCTCTTTGCATATTTCAGCTACATCTGCCTGATCCCCCGGTTTCATCTGCGAATACTCAACTGCATTTGCATATTTCCACCAATTATCTTTCACAAGATAGGACAGATCAAACAACATGCACCCGGCTGAATGTTCCATGCACATAGCAATTGCCTGTGAAATTTTTTGTGGTGTCTCTCGATACTGATCCAAAAACAGGGAATCCACAATTGTTGTTGCATTTCCTGCCACATGTTCTGCCAGCCTGGCGGCTCCTTCCACGCTGTACCAATCTGCTGGTTTTTCGTTCTTTTCCGCCTCTGATACGGTGACATCCTCATAATAACAGCCGGAAAGTAACGTATCAATTTCTCCTGCATAAGCTGTCTGCTGCAATTTTGCTTTATCACACCAGGGAAATTCATTTCCTGCATATGTCTGGTCTGCCCAATTGACGCCTACCCGATAGTACAGCGGATACCAGGATCCCGTATAATCACAGAATTCCACATCGGGATACTCCCGCAGCATTTGTTTTACTTTGACTATAAAATCATGTATGATCTGCATACGCCAGGTGATAAAAGTACCAAAATACCTGCCCGGTTTTTCCTGATACCCATTTTTCGTCTGTACAATGGTATACATATCCTCCGGCCATCTTTCATCCGATATTCCACTATATGCTTCCCATTTTTTTCTGCTCTGTTCACTGAAATCCGTACTTAATCCAACATAACGCACACGATCCAGCACAATGCCGTCCGGATGATAAGTATCCACAAATTCCTTCAGCAATGCAAGAACATAAGCCTGAACTTCCTCATTTCCCGGATTTAAAAAAATTTCTCCAAAATCATCAATACTTCCCACTGTATGCAGATGATCCGCTGCTGACTGCTTTCGGATGACTGGTTTTCCGTCTGCATCCAGACCATATACTTCACAGGCAAAACCATCTTTTTTAATTCCTGGCATATCCGGATGTGGGTTTTTCCCATTTCCTGCCGCAAAAGTGTCAAATGCAGCATAACATTTCATTCCCAGATTTTTTATGATGGAAAAACATTGCTTGACATAATCATACGCAGGCAGAAATGTCTTATCGTATTTTGAATAGTGCGGTGCAATCTGGCTTGGATACAAAGAAAAACCTGTTGTATCTTTTACACTTAAAATAATTCCTGTCATACCGACTGCCCGGCATTTCTTCATTGTTTCTTCAAATTTTACAGCATCAAGAATCCATTCCTTATTTGCTGTAATCTCCACCCACACATCATATCTTTTTTCCATTGGTTTACCCCTTCACTGCACCACTGACAGCTTCAATATAATTTTTCTGACACATCATAAATACCAGCAATACTGGAATAATTGAAATCACAGTTCCTGCTGCCACGTAACCAAACTTATAGCTGAAAGAACCATTCAGATACTGCAAAGCTGTAGCCAATGGATATTTTTCCGGATCCTGCAAAACAATAATTGGCCATAAGAATGCATTCCAGTTTCCAATAAAATCAAAGATGATAATTGTGGAAATACTTGGCATAATTCCCGGAATCATAATAGTTGCCCAGGTACGCAGTTCTCCGGCACCATCAATCTTTGCGGCTTCTATAAGTTCCTTTGGAATTCCCAGATAAGCCTGTCGAAGCAGGATAATACTAAAGGTCTTTACAGAAGTAGGAAGAATGACACCAGCATAGGTATTTAACAAATGCATCTGTGAAATCGTAAGGTAATTAATAATCATACCTGCTGCCGCCGGAATAATCATGGTTGCAACAAGCACTCCAAAAATAAGATTTTTGCCTTTAAATTCCATTGTTGCCAATGGATACGCACACATCGCAGAAAATACAACATCAATTACAATACCAACAACCGTAATTATCACAGTATTTCCTACATATTTTCCAAGATTCATATATCTTATCACCCCTGTGTAATTTGACAGGGTGAAATTTTTCAATGAAAAATGCAAATCATAAATATTTGCGCCAGTCCTCAAAGATGATAACACCAGCCAGATAAATGGACCTGCACACAGAATTGCCACCAGTGCAAGCACAAGGTAGGTAGAGATCCGGCTGGCAATATCGTTTCTTTTTTTTATACGTACAGCTTCATTACTCATTGTTCGTCATACCTCCCCGTTTTCCATAAACAAATACGATAATGCTAAGCATTGTTGTAAGAATTCCCTGAATTGCACCGATTGCTGCTGCATACCCAAACTGAAAATCCCCAAATGCTTTGGTATATGAATAGTAGTTAATAACCGTTGTCGCATTATTTGGTCCGCCTTTTGTTAAAACAAATACAACATCAAAGACACCAATTGCAGAAATAACAGAATTTAATGAACACAGCCAGACATATGGTTTCAAAAGAGGAATTTTAATTTTAAAGATTGTCTGGAGAATGTTTGCTCCATCAATCTGTGCCGCTTCTGTTAATTCCTGTGGAATTCCCTGTAATCCTGCAAGATACATCATCATATAATATCCGAGTCCCTGCCAGACAGTAATAAACATCAGACACGGCATTGCCGCATATTTGCTGTTCAGAAAACCAAGCGGCTGTTTGATCCAGCCCCAGTCGGACAGCATGGTATTGATAATTCCATGTGTATCGAAAATAAATCCCCACATAATAGAAACCGCAACCATGGAAGTTACAACCGGAATATAAAATAATGTACGGAAGACATTAATTCCCGGTAACTTCTGATTGACCAGAAGTGCCAGTAAAATGGATAATATCTGTATAACCGGTACAATCACCACGAATATAATAGAGTTTTTCATGGAAATAATGAATTCACGATCATGAAATGCCTGTATAAAATTTCCAAAACCGACAAATTTCGTCTGTCCCAAAACCGAGTAATCAAAAAACATTAAAACCAGACTTCCAATAATCGGAATAATCGTAAACAAAATTAAAATGACCAATGCAGGTGCCATAAACGCATAGGCTTTTAAGCCCTCTCTCATCTTTCTCCTGCTCATTTTTCCTGCTTTCTGCACCATGGAATCTCCCTTCTGGAAACAATTCCCCGGACAAAGCCGGGGAATATTTTCCTATTTTATTACTGCTTTAACAGCTTATTTACATCCGCTTCACCCTGATCCAGTGATTTTTGGATATCATCACCATTTACAATGCATGCCTGATAAACTTTATTAACTGCATCCTGAATGTTCGACTGATTGGCAACACCAAGTGAGAAATCTTTTGAAGTCTGGCTTGCTTCTGCTGACATAGCACTTGCCTGTCCCTCCAGTGTTTCTGTATCAGAGGTAAAGTAAGAATCCTGACTTGCCTTTGTTGTAGAAGGGAAAATAGATACCTTCTTACAGAATGCCAGCTGATTTTCATCATTTGTGATATAATTTGCAAACTTGATGGCTTCCTTCTGATTCTCGCTCTTTGACGGAACAACCAGATTCATCAACGGATTACGGCTCAGACCGGTAGCACCTGTCAGTGGCTTGGAAACAGCAATTGTCTTGTAAATATCCGGTGCCTCATCCTTGATACGTGAAAGAGAAGATCCGGAAGAACTTACGATAGCCAGTTTGCCGGACTCAAACAGTTTCAGTGATTCATCCCAGCTTCCCCAATTATTCTTCGGAATCACACCCTGATCCGTATACTGCTTATACTCTTTTAACAGATCTGCAGTTTCCTGTGTATTAAACGCAGCTGCAGTTCCATCTGAACTTAATATATCTATGTTTTCTTCAAACAGAATGTTAAAAAATTCATCCGGCTGGAACAGGTAAGCCCCTGTTTTTTCATAGAACTCTTTGGACATCTTTAATGCCTCATCAAAAGTTTTCGGCACCTCCATGCCTGCCTTCTCAAACAGATCCTGATTATAAAACATAATATCCGGAGATGCATACCAAGGAAAAGCATAAACAGAATCACCTATCTTTGCAGAATCCCAAAGATCCTTGATATAAATACTCTTCTGATCTTCTGTTGCTTCTTTATTTAAATCTGTCAGGGCTCCCTGTCCTGCCAGTGTTAATGTCATCTGTGTATTTAAATTAACAACATCCGGGGCTGTACCACCAGCAACTGCTGCTACCAGTTTAGACTGTACATCCGCATACGGAATATCTGTCCAGTTGATTTTTACCCCTTTGTTTTCTTCTTCGTATTTACTAATCAAATCATTAAAAAAGTCTCCAAATGTAGCCTTTAAGTCAATGGTCCAGAAATCCAGGGTTACATTTTTTGAAGATGACTTGTCTGCACTCTGCTTTCCGCTTTCTCCGCCATTTCCACATCCAACCAGCATGGAAACAGCCATTGCTGCACATAACACTACACTTAATAATTTTTTCTTCATACTTTTTCCTCCCTTATATTTTTGATGGTGAAACAATATCCGTCCACAAGTTATAATTCAAACTTCTGATCTCATTTTGCTCAAAATAATGAAATGCTTTCTGTGGTTCATTGAGTTCTGCAATCACGGAAATCTCTTCCCTCAAATATGCATTTAAAATTTCCTGTACATCTTTGAGTCTCTGCAATAGTCCACCAATCCGTACCGTCTGTACTTCAAATCCAAAACTTTTGTTTTCAAGATTCCACTGTGTTCGAAAACTTTGATAAAAATTCTGCAGTCTCTGCAATAGCACCGGAATTTGCGTATTGGCAATCTCATATAATGCATCCTTGTCTTCCTGGCTATACGCCAATCGGATTTTCTTTCCAAGATCTGCTTTTTTCTCCAACACAAGGCACAAATTTCTGGCAGTTTCCATCAAATAGAAAAACGGGCTTTCCTTCGGTAGTTCTCCCAGAAATTCTGCTGTTTTTCCGAATTTTTCTGCTGTATCTTTCCGGATAACAGAATCAAATGTTCCGATCAGCGGATCATTGTAAAGCAGATATTTGCTTGCATTATTATGTGTTGATCCATCCTCTATATATGGATTCACATCATCCAGTCTCAAAAATTCCTGTAACTGATATCCAGTCAATAACCGGAAAGCATTCTCACTCATCCTGCTTCCATAGGCGATCTGTGCATCTGCGAAAAATGTAGGAAGAACACTAAAAGCACTGGCTTCTGCCCCGTCATCTCCCCAGCAGGTAATTGTCACAGAATCAACCCTGTTCTTTTTACACGCAGCAAGCGCGGCCTTTCCCGCCTGTATACTATAGCGGTTGTGCGGAATAAAACCAGTCCACTTCCATGCACCCCCAACAAATGCGGTTCTCTCTGTCAGCTGTTTATGCCGACGGATCATCTCATCGTAATGTGCTTCGTCTGTGGAATAATAATCCCAATATCCAATTTCCACTTCCTGCGGTATATGTATACCCCTGAGTTTTTCTACATCATTTTCATAATACGCACCATGAAAAGCCAGACGGAAAAACATATCACTCCACATCTGTACCGTAAATCCATATTGTTTGCAAATGGAAAGCACCATCTCGAGATGTCTCTGCATAATTTCCTGACGATTCCGGTATCCGTGCTGATCCAGATATTTACCTAAACCAACCATATGTGCTTCGTCCATGCCGATATTAATTTTTTTTGAAGAAAAATTCTTCGAAACGGTACGAATCAGATGTTCAAGCAATGTCTTTGTCCTTGGATCTTCCGCAAGCAGAATGTCATCTGTATCTATGATCTTTTGATATTCTTCATATCTTACAATCTGATTAAGATGTGCAAGTGTCTGAATAAATGGGCGGAGTTCGATACCAAATATTTCTGCATAAGCATCTGCCTCTTTCAATTCCTCACATGTCAGTGCTCCACGCATATATCCAAAATACGGTTCTTCTTCTACCTGTATGGTATCTTCCATATAAAGACCAACAAAACCATACCCCAGATAGGCAGCCATACGGATCAATGTTTTAATTGTTTTCATACGAAGCACTGCGTTTCGTGAAACATCAAACATCATACCAAATTCATCAAACGCACAACATTCTGTCACATCCGTCTTTTTCTCTGCTGCGATCACATACAACAATGCTCTGCATAACTGTGGAAATGTATGATAGGCAATCCGACACTTTTCTGATTCAAATGTGATCTGATAGCCGTTCTCCTGCTGTTTTTGAATCTCTAATGCCACTCCATGATCAACATCAAAATATGGCTGTAGCTCTATCGCTTCTGTAAGCATTTTCTTTACATTTTCTTCACAATCACACAGATAAACTCTCATATCCTTATTCCCCCTTTCTGTTTTTTTGTATTATAGCAACTGTTTTTTCCCAATACAACAAAATCGCCCCTTTCTGAAAGTACAATCCGGGCATCTTCCCATCCACGGAAACTACTTTCAACAATCACACTCTCTTTCCTGCTGTATGCAATAATATACGGCTCCCACCATACCTGCCTCATTCTTCAATGCAGCTGCACAGATTTCAAGATCTTTTGCAAAATTTGGCATCACATGTTTCATCACATATGATCTGACAGGAGCAATAAAAAGATCTTCCTGTGCAGAAACTCCTCCGCCAATTAATATCTGCTCTGGATTAAACATATGCACAAATCCAACAAGCGCTGAAGCAATCACCTCTATCCATTCCTGCAGGATTTTCTGCACCACCACATTTCCTGTCGCTGCCTGTGCAAAAATCCATCGTCCATCAACTGGTGTATCTGCTGCCCCTGCAATCGCACCTTCCTGTATTGCCCAACGGACTTTTCGTACCAGTGCTGAAGTCGATCCATAATGCTCAAGACATCCCCGATTTCCGCAAGTGCACATTTCCCCTTCATACTGCACCGGAATATGTCCAAGTTCACCCGCAAATCCACTTGCTCCGAGCAAAATCTTTCCATTCATGAGAATGCCGCCACCTACACCTGTTCCAATCGTGACAACGACAACATCTTTTTTGCCCTTTGCAGCACCAATCCACGCTTCCCCAAGAGCCGCTGCATTCGCATCATTAAGCACTTCTGTCGGAATATGGAATTCCTGCTCCATCACCTGTCGAATCGGGCTGTTGATCCAGTTTTTAATATGTCCTGCGGTTCCTTCGACCACTCCTTTTTTTGTAGAGATTGCTCCCGTTGCTGACACCCCGATTCCTGCATATTCAGAAGCATTCTCACGATATTTTTCCAAAAAATTATGGCAGCTCTTCACTACCGTCTGCAAAATAGGTGTTTCATATCCATCAAAATTTACGGCATAAGTTTCTGTTGCATGAATCGTGCCATCTTCATCTACACTTCCAATCTTTACTGCCGTTCCTCCAATATCAATTCCAATATACTTTTTTTTATTCATCTTTATCCTCCGTGTGTTCCCCTTTTGCACGAATAGCAGACAGGGTTGCCTTATATTTTTGTGTTTTAAAGTAAGAATCATTTGCAAAATAATAAGAGTATAAAACATCCATAATTGCTAAAATCGAAAATTGCGGTGAAATTTTTGTTCCTGTATCCAGATTTTTTAATGCTGCTACCTGAATTACTTCCTGCGATTCCTTTGCAACGGATGACCCGGAAACTGCTGTCATGCATATAATACTTGCACCTCTGCTTTTGGCGATCCGAATACTTTCTAACACTTCTGCCGTCTCCCCACTTAACGTAATGGCAATCACAAGTGTTTCCTCCCCCGCCAGTGCTGCACCTATCTTCATCATATGGGAATCTGTAACTGCATTAACATCCATCCCGATACGCATGAAACGCAGCTGGAATTCTTCCGCTGCATAACCGGAATTTCCGATTCCAAAAATCAGTACACGTTTACTGATGTTAAGCATTCCCGCCACCCGCCGGACCTGCTCCTCATCAAGAATCCGAAAATTTTCCTGTAACAGTTTCTGGTACGAATTTTGTACGCGACGCGCAAACAATCCGACATCCTTTTCTGTTCCCTCGCTTTTTTGTTCAAATTTTAAGTCTCTTTCATAAGAAAAAATAAATTCCCGATATCCTTTGTATCCGCACTTCTGGGAAAACCTTGACAAAGTAGCCTCAGATACATACAGCACACGGGATATATTTTTAGAAGAAAAATCCATATCATCTTTATTACCAATAAAAAAATCTGCCACACTGCGTTCAACCGCTGTCATTTTTTTATAGGATGCTTCTATTGTCTGTTTTGTCTCATTTTGAAATGAGATCATATAATCATCGTTCATCTGTTCTCCACATCATCATCTGTTCCATATATCTTTCCACATATAACGCAATTTCCTGCTGCGTCCTGGCACCCGGATGCCCATCTGTTCCCATGCCATTGACCGGATTCTGCAACGGAAGCTTCAGAAACTCTGTGCCACATCGCTGCGCGGTTTCCTGTACTTTTTCACATAATGTCTGTTCCATCAGACCATAAAGCAGAAGTATTTTCGCATCAGCAAAAACCTTCTTCAGCTGCTGTATAAAATCCGTATATTTTTCTACAAACGCACGCTCGCGGGAAGGAATCTGCCTCACATAACTTGCATCATTCGTCCCCAGATTACACACGATCAGATCTGGAACTTCGTTTTGTATATAGGGAAAAATTTCGGGAAGAATGTTTTTCGTATAAGGTGTATCCTGCTCCGGGGCAATCCAGCGGGATAATACCCCATTCCCACTATATGCAACAATCCTGCTGTCTGCATGAAGCATCTCTGCTGCCTGATATGCATAAGTTTTAGTCACATCTTCATCCGCTGTCCGGAATGTGCTAATCCCATTTATTCCATCCACTCCATATCCAGCGGTAAGCGAATCTCCTATGAAAAGCAAATGGCGGGATGGAATTGCATCTCTTGTAACCGGGGCATCCGTAATAAGATTTGTGATCCACACATTGCCATATTGTTCTTCCGTCAGTTTCACCAATCGGATCCTGATGGTTTCGGCTGATTCCTGCTGGTAAATTATATATTTTCTCTTTCCCGGCACTGCCCGGATTTTTTGCCGGAACTGCTTTTCGTCATTTATAAAAACCCCAATAAATGCATCTTCCTGTGGTGCAATGCTCTGTGCCGCCATTTCCACGGTAACAACGCTTGCTGCCGTTACAAATGCAATCCCAGATGCAGACCAGCAAAGGTGTAACCCTGACGGTTCTTTGTTTGTAATTCCCAATATTCTCACTTGTTCCCACCATACCATTTTCTCCACTTATGCCTGCCTTTTTTATTTTATTTTTACATGCAATTATAGCGAATCTGCCTATAAAATACAATCTTTAGTCATAATTTCTGAAAGTAGTTTCCGCAACAGTTCCTATACTTCCTTATATTTGTGTTTTCACTCCATTTTTTGATAGTTCTTTCTGTTTTCTCCAAAGATATAGCTTTTTTGGCTTTTTAATTCTATAATCATTCTCATAATAAACGAGAACCATAACAAGGAGGACATTTATGAGAATCTACAAAACAAAAAATTATGATGAAATGAGCCGCAAGGCAGCAAATATTATCTCCGCACAGATGATTTTGAAACCAGAATCAGTACTTGGTCTCGCCACAGGTTCCTCGCCAATTGGAACTTATAAACAGCTCATCAATTGGTATAAAAAAGGGGATCTGGATTTCTCGCAGATCCACAGCATCAATCTGGATGAATACAAAGGACTTGACGCATCCAATTCGGAAAGCTACGCTTATTTCATGCGTCACAATCTTTTTGATCATGTAAATATCAAACCGGAAAATACCTATATTCCAAATGGTATGGAAGAAGATGTTGATAAAGAATGTACCCGTTACAATTCCATTATCCACCAGCTTGGCGGCATTGATTTACAACTTCTTGGTATTGGTAACAATGGACATATTGGCTTTAATGAACCATCCGATACATTTGCAAAAGAAACCCACTGTGTAGAACTGACAAAAACAACCATTCAGGCAAATGCCCGTTTTTTTGATTCCATTGATGAAGTTCCTACTCACGCATATACAACTGGAATCAAAAATATTATGGAGGCAAAACATATCCTGTTAATCGCAAATGGAGAAGGAAAAGCAGATGCCCTGTATCAGTCCCTGTTTGGTCCAATTACTCCCCAGGTGCCCGCATCCATACTGCAGCTGCACGATGATGTTTCCATTGTTGCCGATGAAGCTGCACTATCACGTATCATTGAAAAAAATCTTATTTAATATTTATTGCTTTTGTAAAGGAGTTCCTTATGATTATAAAAAACGGACTTGTCTGGGAAGAAAGCGGATCTTTCCTGACAAAAGATTTGCATATTGATAGCGATACCCATCGCATCGCAATGGATTCTGCTGATACGGCAGATGACACCATTATTGATGCATCCGGTCTGTATGTAATTCCAGGACTTGTCGATATCCATATTCACGGTGCTATGGGATGTGATTTCAGTGACGGCAGCGCGGAAGGACTTTTAAAAATTGCAAAATATCTTCGTTCCTGCGGCGTAACAGCTTTTTGTCCAACCTCCATGACTTTACCGGAAAACCAGTTGTTGACAGCCTTTGCATCGACGCGCGAAATTCCAGATGACAATAGCCATGCTTTTATCGCAGGAATCCACATGGAAGGACCATTTCTCTCTCCTGAAAAAAAAGGTGCACAAAAAGCAAGCTATCTTCGCGCACCGGATATCGATATGTTCCGACGTCTTTCCCAGGCATGCGATAACAAAATCCGCATCATTACGATTGCACCGGAACTTTCAGGCGCGGATGCTTTTATCCGGGAATTTCATTCCCAGCTGACCATCTCCCTCGGTCATTCCACGGCATCCTATGAAATTGCCCAAAACGCTTTCGCTGCGGGAGCCAGTCATGTCACGCATTTATTTAATGCCATGCCACCATTGCATCACCGGAATCCAGGTATTATCGGTGCAGCCACTGACTGCCCACATGCCATGGCCGAAATAATTTGTGACGGCATACATATCCACCCATCTGTTATCCGGAATACCTTTCGTATGTTTGGCGAAGACCGCATGATATTGATCAGTGATGCCATGCGTGCCACAGGTATGGACGATGGAACATATGAACTCGGAGGACAACCTGTAACGAAAAAGGGACGGCTCGCCACCTTAAAAGACGGAACTATTGCCGGTTCAGCAACAAACCTTTTTGACTGTATGAAAAATGCAGTAAATTTTGGCATTCCACTTGCTGTCGCTGTCAAAGCTGCCACCTACAATCCGGCAAAAAGTATCGGGTTAGAACATACCATCGGCACTCTTGCGCCTGGTGCAAGAGCTGATGTCCTTCTCCTTGATTCCGATCTGAACATTGTTCGTATCATATAAACCCCTGTTGTAAAAACGCCCGGCAAGTAGGAACCTGCCGGGCATTTTCTTATGTACTCTGTAATTTCTATCTCGGGTCCGGACGATGCTTCATATCACGGATCGGAATATTAGCAACAAGTGCCGGTACCGTTCCGTTATTGGAATCGGACTCTGTCTCGGTGATTTTTACATCAAGCGCCTCCGCATCAATATCCATGTAACGTGAGATCACTTCAATAATGTCATTCTTCATCATCTCCATCATCTCGGAAGAACAGTTGGCACGGTCAGAAACCAGCACCAGCTTCAGGCGGTCTTTTGCGACGTTGCCGGAAGTCTTTTTCTTAAATAAATCCATTATTCCCACAATAAGTACCCCCTCTAATTCTTCTTAAAGATATCTTTTAATTTTTCCAATACCCCCTGCTTCTCATTCAGGTTCAGGAATGGAACTTCTTCTCCCATAATACGGTGGCAGATATTGGAATATGCTTTTCCTGCCAGACAGTTGGTTCCAACCAGTGGCTCACCACGGTTTGTGGAAATAACGATCTGCTCATCATCCGGCACGGCACCGATCAGGTTCACAGCCAGGATATCTGTTACATCATCCACGGTCATCATTTCTCCGCGCTTTACCATATCCACACGCAGACGATTGACGATCAGGTCAATTTTCTTCATTTCATTGGCTTCCAAAAGTCCTACAATACGGTCTGCATCACGGATGGCAGATACTTCCGGTGTCGTAACAACCAGTGCACGATCCGCACCTGCTACGGCATTTTTAAATCCCTGCTCGATACCGGCCGGGCAATCCAGTAAAATATAATCAAATTCTTCACGAAGTTCATTGATCAGTGCAACCATCTGCTCTGGTGTCACTGCATCCTTATCTCTGGTCTGTGCAGACGGAAGAAGACATAATTCCGGATATCTCTTATCCTTAATCAGTGCCTGACGGATACGGCATTTTCCTTCCACAACATCTACCAGATTGTATACAATACGATTTTCCAGACCCATAACCACATCCAGGTTACGCAGTCCGATATCGGTATCAATCATTACAACTTTCTTGTTTAACTGTGCAAGACCTGTACCAATGTTTGCTGTGGTTGTGGTCTTACCTACACCACCCTTTCCTGATGTGATAACGATTACTTCGCTCATGAAACTTATTCCTCCTACGTCCCTAAATGTTATTTAATATATTTTTGGTGATTGGCTCAATATAGATATTTCCATCTCTTGCAATGGCGATCTGTGCGTCCACTTCCGGTGTCTTTGACCGGCGGAGTGTACGACGTTTCGGTTCCGGCTTGTCCGGACTCTTTGCGATCAGATCCCCAATCTGAATCTGAATCGGCTGCATATCCAGCGCAAAAATAAAGCAGTTACGATCACCCATACATCCTGCCTGTGCGTTACCTTTTAATGCCCCAAGAATCACAATGTTTCCCTGGGAAATAATTTTGGCTCCCGGATTGACATCGCCAATGATCGTGACACTCGATTCACTCGAAATCACCTGTCCCGACCTTAAAGTGCCACGATAAAACTGCTCCGGCCCGTTTCCTGCTGCGGCATTCTCATACTGCTGCTGTACGGCATCGTAAAACGCCTCGACCTGTTCTTTCATGACAGCTTCCTGTCTTGTTCCATTTTCAACGATACACAGGATTTCAATCGATGTGTTGCTTTCAATTGCTGAGATGATCTGCTGTTCTTCCTCTTCCGAAAGTTTTCTTCCTTCAAAGGACAATGCCAGTTTTGCATTTTTAAAAAATGTACTGGATGCTTTGAACTTTTCGACAACATCCTTCAATAACTCATCAAACCCAATCTCCGGGTCTAAGACAAGATTAATTCCGTATTTATTACTTTTTATCGTAACAGATTGTGACATGGTAACCTCCAATTTCATTATTAAAATGAAATCCATCAATTGTAATTATACCTGTTTGCGGCAAATACGCAAGCATTTTCGCTTTATTTGAACGATTTAAAAAAACCTGTCCTTCCTGCGATTGTATTTCTTTCGTTTCTTCTCACGAAAACGCATTTTATCATTTTTTTTCGTTTTTATCTGATGACGGATCACATAAAAATTATCATATGCCCGTTTTGCCAGAAACAACAGAACCACTGCTGCGACAATAACCACTCCCGCAACAATGAGCCATGCAGGATCGATCCGTATGACACGTTCATTTTTCTTCTGCCCGCTATCGGTATTGACGTAATAATTATCTTTTACCTTTGCTCCGGTTTTTACTATATCCACACTGCCGACCTCATGACCGGCATATGTGTATGCAAGCCTTGCAACTTTCTTTTTTCCTTTTGCAGATTCTGTCTTTTTATAGGATGCATCGGAAAACTGTGCTCCTTTTGGCATAATGATATAAGCATCCTCATCCAGCTTTACATAAGGTTCACTGTTGTTCAAAACCCCGTAATTTTTTCCGTTGTCCTTTGCCAGACCCGCATCGTTTTCCGAAATATTCAGCGCCTGGAAATTTTCAAAACAGTAATCAAATAATTTTCTGGTATCCGTATAATGATCCGGTGTTGCCGCATCCATCACCACACACACCAGAGTAATTCCGTCTTTCTCCGCAAAAGACACCAGAGTATTATTCGCCACTGTCGTGTAGCCGGTTTTTCCGCCAGTACAGTATTTGTACAAATGAGAGCTGTCCCCGCGAAACGGGTAGATCATTTTATGGTGATTGTGACACGGATATTCCGCCTTGCATTTATTGGTCTTCGGAAGTGTATAGCTTGGACTGCCTGCAATCATCCGGAACGTCTCGTTTTTGTATGCCTCTGCGGAAATCAGTGCCATATCATACGCGCTGACCCAGTGATCTTCATCCGGCAGACCATTACAGTTATTGAAATGCGTATCCGTACATCCCAATTCCTTTGCACGCTTATTCATCAGGTCAATAAACGTCCGGTAATCACCACCCAGTTTCTGCCCCACATGCTCCGCAACCGCATAAGCACATTCATTGGCAGACTCCAGCATAACCGCATACAGACACTGCTCCATCGTCAGTTTTTCTCCAAGATTCCGGGCAATATGGGAAGTATCTCCCTCATTTTTAAATACCGCATCCGCAGAAAACGTAACGACCTCATCCATATCACAGTTTTCGATTGCCAGAAGAACCGTCATGATCTTTGTGATACTCGCCGGATAATGTTTCTCGTGACTCTTCTTTTCATATAAAACGGTGCCGGTATTGACTTCCATCACAATGGCACTTTTGGACTGCGTTTTTACCCCGTCCGGCCAGTACTCATCTGCACGCACAGACAACGGTAACATGAGTAAAACCGTGCATACGGCAAGAAAAAATGCTGTTACACGGGTGTATTTTTTTATTTTCATAAGGCTCCCCAATTCTTGATTTTCTTATATTTATAATACCATTATTTCCATAATCGTTCAATTTTTATTTGCCGAACGGACGAAATTTGTATATAGTAATAGTATTCTTACAGTTAGCAAAACTGAATTTATCTTTTCCAAGGAGAAATTACTATGAGACTAAGAAATATACCGGGCGCCAATGAAGCTGTGGCAGCCAGCCCATATTGTATACAGAATGCGGCAGAACACCGCGGACAATGGCATGCGTTTTTTGAAAATGACCATCCGATCCATATCGAAATCGGCATGGGAAAAGGCAGATTTCTGATGGATCTTGCTGCGTTACATCCCGAAATCAATTATATCGGCATCGAACGTTACACCAGTGTACTGCTGCGCGCAGTCCAGAAAATGGATACCCTGCAGCTTCCAAATGTTCATTTTCTGTGTGAAGACGCCGCAAAACTTCCGGAAATTTTTGCACCGGAAGAAGTTGACCGGATCTATCTGAATTTTTCCGACCCGTGGCCAAAGGACCGCCATGCCAGACGCCGACTGACTTCCCATGAATTTTTAGACCGCTATGACCAGTTTCTTGCAGCCGACGGACGGCTGGAATTTAAAACGGACAATCAGGATCTGTTTACGTTTTCTCTCGAGGAAATCGAAACTTCCGACCGCTGGCATCTTAATGCCTCCACCCGTGACCTGCACCATGATCCATCCATGAATGAAGGAAATATCATGACCGAATACGAAGAAAAATTTTCTTCTAAGGGCAACCCGATATGTAAACTGATCGCCTCCCGCTAAGGAGGCGGTTTTTCCGTTATCCTATTTTTCCAAAATCCGCCGGTTTCTGTACTTCCGGTACAGCCGGTAACAAAACCGTGCTTCTTCCTGTGAAATCTCTTCTTCGGAAAAGACCGCTTTCTGCACAATGCACAGATACTTCTTCCAATCCTCCGCCGGAACGGACGGATAGGTTGTCATCAGCTTTTCCAGATAGTCCGCATCGGTCTTCATGCCAAAACTTCGCTGATGTAATCCCCGGTAAATCCGCCGGTTGATCCGGTATACCGCATGACGATTCTGCCGGTTGCGCAACTCCATAAGCAATTGTTCCCGGTAAATGCGCAACGATTTTGTCACCAGAACCAGCATCAGAACAACAGCAAGCAGCGTCAGACTCACCGCAGAAAATACCTGCAGATTTCGCCTGTTGTTCTTTTTCTCATTATTTTTTACCGGCCGCTTTGTCTCCTTCTCCGTCATCTGACTTTCTGTCTGCTGCTGTGTTTCCATCTGTGTTTCTGACGGCGATTCGTTTTTCGTCTGCATTTGCGTCTGCGGATTCTGCTCCGCCGCATCTTTGTGCTCTTCATGCCGCTGTTTCCACGTATCGCGCAATTCCGGAGTCGTCGGCAGCTTTGCACTGTCATTCGTATAGCCCGGAGTCATTTCCACCGGCACCCATCCGATATTTTCCAGATAAATTTCCACCCATGCATGCGCATTGTAGTCCGGCACATCTGCCTGATAGCCTTTCTTTTCTTTATGAAATGCCGATGGTTCCACCACATATCCCGATGCATAACGCGCCGGAACTCCCAGACTTTGTAAAATCAGCGCACCCGCGCTGGCAAAATGCATACAATATCCCTCATGTCCGGTTTCCAGAAAATAAGCAATGGTATCTTTCCCCTGTGGGATGTGATTCAGATATAAGTTATAGGTATTTTCGTTCCCCAGCCAGTTGGCAACCTGTGTCGCAAGATTCTGCCGGATGTTGTTGGTAGTTATCTGTCTTTCTGCCCGTCCGGAATTGTTTCCATCCGTATCTGCCAGCCAATCCTCATCGTATAACCCGCCTGTTTCCATCTGATCCGCCACATAGGTGCCGTTTTCCTCATACACGCCATATCCGATACTTTCCAGAGCCAGCCTTCGTGTAATAAAATCTCCCACTGCCGGAACATCCGTGGCAAATTTACGGTATCTGCTGTCCGCATAGGCATCATACCACTGCTGCAGATCCGTATCTGTTTCTTCGTGGACCATACAAAACCTGTCAAAAACATCGCGCAGATCCGTATTTTCATCCAGTCCCTCAAAAGAAACCTTTCCCGTTGCCCTCTTTTTACGTACCACCGTATCATCCCTGAGCCAGACCTTCCCACCGGCTGTCTGCAAATCTGAAAAATAAGGCATATACGCGTTTTTTAACCCCAGTGCCCGATAGGAAATCTGATACGAAACCGTCTGTGTTTCATCCTCTGCCAGCTCACTCGAACGGATGTATTTTACAAGTTCACCGGCATTCTGCTGCATTAACATTGCAACATCATTGCGATTGTATCCCGCCTTATCCACTTCGTGCGCAAACGTTTTCCCTTCATTTACCCATGTACCGTTCTGATATGTGCCACTGGCAAATGATTTCAGATACAGTTTGCCCGCCGGGGCTTTCGATGCTTCTATCGAAAATACGGTTTTTCCGGTATAGTCCGGTGTTGTATTATCCACATGTTCCCGCGATCCCTGCAAAGTTATCCCCGAAAACGTCAGGTTTTTCACACGTTCTTCCACCTGTCTCTGAAACGCATAAAACTTCGGTGACTTTTTCGGAATCTGCTTTGCCACACCGGAAAACGCATAGCTGCTCACCGAGACAAGAATCACGGCAAACACACCGGCTGCAGCATAGGACAGTAGCTGCATCCATACATGGGTACGACCGTCAGCCACCCTTATATCCATGTGCGTCCATGGTGCCGCAGACACCAGCACGGTTCCCACGAAAAAAAGTGCAATTCCACTCCAGCCCAGTCTGGCATTGACCAGAAGAGCAACCGACAACGCTGTTATATCCGGAAGCAGCAAAACCAGCCGCACACCGGTCACATATCGAAACATCAGACTTAACAGCACAACAACTGCCAATAAAAACGCCAGCATATAAGTATACCGCATCTCCGTCCCGGCCCCGGTCATATAATTTGTTCCATACTGTTTATTCCAATATGACAGATATGCCTGAAACAGCATTTTTCCGCTCTCTGTCAGTTTTCTCCGGTGAAAAATTCCAAACAGTACGAGTGCCGCCGGATATCCGATTTCAAGCACAACCTTGCAGACCCTCTGATATTTTCCGGTCGCAGAAACTCCCACGATAAACAGCACAAGACTTACCAGCATGGCCACCTGCAGTTTACCAAGCGCACGGATCGGCAGCTGCCATCCGAATGCACTCCGGAAAATCGCAAGCATTGCATAAAACAGCAGTTCCACAGCAACCGCCTCACAGATCAGCCGGATACCGATATTGCCAGACAAATATGTGGTTTTATTCCCTCTCCTGTCCTTCCTGTTCACAATACCAGCTCCATTTCTTCCAGCTTCTGTCTCCAGTTATCTCCACCAAAATCCGCAAGTGTCTGTCCATCCAGCACAAGAAAAAGCTCCGGTGTCAGTTCCAGCCTGTGTACCGGGTGCTCGCAGCGATACTGCTGCTCATATCTCTGTCGCAGTAAACCGGCCGTTTCCTTCTGACATTCCATAAACTGCATCAAAAACAGATACACGCTTTCCTCATCCTCGACGCGCAATCGTTTGATTTCTGTTTCCTCCTGCCATGCCACATAATGCGGGCAGCCGGCATCCATCATCGAATACACCAGATCTGCCGCAATTGTGAGAAAGGTTTCCGCATAGGCTTCCCTGCTGCGCCTCATATGCCGGCCTTTTCCTGCCATCTGTGGCAGCATGTCCAGCAAAAATACCACCGCACAGGCAAGCGGCTGACTGTCCTCCCGCACCAGAAGCCCGTCCGATTTGGCGGAGAGTTTCCAGTGTATGCGCTGCAGGCGATCCCCCGGACGATATTCCCGCACATCAAAGATCTGGCTGACATCTGTTCCCGGCTGAAAATCATCGTAGCTTTCCGCTTCTCCGAAATATCTGCGTACCCGCTCCGACACCTGTACTGCCACCGCATCCAGTTCCGGCAGCACCTGTATATCTGCAAATCTCTTTATTTTTTTATGCACATAAAACAGACCGGTCAGATCATAAATCCGTACTTTTACAAGCTCATACTCATAACTTCCCACATGAGAAAGCACGACACGCTTTTCCATGCACTGCATTCCGCGCATCAGTCCGGCACCGTTCCACCAGAAATTTCTGGCATACCCGGCAAATGTATTTCTACAGCGCACACGGTAACGCACTTTTGCTGCCGGAAACAACATGGTCTGATCCACGGTAAGCTGTACCGTAACTTTTTTCCCTTTTTCCGCCACGGTAAGCGGAATCCTGATATCTGCCGTGATATGTCTGCAATAAATCAGCAGATACAAACATGCAAGCAGCATCAGTACCAGTTCCGCAAACCCAATCAGCCCAATCGCAATGCTTCCATAGATCAGCGCAATATAAAATGTGACAAGCGTCACCCCTGTTCCAATCAGAAAACTGCCCACGTTTATCCCCTAAGTCTTTTGTATGTTGTTGGTTTGTCCACATCCGACAGAATTTCCTGCAGGGTGGCATCGACTGTCACATGTCCGATCCGTGCCTTTGTGTTGAGCACAATACGGTGTTTTGCCACATCCGCAAAAATATCCGTCACATCATCCGGAATCACATAATTTCTTCCCTGCAAAAATGCCCATGCTTTTGCCAGCCGCACGCATGCGATCGTGCCACGGGGACTTACCCCCAGCTCAATGTAAGCATTTTTTCTGGTAGCCTCCATCAGCTGTACGATATATTTTGCAACATTATCATGCACATAAATCTGTTCCACATACTGCTGCATCTCCCACAGCTGCTCTGGAAGAAGAACCGGCTGCAGATCCTCCGCTTTCGTCATCGTTTTTCCCTGGGCAATTTCCATCTCACTCTGCAGATCCGGGTACCCCATGCTCATGCAGGTCATGAACCGATCCAGCTGTGATTCCGGAAGAAGCTGCGTTCCCGCACTGCCTTTGGGATTCTGTGTTGCAATGACAACAAACGGCTGCGGCACTTTTCGGCTCACACCATCCACCGTTACTTTGCCCTCCTCCATCACCTCAAGAAGCGCGGACTGTGTCTTTGGCGAAGTCCGGTTGATCTCATCCGCAAGAAACAGATTACACATGATCGTTCCCGGATGGTACACAAACTGTCCCGTCTCTTTCTGGTACATGTTAAATCCTACAATATCTGCCGGAAGCACGTCCGGTGTAAACTGTACACGGTGATCCAAAAGTCCCATGACGCGCGAAAAGGCGATGGCAAGTGTTGTCTTTCCCACACCCGGCACATCCTCAATCAGAATATGCCCTCCCGCAAGAATTGTAGCAAAAGCTTTGGTAATACAGGCATCCTTCCCCGCAATCGCGCGTTTGACCTCTGCCAGAACCGCGGCTGCATACTCATATACTTTCTCCATATTTCCCCCTATGGTTTCTTTCTATAATTATTTGCATTTTATATAATAAAAAAACCCCCAACGAATCACATTGTTCGTCAAGAGTTCTTTTGCCATTTGATTCAATCAAAATAAGCTTTGTGAGTGCGCGATCAGGGGTTCGAACCCTGGACACCCTGATTAAGAGTCAGGTGCTCTGCCAGCTGAGCTAATCGCGCATTTTTAAGTTGTTTGTTTTTTGTCTTTCCTTAAGACAAGAGTTATTATATAATAGGAGTATTAAAAAAGCAAGCACTTTTTTTATTTTTTTTAAATTTTTTTAAAAGCATATTTGAAAGGAACAATTTAACATGAAAGTAGAAGAAAGATTACTAAAATATGTCAGCTGCTGGACCACCTCGGATGAATCCTGCAGTGATATCCCAAGCAGCGAGCGTGAGTTTACACTTGCCAAAGATTTAAAGCAGGAACTGGAAACACTCGGCCTTACCAATATCCTTCTTACCGATCACTGCTATGTGTATGCCAAACTTCCAGCCACACCGGGCATGGAAAACTGTAAATCCATCGGCTTTATCGCTCATATGGATACCGCCCCGGATTTTTCCGGAAAAGATGTCAAACCACAGATCATTCCCGACTATGACGGTGGCGATGTCCTGTTAAAAGGCAGTCAGAATGTTTTAAAGGTGAGCGATTTTCCATCCCTTACTTCTTTAAAAGGAAGAACACTGATCACTACAGACGGCACCACACTTCTAGGTGCGGATGACAAGGCTGGCGTTGCTGAAATCATGACTGCCATCGAAGAACTGATAGCAGAAGGCACCCCTCACGGAGAACTGTGGATCGGCTTTACGCCGGATGAAGAAGTCGGTGCCGGTGCAGATCTGTTTGACCTTTCGATCTTTCAGGCTGATTACGCGTATACGGTAGATGGCGATTACGAGGGCGAAGTGGCTTATGAAAATTTCAATGCTGCAAGTGCCATCTTTCATATTAAAGGTGTAAATGTTCATCCGGGCGAAGCGAAAGATATTATGGTCAATGCCGCACTCGTGGGATGTGAAATCGTTTCCCAGCTTCCAAAAGAAGAAACTCCGGCACACACAAGCGGGCGGGAAGGCTTCTATCACCTGACCGACATGTCCGGCGACGTGGCAGCTGCCACCCTTTCCTTTATCATCCGCGACCACGATAAAACCATGTTTGAGAAACGTCTTCAGCACCTGCGGGACATTGCAGAATCCTTTAACCAGATATACGGACCAAAGACCGTTACTCTCGATATCGAATATTCTTATGAAAATATGCTCTCTGTCATAGAAGATAAAATGGAAATCGTAGATCTGGCAAAACAGGCGATTGCCTCCGAAAGTCTGACACCACTCTCCCGCCCAATCCGTGGCGGCACAGACGGTGCAAGACTTTCCTTTATGGGATTGCCGTGCCCGAATCTCGGCACTGGTGGCTATGGTTTTCACGGACCATACGAACACATCTCTGTGGAAGGCATGCAGACAGCTGTCCGCATTTTAAAACATATTGCCACCCATCCCATTCGCAAATAAATGAATCTGCAAAAAACCGTCCGCAGTCTGATGAATCTCAGATTTCGGACGGTTTTGTTATTATTTATGAAGTTTTAGTTTCCCTGCATATTTGCAGAATTTGCAAGTACAGGCTTCTGGAACATGCGAAAGAGTCCAATCTGTTCTAAGGCCTTTGTGATTGCAAAAAAGATCACCGAATCAATTGGCCACATAATCAGGTTCTTCAGCGCACGCGCTGGAAGAATCACCATAAATGCCTGTCCATATAACACATTCAGACAAAGTGTTGTCAGAATCACGTTACAGACCAGCATAACTACAAATTTAGCTGCCAGCACACGCCAGATCGTAAGCTTTTTCTTATAAAAAAAGCATCCATACAGGATTCCGGCCAGTATAACAACCAGCGTCAGCTGTGGACAAAATGGTCCGGTTGGCTTCATCATATACTTGATAATATCCAACGCACCATGGAAAATTCCTCCAACCACCGGTCCAAACAGATAATCAATGATACCATTTGGAATACCAGAAAAGCCGATACGGATAAACTGCCCATATTCAATGGAGAAAAATCCTAGAATGACAGCAACTGCAGCAAGCATTGCCATGGTAGTGATGGTTCTTACCGCTTTTAATTCACGGAAAGAATCGGTGAACAAAGTAACGAATTTTTTCATAAAAAAATTACCTCCTTTGCAGACCTCACCGTACTACAACTGGAGATAATATTATCTTCGGATGCAGCGGGATGCGACTCATGTACCGCAAGATTCTCTTTTCGTCCGGGTGACAACTCCCTGTTCATCCGGCACTTAACGCACATGTGTCTACTCTGCTTTAAACTATTAAATTGCAACGACCTAAGTATAACACAATGAAAAAGAAATGCAACTACATTTTTCCATTTTATGACAAAACGCCATCTGTCACACGTTTTTACGTGGAACAAATGGCGTTATCCGTTATTTTATCCGTTTGATTTACGTTCCCATACTTGCAAACAGCGCAGCTATCTCATCCGGGCTTAATGCCTTATTCGGATCAGCCGGTTCTTCCGGCTGAAGCGGTGCTTCTTTTACGGCTTCCGGCTCTTCAATCGGCTCCGGAATATCCTCCGGTTCCACAGTTTCCTCGGCAGGTTCCTCAACTTTATCCGCATTGTTATCGTTGCCCATATTCGCAAACAGCGCAGCTATCTCATCCGGGCTCATGGAACGGTTTGGATCTGACAGATCCGGCATCGGCGAAAGTTCTTCCTCCGGCAAATTCCCATCATTCGCTTCCTCAACGATCGCATCCTCCGGAATCGGATCCGGCTCTACCAGTTCTTCTGCTTCCTCAATGGCTTCTTCCGGATCCGGAGGAATAATCTCATCCGCTGCCATGATCGGAGGCTCTTCCTCCGGCTTTAAATCCTCCTCTTCCGGTATATCCGGCAGAATCTCCGGTTCCATATCTTCTTCCGGCTCCAGCGAAATCTCCGGTTCCATATCTTCTTCCGGTTCCAGGCTCTCCTCCAGATCCGGCAAAATTTCCGGTTCCGGGTTTTCTTCCAGATCCGGCGAAATCTCCGGTTCCGGCTCCATACTTTCTTCCGGCTCTGGTGAGATCTCCGGCTCTACCGGTGTTTCTTCCACATGATTCTGCGGTGCCGGCTGTGGCTCTACAGGTGTTGCCACAGGTACAGAAACCTGCGGCTGGGAAACAACCACTTTCTGACTGTTCATAATGGTCTGATTCAGGCGCAGTTCCATATCTTTCATTGCAATAATGATTTCCTGCAGCTTTGCGGCTATCTCTTTATCCTGTGAATGTTCCTGTTCTTTTCCATCCTTCTGCACCGAAGAAATTTCATCCTTACAGGCTGAAAGAATCTCGTCCTTATAAGCACCCGCAACTGTACCGAACCCATCCATTCCTTTCTGGAACGTATCAAACCGGTCCAGCAGCTGTTCGTATGAATTCATCAATGCATCGGTATTCTCATGGGACCGCTTGATAATTACTTTCGCTATTCCCTTCTGTGCATTAACAATTTCCTCTGTCGGAATCTTAGATGCCTCTTCCATATATGCAAGCTTCACCGATATTTCCTCAAAATATTTTTTCAGCATGAGATATGATGCCTTTTCCGACTTGAAAATACTCTCATACTGTTCCTCTCTCCGGGCATATTTTGTCTCATATACTGAAATCACGCCTCTGATTGCAACATACAGGCATATCAGATCTGCTGCTGCCAAAACAGCCAGAACAATAAACATTTTCGGGAAATTGACCATGGCATACAACTCTGCCATAAAAATAAACGCAAACAAAAGTATCCCGAAAATCATCTGCATCCTTGCTTTCGAATCTTTATTCTTCATATGATACCGCTCCTTCCATGAGCCCGCTATTCTAACCACTATGCAAAATAAGCTCTAGTATGTTATATTTTACCATATTGTGTCGATTCTCACAAGGTTTGTTGTTTATTTCTGCCTTCTATAATACGTCATTTACAATCTGCTCTGCTGTCAGATGATTCTCTTTTAATACCTCATTTACATCATACCGGTCAAGGAATTCTTTTTTCAATCCGTAATTATAGACTTTCATATCACTGCTTCCATAAAATCTTGCGATTTTTTCTCCGAAACCACCATTCAGGATGCCATCTTCCAGTGTAACTACCGTGTCATGGTCTGCCTTCAGCTTCTCCAGCAGTCCTTCATCCAGTCCGGTAATATAATACGGGTTGATTACCGTTGCATGAATACCTTTTTTCTCCAGCATTTCTGCGGTCTGCAGTGCCAGGGAATAAAATGTTCCGAGTCCGATCAGTGCAATTTTGCTTCCCTTTTCCGTTACCTCATAGGTGTTGAGCTGGCTCCAGTCTTTTGTGACTTCTCTGCCATCCGAAATCATGTCTCCGCCCGGAAGTTTGATCGCAACCGGCATTTCCTTCTGCTCCACACTCCAGTCAAGCATTGACAGATATTCTTCCTTTGTTGTCGGTGCCAGATAAACCAGTCCCGGAATATTAGAAAGCATCGGAATATCCTGCAGTCCCAGATGGGTAACATCCGTCATGCCAAATACCGATCCCGTATACACAACAATCGTTGCCGGATTCCCGTCAATACACAGATCCTGTGAAATCTGGTCATACGTCCTCTGGATAAAGCTGGAATACACACCGTATACCGGCTTTCCGCCACCTTTGGCAATTCCGGAAGCAAGTGCTACCGCTGTCTCCTCCGCGATTCCCACATCTACAAACTGCCGGCCGGCCTGTTTCCTTTTCTCCTGCGTAAATCCGAGAATCGTCGGGGTTCCGGATGTAATTGTAACAACTGTCGGATCCTTTTTCATCTTTTCAATCAGATATTCACAGGTCACCGAAGAATAATCTTCCACTTCCGGAAAATGGGATTTTCCGGTCTCAATATCAAATGGAAGATGCCAGTGCCATTCTTCCTTATGCTCTTCTGCTGGTTTATAACCTTTTCCCTTTAATGTATTAATGTGGACAACAACCGGTTTCTTACTGTCTTTTACCTGTTTGAAAGCCCCGATCAGTTCCCTTAAGTCATTTCCATGATCCACATAGACATAATCAAGTCCCATGGCTTTAAATAAATTGCACTCTGCCTGTCCGTTTGTCTCGCGGAGTAATTTCAGATTTGAATAAAGTCCTCCATGGTTTTCTGCAATTGACATATCATTGTCATTTACTACAATGATCATGTTGCTGTCTAATTCTGCTGCAAAATCCATTCCTTCTAAGGCTTCTCCTCCGCTTAAAGAACCGTCTCCGATAATTGCGATCACATTTGCACTTTCCCCACGAAGATCCCTTGCCTTTGCCAGACCGCATGCCAGACTGACGGATGTGGAGGTATGTCCGACCGTAAAATGGTCATGTTCACTTTCCTGCGGACAGCTGTATCCCGTCACGTCATCGTAATGTTCTTCATATAAATAGGCATCTTTTCGACCGGTCAGCATCTTGTGCGGATAGGTCTGATGGGAAACATCAAATACCATTTTGTCCTTTGGGGACTCAAAAACATAATGCAGTGCAATGATTGCCTCTACCATGCCAAAATTCGGGCCAAAATGCCCGCCGTGAATACTTGCCCTCTTTAATAATGCATGACGCATTTCTTCTGCGAGAGCTGTCATCTCTTCTATATTTAATTTCTTCACATCTTCCGGTCCGTTAATCTTTTCGATATACATATAATAAATTCTCCTTCCGATTTTATCTATCATAATATACCACTTAAAGTTAACTTTAAGTCAAGTATTTTTTATTTAATTTTCAACTTTTTGCTTCAAATCCTCAATTGCCTGAGCCACTATACCTTCGCTCTTAAAAAGATGTAAATATTGTAATGATAAAAGGGGCAAAAGGTATCATTTCCCACTGAAATGCAATTTTTATGTCATTCGCATTTCTTGCGATCCGCTTGTTGTTCCGATATAATTATGCTATGATTGTGCTTTGATTGGAGGAAACCATTTTGAGCGAATATTATAAGTTTTTTCAAAATAAAAAATGTGAATATTTTCCATGCCATAAAGGAATTCCGGAGGAGGACTTTAACTGTCTGTTTTGTTATTGTCCCCTCTATACACTCGGGAAATCCTGTGGTGGAAACTGTGAATATTTAAAAAATGGTATCAAATCCTGCATAAACTGTGGCTTTCCCCATCACCGAAAGAACTATGATAAGGTCACGGGCCGCTTTCAGGAAATTGCAGCCGTTATGGCTGCTTCCGATAAGGAGGATGCATCCCATGAAATGTAAACTTACTCCCGGATTATCCTCCGGTGACTGGAACGAATTTTGCAGCCGTTTCCATTTCCCTCCGGATGACCTGCCTCATATTCAGGCAATTTATACGGCACTTCTTCCCCTGGTTGAATCCTATGCGTATTACTCTCTGGCTCAGGATTTAGACGGGGTTTCTCTGCCTCACTATGCCTATGGGTTTGTGACGCTTGGAAACGGAGTGGATGAACTGTCGGAATTATATCTGAACCATGAACAGATCCAGGAGGCTTACATTGTGGACTGCATCAGCCTGATGCTTTTGTCAAAGGCTTATGAAGAGTTTGCACATGTGGTAGAACGTCAGAGCCGCCTGTATCTTGCAGAATTATCTTTTCTGGGAGATACCTATTCCCTTGACCTGCTCCCACAGATTTATGGGCGGCTTGCCCCGGATGGCATCCGGCTTACCGAGGGGCAGATGCTCCGGCCGCTTAAGACAGCAACGCTGATCCTGCATCTGGATACAACAACACACGCCAATCTCAAGCAATTGTGTAATACGTGCGCAACCTGCCGGAATTTTTCCTGCCCGTCGAGAAAGGTCACGGCTCCGCATTTGCCGCATACTTATGGGGCCATGCAGATATTCCATACAAAATAATTATTTTTCAATTGATAAGTCAGCATTTTACCGTGCTTTTTTCAAAAGTTCTTCCGCTGTAATACCAAACAATTTCTTAGTTGCTCCACCCACCCGACACGGACAATCTCTGCTCTACACCTTGTGCTTCCAATATAAATGAAACCGATATGGTGAACTGATTAAAATGCTTCTGTTTTTTATAACTGATGATTGAAGAAATATAAACAAAAGCAAGGGGGTTGAGAGTAACCTCGAATCTGAAAACCTTATCTTTACAAGTTTGAGGTTTCGAATGATTATTAAGATAAAAAGATGTAAATAACATAATATTAGCAGTTGACTTTAACATTATTAAATGATAATATTAACAATATTAAAGAAAGGGGTTGGTAATGAGACGAAAAGCGCAAGAATGGATATACAATTTAAGTGATGAAGATATCACATTTATAAAAAATTTTGTTATGTCATCTGGCTCTTTAAAAGAGGTTGCAAAATTGTATCATATAACATATCCTACCGTGCGATTGAGACTTGATCGACTTATACAAAAAATGCAAATGAATGATCAAATAGAAAATGACGCTTATATTTCATTAATTAAAAAAATGGTAATAGATGATCAACTTGATTTTGACACAGCAAAAATATTGATAAAAAAATACAGAGAGCAAAAAGGAGAATAAATGAAATTTTCTACAATTTTATTCATCGTAATAATAATGGCATTAACCATTATTTGTGTACGTTTTTTAGAATCATATTTAAATAAAAAAAGAAGAACAACTACCGTTTCATTAACACCAATTATTTTTCTTGTTCTTTCAATCGTATTAATTATAGTGTATCTTAATTTTGAACCAGAAAGTTTTGAACGCGTTGAGAAGCAGGGGTTATTGACACTCTCATATAGTTTCGTTTCCGAAAATCAGATGTCTATAAAGGATAAGATACATAATTGTATCATTATCTTTATACTTACAAATATTCCTGCTGTTATATCAATTTATAATCGGATAAAAAGAAATAGAACGATTACGCGCAAAAAGAAAATAAATGAAATGAAATTGCGGGAATTATAATGTTCATCTCTATATATTATATATAGTTGTGATGCCGTTGGATATTATAGTGGAAAGCACTGGACAAATGCAAGTGCTTCTAATGCAAGCGTAGATTCTGACTTTGTTATATATACATATAAACTTTCTGGACAAAGTAACAAAACCACATGTACTTCCTCCTGTATTACCTTAAAATGTTCTGGAAATCTTGATACTTATGTTGGAGTTGGAAATGTAGGAATTGTAAAGATTACATCGCAAACTTATTCGAGTAAAACCAATTTCTATGCTTCAAGTTATTTATAATAATGAAAAAAAGATATATAGTGATACTCGTTTTGCTTATACTGATCTTACTCTATAATAGATATGGATCTGGTGTCTAAAATCATTTAAGTGCACAGGTAGACAGTATTTCAATTGAGACAGTATGAAAAACTTATCCAGCGCGAACGATTAGAAATTGTTCGCAGATAATAAAACAATTTAATGGTATCCAGCAAAGATCTTTAAATCATTGACAAAAAAATTACGCAATGGTATTATGAAAATACAAAAAGCAATACCGTGTAGGCGGTTTGCCAAAGTTAGTTTTAAAAAATAACCGGTCTTTGGTAGGGGCGGTTATTTTTTATGGTTAAAAAAGATCATTACGATCAGATTGATAATAGCAACAATCAGTATGCAAAACTGAAAAAGTTCAGAATATGTAACCATGCTATCGCCCTCCTTTCAACCAGAGGGCACCATAGCCCTCGTAATAAGGGCAAACCGCCTACCGCACTATGCTTTGATACTGCTTTCTGTATGTATTTATTTTACCATTTTTCGATCAAAAAGCAATCAAATGTTCGATATATTTTCGCGCAAAAAAATAGCATCCTCTACCGTCCAAAGTTTAGGATGCTATTTCTTTAACATGTTTAACCTTATCACTGTATGGGGCCATGCAGATATTCCATACAAAATAATTAGTGCCTGCTGAGTAAGCAGACACTAATTATAAACTTTATTATCTATTTGTTTTTTTCTTTTTCATTACAACAATAACAACTCCTGCCGCAACAACTACCGCTGCTGCAATCAGAACAATAACAATCGTCATGGCCGCACCATCCTGTTTTACAAGTACAAGTGCACTGATACCATCCATTGTATACTCGCCACCCTTGATTGTCTCGATTGTCTCAACGCCAGCTTTCTGTCCGTTTATGCAGACTTTCCATTTTCCTTCCGGAATTGTAACTTTTGCGTTGTCAGTGTTTGCATTAAAAAGAAGATACATCTCTTTTGCACTTTCATCTTTCTGACCGCCCTTTATATTAATTCCTACAATATTATCCCCAAGTCCTTCTACGGATTTTACATATTTTTTCACATCCTCTGATGTAGATAACCGAAGTGCCGGATGTGCCTTTCTGAACTTAATAAGTCCCTTATAGTATTCAAATACATCTGCCCAGTAGCATACGGAATCCACAATATATTTCCGTACCATGTTTCTCTCGGATGCTGTATCATTTCCACATCCTGAGCCGTTTGAATACGAACCGTCTTCATTGATACGGGAAAAATATCCCGGAACAAGTTTATTGATACAGAAATCATCTGCACTCATAACATGATTGTATACCACATTACCATAACACGGTTATTTACTGTATTGAAATCTGGAGCATCCCTGCCTATAACCATAAACATAAAAACGAGCAGCAAAACCGGATTTACACCAGTCTGCTACTCGTTTGATGATTATAATATTTTCTTTTCTTGTGCCATTGCAACCAGTTATCGGACAAATGGCAGGAACGTAATGCTATACTTTATTTTCCAAACCGGCTGATTTCTTTCGCATATGATATTTCCGTTTTTCCTCATACATTTTCTCATCCATATGCATTAAAAAAGTTTCTGCATCATCTTCTGTCCCAAATTCCGTGTATCCCATGGAAACACTTAAATGAAACGGTTCTATCCCGGATTCATTAAACCGGGACAGATTATGGTTAATCTCCTCCATTGTCGCTAAGACACGCTCCGTATCAACACCTGACAGCAGCACAATAAACTCATCTCCCGCATACCGGATTGCCATACCATCATCCGGTATGGATCTGATGAGTATATTTCCCAACGTACAAATAGCCTTATCGCCCGTACTATGACCTAAATTGTCATTAATACACTTGAAATCGTTTACATCCATCATGATTCCATATAAGGATTTATGGCTTGCAATTTTCTTTTCCGCAAGCACCGCATTAAAATATCTCCGATTATATAATCCGGAAAGCTCATCCATATACAAACTCTCTGCGTATGACTGCATCTGCACAAATATCAATGCGACCGCAACCAGCACCCATGATGATGTAATTCCATAAAAAAGGAACTGGAGAACTACACCTGCAAAACAAGGACCAACGAAATAGATCACCGGGAAAAAATTCAGGTTAACCCCTTGTTTTTTGGAATGATACACCAGATAGATACTGTAAGCAAAATATATGACAAGCGAAATATATCCCACCAGCACACCGGCAGTTCTCTGATATACATTCTCCCCGGATATTTTAAACATAATCCCTGTTCCAAACAGATTACATAAAACCATAATTACTTCTACCAGCCAGGGAAATATCTCCACTCCTGCTTTTTGAACCATTCTTTTATAATTTCGATAGATACGCAATTCCACGTACATACACCAAAGCATACCCATACTGACTGTCCCTATAAAGCATATGCTGTTAGAGATATAATTAATCTGCCGGCTGCCAGTAAACTGTTTTCCATCTACGAGAAAAGCAATGGTTTCAGACAATGCCCCCACTAAATTTACGATTGCTATTCCATCATATATTTTATCTCCCACATGAAGGCTCTCTCTGTTCTTTCGTCTGCAAAACAAAAGGAACCACATCATTAACACGGTCAATCCGTTTGCCATTAATATTTCTTCTAAAACGATGATTGTTATCCCCTCCATCATTCACAGTATGAACTCATTTTTACTAAAATGAGCTCTATCATTATACCAAATTAAAATCGGTTTTTGTCTTTTTCGACATGAACTACAGTTTTTTTAACGTGAACGATGATTTTTTATGTTTCATCATTTTTCACAACCTACTGCAACTGTGAAAAACCCACGGCTTACAAAGTTAACGGTCTTTGTATCGGAATCATAATAAGATCCCGGTATCTTAACTGCTGCACCGTATTTATCAATTTTATATGCAAAAATCTTTTTGTCTTTTTCCTTTTTCGAAGCATTATAGGAAACAGCGACCCTGATCCGTCCCTTTTTCAGGACAGACGACTGCTTTTTCTTTATTCCTGTGACGGAAAAATCATAAACCGGACGTTTTCCAATAATTTTCCCTGCCCTGGCAGAAAGATTTTTCTTGTCAGCCTGTTTCATTTTGATAACCACAGCTGTATTCATTTCTTTCTTTAATTCTTTTAATGCCTTCGAATCAAAGGTAAGATTTACATTGCCACCATTGACCTTCAATTCTTTTACATTCTTTTTGACAAGTAAATTTACCGCCTGCCCGTCCATTTCAAGATGCAGATTCTTCCAGTTTCCGGCTTTTGCCGTATCAAAAGTTATTTCAACAGACAGGTCTTTTATCCTGCCACCCTGTTCTTTTTCTGCCTTTGTAATTTCTTTTTTCAAAACTGCTGCAATATTCTTCACTTTGACCGTATTATTTTTAACTGCAGTTTTTGCTTTGACATTAATATCCTTAACAGAAACGGACGTATCTGCTGCGGGTGGCGGTGTCACATTCCCCGGTTCTTCTTTTGCATGATCCGGTGCCGGTAATGTGCCGGAATCCGGTGAAACATTGCCAGATGATCCGTCCGTGCTTCCACCGGCATTTTCACCGGAACCTCCGCCGGAACTGCCTCCGGAACTTCCACCAGAACTTCCGCCAGAACCTCCACTTGAACCGCCTCCGGATATTCCGCCGGAACTTCCACCAGAACCGCCCCCGGTCTGGGAATGATCTGCCGTTACACGGACCTGACAATCTGCCTTACTTCCTGTATAGTTGCCATTCCCATTATAACATGCGGTGAACGTATATGTTTTCGTTTCATTCGGAAGCGTTGCCATCCAGTGATCCGTTCCCTTTTCTTCTAATGTGATCCCGGAAACATCACAGGTTACTTTTATCCCAGCATCTTCCGGAATCCCCTGTCTGCCAAGCTGTAATTCTACTGTCCCCGCACCTTTGACCGTATCGTTTTTTGCAGTCAGCTGCATGCTGGTGGAAGCCTTTTCGATTTCCAAAACAGCCTCCCCGTATGTTGGAATAAAAGATGCCTTTTCCGCTTTAAAATAAATCTTATACCGGCCTGCTTCTGTGTAAAACGGCATCTCCGTTTGTGTATACGATCCGTTTTCTGTCAAACTGTAACTGATTTGTACACCATCTTCCTGTTTGATATCAAATGTATGGGGTTTTCCATCATAAGTTACGCGGACAGGTACGGTTTGTATTTCCGGCATCTCACTGTTTTTCCGGTAATAATAAGTGATCTCCTGGCGATCCTCTGTGATGTTTATTTCTCCCTGATTTCCACTGTTTCCTACACATGTATATCCATATAAATCCGGACTTCTTAACGTATACACAGAATTCTTTGGTACATATACTGTCGCGGGTGCCGTATCAGGCACTGTTGTTTCGGTTCCGTCTTCGTTTTGCAGCATATAACGAATCGTTACGGTACTCCACGCCTGTCCTGCCGTCTGATTGTCAGCCAGAATTTTCCCAGTGTCCTCATCTATGATCTTTCCTTCCAGTCTGTCCCCGGAAACCAGACCAGTTACCGCAGGAAGTGTAACAGAAAGGGACTCTCTGGCAGCATCCGGATCATACCAGTTACTGTGTGGTGGAACGGTATATGTTTCTTCTTTTTCATATTTGACTGTATGGTCTGCTCCAATAATGCGGAAAGTAATCTTCAAATGCTGTTTGGCATCCACTATATTTTGTACGACTGTACGGAATTCCAGATCCTTTCCATTTGCTTTTGTGATATTTGTCTCATCGATCCGGTATTGGTCACTATCCCTGTCAAGTGTTCCTGTCCTGGTATGTGGAATTGTAATTTCAGGATCGCACACATAAACAGATGCCTGCCTGCTGACATAATCACGGTTATTTAATCTCCGCGCCAGTTCCATTTTGCACACTTCACAGAAAGGATTCCCAAGATCCCGCATCATGCAGACGCGGCTCGGTGCAAATACCGTTTCTGTTCCTGCTGCCGTTATTCCGATTCCACGGAATCCCAGCATCTTATGCCATTTAATTTTATCCGGGTCCGAGGTATCGGAAATATTTTCTCCCTGCATCTTTTTATCGTATTCATCGCCTAATCTTCCGATGCTGTGGGAAATTTCATGGGTCATGACATCCCCCTGCGCATTCTCATTCGAATTTGCGGAAAAAGAAAAGAGTGCATTGGAAGAAGATCCAATATTCGCAGTCGTATTACAAATGATATGGATGGTTCCAACGGCTGCACCGGTATCCAGGTATCTGCTCTCCAGTTCTGCTCTCAGTGCCTTGGCTTTATCTTCCCCGTCCTTTGCAAAATAGCAGGATTTTCCGAATGCCTGCACATGAAAATATGTGTCCGGGTTCGACTCCCCATACATCACCCCCACACCGGTTTCATTGGATACCGTCTGTACTGCATAAATATTGATCCTGTCGGAATACTCTTTATAAGGGGACCACTTTAGCAGCCCCTGTGCTTTTGCCGTTGCATCCTTCAAAAATTGTTCCTGTTGTTCCCGGGTATAGCCCTCACCCATGATAACAATCACAAAATTTTCCTTATCATCACCTGTCTTGTGAATGGCATAAACGGAAGCTGCAGTTGTCTGGTCTGCCGCTGTCTGGTCTGCCATCACAGGATATGGAAACACCAGGGAGAGCAATAATATCAGGCTAAGTACGATTGCCCCAAACCGTTTTCCATCCTTCTTTTTTACATTCGTCATATCATCCTCCGTACTTTACATTACCAGAAATACTGGTGCTTTCCCTCTTCTTCCCACAGACAAACTCCCGGGAAACCATCTGCCGTAAGGCTTCTTAAAGCACGATTACCGCAGCATCAAACCCCTCTACATTTCCATCAAAGGTGTTTTCGGTAAGCAGATTGTACTTCTGCGTGTACTCATTAAATTTTTTTGCACTGCTGCTGCAGTTAAAAATCATGGCAATGGTCTCCTCGCCATTTTTTCTGATCAGGACAACTGTCCCTTCCTCATCTTCTGTGACGCTCCCAGCCAGTTCGCCTTCTACAATGCATGCATGGCTTTTCCGGACCTGAATCAGCCGCTTGTACCATTCATACATCTCTTTGTCCTGGTATTCTTCATCCCAGTACATACCCCGTCTGCAGTCCGGATCGTTTGCTCCCGGCATCGCATACTCATCTCCATAATAAATCATAGGCATTCCTGGCAATAACAACTGAAAAGCGGCTGCCAGATGCTGCTTTTTCTTATTGTCGTTACACAGATGTAAAAATCTTGCGGTATCATGGCTGTCGATCAGATTCCACATAAGGGGATAGCAGTTTTTGTGTAAGCGTCCCTTCAAATATCCAAGATTTTGTACGAACTGGCTGACCGTAATCTTTTCGTCTGCAAGCAGATCGATCAGGTTCAGGTAAAATGGATAATTCATGACTGTATCCCATTCATCCCCCTCAAGGAAATCTCCTGCATAATGCCAGATTTCCCCAATGATCAACATATCTTTCTTTACTGCCTTTACTGCCTTTCTGAAATTCTTCCAGAAGAAATGGCTGATTTCGTCTCCTACATCCAGTCTCCATCCGTCAATATCGCATTCCTTAATCCAGTAGCATGCAACATCCGTAATGTATTTTTCAACTTCAGGATTTTTCAGGTTTAACTTTGGCATTCCGCCATAATAACCAAAACATTTGAAGTTTGGGATCTCTCCCCATTCGCTTTTAAGCGGGAATCCATCAATAAAATACCAGTCCCGGTATTTGGATTTTTCACCATTTTCCAGGATATCCGCAAACGCAAAAAATTCTCTTCCCGTATGATTGTATACCGCATCCAGGACTACCTTCATACCACGCTCATGCGCTTTTTGTACCAGCTCTTTGAGATCCTCTGTTGTTCCAAAGGACGGGTCTATCTGGTAGTAATCCGTGGTATCATACTTATGGCACGAATTTGATTGAAAGATAGGTGTCATATACAGCACATCGATTCCCAGATTCTGAATATCATCCATATGTTCGATGATTCCCCTGAGATTTCCATGCAGATCATCCATAGGCGTAATCGGTGCTTTATACCACAGTTCTTTGTCTACCGGCTCCGTTGCTGCAAAACGGGATGGGAAAATCTGATACACGACCTTGTTTGCTGCCCACTCCGGCACCTCAAACATCTCTTCCTCCCGGAGGTTCTGCGGACAGTCAAACATTCTGTCCCTGTTTGTAATGCATTCCTTATCAAACTCATAATTTCCATAATATACCTTTTCTCCCTGCGTGTCCGTAAATTCGAAAAAGTAACGCAGACAGATCAAATGCATCTTTATCTGTGCTTCATAATAATCATGAAACTGTGAGACAGCAACCTTCTTCATCGGAACTGTCTTTCTGGTATCCTTACGCTCCATAGGTATATACTTGTCCTCATAGTGAAGGATTACCTCCTTCATATCATCCTTTTTTACCTGCACGCGTATCACGAATAAATCCTTATCAACCGCATAGCTAAACCTTTTATCCATATCATGAAAAATTGCTGAATATTCCATAAAATTTCCCCTTTACACTTGTTGTTTTCCTGTATTTTAACTTACTTTTTTCAACAATTCTAGCACTATATCCACGATATTTTTAACTTTTTCTACTTTTATGCTTTTTGCGATGATATTACTATTCATATAATTTAAAATGTGCGTTATCAGTTTAAAACCAATAACGCACATTTTCTCATTGCATCCTTTTCCCGCATTTATATATGTCACAAGTCAAATTATAGTTCCTACCTGCGACAACTTTATATGTAAATTCAACATCAATAATTTTTTGCACCGTTTTTAATTTTTATTTTCTGCAACTTTAAATTTCCGGATCATTTCACGCAGATTTTCTGCTTCACTGCTCATCTCCTGACCGGCTGCTGCACATTCTTCAGATGTTGCCGAATTCGTCTGTACGACATCATTGATCTGTTCAATTCCATCATTAATCTGTTGGATTTCTGTTGTCTGTGTCTCTAACGTATCTGCAATATTTGTGACTTCTTTTGTAATGATCTGGGAATTCTCAGCGACCTCCTGCAATTGTGATGCCGTCTGCCCTGCAATCACCATACCTTTTTCCACGGCTTTCACAGAGGTTTCAATCAATGTTGCGGATTCCTTTGCTGCCTGGGCACTCTGGTCTGCCAGCACATTGACCTGATTCGCTACCACTGCAAATCCCTTTCCTGCCTCCCCTGCTCTTGCAGCCTCAATGGAAGCATTCAATGCAAGCAGATTCGTCTGGGACGCAATTTCATTGATTGTTGCAATGATCTTGTCAATCTCTTTTGATGCCCCATTGATCTCATTCATGGAATCAACCATATCCCTCATTTTACCATTGCTTTCCAGAATGGCATTTCCAAGTTCGTCTACTCTTCCACTGATTTCTTTTGCGGATTGTGAATTTTTTCCTACCTGTTCAGAAACACCTGCGACTGTTGCGGTCAGTTCTTCTACAACTGCTGCCTGATTTGTTGCTCCATCCGCAAGGTCATTGGAACTTGATGCTACCTGATCTGCGGCACCCGAAACTTCATCTGAAACATGTTGGATTCCCTTTATTGTCTCTGCCATGCTTTCTTCAAACAACATAAAGGAGTTTAGAATTCCAACGAAATCCCCTTTCCACTCTACTTCCGGCTGCACATCAAAATTTCCTTCTGCAAACATCTTCATTGAACGTCCAATATCATCTACATAGCTTCCCAGAATGCGGATGGATTTGCGCATATTGTGTGCCAGTATTCCAATCTCATCATCTGAATGGTAGTCCAGCGTGCTGTGCAGGTTTCCATCTGTTAATTCCTGTGCAACGGCTTCCACTTCACGTAATGGTACTAAAATTGACTCAAGTACTTTTTTGCCTGTTTTTATTGCCAGTTTCCATGCCAAAACCAGACAAATAATAATACACACAATTCCTGCCACTGCAGAAATAACCGTAATTCTGACTGCCTGGCTGCTTACCTCATCGGTCATTTCATCTAATCTTGTTGCAATTTTTACGGCTTTATTTAATGCCGGGGTACAATCATTCAGAATTGAATCAACTGCCTTATCCTTGTCACCGCTTTTGATTTCTTTCATGATGGAATAACCAATGTTTCCCCAGTCTGTAAGGGCAGATGCGTATTCTTCACAATCCGCATCCGGAATAACTCCGGAGTTCTTTAAATTTTTCAGTTGGGTATTAACTTCTGCAAGCAGTCTTTCTACCGTCTGCTCATAACCGTCATAAGAGGATGTATCATTATTTAATGCCATTTCCCTGATATTTCTCGCTGATGAGTTAACATTTATCCTGCAGATTTTCACCGCCCGGTCTGCAACAGTAACATTTTGTACATAATGCATCGTATTGGCAAATAGCATACCTATAACCACAATAGAAAACAGACCTGAGACTAGCATCATAATAATGACTTTTCTGTAGCCATAGTTTATCCTTTCCTTCAGATGTAAATTTTCCAAGTTCTTTTTCATCATATTTTTCTTTGACGGCATAGTTTGCTATTTCCTTTCTCTTTTATTCGCTTCTGATATATCAAATTTTTTTCTCAAAGTCAATAAATTTCAGGAACAATTTTATTATTCTATTTTTCACACAAAATGTTGTACCCATCCGCCCCGAAAAATACAGCACTTTTACCAATTTTTTCTACAGTTACCTCTCCGATCGAACGTGATGTAATCTGGAATGTCGTGCCGGTGGTTCCTTCGTAAGAGTCATACTAGTACATAACTGAAAATACTATTGTCTGAAACACCCTCTGTTTTCATATATGGCATCAGGTTCTTCCAAAACATTCTCTAATTGTCTTTGAAATATCTGAATCAATAAAATCTTTATGTGCCATGTCATCAAGGATATCACATGTTTTTTCATGGGACAATCCCTTTTTATAAGGTCTGTCTTCCGTAAGAGCCTGATAAATATCAACACATGCCATCATACGTTCCTGCTCATTTAATTCATCAGCGGTTTTTCCAAAAGGATACCCTTTTCCATTTAGTTTTTCATGATGGAAAGCCGCCCAATCTCGTATTTCTTCAAAATCATTAACCTCCGATAATATAAGGTATGTATAACCAGCATGATTTTTCATTGTAGAAAATTCATCATCCGTAAGCTTATCCGGTTTTTCCAGAATTTCATTGCCTACCGCCATTTTTCCTATATCATGCAGTGCACCAGCCAAATACATTTTCTGTACTGTGATTGAATCATATCCCATATATTTGGCAAGCAGGGAGGCTTTTTCAGCTACTCCTATAGAATGCCTGCTTGTAAAAGAAGATTTATAATCTACAATCTTTGCAAAGAAATCCGCAACATTTTTACACATTTCCCAATCAAAAACCATTTTTTCTCTTGGAATAATTTCCCATAGCTTCGTTTCAAAAGAATCATCACTTAAACACATATAGGATTCTTTTGTGAATACATGAAGAAAAGCATTAACACATTCTGAATCAAATAGACTATCCTTTTTTTGGGAAAGATACTGACATATAAAATCCCATCTATTATCATCAGATTTAATACTATTTCCTATGATATCAACGGTATCTGCAAGATGAATAATTCTTGCAGGCAATGGGGTTTCATTCCACTTTTTTTGAAAAGGACCAGTTCCATCGGCATGTTCATGATGATACAAAATCACATTTGACACATCTGTTTTAAATGGAATTTTAGTAATATTTTTTTCACCATAAATACAATGAAGATTTGTTTTTTTCTCGGATAAATCTTTTTTACAATTAATGACGGAATCCTTTTTCAGTTCTTCCGAAATATATTGTGTCAAAGCATTATCATGCAGTAAAGCACACATGGCTAAATCTTGTAATTCATCACCTTGAATTTTCCAATATTCAGCCATGCGTATACTTATATAAGCCACTCTTTTTCCATGTTTGTTTTTGATATTTACCAACTCTGCTTCTATACAGTCCAAAGCATAAGAACAGGCTCCTGCAAGTCCGATGATATCTATACTTAGTTCTTCTTTCATTGGTATAATCCTATCATAATACATTTATGCTTCTGAGAACTGGTCTTTTCCTACAGAGCATAACGGACATTCAAAATCTTCTGGAATATCCTCCCACTTTGTACCAGGTGCAATACCACCTTCTGGATAGCCCTTCT